>Ga0308156_1003671_pt1 | contig 11523 bp, 10 predicted proteins | sample PhyAR2_FD_201041 | JGI IMG/M metagenome (GOLD analysis project Ga0308156, IMG submission 201041) | Phyllosphere microbial communities from UC Gill Tract Community Farm, Albany, California, United States - DLSL A.R2 | ecosystem: Host-associated > Plants > Phyllosphere > Unclassified | place: USA... | reverse complement strand
CTCGTGGCGACTGCCCGAGGGCGACTTCGCACGTCCAAACATCCCATTCACCCGCCCCAGAATCGCGCCTACAAACGGACCATGGCCACGCTTCGCCCCGACACGCTGGCGACCTCGCTCGCGCGCATCTTCGAAGGTCGCATGGTCGACCGGGCCAGCTGGTTCGCACTGACCGGCGGCGAGCCGCTGTTCGCCCAGGGCGACCCGGCCGACACCCTGTATCTGGTCCGCTCCGGCCGTCTGGGCGTGTTTCGGATGGAGGCGGATCAACCGCCGCACATGCTGGGCGTCGTCAAGGCGGGCGAGCCGGTGGGTGAGATGGCCATGCTGGCCGGCACGCCGCACACCGCCACCGTCGTCGCCCTGAGGGACAGCGAGATTCTGGCCCTGCCGCGCGAAGCCTTCTTCGAGGCCGCCCGCACCGAGCCGGACCTGATGGTCGAACTGTCGCGGCTGATGATCCACCGCGCCCGCGAACGCACGGCCGGCGCGTCCGAGCCCAGCGTCTTCGGCTTCGTCTCGGCCCGCCCCCGCCCCATCCGCGCCTTCGTCGAACGCATCGCCGCCGCCATCCAGGCCATGGGCTTCACCTGTCAGGTCATCGACCAGTCGGCCCTGGCCTCGGCGTCAGAGTGGTTCAGCCGGGTGGAAGGCGACCACGACTACGTCCTCTATGTCGCCGAACAGGACCAGCCCGCCTGGGCCAGTCTGTGCGCGCGTCAGGTGGACCGGATGTTCATCGTCGGCAGCGGCCTTCTGGCGCCGCCGTCCGCCGTGCCGCGCCGCCAGGGCTTCGGCGACGGCCGCCGCCTGACCGACCTGATCCTGCTGCGCGATCCGCGGATGCATCATCCGGCCAACACGCGCGTCTGGCTGGATGCGCTACAGCCCGACCGCTGGTTCCATTGCGTCGAAGGACTGGCCAAGGACGCCGAGCGGATCGCCCGCGTCGTCACCGGCACGGCGGTCGGCCTCGTCTTGTCCGGCGGCGGCGCGCGGGCCTATTGCCACATCGGCGCGATCAGGGCCCTGGAAGAGGCCAAGGTCCCCATCGACTTCGCGGGCGGCGCCTCCATGGGCGCGGTCGTCGCGGCCGGCCCGGCCCTGGGCTGGTCCCTCGAACGGCTGGATTTCGAGATTCGGCGCGCCTTCGTCGAGTCCGATCCGCTGTCCGACCTCGCGGTGCCGATCATCGCCATGTCCCGCGCCCGCAAGGTCGCCCGTTTGCTGGAGCATGCTTACGGCGACATCGATCTGGCGGACCTGGCCCTGCCCTTCTTCGCCGTCTCTTCGAACCTGACATCGGGCCGAATCGAGGCCCATCGCACGGGCCTGATGCGGCGGGCCATGCGCGCCTCCATCGCCATTCCCGGCGTCCTGCCGCCGGTCGTGATGGACGGTCAGGTGCTGGTGGACGGCGCCGTGCTGAAGAACTTCCCCACCAGCGTGATGCGCCAGCTGAACAGCGGCCCGATCATCGGCGTCGACATGTCACAGACGCGCGGCGTCGATCCCCAGGCGCTGGAGAATCCGCCGTCTTGGTGGAAATGGGTCCTGTCCGGCGCCTGGAAGGCCGGCCCGCCCATCGTCTCGATCCTGATGCGCTCGGCGACCATCACCACCGATGCCGAGATGACCCAGTCGCGGGCCGACTCCGACATTCTGGTCCTGCCCCAGGTCGCCGGCAGCGACATTCGCGACTGGAAGACCTACGACGGCCCCGTCGCCACAGGCTATGAGGCGATGAAGGCCGCGCTGGCCGAACTGACGGTCCCCGTCACCCACCTGAGGCGACGGGTTCCGGTGCTTTAGGTCAAAGCGGCGCGCAGGCCCGCTTCAGCCAGTCCAGCGCCTCGCCGTCCATCAACGGCCCGACCTTGGCCAGCGTTTCGGCGTGATAGGCGTCGACATAGGCCCGCTCGTCCGGCGTCAGCATCTCGACCGCGATCAGCTTGCGGTCGATGGGCGCGAACGTCAGCTGCTCGAACCCGTGCATCGGCCGCTCGCCGCCTTCGGGGACCACGGCCGGCGTCACCACCTGCAGCGTCTCGATGCGGATGCCCCAGTGGCCCTCGCGGTAATAGCCGGGCTCGTTGGACAGGATCATCCCTTCCAGCAGCGGCTGGGACGTGCCCCATTTCGCGATCCGCTGCGGCCCCTCGTGGACCCCCAGATAGCTGCCGACGCCGTGGCCCGTGCCGTGATCGTAATCCAGCCCCGCCGCCCACATCGGCGCCCTGGCGATGGCGTCCAGCGCCATACCGCTGGTCCCGGCCGGGAAGCGGATCGTCGCCATGGCGATATGCGCCTTCAACACCAGGGTGAACTTGTGGCGCTGGTCCTCGCTCGGCTCGCCCACCGCCATGGTGCGGGTCACATCGGTCGTGCCGTCCAGATACTGGCCGCCGCCGTCCACCAGCAGCAGCGAGCCCTTCTCGACCTTGCGAATGCTGGCGCCCACCGGTTTGTAATGCGGCAAGGCCCCGTTCGGCCCCGCCCCGGCGATGGTGTCGAAGCTCAGATCCTTCAGCGCCCCGGTCTCCTCGCGGAACCGCTCCAGCGCTTCGACCACGACGCGCTCGTCCGGCAGGGTCTCCTGCACGACCGTATCGACCCAGTGCAGGAACCGGCTCAGCGCCGCCCCGTCGCGGATATGTGCCTGACGGCTGCCCTCGATCTCCACCGCATTCTTGGCTGCGCGGGGAATGGCGCAGGGGTCCATCGCCCGCACCACCGTCGCGCCTGCCGCGTCCAGCCGGTCGAAATACCAGGCCGAGGACAGCGACGGATCGATCATGACCTTTTGGCCCGCCAGCCCGTCCAGCGCAGCGGGCAGCTGCTCGGTCGCCTCGATGCGAACATCGTCGCCCAGCCAGCCCGGCAAAGCATTCGTCACCTTGGCCGGATCCAGGAACAACCGCGCCTTGCCATCCGCCGCCAGAATGGCCTGACCGATCGGCAGGGGCGAGCGGATCACGTCCCCGCCGCGCACATTGAACAGCCAGGCGATCGACATCGGCGCCGTCAGCACCACCGCATCTGCGCCGGCGTCCGCCACGGCCTTGCCGATCCGCGCCCGCTTCGATGCATGGCTCTCTCCGGAATAGGCGTCCTCATGCGGCACGACCGGCGCCGTCGGCTGGGCCGGACGATCGGCGCCCCAGGCCAGATCCAGCGGATTGGCCTCCACGGCGCGCAACTCGGCCCCCGCCTTCTGCGCCGCCGCCTTCAATGCCACGAGCGCGTCTGAGCTGTGCAGACGCGGATCGTAACCGATCACCGCCCCCTTCGCCGCCGTCTCCAGATAGGCGGCGACCTCGGTCAGATCGCGCCGCTCGAAAAGCGCCGGATCGGTCTGGGCCTTCACCTGAACGGTGTAGCGGCCGTCGGTGAACATGCTGGCCCGATCCTGGAACACCACCGCCGCCCCGGCCGAGCCGGTGAAGCCGGTCGCCCAGGCCAGGCGCTCGTTCGCGTCCGGCAGATATTCGTTCTGATGCTCGTCCTCATGCGGGATCAGAAACCCGTCCAGCCCCTGCTTGGCCATTTCGGCGCGCAGCAGCGGCAGGTGCTTGGCCCCAAAGGACGGGTCGGTCGTCTCGTCAAAAGTCTGGCGCATGATCGATCCTCAGCCCTTGCGGAGTTGCAGGGCGCTCCAGGCGTCGTGATGGATGGTCTGCTCGACCGTAAAGCCCAGCGGCAGATAGGCCTCCAGCACCCGCTCCTCCTGCGTGCGCAGCAGGCCCGACAGGATCGCGACCCCGCCGCTCTTCAGCGCCGCCCCGATCTCGGGCGCCAGATGCACCAGCGGCGCGGCCAGGATGTTGGCGAACACCAGGTCATACGGCTGATGCTGGGAGATGCGCGGATCGCTGAGACCATCGGCGAAATAGAAGTCGCACTTGGCCTCGTTGATCTCGGCGTTCTCATTGGCGATCCGGGCCGAGGGCTCGTCGATGTCGGTGCCGACCGCGATGGGCGAGCCGGTCTTGGCCGCCGCGATCGCCAGCACGCCCGTGCCGCAACCCACGTCCAGCACCTTCTCAAAGCTTTCGGTTTCCAGCAGCTTGTCGAACGCCTCCAGGCAGCCAACCGTCGTGCCATGGTGGCCCGTGCCGAAGGCGGCGCCGGCGTCGATCTTCAGCGTGACGCGGCCCTCGGGCACCTTGCCCTGATCGTGCGCGCCATAGACGAAGAATCGTCCGGCCTCGACCGGCGGCAGGCCCGACAGCGACATGGCCAGCCAGTCGGCGTCCGCCAGCTTCTCGACCAGCACCGTCACCGGATAGCCCGCCAGCACCGCCTTCAGCCCCTCGACTTCGTCATCGGTCGTGGGGAAGGCGTCGATGCGCCAGACGTCATTGTCCTCGTCCTCTTCCAGGATCGAATAGGTTGCGCCTTCCAGCCGTGGATCGGCGTCTACGGCCTCTGCGGCGGCCTCTGCGGCGGCACGCGGGCCGCGTGCGATTATCTGAAGTGCGGACTCGGACATTTTTCAAACACCGGTAATATGGCGAATCGTAGCGATCCGGTGCTGAACGCCCGTCGCCGCCGCGTTTTTATCAAACCGAGGGGTCGGGGAATACATGGCCAAGTCACCGTCTACGTCTAAACCAGCGTCGCCAAAGCCGGCGACCGCCGCTTCCAAGCCTAAAGCCGCGCCGAAGTCGAGCGCCGTGAAGACCGCCGCCGAGAAAACCGCTGCGCCCAAGGCCGCGACTAAGCCGGCGGCCGCTGCGCCGAAGCCCGCCGCCGCCAAAGCTGGCGCGCCCAAGGCTGCGGCGCCCAAAACCGCCGCCGCCAAGGCTGCCGCTAAGCCGGTCGCCGCCAAGGCCGCAACCGAGCCGAAAACCGCCCCTGCCCCCAAGGCTGCTCCGAAAGCCGCCGCCAAGCCCGCCGCCCCCAAGTCCACTGCAGCTAAGGCCGCCGCCGCCAAGACGAAAGTGAAGCCTGCAGCGCCGAAAGCGGCCGCACCGAAGGCGACGGCGGCAAAGCCTGGAGCGACCAAAACTGCCGCCCCTAAGGCCGCCGCTTCGAAACCCGCCGCCGCCCCGAAGGCCGCGCCTGTCGCCAAGCCGGCCGCAGCTGCGCCCAAGCCTGCCGAGCCCGTTGCCGCGCCCAAGCCCGCCGCTGCCCCAGCACCCGCCGCTACCCCCGCCGCTGCGGCGTCCGCGCCTACGCCGGCTCCGGCTCCCAAGCCGGTCGAAGCCCCCAGGCCGGCGCCGTCGCCCGCCGCCAAGTCCGAGGAAAAGGGCTTCTTCGCCAAGCTGGGCGACATGATCTTCGGCAAGCGCTGATCGCACTTCCTCTCTGATCCAGCAGATCGCCGGACGGCTCGCCCGTCCGGCGATTTTCGTTTGCGGGCCGCATTTTACGGCCGGCGGCCTGCTGAGCGAAAAACCAGGAATACTTGACTTCTGCGCAGGGGCTTCTATATGCCCCCCAGCCTCGGGACAGGTCTGCGATACGCGCCGCCCGCTCGCCCAAAGAGGGGCGGTTCCGTCGCTGCTATGCACGCAGACGCTTTCTCTCCCAAGGATTCATGACCGAATTTTCCCAACTGGGCCTTTCGCCCACGACCCTTCAGGCCGTCGCCGACACCGGCTACACGACCGCCACGCCCATTCAGGAACAGGCGATCCCCGTCGCCCTCGCCGGCCGCGACGTCCTGGGCATCGCCCAGACCGGCACCGGCAAGACCGCCGCCTTCACCCTGCCCCTGGTCGATCGCCTGTCCACCGGCCGCGCCCGCGCCCGCATGCCGCGCGCCATCGTCCTGGCCCCGACCCGCGAATTGGCCGACCAGGTCGCCGAGAGCTTCGCCAAATACGCCAAGGGCACCAAGCTCAGCTGGGTCCTGCTGATCGGCGGCGTCTCCATGGGCGACCAGGTTGCGGCGCTGAACAAGGGCGTCGACGTCCTGATCGCCACGCCCGGCCGCCTGCTCGACCTGTTCGAACGCGGCAAGATGCTGCTGACTGGCGTCGAGATCATGGTCGTCGATGAGGCCGACCGGATGCTGGACATGGGCTTCATCCCCGACATCGAGCGCATTTTCAAACTGACGCCGCCGCGCCGCCAGACCCTGTTCTTCTCGGCGACCATGCCGCCGGAGATCACGCGCCTGACGACCGCCTTCCTCAAGGATCCGACCCGGATCGAGGCCTCGCGTCCGGCGATGACCGCCGACACCATCACCCAGTACATCGTCCGCATCCCGACCTCGGACCCCAAGGCCAAGCGGACCGCCCTGCGCGCCCTGGTCGGTCGGGAGGACGTGCGCAACGGCATCGTCTTCTGCAATCGCAAATCCGAAGTCGATATCGTCGCCAAGTCGCTTAAGGCCCACGGCTTCGACGCTGCCCCGATCCACGGCGACCTGGATCAGTCGCACCGGATGAAGACCCTGGCGGACTTCCGCTCGGGCGCGCTGAAGATTCTGGTCGCCTCGGATGTCGCCGCGCGCGGCCTGGATATCCCTGACGTCAGCCACGTCTTCAACTATGACGTCTCGCACCACGCCGACGACTACGTGCACCGCATCGGCCGCACCGGCCGCGCCGGCAAGCTGGGCCAGGCCTTCATGATCGTGACCCCGGCCGACGACAAGTCGCTGGATAAGGTGCTGAAGCTGATCAAGAAGGATCCGGAAGAGCTGGTTCTTGAAGGCATCGACTTCGCCGCCATTAAAGACGGCCCGCGCCGCGACGACAAACGCTCGGGCGAACGCGGTCGCGGCCGGTCGCGCACCAGCAGCGCGCCCACCCCGTCCGCCGAGCCTGCCGAGATTGCTCCCGTCAACGCTGCGCCTTCGTCTGAAGAGGCTGCGGCGCCCCGCAGCCGCAGCCGCCGCAAGGCCCGCCCCGAGGCGCCGGTTGAAGTTGCGGCTCCCGTCGCCGCCGCAGTCGAGGCGGAGGCGGCCGTCGAACCCGTCGAAACGGCCCGCGCCCCGCGTACCGAGCGCGCAGACCGGGAGCCGCACCTGCTGCAATCCGATCGCCGCGGTGACCGCAAGGCCGACAAGAGCGATACTCAGCGCCAGGGCGTGCGTGGCTTCGGCGACGACATCCCCGCCTTCCTGCGCCGTCCCGTCGTCATTCGCGCCTGAATTCGTACACAACGGCGCGGTGAAACGCCGCGCCGTTTACCCTGCATTACGGAACATCCCGTAGTGTGCGCCCCGACACAGCTCCAGAAAAGGGGCCCAGGGGAACAAGAATGTCGAAAAAGGTCGAGACGGCGCTAAGAGCTCCTCAAGCCTATGCTTTGGCGCGCAACGTCATCGGCGAAATGGAAAAGGCCGGCGTGTGGCCCACGCCGCTGAACTTCGAGCTTTGGCTGCATTACATCAGCGACCCCGACGGCCCCCTGGCCCAGGAAATCCGCCGTCTGCTGGCGCAGTCCGCCGTCATCACTGACAAGACGTCCGAAATGCTGGCCGCCGAGTTCCTGCCGCGCGGTCGGCTGCCGGATCAGATCCGCGACGTCGGCGCCGTGCTGGACCGCGAATTGGCCAGCGTCGCCAGCGCCATCGCCATGGCGCACAAGACCCAGCACGACTATGGCGAGACCCTCGCCGACGCCTCCCAGTGCATGGAAACCGTCGATGATCCGTCCTCGCTGAAGGATCTGGTCGGCGACCTATCGACCGCAACCAACCGCGTGCGCCGCGAAACGGCGATCCTGGAAAAACGTCTGGAAAAGTCCAACAAGGAAGTCATCCGCCTGCGCGAAAACCTGGAACAGGTGCGCCGCGACGCCATGACCGACGCCCTGACCAATCTGGCCAACCGCAAGGCCTTCGACGAACGGCTGGAGGCCGCCTGCGCCGAGGATGACGGCGCGCCGCTCAGCCTGGCCATCCTGGACATCGACCATTTCAAACGGTTCAACGACACCTGGGGCCACCAGACCGGCGACCAGGTGCTGCGCTATGTCTCCACCGTCCTGTCCAACATCTGCGGCAAGACCCGATTCGCCGCCCGGTTCGGCGGCGAGGAGTTCGCGATCATCTTCCCGGGTGAAGGCGCTGGCGTCGTCATGGCCGCGTTAGAGAGCATCCGCAACGACGTGGCGTCACGCGCGCTGCGCCGTCGTTCGACCAATGATGACCTGGGCTCGGTGACTGTCTCCGCCGGCTTCGCCCAGCGCCGCAAGGGCGAAACCGCCGCCAGCCTGCTGGAACGCGCCGACGCCGCCCTGTACGAATCCAAACGTGCGGGCCGTAACTGCGTCACGCCGGCCTCCTCGCTCGAAAAGGCGGCTTAGGGTCTGACAAGGCCAAGCTTTCTGCCATAGTCGTCCCATGCGCAGCTTCGCCTTCAATGTCGCCTACTGGATCCTGTCGATCGGCTACGGGCTGACTGCCGCCTTCGCCGCGCTCGCCCCCGGTCGCGGCCCGGCCAGCTGGGTCATCCGTCGCTATGTGAAGCGCATGGTCCAGGCCATGTCGATCTTCGCCGGCATCAAGCTGGACGTTCGCGGCAAGGATCGACTGCCTGCGGGCGCCTTCATCATCGCCTCAAAACATCAAAGCTGGGGCGACGGCTTTGCGACCTATGACCAGTTCGACGACATCGCCTTCGTCACCGGCGATCACCTGGAAAAGTTTCCCCTGCTGAGCGGCGTGCTGAAGAAACTGGGCGCCATCGTCGTCAACTCCTGCGGCGGCCACGAAGCGCGCAAGGCCCTGGCCATGCGCGCCGCCGAGGCCCGCGCCGAGAATCGCAAGATCTTGATCTATCCCGAGGGGCACCTCGCGCCCGTCGGCAAGAAGTTCAAATACCGCTCTGGCGTCTGGCACATGTACCGCGACTTCGACGTGCCCGTCGTGCCGCTCGCCACCAACCTCGGCCTCTTCTGGCCAGAGGAACAGTACGAAAAACACCCCGGCACAGCGACGCTGGAGTTCCTCGCCCCGATCCCCGTCGGCCTGCCCAAGGAGGAATTCCTGGCTCGCCTCGAAGCCGTCATCGAGACCCGCACCGCCGAGCTCGTCGCCCAGGCCACGGGTCAACCCGTGACGCCGGCCGTGCTGATCGACACACCGACTAAGTAACGGGCTTCGGCTTCTTCCCCGACGCCTTCTTCACCGCCACGTCCAGCGACCGCCGGGCCCAGGCGACGGCTTCGTCGGGATCGTCCAGCGCCGTCTCCGGCAGGGTCCAGTAGCCCATGCTCATCGTGCGGCCGTCCTTGGTCGGATAGGTGAACTGACGCGAGCCGGCCGCGACGAAGTCGTCGCCCAAGGCCTCGTCGCCCTTCAGCCAGACCACGCCGTCGTCCAGCAGGGCGAACATGACGCCGGCGGCATAAACTCCGGCCCCGCCGAACATGCGCTTGATCTCCAGGCGGCCGAGCGCATGGAAATGCTCGCGGACCCACTCGCCGAAGTCCGCGTCATAAGCCATCTCAGTCGGCGGCGACCGGCACGATGGTCACGCTCTCGCCGCAGCCGCAGGCGTCGGTCTGGTTCGGATTGTTGAACACGAACTTGGACGCCAGACGCGTCGTCTCATAGTCAATCTCGGTGCCGATCAGAAACAGCACGGCCCGGGGCTCGATCAGGATGGTGACGCCCTTGTCCTCGACCACCTCGTCCATCGGCCCGATCTCGTCGGCATAGGCGAAGGTGTATTCCTGCCCGGCGCACCCGCCGTTCTTGACCCCGATCCTCAGGCCGATGTGATCGTTCTCGGCATTGTCCAGGATCTCACGCACCCGCTCGGCGGCTGCGTCCGTCAGGGTGACGGCCTTGGGGCGCGGGCGGCGCGGACGGGATGTGGCTTGAAGCTCGGTCATCAGAACATATTCAGGGCCAGCTTGGCCTCGTCGCTCATCTTGGACGCGTCCCACGGCGGATCGAACACCAGATTGGCCTTGGCGCTGCGCACGCCTTCGACCTTCTCCACCGCCGTCTCGACCCAGCCCGGCATTTCGCCGGCGACCGGACAGCCCGGCGCCGTCAGCGTCATGTCCACCACCACGTCGCGATCGTCGTTCACGTCCACGCGGTAGATCAGGCCCAGTTCATAGATGTCGACCGGGATTTCCGGGTCATAGACCGTCTTCAGCGCCTCGATCAGCTGATCGGTCAGGGTGTCCAGCTCGGCCTGCGAAAGGGCGCTCTTCTGGGGCTCGTCCCAGGCGTCCCTGAAGGCGTCGCTGTCTTGAATCGGTTGATCTGTCATCGGCTTATACGAAGAAGTTCCGCGCCTTGATCAGCGCATCCACGAAGGCGTCGGCATCCTCCACGGTGTTATATAGGGCGAAGGACGCGCGGGTGCTCGACGTCACCCCCATTCTTTTCGCCAGCGGCTCGGCGCAATGCAGACCGGCCCGAACGGCGACCCCGTAACGGTCCATGATCTGAGCCACGTCATGGGCGTGCGCCCCGTCGACGGCGAACGTCAGGATCGCGCCCTTGCCTTCGGCCTGCCCCAGAATCCGCAGCCAGTTCTGGCCCTGAAGTCGGTCGACAGCGTGCCAATAAAGGGCGTGCTCATGCGCCTGCACGGCCGCCCGGTCGTATTGCGCCAGCCATTCCAACGCCGCGCCCAGGCCGATGGCCTCCAGGATCGGGGGCGTCCCCGCCTCGAACCGGTGCGGCGGCCGGGCATAGGTCACGCGGTCCTGCTCGACCGTCTCGATCATCTCGCCCCCGCCCTGATAGGGCGGCAGCGCCTCCAGCGCCTCGGCCTTGCCGTACAGGGCGCCGATGCCGGTCGGGGCGAACAGCTTGTGCCCGGTCAGGACGTAGAAGTCGCAGCCGATGGCCTGAACGTCCGGCGTCGCATGAACCGCCCCCTGGCACCCGTCGATTAGCACCTGCGCCCGCGCCGCGTGGGCCAGACGCGTGATCTCGGCGACCGGATTGATGGTCCCCAGCACGTTGGACATGTGGGTGACGGCCACCATCCGCGTCCTGGGCCCCAGCAGGTCGGCATAGGCCGCCATGTCCAGCGAGCCGTCGTCCTTGACCGGAATCCACTTGATCACCGCCCCGCGCCGTTCGCGAAGCAGATGCCACGGCACGATGTTGGAGTGATGCTCCATCTCCGACACGATGATCTCGTCGCCCGGCTCGATGCTCAGCCCCAGCCCGTTGGCCACCAGGTTGATCGCCTCCGTCCCGCCCTTGGTCCAGACGACCTGTTCGGCGCTCTCGGCGTTCAGGAAGCGGGCGACGATCTCGCGCGCCTTTTCAAAGGCCTCGGTCGCCTCGTTCGACAGGGTGTGCAGGCCCCGGTGGACGTTGGCGTAGCCGCCCTCCATCGTCGCCACCAGGGCGTCGATCACCGCACGCGGCTTCTGCGCCGAGGCCGCATTGTCCAGATACACCAGAGGCTTGCCGTTCACCTGTCGCGACAGGATCGGGAACTGCGCCCGCACGGCATAGGGATCGAAGGTGTTCACAACCGCGCCGTCAGCCATTCCCGCGCCACCTCTCTCGCGCCCTCGTGCTCGATCCGGTCGATGACCTCGATCAGGAAGGCCTGGGTCAGCAGGGCGCGCGCCTCGTCC
>Ga0308156_1003664_pt1 | contig 11546 bp, 8 predicted proteins | sample PhyAR2_FD_201041 | JGI IMG/M metagenome (GOLD analysis project Ga0308156, IMG submission 201041) | Phyllosphere microbial communities from UC Gill Tract Community Farm, Albany, California, United States - DLSL A.R2 | ecosystem: Host-associated > Plants > Phyllosphere > Unclassified | place: USA... | reverse complement strand
GCGTCGTCGTGACTGGTCTGGGTTGCATCAGCCCCGTGGGTAACACGGTTGCTGAAGCCTGGTCCAACATTTTGGCCGGTCAATCCGGCATTGACCTCATTACCAAGTTCGACACCACGGATTTCAGCTGCAAGATTGCGGGTGAGGTGAAGGGTTTCGATCTTGAGTCCTATATGAGTGCCAAGGAAGCACGCACGATGGACTCCTTCATTCACTACGGCATCGCCGCAGCCCAAGAGGCTGTGAAAGACGCCGGCCTGCCTTCGGGCGAGGCACTGGATGAAGAGCTCGCAACTCGTATTGGCTGTGTGATCGGTTCGGGTATCGGTGGCCTGCCGCTGATCGAGAACACACACGGTGAATATGAGCGCCGTGGTGCGCGTCGCATCACGCCTTTCTTTGTTCCCGCGTCCATTATCAATATGGTCGCAGGTCATGTATCGATGCGTTTTGGCTTCAAGGGCCCGAACTTGTCGGTGGTGACCGCTTGCACGACCGGCCTGCACTGTATCGGTGAAGCTGGCCGCATGATCGAGTACGGCGATGCCGACGTGATGATTGCAGGCGGCTCCGAAGCCACTGTTTCCCCGTTGGGTGTGGGAGGGTTCGCAGCGATGCGTGCACTGTCCACACGCAATGACGATCCCAAGGCGGCATCGCGCCCCTGGGACAAGGGCCGTGACGGCTTTGTACTGGGTGAGGGCGCCGGTATTGTGGTGCTTGAGGAGTACGAACACGCCAAGGCCCGTGGTGCCAAGATCTATGCCGAGCTGCTGGGTTATGGCATGAGCGCTGACGCCGGTCACATGACCGCGCCCAATATGGACGGCCCACGCCGCGCCATGCTGGCTGCCCTGCGCAATGCAGGCGTCAATGCCGACCAGGTGGACTATCTCAATGCCCACGGCACGTCCACGCCGCTGGGAGACCTCAACGAAACCAATGCCATCAAGGCGGCCATGGGTGACCATGCCAAGAAGATGGTGGTCAGCTCGACCAAATCGATGACCGGGCATTTGCTCGGTGGTGCTGGCGGCCTGGAGAGCGTCTTTACCGTCATGGCATTGAAGGACCAGAAGATTCCCCCGACCATCAACCTGGTGGACCAGGATCCGGAATGTGATCTGGACTACTGTGCGAACACGGCGCGCGACGCCAAGCTGGACATCGCCGTCAAGAACAACTTCGGTTTTGGCGGCACCAACGGTACGCTGGTGTTCAAACGGGTGTGATGAGGCGGCCGTCTCGGCGCCACTTCTGATATGCCTCGATAAGGCCTCTGCTGCAGAGGCCTTTGTCGTTTTTGGCGGGCATGGGCAACGCAAGGGCGTCGCGTGCTCCCCGCAGGGGTTTGCCCTGCGCCATGCCGGAGCGCCGTATTGCACAATGGGGTGATGTCTCTATTCAGCGCCCCCTCATGGGACAGCATCACGGCTCCCGCGCAATGATGGCGCCGCAGACATGGGTGCTGGCGAGTCCTTCGCGCATCCGTCTGCTATTGGCGTGCTGGGTGGGGCTCACGGCGGTGTTGGGTCTCGTCTGGATGCATGTGGCCGCCCCTTCTGCCTGGCAGCGTGCCCTGGCCGTGGCTGTGTTGGTACTCGCCATGGCGATCGCCTGTCGTATGCCGCTGTGGCCGCAGGGAACTTGTTTGTGCTGGACAGGCTCTCAGTGGTGCTTCGGGCAAGGCCCGCTGGCATCGGCACACCGCCAAGCGCTGGCACAGTTGGCCGTGCTGATGGATGGGCAAAGCTGGATTTTGCTGCAGGCCTGGCCGCTGCAAAACGATGGACGCAGTCAGTGGCTGCTGGTGGTGAAAGCCTCTAATCCAGAGCGTTGGCCGGATATTCGTCGGGTTTTATACTCGTCCCTTGCCGCTGAACCGCAGAACATCCATCAGGTGTAAGCCTACAGCTGAACAACCACAACAATAGCTGCAAGCTTGTAGCCAAGAGGGCCTCTTTTATGACGGGAACGCCAACGGCCAGTACCCCGAATGCAAATGACAGCGATCTGCACCTGGTGCAGCGCACGGTGGCAGGAGATCAAAAAGCCTATGGCCTGCTGGTACTCAAGTACCAGCGACGCATTGAACGCCTCATCGGGCGCATGGTGCGCGATGTGGATCTGGTGCCTGACCTGGCCCAGGAGACTTTCTTGCGTGCCTATCGTGCACTCCCGCAGTTTCGGGGAGACGCGCAGTTCTACACCTGGCTGTACCGGATTGCCGTCAATACCGCCAAGAAGGCGATGGTCGAGCTCAGCCGCAATCCGGTGATGACCGAAAGCGCGCTGCGCGGAAAAGACGATGACGATGAAACTTATGTGCCCGGGCGCGAACTAACCACAGATGAAACGCCGGAAACGGTTATTGCCGCCCAGGAAATTGCCCAGGCGGTCAATACCGCGATGGATGCGTTGCCCGAGGACCTGCGCCAGGCGATCGTGCTGCGTGAGATTGAAGGCATGTCTTACGAAGACATCGCCGCTGCGATGGATTGCCCCATCGGTACCGTGCGGTCGCGAATCTTTCGTGCCCGCGAGGCGATTTCCGCCAAGGTAAAGCCCATGCTTGAACGCCAGTCTGGCAAGCGTTGGTAGCTGATATGAGTGTGATGACTGGCTGCAAGGGCCTGGGGCCCGCTAGGAATATGGCTATGAATCTCGAAAACCAAGCATTGAACAAGAGCACACAGGCTGCCTGTGAGCAGCTGTCCGCCTGGATCGACGGTGAATTGGATGACCAGACGCTGAGCCAGCTGCTGGCCGCGTTGCCGGATCTGGCAGACGATGCGGATTGCTACGCCTCGGTGCAGTCCTACCAGGTCATTGGCGACCTGATGCGCACGGCACACGCGCCGTGCTCTGACAGCCTGGCATTCCTGAATGCATTGAATGCCAAGATTGCGCTGGAGCCACCGTTGGTGGCCCAGGGACAGCCCGCACCAGGCGATGTGGCCGTGCCCGCAGTGGCCACGGCCGCTGCGCAGGCTGTCAAACCTGCCGCCGTGCAGGATGCTGCCAACCATTCGGTCTTCCGCTGGAAGATGGTGGCCGGCTTTGCCACGGTGGCTGCTGTCGCCATGGTGGGCTGGAACAGTGTGGGCCTGCTGTCGAACGGCTCGGGCAATGATGGACGCCAGCAGATCGCGTCAGCCGCTGCTCCCCAGGTGGTCGCTTCGGCGGCTTCTGGCCGGCCTGCAGCGGGGTCTAATGCCCAGGGGCTGGTCCAGCAGCAAGTAACGGTCGGCCAGAACTCCACGATCATGCTGCGTGATCCGCGCCTTGACGAGTTGCTGGCGGCACGCGGTCAGATTGGCGTTACCGCCAACCTGCAAATGCCGGCTGGCTTCTTGCGCAATGCCACCTTCAATGCAGAAAAGCGCAGTGATGGCTGTGCCGACAAGGCCTCGCGCCTGTGCTGATCAGGCGCTGATTTCCTCCAAAAACACCTGCTGTGCAGGTGTTTTTTTATGACTTTCAGCGCCAGAGGCTTGAAACCTGTGGTTTGCTGCCTATCTGATGGTGATGCACGCTTGGAACCTTGAGGCAGATGGCCCCTCCAATTGCGGCACGGCGCCATTGCAAGTGGCTTGGGTCTCTGCAGATGCTGCGCCGCCCCCATTGTCAAATTGAGGAGTGATATGTCTCTAAAGCGTTGGAAGCCTTTTCAGATCAGCGCGCTGGCGGCCATCCTGTCCGTCAGCAGCGCGATGATGCTGCCAGCGGCAGCCCAAACCCCCGCGCCTGCGGTCGTGCGTGGCTTGCCTGATTTCACTGACCTGGTCGACCAGGTCGGGCCATCGGTGGTCAATATTCGCACGATGGAAAAGGTCTCCAGCCGCCAAGCGCAAAGTGGTCTCGATCCCGAGATGCTGGAGTTTTTCAAGCGCTTTGGCCTGCCTGTCCCCAGCATCCCCAAGCAACAACGCCCTCAGCGCCCAGGCGCGGATGGCGATGAGGTGCCCAGCGGCCTGGGCTCCGGCTTCATCCTGACGGCAGACGGCTATGTGATGACCAATGCGCATGTGGTCGATGGCGCCGATGAAGTCATCGTGACCCTGACCGACAAGCGCGAGTTCAAGGCCAAGATCGTCGGCGCCGACAAGCGCACCGATGTGGCGGTGGTGAAGATCGAGGCCACGGGCCTGCCTGCCGTCAAGATTGGTGACGTGAACCGCCTGCGGGTGGGTGAGTGGGTCATGGCGATCGGCTCGCCGTTTGGGCTGGAGAACTCGGTGACCGCCGGCATTGTGTCCGCCAAGCAGCGCGACACTGGTGATTACCTGCCCTTTATCCAGACCGATGTGGCCATCAATCCCGGTAACTCCGGCGGCCCGCTGCTGAACATGCGTGGCGAGGTCGTGGGTATCAACAGCCAGATCTACTCACGCTCGGGCGGCTTTATGGGCATCTCGTTCTCGATTCCCATCGATGAAGCGGTGCGCGTGAGCGACCAGTTGCGCGCCACCGGCCGCGTGGTGCGCGGCAAGATTGGGGTGCAGATTTCCACCGTCAGCAAGGATGTGGCCGAATCGATTGGCCTGGGCAAGGCCCAAGGGGCGATGGTGACCGGCGTGGAAAGTGGCTCGCCTGCCGAGAAGGCTGGTGTGGAGGCGGGTGACATCATCACCAAGTTCGACGGCAAGCCGCTGGAGAAGCTGGCCGATCTGCCGCGTTGGGTGGGTAACACCAAGCCAGGCTCCAAGAGCACGGTCACCGTATTCCGCCGAGGCAAGACCTTGGACCTGCCGATCACCATCATCGAAATTCCGTCGGACGTTAATGCAGATGCTGCTGCTTCGAGCAAGGAGCCAGAGAAGGCCAAACCTTCGACTGCAGCGCAGCAGCTGGGTCTGGTGGTTACCGACCTGACCGATGCACAGCGCAAGTCCATGCATCTCAAGGGCGGTGTGCAGATTGTCTCGGCTGATGAGGCCGCTGCCCGCGCGGGTCTGAAGCAGGGCGATGTGATCCTGGGTATTGCCAATACGGAAATCAATGACGTCAAGCAGTTCGACGCGGCTGTTGCCAAGGCTGACAAGTCCAAGCCCGTCAATGTGCTGTTCCGCCGGGGTGAGTGGACGCAGTATGTGCTGATTCGCCCGACCAAATAAACCGTCCGCGCACTGTCGCTGTGCGGGTCTCAAGCCGGTCTCCTGGATGGAGATCGGCTTTTTTCATGGGGCGGTTGGATCCAAGGAGGCGCCCGCCCCAGCAACGAAAAAGCCTCAGAGCATTGCTACTCTGAGGCTTGACGTTTGGTGCGGCTGGCAGGAATCGAACCCACGACCCCTTGGTTCGTAGCCAAGTACTCTATCCAGCTGAGCTACAGCCGCTAAGCCGTCGATTGTAGCACGCAATTTTGAACCATTTACAGATTTTTTTGGTCCGTTGAACCAAGCGGACTGGACCAGGGGCTGGTTGGGCCAGTCAGCTCTTGGTCATTCTCTCCGTTGATGGCATGCAGATATCACAGCGAACGGCCTGTAGCGCTCCGAGGGAACGTAGTACATATTCACTATTTTTGGGGATTGACCGTTTGTAGGCGCAGTCCGATAGTTAGCCATATTGTTAATTTCTGTATATGGCTGCTGAAATGAGGTTGTACAGGCTTTCGATCTTGGGGTGGTTGCTGGCTTTGGGCTGCGTGCTGATGCATGCCCTGCCTGCTGCTGCATCGACCAGAGATGCGCCAGAGAACTACAACCTGCTGCGCTTGCAGCAAGTGTCGGCTGTTGGCCCTGGACCCCATGCAAGCCGTCTGGCCAGTGCCTGGGCGCAGGGTGTGGCTTTGCCTGGCACCGATGCGCATGCCCCTCCGCTTGGCAGTGCGCAAGATGACGAGACGGTTTTCCACCGTGTACGACACAGCATGGGTGCGGTGAGCGAGCAAGCGGTCGGCGTTTGGTCCAGGCCCACTCCGAAGCTGGGCGGGTTGGTGCTCGTCTTGCTGACAGTGTTCGCACTGGTGCTAGGATTTTTAAGCCTGCGCTGGCACCGCGAAACAGCGCAATGACCCGGGAGATACCATGCCAAGCATCTTCCCAATCACCAAAAGATCCGTTTGCATGGTGGATCAATGATGCCCTTCAGTTTTTGAAGCGGCTATGCGCCCGTGCATCGTATGGCGGGGGCGCAATGCCGTACCAGGTGGCTTGGACTCCAGCATGCGGCGACCTTTCTCAGACTTCCGGATCGATTCAGGTTTTGCCGAAAGGGTGGCCTTTGCGGGGAGGGCGATACCGGCAATGTGACCGCGTTTTGTGGATCCCTAATGCGTTTTCTGGTGCGCTACTGCCTGCTGTTGTTGGCGGCGAGCCAGCAGCATGCCTGCCCCACTAAGGCTGAGAGACAGCAGTAGCAAGCTGCCGTACCCAGAAGAAGGAACTGCCTTGACGGCGGCCCCCCCTTTGTCGTCGTCTCTGACCAGCACCTGTGCGGGAGTGCCTGCTGGCTCATAGCTGCCCGCAGCAGTGGCTGGCGCGATTGACAGCTCTGCAAGGACGTCGCCGTCATTCGGGTCGGTATTGGGGGTTGCCACGATGGTGCAAGTCGCGGTCGAAGCGCCCGCTGGTATGGTGATGCTCTGAGGGCAGGAGGTGCTGTAGCGTGGATTGGCGGCGGGAAGATTCAAGTTCACGCTGAGCCCTTGCGCCGGAGCCGCTTGCGAGAGCGTCAAGGTGCAGGTGCTGACCTGGTTGACAGAATCAAACAGCTCGGCAGGCGTGCAGGCAACGCTGACGGTAGGAGCCAGCAACATGGATTGCAGATACCAGTTATTGCCTACCTTGTTCAAGGTATAGCTGAAGCCACCAGCACTGATGCTGCCGCCCTCCAAGCTAAACACGGCATCGGATGCGCCATCGACCTTGACCACCAGAATGCCATTGCCGCTGGTGACGGCGCCCAATCCGTTGGCATTCACGATGCGCAAGGTGCTGGCTCCGCTGGTGCTGCCGTTGACTTCCAGCACATCAGACGCAGAGTTGCTGTCGCCGAGTACGGTGTCGAGGACCACCACATTGCTGGCTGTGCCACTGAAGTTGCCTGTGAGCGTCAGGCGATCATCCGCAGCCGCGCTGGTATCCGCGAGGCGGATGGTGCCCGCACTCGCGATGCTGCCATGCACGCTGAAGGTACCTTGGGCAGCGCTGGCATTGAGTGTGGCTGCACCATCGATATTGAGCTGGGCCGCTGCGCCACTTTCGAACAGCGAGCCGCTGAGCTGCAAGTTTGCCGCATTGGCGAGGTGGATCGTTTCCCAAAGGGTCAGGTTGCTTCCGTTGGCAAGATTATTGCTGCCGGTGAAACCGCGCATGGCTACACCATCCAAGGTCAAGATGTCGTTACCCGCACCGCCATCAAACTGGGGAGCTTGAGAAACATCCACGCCTGCAAGCAAGGTGAGGGCGTCGTCGCCTTCGTCCATGGCCGTGATGCCGACGAGTGTCCCCCCGCTCGCCTGCATGCTGTCATTGCCTGCGCCCATATGGATGCTGCCGGTTATCGAGCCGCCGGTGTGGACCAGCGTATCGGCGCCGCCACTTAAAAACACGGGTCCGCTCACTGTTCCTGCGTTGTTCAGATGCGCGGGCACGTCCTGATAGGCCAGTACGGCGTAACTTTGTGGATCCGAGCGAATGATGCCACTGGCGCTGTTGTTGATGGTTTGCAAGGTCGTCAAGCCAGCTGCGGAAGGAAGCACCATCACCGCAGCTCTGAACGCAGGGTCCGGAATGGCAGTGCTGGACTTGATCTCCAACAGTCCGCTGTTGTCAATCGTGGCTGGATTGGTGTTACTGGCAGCACCCGATTGGGCGGCATACACATAATTGCTGGGGCTGTCGACGATCACGCTGCCGGTGTTGTTGATGCGAGAGAGACCGGTGCTATTGGCGTAACCAATGACGGCTATGCCCCCTATCGCCGACGTGGCCCCAGCACTGGTATTGACCACGCTGACACTGCCGCTATTTTCTACCAGGGAACTGGCCGTTGCGCGCTGGTAAATTCCGGTACTGCCTAATGTACGTGTTGGATGGGTGTTGGTGACATGGATTTGCCCGGCATTGATGGTGCTGCCACTGCCACCGCTTGCAGGGGCCCACATGCGCGGCTGAAAGCCGTTGGTAAAAGCGTCTGCCGAAGACTGGGAATTCACCACGCCCGTATTGGTTAAGGTGAAATTTTGCGCCAGCACCTCTATCACATTGTTCGAAACACTCGCGCCGGTCGCCGTATTGGTAAACGTAATACTGCCAGCGTTGGTCACCGTCGCTTGGCTATTTGCGGCGCTTGCTGCTACCGCCACCACATCCAATCCACTATTGGTCAGCGCAGGGCTAGCGGTAGTCATGACGAGGCTGGCGCCCGCTTCATTGCGGAAGCTGGCGGCGCTGAAATTGTTGTTGGTCAGGTAGCCAATATTGGCCAGTGCTCTGCCGCCTCCCGCCGGTATTAGATAGAGCGCATTATCCCAGGTCATCTTGCCTTGATTGATAACCAACACACCGTTCGCCGCTGTCTCAACCGCATAGATCAATCCAATACTGGCGCCATTCAGCGTCATATCACCTGCGGCGTCGTTGGTGAGTTGAACGTTTGCCGCATTGATCTGGTACTGGCCTGTCGTTGTGCCGCTGCACAAAACCGAGCCCCCTGCGGTGCCCATGGGCGAGGGCGGTGAGCATGCAGCCCAGCTGGTCAAGGGCAGCGCAAATGCCCCATATGCTGTTGCTACAAAAGCCTTGAGTCCCCAATAAAAAGGAACTCGTACAGATATGGGCAAATAGTTCATGCGCACTAAATTACCAGCTTTATGTATCCCTTTGTTAATATTTTGACTATGGGGTGGCGCATATTTTTAGATGAAGCTCTATTTTTAAAATAGCCTCAAGCCGGTTAAATAGTTGTTATTGCATCTTGTCTTTGTACGCGGCCATGGGTATGCACTTTTGCCGCCAGTTTTCACTGACTGGGTGCAAACATGCAGGCCCATGGATCTAAGGCTAGCGCTGAGCCAGCGCCTTACCGTCCTGCGACATCGCACGCAGATGGCGTTCCACACGCAGGAAAACCACGATCATCATCAAGAAAACGAATGACCACAGCAGCACGGTGAACACCAGCAGGTTGCTGGGTTCCATCAGACGCTGCAGCCAGCCGGACGTCGCCGTCTGCACATCGCTCTCCCCCGCCTTGGCGCTGAACACCATGTTGTAGTTGAGCAGCAGATTGCTGACGGCAATGGATGCGGTCTGCTTGCTGATGCCAGCCTGCACCTGAGGGTCCGCCAGCAGGGTCTTGAGCGCCGCAGGCGCGCCCAGCACGAAGGCGCGGCCTGCGTCATAGTTGTAGCTGCTGATGATGCTGCGGGTCTGGTTCAGCAGCACCTCGCCAATGCTGGTGGGCTGGGGCTCCCAACCATCGCCATCGGCTGCCTCGGCAGCGGCAGATGCCGCAGTGGCCGCGTCCAGCGCGGCGATGTCGTTGCCGGCCCGCTCCTTGGCATGCATGGCCTCTACCAGTGCGGGCAGCGGACGCGCGGGTGCCAGGCCTCGTTCGCTGTTGTCGTCTTCAAGTTTCTTGCGCTGTACCGGATTGCGTTCAATGGCCGCACGTACCAGTGCATCGACTTCTGCAAATGCTGCCACTGCGGCAGTGTCTGCTGCCAGCTTGTCATCGTGTACGACCTGGCTGGAGTCACCATAGCCAAAGTCGGAATAGGTGATCTTCTTCAGCTCTTCGTCGCTGATTTTGAGTGCGGCCCAGTCGCGGCCTTTGTGCATGTCTTCTGCGGCGGTATCGGGGGAGGGTTTGTGGGCAGCTCCCCAGCTCCACAGCGCAAAGTTGAACAAGGTGAACAACACGAGTACCACCATCACCAGCCGCATCAGGTACAGCAGCGCACTTTCTATTTTTCCGAGCATTTATTCCATCTCTCATCAATTTTCAAAACCCGAGAGTGTTGCATGGGGTTGGGAGGCGATGACAGTTATTGCTCGTTGCTATGGTTACTGATTGTTTATTGCCCCGCGCGCGATTTCCAGAGCCGGCTGCGGGAAGAAGGGGCTGTAATCACAGTTGATTATTGAAGTCTCGAATGAGCCATGCAGTCGAGATGATCTGCACGATGAAGCCTATCCTCTAACTCGCGATTGCGCTGGTTCAGCCGTATCCGTTTTCCGTTCAACTCTCCTCCTTGCCCGCATTCTGCTGCGCATCGATCGCTTTCATGTTGTCCAGCAGCTTGAGCAGGTAGTGCAGGGTGTGCACCATGTCATTGCTCGAGAAACCCTCCAGCGCTTGCTCGTAATAGCGGCCAATCGACTCGGCCGCATCGTGCTGCCACACCTGCTGCCCGGCAGCGGTGAGCTGCACCAGGCGGGAGCGTTTGTCCGCCGGGTCGGGCACGCTGTGTACATAGCCTGCGGCCTCCATGCGCGACAGCAGACCGGTCAGGTTCTGGCGGCTCACTAACAGATAGCGCGCCAACTCCCCCATACCCATGCCTTCTGCGGTTTCTGGCCGTGACAAGGCACCCATTACCGCCCATTGCTGTGTGGTCAGGCCCTGGGCTTCCACTGCCTTGGTGCCTGTTTTATGCAACATGTTGGCGCATTGGTAGAGCTTGAAGTACAGCCGGTTGGCCAGGTCGGTGCGCAGCTGGTTCGGGTTTTCTCTAGGAGTTTTGGCGGTTTTGCTCATGATTCGGATATTGCCATGGCACGGCATTTGTGTAAATATATTGTCTAATTAAACGGTGCAGTGCGCAAGAAAGGTGGAATCATGGCACGTTTTGATGGGCAACATGTTGTAGTAACGGGTGGCGGTGGCGGCATTGGGGGTGCCACCTGCAAACGCTTTGCTGGTGAAGGCGCCCGGGTGACCGTGCTCGACAAGCAGCTGGGCGCCGCGCAGGCGGTGGCCGATGCGATTGCAACTGCCGGCGGTCTGGCACAAGCGGTGGCCTGCGACATCACGGATCGCGCCAGTGTGGATGCGGCCGTGCAGCAGGCCGAGCAGTGGGCGGCCATCGATGTACTGGTCAACAACGCGGGCTGGGATGTGTTCAAACCTTTTACCAAGACCCATGAACGGGAATGGCAGCAGCTCATTGCCATCAACCTGGTAGGCGCCTTGCACATGCACCACGCGGTGCTGCCGCGCATGGCAGAGCGCAAGGCGGGCCGGGTCGTCAACATCGCGTCTGATGCGGCGCGCGTGGGCTCTTCGGGCGAGGCCGTCTATGCCGCCTGCAAGGGCGGGCTGGTGGCGCTGTCCAAAACCCTGGCGCGCGAGCATGCACGCCACAACATCACCGTGAACGTGGTCTGCCCCGGCCCGACGGATACCGCCCTGTTTGCCAGCTACAAGGAGGGCGCGGGCAACCCTGACAAGCTGCTCGACGCCTTTACCCGCGCGATCCCGCTGGGCCGCATCGGCCAGCCCGAGGACTTGCCCGGCGCCATCCTGTTCTTTGCCTCCAGCGATGCCGCGTATGTGACCGGCCAGGTCATCAGCGTATCGGGCGGCCTCACGAT
>Ga0308156_1003662_pt1 | contig 11547 bp, 7 predicted proteins | sample PhyAR2_FD_201041 | JGI IMG/M metagenome (GOLD analysis project Ga0308156, IMG submission 201041) | Phyllosphere microbial communities from UC Gill Tract Community Farm, Albany, California, United States - DLSL A.R2 | ecosystem: Host-associated > Plants > Phyllosphere > Unclassified | place: USA... | reverse complement strand
ACGAGCTCTACAGCATCTATCAGTCATTGCCGGATCCGCTATTGGGATACTTCGACTATACGTTTGACGATGAAGATATTTCCCTTGGTAACCGCGTCGAAACTATCTGCAACGCTGCCCGAGTGATTGCGTACTGGGACGATGGCGTTCTGACGTTCGCAAGAGATGAGCGCAAAGAGTTCCCGTCTGCTGTATTCAACAGAGCAAACATCGTCGCTGATGAGTACAAAATCAGTTACGACATGACCATGCCAGGAGGATACGACGGTGTAGAAATCGAGTATGTCAGCCCGAAGACAAACAAGAAAACCTACATCAGGTACCGCATCACAGACGCGGGAGTTGTTGAGCAAGCGGCATCATCGCCGCTAAAGATTTCGCTGAGTGGTTGCCGCAACGAATACCAAGCAAAGGATAGGGCTCTGCTGGAAGTTAACCGGTTGGTCAGCTCACGCATGAAGATGAACTTGAAGACGCTGGCTGACGGTGAATATGTTTCGCCCGGCGAGATGATTGTTGTCGCTGATACTTACGACACAAACCAGCAGGCTGGTTACATCGTTGCGCGGAACGGCAATAACTTTGATACGAGCGAGCAAATTAACTTTGCTGGCGACATGTATGTCAGGGTTACAGACTCGATCGGCAACTCCACCCACAAAATCAGAGCATACCCGCGTACCGATACCAAGTTTGGCTTCACAGCCGCGGTTCCGAGCATCACGCTCAATATCTTCGACGGCTATAACGTTCAATCACCATCACGCTACGTGATCGCCACAACCGCAGAAATGGAGGCCATGCGATGGCGAGTATCAGACAAAAAACCTAATTCAGACGGAACGTTCTCACTGACGTGTGACGAGTATTTCGACGCTAAACCAGACTATAACGCCTAACCAACACCAACTCTCAATAGCCCAGCCATCGAGCTGGTTTTTTTTATGGAAAAATTATGGCTACCCAACCTACAAATCTGCCAGTCCCAAGTGAATCGCCTCGTGATCTTAAGTTTAACGCAGGCAAGATTGACGAGTTTGTCACGTCACTTAACCTAAAATATTCAGATCGCTTCGGTGGTGAGCATTATACCATTGAAGGACTACGCCAAATTGCCCAGCAGGCTATTTCAGCCTTTGGATGGGTGCCAATGGACTCGTTTCAGGATGGAGCAACACTAACTCTGCCTAATCAGGTTTTGCGCTGGAAGTTGCCTGACGGAGATGGTGATTATTACCGCTGGGATGGTGCATTTCCAAAAGTTGTTCCGGCAGCATCAACACCTGAATCAACAGGTGGCATCGGGGCCGGTAAATGGCTAAGCATCGGTGATGCCGTTCTTCGAACAGAGTTGAGTAGTGACGGTGACGGGGAAGGAGATGAACTGATCGCAGTAAAACAACCTGTAGCGAATGCAGTACCACGCACACAGCATAGTAAAAACTCAGATATTCTTAATATCAGGGATTTTGGTGCTGCATGTGATGGTGTTACTGATGACACAGCAGCAATTCAAGCCGCGGTATCGCTTAAAGGTGGTGTGGGGATAACTAAAATTATGTTCCCTGCCGGTGCAAATGTCATTATTAATGGCACTGTACTGGTTCCGGGTGGTGCGCAAATAGACTTGAATAGTTGTATTTTGCGTGGAAATGACACAAACACTATGTTTGAAAGTGCTAGGTATATAGATGGTGTATTAACTAGCAACTGGGGAGACTCAGCGTCAACAAGCGTTCAAGTTGATTTAAGAATATACAATGCAGTGGTAAGAAATACTGGTATATTTTGCCGACTATATAATGTTACTGCTAATTCAGGTGTTTATGATGTAAGAGGGTTTAACTTAAACCAACTCCTTCATGCTAAAGAGTGTTTTTATGCAGACTTTCATAATCTTTTAGCATGGCAACCTCTTAGTGGAACTACGTTACCTTGCTTCCATTGGGAGGGAGACATTCAAGCTCAGGGGGTAAGGAAGTGCTATGTTAGCGGATGGCCTACAGGGCATATAATTCAGGGGTTCAATGATGTAGATTGCTTTGATACCTGCTCAGCAGAAGGCTGTGTTGTTGGAGTGTATATTACTGGTGGACCTGGTGGCGGAGGCCTTCAAAACATAGATCTTCACAACTGGTATCTGGAAAGTAATGGTACAGCAATTAAAGCAGATCCTGCATATACACATCAAAGGGTTAACATAAGAAACTCTTGGTTATATAACAACAACGTTCATCTTGATGGTCCAACAATCATAAGTGGTGGTATCGATAGGAGCTGCGTTATTCAAGATACAGCAGATCACCCAGGCAATATAAACATGTCTGGTAATAATGCTGGTCAAAAAGGATTTATAATTGAACTTAATGAGTATATTGGTAATGCTAATGTAAACATACCAACAATACCACTCGGAAGTAAATATTACTTAGGACCTAACGTCAGGATGAGTAAGGTCGTAACATTAGCAGATTCTTCTGGAATTCCTTATGTTAGAAATAAAGAAGAAACTACAATACCTGCTCAAAAATTTACTGGGAATACCGTTGGTTCAATACCTGACAATGTTGTTCCGTTTTGCTCAGTGCAAAATAATGGAACAAATGCCATAATCGGAACGCAATTTCCAACAAATGCCTTTGGTTCATGGATTTATAACTTACAAGTTGTAGATTCAAGTGGCTCTTGGAGATATCAAGGCGTCATCTGTGGTAACACAATAATTCCAGCTGCAGGACAAAAAAATATATCTGTGTCTTCTACCTCAGATGGTAAGTTGGCGATAACATTATCTGGCGGGTTGTCTGGGATAAGGAATATAAAAGGAGTTATAAAGGCTATATAGAAAGTCAAAAGAGGCGGTGATACGCCTCTTTTAGTGAAATTCACTTTATTATTCTACACTCATAATATTTAGATATTTGGTCTAGGTTGCCAAAAAACCAGTTCTCTCTATTGTTTAAGTACCTATATGGTAAATCTGATTTTATCCTACTTACCTTAATACCATTATTACAATTTCCATTTAAAATAGAATCATTTATTTTAGATTCTCTAATTGAGTTTTGAACGGAAAAATCCACAGATGCCTTAAATGCGTTGGCAAATGAAGATATTGCAAATATTGAAAACAATGATACTAAAATAACCCCTGGTTTATAATGTGATCTGATTATTATAATAATAGAATATGATACAACTGATGCCATAGCACACCATGAAAACATAAATGCTCTGGCCTCCGTATATGGGGACATTATCATTGAACCATCAACAAGTATTGATGCTATTATAAGCAATGTCACTTTTACATTCATTTTTTTTGCTGAATATAAAAAAATCAAAGCGCATATAGAAACCACTAACAGAGGTAATGACGTTTTTATAAATAGTGATACTACATCATTGGCTCTTTCTAAAACATAAGAGAATGATAGGTCTGGTATGTTCAATGCTTTTTTATAAAACTCACTTCTTTTTATTGTCGATGGTGAAAAGATAAGCAAACACCATCCTACAAGCATTGAAACTATAGGCATTAGGATCTTAGTGCTGCATTTTTTATATAATAAAACATAAATAGAGAGTATGAAAATAACGGCAATCGGGACATTTTCAAATGATATACCTGACAGAAAGCACAAGACTATAAGAGAAACATACTTTTGTTTTGATTCGAAGGTTTTATCATTAAAAAATAAAGCAATAGATCCTATAGTGATAACCATCGGCTGCAAGTAACCAGCGTTTGCTGTTTTCCAAAAAAAAACCTCCATTCCCGGCCAAAAAGCTGCAATAACTATTGAGCCAATAAGAGTTGACTTTATTACAGGTGTTTTTTCAACAGCGCATAGAGTGCATACTAAATAACAAAATAAAGCAAAGAATACAAAAGACACTGCAATAAAATATATTGATGGCATACTTAATGAAAATATAGCAAGTTGCTCACCAAGCCTAGCATTCCAAGAATCAATTTGATGTGCAGATCTTGATATTGAGAATGTAATTCTGCTTATTATACCATCATTATGAAATTGTTTAGTTAATGCAAAATCTTCACCTGATAGAGGAAACAGTGAAAAAGTCGCGACATACAACGTAAACAACATAAATCCAGTAAAATATATTATATTATTTACTTTCATTTTTTTCACCTTTAAGTATGTAGCGGGGACGTTCCTTTACCTCTACATAAATTCTGCCAATATATTCCCCAAGCACACCAACACCAATTAGCTGAATCCCACCTAAGAAAAGTATCGAAACAAGAAGTGATGGATATCCTCTTACTGGATTACCAAAAGCCAATGTGTCTATTATCATCCATGCGCCATAAATAAATGATAGACTTGCTACAAATAAACCAATGTATGTCCATACCCTAAGTGGGAATGTTGAGAAACTTGTTATACCTTCAAGGGCCAAGTTCCATAGCTTCCAGCCATTAAATTTAGATTCGCCAGCACATCGTTCAGCGCGAGAATATTCAACAACCGCAGTTCTACCGCCAACCCAAGAAAGGATGCCTTTCATAAAAAGGTTTCTCTCTGGAAGTCTTTTTATGTTCTCAACTGTTTCACGAGACATTAAGCGAAAGTCACCCACGTTTTCTTCGATTTTAGGTGTGCTAATCTTATTGTGCAATTTATAGAACATTTCAGCTGATTTACGCTTTAAATGTCCATCAGTAGAACGATCAGTTCTCTTAGCGAGAACCATATCTGCACCACGCTTCCACTCCTCAATCAATTGGGGAATTACTTCAATTGGGTCTTGCAAGTCAACATCAATAGGAATAACCACATCGCCAGTTGCATGTTCAAGACCAGCAAATAAGGCTGGTTCTTTCCCAAAGTTTCTAGTGAAATTTAGTGGTTTAACTAAGTTATCTGAAATAGATAGGGCATTAATAATATTCTCAGTAGAGTCTTTACTGCCATCATTAATGAAAACAATCTCAACTGAATATTCTCTTAGAGGCTCATATTCACGAACTGCTTTATAAAAAATAGGTATTGTATCCTCTTCATTGAAGACAGGAACAACCAACGAGATTTTCACTGTTTTTCACTCCGGAAAACTATGAATTTAGAGTAGAAGAATCCGCATACAAGACTGATGGCGGAAAACGCGATTAGTGTGAAGATTGGTGGAAATCCACATATCTCTGATGCCCATCCTGTGGCAACGCTTAATGCCCCCATGAAGCCGATGTAAAGCATATATCTCAGGGTCGTGGTTTGAGCCTTGAATGTGAATCTAGCGTTTGCAAAAAACGAGAAGGTGACAGCAACGCAGAATGCAGCAAAGTTGCTGAGGGCTTGGTCGTCTTTAACGCCATAGAAAATTACGGCAAAAACCACCCAATGGATGGCTGTGTTAACAACACCTACAGATACGTATCTGGAAAAGAGCTTAAGCATTTGTCAATAAGAGTAATTTTAAGTGATGGCTGAGTTTAGCATTTGAGAAGCTTCTGATCAGCTATTGATCGCATGGCACCCTCACTAATGAGGTCGCTATCGGGTGCAGAGCTCGCTTTGTGTGCTGCATCTTAATTTACTTTCTAATCAGAATCTTTCCACATTCCTTCGTTCTACTCCTTCACAACCGCCTACACCATGAATATACTGTACATATAAACAGTGCTTAATGAGGTGATATATGGGCTTCCCATCTCCAGCAGCAGACTACACAGACAAGCCAATTAGTCTTGATGAGCTTTACATTAAAACACCGCACGCAACATACTTCATGAAGTGCCCAGATTACTGTCCAAGTGCCGGCGTGCTTAAAGACGCGCTACTGGTCATCGACAGCTCGAAGCGACCGATTCACGGAAGTGTGGTTGTAGCAGCTCTGTGCGGCGAGTTCGTCTTGCGACGGTTGCTAACGATGCCGGTGCCGTGCTTAGCGAAGCTGGAAAATTATGATGATGTGACGTTTGCGGATGAAGAAACAGGATTTGAGATATTCGGAGTTGTGACACATGTCGTCAACGACATGTCGATGAGCGAGTTTGATGACAACCCGTGTATGTGATGAGGGAGAATTTCAGGTCAAAATGAGTCCCTAAGTTATTGATGTATATTGACCTGAAATGCAGTGTTTTGTGGTGAATTGCAGTGTATTTATTGAACTAATCTGTTTTTATGCCATTGATAAATAGATTAATTCTTTGTTTTGTGGCGGCTAACCATTGCATGGCTGCCCCCTGTCTTTTACGGTAATAAAACGAGAAAAAACGTCGGACAGATGAGGGATTAGCCAATCTGAACCGGCAATATGCTGCCCTTGCCAGGCATTTTTAAGTACATCTTCAGTAAGTTGATGTTCTGCTAACCTTGATAGTGGCCGATAACTGAGATGCCACGGCTCTACTGCAACGCCTTGTTCTTCATCACTAAATGGGCGATAGAAACCAAACTGTTCCATATTATCTGTTAGCCATTGGCTCAAGGCAGAGAAATATCCACCCTCAAGATATTCCCATGGCTCTAGCTGAAGTTTTTTACCCTCAGGTAGAAGATCGGGATCGTAGATATCAAGATCGGTTCCCCAATGGTGCCGGCTAGCTCCGGGCAGCGCAGACCAGCGTAAAATGGCGCAGCACAGCTCTCCTTTGGTTAGCGTACTGATGTCTATCGGCTGGCTATTTTCATCTAGAACGGCACGCTCACCTTCAAACTTGGCATTCCAAATAGTCTGCTGGCGAGCGAAATCTCTAAACGTGCTTGCGGGCTGTAAATTAAATCCCGCATTTTTTGCCGCACGTTGTAATGCCTGAAAAGCCTCAATGGCCTCAGGTTGTAAACGATGATGACCACAGAGCACCGCAAGATGCTCTGTGCTTTGTCCGGTCAGCATTGCCATCGTCATCATACGATGAGTTGCTCCATGATTCTTTGGTACATACGGCTGAGTAATTGTAGGTCAGCGGCATGAACACATTCATCAACTTTATGAATAGTGGCATTGACTGGCCCCAGTTCAACCACTTGAGTGCCCATCTGCGCGATAAAGCGCCCATCAGAAGTGCCGCCGGTAGTCAGCAACTGAGGCGTTATTTCCCCATAGTGCTCAATGGCATTAATGACGGCATCGACCAGATGGCCACGCGGGGTCAAGAAAGGTAACCCTGATACATTCCATTCTAATTTATAATTTAACTGATGGCGATCTAGCAGGTCTTTTACACGAGCCTTAATTGATTCTACCGTCGATTCGGTGCTGAAACGGAAATTAAACTGTACATAAAGTTCACCGGGGATCACGTTGTTACTTCCCGTTCCTGCCGCCATATTGGCAATTTGCATGCTGGTCGGTGGGAAAAATTCGTTGCCCTCATCCCAGATTTCATTCACGAGTTCGTGAAGCATGGGTGCGGCTTTATGAATCGGGTTATCAGCTAGGTGCGGGTAGGCGACATGACCTTGAATGCCGTGAATATAGAGGTTCGCAGTCATTGAGCCACGACGGCCATTTTTGACGACGTCACCCACTCTTTCGGTGCTGGATGGCTCGCCGACCAAGCAATATTCGACTTTTTCCTTTCTTGCTGTCAGTTGCTCAACCACTTTTACCGTGCCGTTTACCGCACTGGCTTCTTCATCTGAAGTGATCAAAAAGGCGAGTCGGCCTTGATGATCTGGATTGGCTTCGACAAAACGCTCAGCTGCAACCACCATCGCTGCCAATGAACCTTTCATGTCAGCAGCGCCTCGACCATAGATCATGCCGTCGCGTAAGGTAGGTTCATAGGGCGGATTCGTCCATTTAGATTCATCGCCGCTTGGAACCACGTCGGTATGACCGGCGAAGGCCAGCGTGGGGCCGTTACCGCCGCGGTAGGCCCAGAAGTTCCGGGTGTCGCCAAAGGTCATGTCTTCAATGGTAAAACCGACCGCTTTGAGGCGGTCAATTAACAAATCTTGGCAGCCCGCATCTTCAGGGCTAACGGAACGGCATTTTATGAGTTGCTGAGTGAGCTCAAGAACAGGGCAGGTCATCGTATTTTCTCCTCAGCTAAAAATTGTGTGTATTGATCAGGATTGAATCCCAGCAGCATGCGGTGATTATGGGCGAGCAGTGGGCGCTTGATGATTGCGGGCTGCGCCAGCATTAATTCAGCAGCTGAATCAGCATTATTGATACTTTGGCGTACAGACTCATTGAGTTTACGCCATGTTGTGCCACGGGTATTAAGCAGTGACTCCCAACCTAACTGCTCAATAAAGGTGCGTAACAGTTCCGCATCTAGGCCGTCGGCTCGGTAATCGTGGAATTGATAGGCAATCTGCTGTTCTTCCAGCCACTTTTTAGCTTTTTTGATCGTATCGCAGTTTTTAATACCGTAAAGGTAAAGAGACGTATTTTCTGAGAGTGTTGTCATACGGCAGAGTCCCTGTGTTTTAGCTCACGATCTGGCAAATTATTTTATGACTATGCCGATCGGGATGCGCTGATGTTGTTAAATTATTTAACACATAATGCGTGAAAAAGAGCTCTCGATCCAGAGTGTTAGCCCTAAGAGTGCTCCGACTATGTCAATTTGAACGGTGTGCTTACCTTAATTGCGGCTGCTAGGCGTCAAATTGATAGAAATATCGAATAGGTCAATTATTCACCGCTGGTCTCTAAAAGGTTATCATGGGCGGGTACTAAATTATGTAGGCCACAAAAGACGTAAATATGATTGATACAGAACTGAGCAACTGGAAAGCGTTTATTGACGCCATGTTGCAAAACAAGCACCAGTAATTCTGAAACTGGTCGGGCAGTAGCTAGTTATCGGTAGTGAGTTTGAAGCAGTCGGCAATGAAGAGATCGTTTTAAGCCATATCATTAATAACTTTGTGATAAGCCAAACACCAAGGGTCATCACCCATAAAAAAGGCAGCCAAGCGGCTGCCTTTTTCTCATTTGTGGCTATTCATTCGGCGGGATGATTTCTTCGGGTTCAATTGCTGACGCGGTTTTTCCTGGAAAACGGCGACGAACCAAAATGAAGAATACCGGTACGAAGAAAATGGCTAGGAAGGTGGCGGTGAACATCCCTCCTAATACGCCCGTACCGACAGCATGCTGGCTACCCGAACCGGCACCGTGACTGATTGCCATTGGCAATACGCCAAAGATAAATGCTAATGAGGTCATCAGAATTGGGCGTAGTCGCAGCCGACAAGCTTCCAGTGTAGCTTCCAATAAATCTTTGCCGGAACGATGTAGCTCGTTGGCAAATTCAACGATTAAGATCGCGTTTTTCGCTGAAAGCCCAATGATGGTAAGTAAACCGACTTGGAAGTAAACATCGTTCTCCAGACCACGTATCCACGTCGCGCATACCGCACCCAATACGCCCAAAGGTACCACCAGCATAACGGAGAAGGGAATCGACCAACTTTCGTATAATGCAGCCAGACACAGGAATACCACCAGCAATGAAATGGCGTAAAGCGCCGGTGCTTGCGCGCCGGAGAGGCGTTCCTGGTAAGACATTCCCGTCCATTCCAAACCGATACCATTCGGCAACTGGCTGACAAGGCGCTCCATAATATCCATCGCCGTACCGGTACTCACACCTGTAGCCGCTTCCCCAACGATTTCCAGCGCTGCGTTACCGTTATAGCGTTCGAGTCGTGGTGAACCGTATGTCCATTTACTGTCGGCAAAAGCGGAGAATGGCACCATTGCACCACTGCTGTTATTCACGTACCAACGGTAAATATCATCTGGCAGCATACGATAAGGTGCCGCCCCCTGAACATACACTTTTTTAACGCGGCCTCGGTCGATGAAATCGTTGACGTAGGTCGAACCCCACGCCGTTTTTAAGGTGCTATTGATATCGTCAATATCGACGCCAAGCGCCTGTGCTTTACGTTGATCAATGTTTACCTGCAGTTGCGGACTGTCATCCAAACCGTTGTGACGAACACGCGTCAAGAGGGGCTCTTTCGCAGCAGCAGCTAACAGCGTATCACGTGCCTTCATCAGTTCTGCATGGCCGAGGCCCGCATGGTCTTCCAGTTCCATATCAAAACCGGCAGAGTTTCCTAAACCGGAGATCGCTGGCGGGCTGCTGGCAAACACTCTTGCTTCTTTAATTTTACCAAATGCCGTTGTTGCGCGATCAATAATGGCAAACGACGTATCATCAGGCCCAGTACGCTCGTCCCAATGCTTTAATCGCACAAACATACGCGCCACGTTCTGACCATTACCCCCAGGCCCAGAGCCAATAATTGAGAAGACGGAAACAACGTTTTTCTTTTCATCCTGCAACAGATAGTTCTCAACTTTTTCGACCACTTTGAGCGTCTGCTGCTGGGTTGAACCCACGGGTAACTGGATCTGGGTCATGAAGACCCCACGGTCCTCGAGCGGTAAGAATGACGTTGGCAAGCGAGTGAAGGCGAGCGCTAGACCAACAATAATCAGTAGATATAGCAGCATGGTTTTACCGCTGTTGCGAACGACGCGAGCAACACCATTTTCATATTGACGAGTGCTGCGATCGAATACGCGGTTAAACCAGCCAAAGAAGCCTCGTTTGGTATGAATTTGACCTTGTTTAATCGGTTTAAGCAGCGTCGAACACAGTGCAGGAGTAAGAATAAGCGCAACTAAAACAGAGAAAACCATCGCGGAAACGATGGTGATGGAAAACTGGCGGTAAATAGCGCCAGTGGTGCCACCAAAAAAGGCCATGGGTACAAATACCGCAGACAGCACCAGTGCAATACCAACCAGCGCACTCTGGATCTGTGCCATGGATTTTCGCGTTGCTTCCCTAGGGGATAGGCCTTCTTCGGCCATGACGCGTTCGACGTTTTCGACAACGACTATCGCATCATCAACCAGTAATCCGATGGCGAGCACCATGGCAAACATCGTGAGCGTATTGATACTGTAACCAAAGGCGTAAAGCACCGCATACGTACCCAGTAAAACGACGGGGACGGCGATGGTTGGGATCAAGGTAGCGCGGAAATTTTGCAGGAACAGATACATAACCAAGAAGACGAGGAAAATCGCTTCAAACAGCGTTTTCACGACGTCTTTGATCGATGCTTGTACAAACGGTGTGGTTTCGTAAGCGTATTCGACTTTTAACCCATGAGGGAAATACTGTTCTAGCTCGCCGAGCTTAGCTTTAACCAGCTTGTCGGTGGCTAATTCATTAGCGCCAGAAGCGAGTTTGATGCTCATCCCTGAGGCGGGCATTCCGTTGTAACGGCTCAAATAGTCATAGTTTTCAGCCCCGAGTTCTACGGTAGCAACGTCACCTAAGGTAACGTAAGAACCATCTGCGTTGACTCTGAGCGTGATATCGCGGAACTGTTCCGGCGTTTGCAACTGGGCTTGAGCATTCATGGTGGCGTTCAGCGCCTGACCATTCACCGACGGTGTGCCACCAACCTGCCCAACGGCGATTTGGTTGTTCTGGGTTTCAATCGCATTCACCACATTTTGGCTGGTGAGGTTATAGCTATTAAGTTTGTTCGGATCGAGCCAGATGCGCATTGCGTACTGAGAGCCGAA
>Ga0308156_1003658_pt1 | contig 11558 bp, 7 predicted proteins | sample PhyAR2_FD_201041 | JGI IMG/M metagenome (GOLD analysis project Ga0308156, IMG submission 201041) | Phyllosphere microbial communities from UC Gill Tract Community Farm, Albany, California, United States - DLSL A.R2 | ecosystem: Host-associated > Plants > Phyllosphere > Unclassified | place: USA... | reverse complement strand
CCGCGAGATCCTGACCCACTCGGCCGAGGCCGGAATGCCGACGGGGGCCGCCGCGGACGAGCTCGTCGCCGCGCGCCTGGCGGCCGGCCGTGGCTGACCTCGCCGGCGAGATCACGGTCGGCGCGTACCTGGCCGCACGCCTGACGCAGCTCGGCTGCCGTCACCTGTTCGGCCTGCCGGGCGACTTCAACATGAACCTGCTCGACGAGATGCTCACCCATAACGACCTCGGGTGGCAGGGCGGCGCGAACGAGCTCGACGCCGCCTACGCCGCCGACGGCTACGCCCGGGTGGGCCGCACCGTCGGCGCGGTCATCACCACCTACGGCGTGGGCGAGCTGTCGGCCGTGAACGGCGTGGCCGGCTCGTTCGCCGAGGACGTGCCCGTTGTGCAGATCACGGGGCTGCCGAGCACCGACGCGATCCGCTCGGGTGCGCGCCTGCACCACACGCTGCTCGACGGCGACTACCTGCACTTCGCGCGGATGTACCGCGAGGTCACGGTGGCGCAGGCGGTGCTCGACAGGACCGATCCGGCGGCAGAGATCGACCGGGTGCTGTCGGCCATGCTGGCGGCGTCGAAGCCGGTGTACCTGGGTGTGCCGCTCGACATCGCGAAGGCCCGGGTGCCGGCCGACCGCCTGCGCACGGCGCTCGTGACGCCCGCGAGCGACCCCGAGGCGGTGGCCGCGTTCACCGACGCGCTGCGCGACCGCCTGCCGCGCATGGACCGCCTGACCGTTCTCGCCGGCCCCGGTGTGCACCGTCGCGGGCTGGAGGCGGGCGTCGCGCGCCTGGCCGACGTCCCCGGCATCCGGATCGCGTCGCAGGTGGGCTCCAAGGCCATCCTCGACGAGACCCACCCCGCGAGCCTCGGCACATACCTCGGCGACCGCACCCTGCATCCCGGATCGCAGGCGGTGGTCGACGACGCGGGCGTGCTGGTGATGGTGGGCACGGTCTACAGCGACTTCAGCACCGGGTTCTTCAGTCACCGCTACCAGCCGGGGCACGCGATCGAGATCGCGCTCGACCACGCGCGGATCGGCCCGGCGCTGTACCCCGGGGTGCGGCTGGACGACGGGCTGGCCGCGCTCGGCGAGGTCGTCGCGGGGCTGACCTTCGCGCCGCAGGAGGACGTGCCCGCCACCGAGCCGCCGGTCGCGCACCGCGCCGACGACGAGCCGCTCGACCACACCACGATGTGGGCGCTGATGCAGGAGTGGCTGCCGGCCAGCACCACCCTGGTGGCCGAGATGGGGACGGCGTTCTTCGGCGCGCTCGATGTCACCCTGCCCGACCACAGCGACCTCCTCGGCCAGCCCGTGTGGTCGTCGATCGGCTACACCCTGCCCGCCGCGTGGGGCGCCGCGCTCGCGCGGCCCGAGCGCCGACCGGTGCTCATGATCGGGGACGGATCGGCGCAGCTCACGATCGCCGAGCTGGGGCGCCTTCTCACCCATCCGAGCGCGCCGGTCGTCCTTCTCATCGACAACGACGGCTACACGGTCGAGCGCAAGATCCAGAGCCCCGAGGCGGTCTACCAGGACATCCCGGCGTGGGACTGGAACGCCCTGCCCGCGGCCCTCGGGGCGTCGGACGCCGTGGTGCACGACATCGCGACGCCGGGTGCGCTGCGCGACGCGCTCGCCGCGGCGACGGATCCGTCGGCGGCGCACTTCCTGCGGGTGCGGCTGCACCGGGACGACGCCCCGCGTCTGCTGCTGGAACTCGCCGAGGGCATCGCGAAGGTCAACGCCACGACGTAGGCCCTCCGCTCTCGGCTGACGTCGTGCGACGGCCGGGCCAAACGCCCGATGCTCGTGCAGGTACTGTCGATCGCATGAGCGATGACCTGCTTGCCTGGGCCGACGCGGCGCTCCCGGAGATCCTCGACGACATCGAGCACCTGATCCGGTGCGAGTCGCCGTCGCACGACCACGCGGCCATCGCCCGATCGGCGGACCTCATCGCGGCGATCGGCGAGCGGCGCATCGGGTTCGCGCCCGAGCGCATCGTCATCGACGGCGTGACGCACCTGCGCTGGCGCGTCGGGTCGCCCGAGCCCGAGGTGCCGCGTGTGGTGCTGCTGTGCCACCACGACACGGTCTGGCCGGTGGGGTCGCTCGAGACGCGACCGTTCTCGATCCAGGACGGCGTGCTGCGCGGCCCGGGCAGCTTCGACATGCTGCCGGGGCTCGTGATGGCCCTGCACGCCGCGGGCACCTTCGCCGACGGCCGCGGCGGGCAGCTCTCGGACGCCGCGATCACGCTGCTGGTCACGGGGGACGAGGAGGTCGGATCGCTCACCTCCCGCGCCCTGATCGAGCAGGAGGCGCGCGGCTGCGTCGCGGCCCTGGTGCTCGAGGCCGCGGGCGATGACGTCACCGGCCGCCCGGGGGCGCTCAAGATCGGGCGCAAGGGCACGTCGATGTACCGCGTCGACATCACGGGCCGGGCGGCGCACGCCGGCACCGAGCCCGAGAAGGGCCTCAACTCGCTGGTCGAGCTCGCCCATCAGGTGATGGCGGTGCTCGAGTTCGCCGACACGTCGGTGGGCACAACCGTGGTGCCCTCGGTCGCCCGCAGCGGCACGACCACCAACACGGTGCCGGCGCACGCCTGGTTCGACGTGGACGTGCGGGCGCTGTCCATCGCCGAGCAGGAGCGCGTCGACGACGCGATCCGCGGGCTGACCTCGCACACCGGCGCGACGCTCACGGTCAGCGGCGGCATCAACCGCCCGCCCCTGGAGACCTCGGCGGCGCAGGGCGTGTGGGTGCGCGCCCGCGCCGTGGGCGAGCAGCTCGGGCTCGAGCTGCCCGAGGCGATCGTGGTCGGCGGGGCCTCGGACGGCAACTTCACCGCGGGCATCGGGGTCCCCACCCTCGACGGCCTCGGCGCCGTGGGCGGCGGAGCGCATGCGGATCACGAGCACGCCTACGTCGACGAGATCGCCCCGCGCACGGCGCTTCTCGTCGCGCTGATCCACGACCTGCTCGACGCCTGACTCAGCGGCGGGGGCCCGCCGCGCACCCCTCGCGAGGGGGCCGAACTGCCGCCGAGATCCGTCCACAGGCGGTATTCCGCGCCTGTGCAGGACGCCCACAGTCCGATCCGGCAAGATGGAGAGAACGCCGGTCGATCGTCCGGCCCGATCTGCCGATGCCCCATTCCCCCCGAAAGGCCCGGATGAGCGACACGACGACCCGACGCGGACGCCGCACCATCGCCCGCCATGGGCGCCTGCGCGCGCGCAACCCCTTCGCGTCGATCCTGCGGGTCGTCGGGATCGCGCTCGCGTGCGTTCTCGTCGCCGGCCTCGGCACCGCCGCGTACGCGACTTGGGATCTCTCGCGCACCTTCGGCGCGGACGCCCAGGCGCTCGAGGGGCAGGAGTCCGAGGCGCCCGACATCGGGTCGCTGGTCGCGACCAAGGGCGTTGATCTGCTGCTCACCGGCATCGATGTGTGCGAGTGGGACTCGCACGAGAAGTTCGGCGACCGCTGCCCGAAGAACGAGAGCGCCTACGGCGAGGACGGGCGTCAGCTCGACGCGGGGCTCAACGACGTGAACCTGCTGGTGCACATCTCGCCCGAGCCGCGCAAGGTCACGGTCACCGCGTTCCCGCGTGACCTGATGATCCCGACCCCCGAGTGCACGAACCAGAAGACGGGCACCGTGTCGTCGGCGACCGAGCGCGACCAGCTCAACAACGCCTACGCCAAGGGCGAGCTCGCCTGCGTGGCGAAGACGATCGACACCCTCACGACGCCGTACGACGCGGACCTCGCGATCGACTACGCCGCGACCGTCACGTGGAACGGCGTGATCGAGATCACCAACGCGATCGGCGGCGTCGACGTCTGCGTCGCCGAGACCATCGACGACGTCGAGGCCGGCATGCTCCACCTCGAGGGCGGTCAGACGCACACGCTGGTCGGCGAGCAGGCGCTCGCGTTCCTGCGCTCGCGCCACGGCGTCGGCGACGGCGGCGACCTCGGCCGCATCAGCAACCAGCAGATCTACATGTCGTCGCTGGTGCGCAAGCTCACCTCGGAGGGCGTCCTGACCAACCCCGGCACGCTGCTGTCGCTCGCGCGCACCGCGCTGTCGAACGTCGACCCCAGCTCCAGCCTGGCCAACCCGGTCACCCTCGTCCAGATCGCCATGGCGGCCAAGGAGGTGCCGCTCGAGAACTTCGTGTTCCTGCAGTACCCCGCGGTGACGGATCCGTATGACGAGAACCGCGTCGCGCCGAACTACGACGAGGCCGCGAAGCTCTTCCAGATGATCGCCGCGAACGACGAGATCGCGCCCACCGGCACCTACCTGCAGGAGACCGAGGCGCCGGCCGTGCCGAGCGACGAGCCGGTCGACCCGAACGCCACCGCAGGCCCGACCGACACCGCGGCGCCCGTCGAGACGCCCGAGGTCGTCGGCCGCAACGCCACCGACGAGTCCTGCGCCTCGGGTCGATAGACTTTCCGGAGCAGGCGGGGCGACCCGCCTGGGGAGGGTTGTCCGAGCGGCCGATGGACCTGGTCTTGAAAACCAGTGGGCAGCGATGTCCCGTGGGTTCGAATCCCACACCCTCCGCAGTGCAGTGACGCGCGAACGAGCGCGAACCGGTCGAGCGACCGGATCCGGCACGCTCGGCCGGCGCGGTTTTCGCGCAGGTCGCCTGTCGGGTTAGGATGGAACAACGCGCCCGCGAGGGCGTGAGGATCCCTCGGGATCTGGAGACGTCGCATAGTCAGGCCTAGTGCACCACCCTGCTAAGGTGGAGTCCCCTTACGGGGACCAGGGGTTCAAATCCCCTCGTCTCCGCCACAAAACAGACCCTTCCCTCTCTTCGTGGTGAAGAGCGGAAGGGTCTGTTCTCGTATGGGCCGGGATCGAGATGTCGGCCTCCTCCGGCCCCATGCACAGCGGAAGGGTGCGGGCGGGAGCGACCCCTGCCCACACCCTTCCGGTGACGCGTTGTTACTGACCCAGTTCGTTCTCGAGGTCGGACTGAGCCTGGTCGAGGGCGTCCTTGACCGGGGTGCCGTTCTCGTAGATCTCATTCATCGTGACCGTGCGGAACTGGTTGTCCACGGCGGGCAGGTTCTGGTTCGCGAAGGAGTCGAAGTGGCCGATTCCCTCCTTCACCGAGTTGAGCACGTCGAACAGGTTCGTCTGGAAGTACTTGTTGAACTTGTTGTCCGGGTTCTTCGTGACGGCCTCGTCCTCCCACACGGCCATGTTGACCGGGTCGAATCCGAGGACCTCCCACACCGCCACGTTGGCGTCGAGCGAGAGCTTCGCGTAGGCGAGGAACTCCGAGGCGAGCTCCTTGTTCTCGCTGGCCTCCATCACCGTCGTGCCGGTGCCGCCGCCGCCGACCGTGAGCACGTCGCTGCCCTCGACTTGCGGTGCGGGCGCGATCGCGATCTTGCCCGTGAGGTCCGGCATGTAGTCGACGTACCGCGAGGTGTACCAGGCGGGGTAGACGACCGCGGCGAAGTCGCCGTTGTTGATGGCGCCATAACCCTCTTCGCTGTCGGGGCTGCCACCGGGGATCGGGGCGATCGCCCCCGAGTCCTTCATGCCCTGGAACATCTCGAGCGTCTCGACGACGGTCGAGTTGTTGACGTCGACGTCGCCCATGCCGTCGTCGGTGAACAGCTGCCCGCCGTTCTGCGCGATCGCCAGCGGCTCGGTGAAGAACACGCTCGTGCTGGCGACGCTGAAGGCCTTGCCCGTCTCGGCGTTGTACTTCGCGCCGGCCTCGCCGAAGTCGTCCCACGTCTTGATCGAGGTGTAGTCGATCCCCGCGCCCTCGAGGAGCTCGGTGTTGTAGAACGCGACGAACGCGCCGACATGCGTGGGGTAGCCGTAGATCTTGCCGTCGCGGCTGTACAGATCCAGTCGCGCCTTCACGATGTCGTCGACGTACGGTTCTGCCGCGGCGGTCAGGTCGGCGAGCGGCGGCTTGTCGCCCTTGACGAAGTTGCTGAACTTGCCGACCTCGATGTCGGCCAGATCGGGGAGGCCCTGGCCCGAGTTGACGGCGAGCAGCAGCTTGTCGTGCATGTCCTGGTAGGGGTAGACGGTGATGTCGAGGTCGATGGCCTTGTCGGGGTTCTCCTCGTTCCACTTCTTGGCCATCTCGTCGTAGACCTCGGCGTGGAGCTCGGCGAAGACCCACATGTCGAGCTTGGTCGCGCCCTCCGGGGCTTCCGCCCCCTCGATGACGTCGCCGTCGGGCGCGTTGCCGCCGCCGTCGCTGCAGCCGGCGAGCGTGCCGGCCGCGAGGCCGACGGCGAGAGCTGTGGTGACGATCCTTCGGATTCGCATGGTGATTCTCCTCATTGAGTTGGGGTACTGCGGGGGTGGGGTAGGGGGGACGGGGGATGGTGCGGCAGCGGGGTCAGCCCTTCACGGCGCCGGCGGTCATGCCCTCGACGAAGAACCTCTGGAACGCGAGGAACAGGATCAGGATCGGGATGAGGGAGAAGAACGACCCGATGATCAGCAGCTCGTAGTTGTTGCCGTAGGGAGTGAGCAGGGTGTTCAGGCCGATCGGCAGGAGGAACTTCTCGGGTGAGCGCAGCACCAGGAGCGGCCAGAGGAAGTTGTTCCAGATGGTCATGCCGTTGAGGATCGCCATGGCGGCGAACGCCGGCTTGGTGATCGGGATCACGAGGCGGAAGAAGATGCCGAACTCGGTCAGCCCGTCGACCCGGCCGGCCTCCAGGATCTCCTTCGGCACCCCCAGGAAGTACTGGCGGAAGAAGAAGATCGTCACGGCCTGCGCGAGGAACGGCAGCACAACGATCCAGTACTGATCGGCCGCCTGCAGGTCGTTCACCTGCACGTAGAGCGGCAGCATCAGCATCTCGAACGGGATGGTCATCAGGATGATCACGAGGATGAAGCCGAGGCTCTTGCCGCGGAACTCGTACATCGCGAAGCCGTATGCCACGAACGAGCTGATGATGAGGGTTCCGAGCACCTGCACGATCGTGAGGACGAAGGTGTTCAGGAACCACTGGAAGTAGTAGCCCGAGTCCGTGAACAGCATCACGTAGTTGTCGAAGCCGAGCGTGCTGAAGTCGATCGAGAACGAGATGCCGTTGCGGATCACGTCGTTCCCGTCCTGGAAGGTGCCCACGAAGATGGCCAGGACGGGGATGAGCGAGACCACGGCGAGCGCGATCAGGAAGGCGCTCTGGATCAGCATCGCGGTGCGGCGCGTCATCGTGCGCGGGGCCGGTTCCGGTTGGGGGCGGCCCTGGGTGACCACTGCCTGGGTGCTCATCGCATGGCCTCCTTCTTGAAGGTCCCCGTCGCGGTCAGCTGCGTGAGGTTAATGGCCAGCACGACCAGGAGCAGCACAACGCCGACCGCGGAGGCGAAACCGAGATCGTTCTCCTGGATGCCCTTCCGGTAGAGGTAGCCGACGATCGTGAGGCCCTGATTGTTCGGGGAGTTGTTGCCGGCGTAGAGCATGAAGCTCTCGAGGAACATCGCCAGCCCGCCATAGACGCTGATCGTGGTGACGTAGACGATCGTCGGCTTCAGGTTCGGAAGAGTGACGTGGAAGAACTGCTGCACTCTGCCCGCGCCGTCGATGGACGCGGCTTCGTAGTAGTCGGACGGGATGGCCTGCATGCCCGCCAGGAAGTACATGGTGTTCACGCCCGTCCACCGCCACACCGTGAGCATCAGCAGCGCCATCAGACCGGTGAGGTCTTCGCGCAGCCAGCGCACGGGTCCGAAGCCGAAGAAATCGGCGACCTGGTTCATCAGACCCGAGTCGGTCTCGGAGAACATCAGCCGGAACACGATGCCGGCGACGACGACCGAGGTGAGGGCGGGAACGAAGAGCGAGGACTTGAAGAAGTTCTTCACCCGAGCGCTGCCGATCTTCGAGTTGATGATCGCGGCCAGCAGCATGGGGATCGGTATCAGCAGGAGAAGCGTGAGCAGCATGTAGCGAAGGCTGTTGAACATCGCTTTCCAGAACACGGGATCGCGCCAGAGGCGCTCGTAGTTCTGGGTGCCGATGAAGGTCGCCTGCCCGTACAGCACCTCCTGGAAGCTCATGACCACCGAGCGGCCCACCGGCACAAGCCAGAAGACGACGAGTGTCACCAGGAAGGGCAGGATGAAGAGGTACGGCGCGAGTCGCTGGTTGTAGAGAAGCCTCTTCATGCGAAGGAGACCTCTCCCGCGCTGCCGTGTCGACGGGCGCGCGGGCGGCGAACGAGTGTGTCTGCAGGGTCGCAGGGGTCGCGATAGGGCATGGCACCTTCTTCCTTGAATCATGCCGTGGGAAGGGCGCTCGCCCGGAAACACGCGGGTCGGCCTGCGGGTGCCGAAGGTCGGCGAGGGGTGCGGGTCTCCCCGTCCGTCCTGCCTCGCTGCCGCCGTCTATCGGGTTTGCGTCCTCGTCTTGACAGGAAAGGATGTGTTCCCCTCAAGATGTTTACAACGTTGCGTTCCGGCATCCGCTTTGTCAAGTGCAACGTTGGAAACGGCCCCTGGAGGGCACCGACGCCCCACAGGAGGAGGAAGCGCATGACAGGCGAGACCTGGCGCGATCATCGAGTCGACATCGAGGAGCGCCTCGATGCGCTCATCGCCGAGATGAGCCCGGAGGAGAAGATCGCCCAGCTCGGGTCGTACTGGGCGGACCAGCGCTCATCGGACGAGATCATCGCCCCCATGCAGGACGTCTTCTCCGAGGGACGTCCCTCCTTCGATCGCGCGGTGCGCGACGGGATCGGTCAGCTGACCCGCGTGTTCGGGACATCCCCCGTGACGGCGGCGGAGGGGATGGAGCGGATCCGCACGGCCCAGCGCCAGCTTGTGTCGGGCACGCGCCTGGGCATCCCCGCGATCGTGCACGAGGAGTGCCTGACGGGCTTCACCACTCTGGGCGCCACCGTGTACCCGACCGCCCTCGCCTGGGGCGCGACGTTCGACCCGGATGTCGTCGCCGAGATGGCGCGAGCCATCGGGCGCGACATGGCCGCCGTCGGCGTGCATCAGGGGCTCTCACCCGTGCTGGACGTCGTCACGGACTACCGCTGGGGTCGCGTAGAGGAGACGATGGGCGAGGACCCCTATGTGGTCGCGACGCTCGCGTCGGCCTATGTCGAGGGCCTGCAGGAGTCGGGCGTCATCGCGACGCTGAAGCACTTCGCCGGGCACGCCACCTCTCGCGGGGGCCGCAACCACGCCCCGGTGTCGATGGGCGAGCGCGAGCTGCGGGATCTGGTGCTGCCGCCGTTCGAGATGGCGGTGCGGTCTGCGCGGGCCCGGAGCGTGATGAACTCGTACACCGAGACCGACCGGGTGCCAGCGGCGGCGGACCGGTGGCTGCTCACCGATCTGCTCCGCGGCGAGTGGGGGTTCGAGGGGACGGTCGTCTCGGACTACTGGGCGGTCGCGTTCCTCAAGTCGAAGCACGGCGTGGCGGGCACGATGGCCGAGGCGGGTCGCCTCGCGCTTCACGCCGGCCTCGATGTCGAGCTGCCCGACAGCTCGGCATTCCTCGAGCTGCACGCGGACGATCCGGATCCGCAGCGCACGTCGGCGGACATCGACACGGCGCTCCGACGCGTCCTGCGCCACAAGGTCGAGCTCGGGCTGCTGGATGAGGGATGGGCCCCGGCCGAGCCGGCCGACCACGATCTGGACAGCCCCGAGAACAGGAGCATCGCGCGGCGGCTGGCCGAGAAGTCGATCGTGCTGCTCGAGAACTCCGGTGCCGCGCTGCCTCTCGCGGCCCGCACGCCGCGGATCGCGGTCATCGGTCCCTGCGCCGACGACCCGAGCGCGATGATGGGCGCGTACTCGTACCCCGTGCACGTTCTGCCGCGTCATCCGCAGTTCGGGCTCGGCATCGAAGCCGAGTCGCTGCCGCAGGCGCTGCGGGCGCAGTTCCCGGGCGCCGAGGTCGTGGTCGAGCGGGGCTGCCCGCTGCAGACACCGGGTGACGACCTCGAGCTGATGCGCGCCGAGCAGGCGGCGAAGACCGCCGACGTCGCGGTGGTGGTCGTCGGAGACCATGCCGGGATGTTCGGGAAGGGCACATCGGGTGAGGGATCGGACGCGCCCTCGCTCGACCTGCCCGGGGATCAGGTGCGCCTCGTCGAGAGGACCCTGGCGAGCGGCACCCCCGTTGTGCTCGTTGTGCTCTCGGGCAGGCCGTATGCCCTCGGACGCTTCGTCGGGCGCGCGGCGGCCATCGTCCAGGCCTTCATGCCGGGAGTCGAGGGCGCGGGGGCGCTCGCGCGAGTGCTCTCCGGCGCGGTCAATCCCAGCGGTCACCTGCCCGTCCAGGTCCCGCATGGGGCCGCGGCGCTTCCGCACACCTACCTCGCGCCCCCGCTCGGACAGGACGGCGACCGGATCAGCAATCTCTCGATCGCCCCCGCCTTCCCGTTCGGGCACGGACTCTCGTACACCTCTTTCGAGGTCTCCGGGCTTGCTCTGGACCGGGCCGAGATGCCGACCGACGCCACGGTGACGGCGGTCGTGACCGTCGCGAACACGGGAGCCCGGCACGGTGAGACCGTGGTGCAGCTGTACTCGGCCGATCCCGTCGCGCAGGTGACCCGGCCCGTGCACCAGCTCGTCGGCTACGCCCGTGTCGCGCTCGACGCCGGAGAGACCACGCGCGTCTCCTTCCAGCTCCACGCCGACCGCTTCTCGTTCACCGGGCTCTCACGCCGGCGGATCGTGGAGCCGGGAGAGATCCGCCTCTCCGCGGGGCTGTCCGTCGGAGAGCTCGCGCAGACCGCGACCGTCGTCCTGACCGGACCGACCCGCGAGGTCGCCCACCCCGTGCTGCGCACAGAAGTCGCCTGACGCGCGCCGCCCCGAACCAACCACAAGGAGAACCACCATGCCCGCTGCCCGAATGACCATCGATCCTCACTTCGTCACCGGACGGATCCACCGTCGCCTGTTCGGCGGATTCGTGGAGCACCTGGGGCGCCACGTCTACGACGGGATCTACGAACCCGGCCACGAGACGGCCGACGCGGAGGGCTTCCGCCAGGACGTGATCGAACTCGTCCGCGAACTCGGTGTCTCCACGATCCGCTACCCGGGAGGCAACTTCGTGTCGGGGTTCCGCTGGGAGGACTCCGTGGGCCCGCGCGAGCAGCGACCGCGCCGGCTCGACCTCGCGTGGCACTCGACGGAGACCAACGAGGTGGGCCTGCACGAGTTCTCCTCCTGGCTGGAGAAGGTGGGCAGCGATCTCATGATGGCGGTCAACCTGGGCACCCGGGGGACCCTCGAGGCGCTCGATCTGCTCGAGTACACCAACGTGCCGGGTGGCACGGAGCTCAGTGAGCGCCGCCGCGCGAACGGCCGGGACACGCCGTTCGCCGTCGACATGTGGTGCCTCGGCAACGAGATGGACGGGCCCTGGCAGCTGGGACACCGGTCGGCCGACGACTACGGCAAGATCGCCGCTCAGACCGCCAAGGGGATGCGGCAGATCGATCCCGACCTGAAGCTCGTGGTGTGCGGCTCCTCCGGGGCGCAGATGC
>Ga0308156_1003654_pt1 | contig 11575 bp, 3 predicted proteins | sample PhyAR2_FD_201041 | JGI IMG/M metagenome (GOLD analysis project Ga0308156, IMG submission 201041) | Phyllosphere microbial communities from UC Gill Tract Community Farm, Albany, California, United States - DLSL A.R2 | ecosystem: Host-associated > Plants > Phyllosphere > Unclassified | place: USA... | reverse complement strand
GGAACGTGGCCGACCTCCGCCAGCACAGGCTGATCCATACCGCCATCCGTCCCGATGCATGGGCGCACTGGTTGCAGCAGCACGGCAGCCGCCTTGGCGCGCGACAGGCCGGCATGGAATGCAGCCAGTATCCGGTGGCGCTGCAGGCGGCGATAAATGGCGAAGGCATCGCCCTTGTGCCGTCCGTGCTGGCCGAGAGCTTCGATCCCCAACACCGCCTGCGCCGGCTATTCGACGGCCCCACCCCGAGCGCGGGGCAATACTACCTGCTCACGCCGGGCGATCGTTATGACGACGGCGCGGTGCGGCGCTTCAGGCAATGGCTGCTGGACCAGGCGGGCGAGATGGCCCAGGCGTGCTGCTGAGCTCTCGCTACGTCGTCGCGAAACGGAGCGGATCGTGACGACATTTGCGTCCAAATATCATCTATCTCCTGCAATTATTAATATTTTTAAAAGACGGGAAGACAATTTTCTGTCTCATTTCTGAGCAATCTTCACAAATACTTACATTATCATTAGGCAAGAACAATGCTCCTGAATAAAATTCCCGCACAGAAATAATTCAATAAATTATTGCGGGTTCAGGGGCGCAGTTTGGATACCAAGACATTTGACCGTCATGGCGGAGCGGTGCGCTGTGCGCTTGCTGCTGCCGCGCTGGCGAGCGGGCTGATGCATGCCCTGCCGGGGTGGGCGCAAAGCGATGCATCAACGCAGCAATTCCAGCGTCAGCAGGAACGCGAACGGCAACTGCGTCAGCAACAGGAGCAGCAACCCGACGTCCGCCTGCCTGAGGCAGCCACCGCCCCGGGGGCGGCAGGCAAGATCCCCAGCGGCGAATCACCTTGCTTTGCTGTGACCAGGATCATCCTGTCCGGTGAAATGGCCGAGCGCTTCCAGTTTGCGCTCTCCAGCGTCACCGGCGGAAACGACCCCGCCATCAACCGTTGCCTGGGGGTACAAGGCATCAACGTGGTCATGGCGCGTCTCCAGAACGAGATCGTTGCACGCGGCTATATCACCACCCGTGTTTTGGCGGAGCCCCAGGACATCGCCAGCGGCGAGCTACGCCTGACCGTGGTGCCGGGCCGGATCCGCCACATCCGTTTCGCGCCCGATGCAGACCCGCGCGCGTCGCAGTGGAACGCCCTGCCGGCCTCGGCGGGCGATCTCCTGAACTTGCGCGACATCGAGCAGGGACTGGAGAACTTCAAGCGCGTCCCCACCGCCGAGGCCGACATCAAGGTCACGCCCAGCGAAGACGCCGACGCCAAGGCGGGTGATAGCGACCTGGTGATCAGCTACCGGCAGGCCCTGCCCGTGCGGCTGACGCTGTCGCTGGATGATAGCGGCACCAAATCCACCGGCAAATACCAGGCCAGCGCGACCCTGTCGCTGGACAACTGGCTGACCTTCAACGACCTGTTCTACATCAGCCACAGCCACGACCTGGGCGGCGGCGATCCCGGTACGCGCGGCAGCCAGAGCCGCGTGGTGCATTATTCGCTGCCCCTGGGCTACTGGGCGCTCGCCTTCACCAACAGCGCCAGCAGCTATCACCAGGCCGTGGCCGGCATCAACCAGACCTACATGTACAGCGGCCAGAGCGAAAACAACGAGCTCAAGCTCTCCCGCCTGGTCTATCGCGACGCCGTGCGCAAGACCACCTTGTCGCTCAAGGGATTTCTGAAGACTTCCAGCAACTTCGTCGACGACACCGAGGTGGAAGTCCAGCGCCGCCGCACAGCAGGCTGGGAACTTGGACTGGCCCACCGCGAATTCATCGACGAGGCTACGCTGGATCTGGCGCTGGCCCACCGGCGCGGCACTGGCGCGTTCGGCGCCTTGCCTGCGCCCGAAGAAGCCTTTGGCGAAGGCACATCACGCTTTCGCATCACCACCGCAGACCTGTCGCTGAACCTGCCCTTTGCCTGGCAAGCACCGTGGGGCAAGCAGGGCCTGCGCTATTCCCTGGCCGCACGCGCCCAATGGAACGGCACCCCGCTGACCCCGCAGGACCGCTTCTCCATCGGCGGTCGCTATACGGTGCGCGGCTTTGATGGCGAGGTGACCCTGCTGGCCGAAAACGGCTGGTTCGTGCGCAATGAGCTGGCGGCGGCATTGGGCCAGAGCGGCCAGGAATTCTACCTGGGCGTGGATTACGGACAGGTCGGCGGCCCCTCGACGGATCTGCTCACCGGGCGACGCCTGGCTGGCGCTGTCACCGGCCTGCGCGGCGCCATCGGCAGCGCCTCCTACGAGCTCTTCGCCGGCACCCCGCTCTCCAGGCCAAACCAGTTCAAGACCGCGCGCGTGAGCGCCGGCTTCAGTCTCATGTGGTCGTTCTGATCGCGGCATTGGCGCCGCCTGACAAGAAGGAAAAAAGATGAACCAGCTCTGCTATCGCATCGTCTTCAACAAAACCCGCGGCATGCTCATGGCGGTGGCCGAAACAGTGCGCAGTTGCGGGAGCTGGTCACCGCGCAGCGGCGCAGCCGACGGGCCGGCTCCGCTACCCATGGCGCGCCTGAGCTGGATCGGCCTGGCCGTGCTGATGGCGGTGGGCGCTTCGATGAGCGTGGTGCCCCGCGCCCAGGCGCAGATCGTGGCCGACCCTGGTGCGCCCCGCAACCAGCAACCTGTCATCGTCAACACAGCCAATGGCGTCCCGCAGGTCAACATCCAGACACCCAGTGCTGCCGGCGTATCGCGCAACACCTACAGCCAGTTCGACGTCCAGCGCAATGGCGCCATCCTCAACAACGCACGCGCCGACGTACAGACCCAGCTGGGCGGCTGGATCCAGCGCAATCCGAACCTGGCCAACGGCACCGCGCGCGTGATCCTCAACGAAGTCAATTCCAGCAATCCCAGCTATCTGCGCGGTTTTGTCGAAGTGGCGGGTGACCGCGCCCAGGTCATCATCGCCAACCCCGCCGGCGTTACCTGCGATGGCTGCGGCTTCATCAACTCGGCGCGCACCACCGTGACCACCGGTGAAGTCATCATGAACGGTGGCAGCCTGGACGGCTACGTGGTGCGCGGCGGCCGCGTGCGTATCGAAGGCGCCGGCCTGAGCGATACCCAATCGGGCTATACCGAGATCATCGCGCGCGCCGCCGAGATCAACGCGGGCATCTGGGCCAAGGAGCTGCACGTGACCACCGGTGCCAACCGCGTCAATGCCGACCATACACAAGTGACCGCCATGGCGGCCCAGGACGCCGCTCCCGCCTTTGGCGTGGACGTCGGTCAATTGGGCGGCATGTATGCCAACAAGATCTTCCTGGTCGGGACCGAGGCCGGGGTGGGCATGCGCAACGCCGGCAAGATCGGGGCGGCCATCGGTGAGGTCGTGCTCACCGCTGATGGACGCATCGAGAACAGCGGCGCCATCAGTGCGCAGGAACGTATACGCATCCAATCGGCCGGCGCGGCCGGCAACGCTGCGCATGGGATCGCCAACACCGGCAACATCAGCGCCGTGACCGCCGACGTCAACCTGCAAAGCGATGGCCATATCGATAACGGCGGCGCCGTCACCGCACAGACCGGGATCGACCTTGCTGGCCAGAGCCTGAGCAACAGCGGATCACTCAGTGCCGCCGAGGGCGCAATGGCCGTGACCACCGACGGCAGCACTGACAACAGCGGCCATATCCTGGCCTCGTCGGACGTGCGCATCAACAGCGGCGCGGCCAGCAACAGCGGCAGTATCGCTGCGGCCAGCGGCGACATCAACGTCCAGGCAAGCGGCGCACTCAGCAATACCGGCACCCTCACCGCGCAACGCAATGTCGATCTCAGCGCCCGATCCCAAGCGGGCAACAGCGCACCCGCGCTGACCAACGCCGGTGCCGTGAGCGCAGTGGGCGGAACCGTCACCATCACCGCCAGCGGCAACGTGGACAACACGGGCAACATCGTGGCGCGGGACCGCGTGCAAGTGGAGGTCTCCGCTGCCACCGCAGGCTCGGCCAATCTCGCCAATCGCGGCAATATCAGCACCACCCAAGGGGCCGTGAGCCTGCACGCCGATGGCAGCATCGACAACGGCGGCGCCGTCACCGCGCAGAGCGCGGTGGATATCGTCGCGCGCCACAGCGCCGCCGGCGCGGGACCGCTTGGCCTGAACAACACCGGCACGATCAGCGCTGCCGCTGGCACGACTTCCCTGACCATCGCCGGCGCGGTCGACAATAGCGGCAAGGTCCTCGCCAGGGACGGCGCCGACATCCGCATCACCGCCGCCTCGGGCAGCCAGGGCATCAGCGGCCGCTACGGCCTGCGCAATAGCGGCGATCTCGGCGCCAGCAATGGTACGGTGCAGGTGAACGTCGAGGGCGGGCTCCTCAATACCGGTGCGGTGATGGGCCAGCAGGGCGTGACCGTGGCTGCGCGCGCGACCTCTGCGGGAACGGTGACAGGCGGCCAGTTCGACATCGACAACAACGGCAGCATGCACGCCGCCAATGGCCAGCTGCAGCTGGGCGCGGATGGCCATATCGTCAACAGCGGCACGATCATGGCGACCCAGTCCGTGGGTCTGGTGGCCGACAACAAGGGGCGCGGAAACGGCGCCGGCAGCGAGCTTGGCATCGCCAACGCCGGCACCGTCAGCGCCACCGCCGGAACCACCAGCCTGCTGGCCAATGGCGCCATCCAGAACAACGGCGTCGTTGCCGCGCAAGTCGATGTCAGCATCGAGGCCGCCCAGGGTGGCGCGACGCTGACCAACCAGGGCAAGATCCAGGCCGATACCGGCACCGCCACCCTGAAGGCCGATGGTCTGTTGTCCAATGCAGGCAGCGGCCAGATCACCGGTCGCAACCTGAACCTGTCGGCCCAGGACGTAGAGAACAACGGCAGCATCGGCGCCCAGGCCAATGCCACGCTGGGCTCGCGCAGCGGATTCCGGCAGGCCTCGACGGCAGCCTTCGCTGCGACCGGCAGCATGGCGCTCAACCTGGCCGGCAACTACAGCAACGCTGGCCAGTTGCGTGCGGCCAGCCTCTCGCTGTCAGCCGCGCAGATCGCCAACCTCAATACGGGCGCGATGCAGGCCGAGAACATGATCATCAACGCCAGCGGAACACTGTCCAACGCTGGCGAAATGAGCACGCGCAGCCTGCTCGACATCACCGCCGCCGAGCTGGCCAACACCGGCGTGATCCTCGGCGACAACCTGACAGTGAAGACCGGCACGATCAACAACGCCGGTAGCAGCGCCCTGCTGGGCGGCGGCAGCAGCGTTTCCCTGTGGGTGAGCAATCTGCTCTACAACCGCAGCAATGCCACCATCTACAGCGCCGGCAGCATGTCCATCGCCGCCAATGCACAGCGTGACGCCAGCGGGCTGGTCAACAGCACCGCCCAGGTCACCAATGAAGACGCCATCATCGAGGCCGGCGGCAATCTCGACATGGCTGCCGTGAACCTGCGCAACACCCGTAGCGGCGTGGCCGTCACCACCGTGCGTACGCTGGATGAAACCTATGCGATGCGCATTCCTTCCTGGTGGCGCAATGGTGGCAACGAACCGCATTACAAGCCTGATTCCTCCAACTTCACCTCCTACGAAATCCTGTATGTGAATCCGGCCGATGTGCTGGAGACCAAGAACATCATCACCCCGGACGGCTACGTGATCGGCCGCGCCGTGATCCGTACGCATGCCGACGACACCGTCTTCTACCGGGGCGTATCGACCAACTGGGCCGCCTTCGGCCAGATCACCCGGGGCAGTGCGACCGAGGGCACCCGGGTGGTGTATTTCACGGAGCAACGCGCCAACATCAGCAATCCCGACAAGGTGGCCGGTGGCGATGATCCGCGCGACGCCCGCAGCGACATCAACTGGGAACCCCTGCCGGGCTATTCCAACCAGTACGGCAATTGCACCAGCAACTGCGTACGTTTCCTCACGGAGAGGGACTATACCGATCCCAACAGCATCTTCCTGCGCGACACGCAGCGCGCCCTGGCACCCCAGCACGATTCGCTGGAACTGACCCGCAATGCGCACCATACCGCCAGCGAAGACCAGCTCGCGCCAGGCGCCGGAGCGGTGGCCGAAATCCGCGCAGGCGGCAATGCCAACATCCGCATCGCCCAGTCGCTGAGCAATGAGTTCAGCAATATCGTGGTCAACGGCGCACTGTGGCTCGGTGGCAGCAACGCCAACATCACCAACCTCGGCCAGACCCTGTATCGCCGACACAGCTTCGATGGCAATTTCGTCACCACCGGCGGCACCGTGACGGCCTACAGCATGCCCGACATCTCGGAGGTGATCGGCACCACCCAGGGCGCCATCGTGGGCAATGGCGGGGTGAGCATCGTGGCCAACAACTTCAGCAACACCGATCTGTCAGCCGGCAGCGCCGCCAACATCCGTAATGACATCACGCCCACCACCGGCAGCGGCCAGTCCATCGGCGGCTTGTTGGGCAATGTGGCCAACCGGCCTGGTGCGAGCGCTCCTGGCGGCAGCGCACTGCCTTCCAGCGGAGGCTTGCCCACCATGAGCGGCTTCCCGGCGGGAGCCCTGTTCCCCCAGAATGGCAGCGTCCCGCAACCGATCCGCCCGGGCGTGCTGTTCCAGGCCTCCAGCAGCAACAGCTACCTGCTGGAGACGCGACCGCAATTCACCGACCGCCGTACCTGGTTGAGCAGCGACTACCTGCTCAGTGCGCTCAATGTCGATCCCAGCACGGTACAGAAGCGACTCGGTGACGGTTACTATGAACAGCGCCTGGTACGCGAACAGATCGCCCAGCTCACCGGCAAGGTCAGCGGCAGCCCCAGCGATGACAGCCAGTACCAGAAACTGTTGAGCAGCGGCGTGAGCACCGCCCAGGCCTGGGGTCTGCGTCCGGGGGTCGAACTCACGCCGGACCAGGTCAGCCATCTCACCAGCGATATCGTCTGGCTGGTCAGCCAGAGCGTGACGCTGCCGGACGGGCGCACCGAGAATGTACTGGTGCCACGGGTCTACCTGGCGCATGTCGAGGATGGCGCGCTGCAGGCCAGCGGTGCGCTGGTCAGTGGCTCCAACGTCACCATCCAGGCCAACAACATCACCAACAAGGGCGGCATGATCGATGGCCGGGCTGACGGCACCGGACGCACGGTGCTAGTGGCCTCCAACGACCTGGCCAACCTGGGCGGCGGCATCCGCGGCGACGATATCGTCATCAGCGCCGGTGGCAATATCCGCAACGAAACCCTCACGGTGCAGCAGAACTATGCCAACGGCCAGAGCAGCGGCAGCTTCACCTCCCTCTCCAACACCGCCGGCATCGTCGCTGGCAAGGACCTGACCATCGCGGCCGGCGGCGATATCCGCAACATCGGCGCCACCCTGGCCAGCGGCGCCAGCGGCAGCAAGGGCAGCGGCGACATGACCCTGAGCGCGGGTGGCGACCTGGTGCTCGACACTGCCAAGACTGGCAGCACGCTGGATGTGCATCACGCCGGCTACACCGTCCACGAGACAAGCACCGGCAACACCGGCTCCTCGGTCAGCGCCGGCGCCAATCTGGCTATCACTGCCAAGCGTGACGTCGTGCTCACGGCAGCCAATGTGGCCATCGGCGCCAATGGCGAAGGCGATGGCCAGATCATCGCCGGACGCGAGGTCAATATCGGCGCCGCCACCAACGATTATTCGGTCTCCTATGACCATCGGCAGTCGAGGTCGGAATTCCAGGCGCAGCGAGAAGTCACCACCGCGCAGGGTTCGGCCATCAGTGCCGCAGGCGGGATGAGTATCAGCGCAGGCAAGCTGGGCACGGCCGACGTCAAGGTCACTGGCAGTTCGGTCACTGCCGGCAAGGCGCTCAACGTCAGCGCCAGCGGCAACATCGATGTCAAGGCGGCGGAAGAAAGCAGCCACTACGACGAATACTCGAAATCCACCTCCAAGGGCTTCCTGTCCAGCAAGACCAATACCGGCAGGGTCAGCGATGACCGCACCAGCGTCATCAGCAGCACGCTCAGCGGCGACACCACGACCCTGCGGGCGGGCCAGGACATGAACATCATCGGCAGCAACGTGGTCTCCACGTCCAGCACCCGTCTGACGGCAGGCAACAACATCACCGTGGCCGCCGCCAGCAATACCGTGGACCATGCCGAGCAACACAACCAGAAGACCAGCGGCCTGTTCGGCGGCGGCCTGAGCATCACGCTGGGCTCGCGCGAGATCGACTCCAAGAACCACCAGATCAGCCAGAACATCGTCGGCAGCAACATCGGCAGCATCGAAGGCGACGTCAGCATCAAGGCCGGCAATGCCTATGTGCAGACAGGCAGCAATGTGCTGGCCCTGCAAGGCGACATCGACATCGCTGCCAAGTCCGTCTTGATCAAGGAAGCCCAGAACCTGACCAACACCACCCAGGACTACTCGGTCAAGCAGGGCGGCCTCTCGCTGTCCTTGTCCAGCCCGGTGCTGGCGGCGGCCCAGACCCTGCAGCAGATGGGATCGGCCGCACAGCAGACCGGCGACGCCCGCATGAAGGTGCTGGCCGGGGCCACGGCTGCGCTGGCGGGCAAGAACGCCTATGACGCCATCGCCAAGAATCCGGCGCAGGCGGGTGGCGTCAATCTCTCCATCAGCCTGGGCAGCAGCCGGAACCAGAACCACAACGAAACCTCCAGCAGCAGCGTGGTCGGCTCCACCATCTCGGCGGGCGGCAACGTCATCATCAATGCCACCGGCGCAGGCAGTGACAGCGACATCACCATCCAGGGCAGCTCGGTCAAGGCGGGCGACAACCTGATCCTGAAGGCTGACGACCAGATCAACCTGCTGGCCGGCCGGGGAACGTCCGAACAGCATGGCAAGAACAGCTCCAGCTCGGCCTCCATTGGCCTGAGCATCGGCACCGGCGGCCTGGCGCTCACTGCCGGCGCGTCCTTCGGACGCGGCCACGCCGACGGCAGCGATGTGAGCTATACCAACACCCACGTAGAGGCTGGCAACAAGCTGGTCATGAGCAGCGGCGGCGACACCAACCTGATCGGTGCAGTGGCGTCGGGCAAGCAGGTCATCGCCGATGTGGGCGGCGACCTCAACATCGAGAGCCTGCAAGACACCAGCAAGCTCGACAGCAAGCAGCAGAGCGCAGGCGTGAGCATCTCGGTCGGACTCACCCCGACCGGCCCCGTGAGCGGCAGCTTCAACTACAGCAGGACCAGGATCAACAGCGACTTCACCAGCGTGATGGAGCAAAGCGGCATCAAGGCCGGCGATGGCGGTTTCCAGATCACCGTCGATGGCAACACCGATCTCAAGGGCGCCGTCATCGCCAGCACCGACAAGGCCGTGCTCGAGGACAAGAACCGCCTGACCACCGGCAGCCTCACGCAGAGCGACATCCAGAACAAGGCCAGCTATAGCGCTGACAGCGTGGGGATCGGGGTGGGCTACAGCACCGGCAAGGACGGTGGCTTCTCCGCCGCTCCTCCCGTTGCCATGGCGGCCAGCGGGAGCGCCTCAAGCACTACGCGCAGCGGGATCAGCGGCGGAGTCATCACAATTACCAACGAACAGAAGCAGCAGGAATTGACCGGACAGACTGCTGATCAAGTGCTCGCGTCGGTTAACCGTGACGTCAGTAGCGACAAGGATGGGAGCAATGCCCTTAAGCCCATCTTCAATCGAGGTGAAATCGAAGCTGGCTTCGCCATTGTGGCAGCGTTGACGAGGGAGGTCGGAACATTCCTAAATAACCGCGCCGAAGAAGCCGACGAAGCCAAGAAGCGTCTAGATGCGGCCATTACCGAGGAGCGTGCAAAACCCGCGGATCAGCGCGACGATGACAAGATTCGTAGTCTGATGGATCAATACCTCGATGCCGATAAGTGGTCTCCAAACGGCGAATATCGCAAATATGTCACAGCAATTGTCGGTGCAGCCGGTGCCAACGTCACCGGCTCAACAGTGCAGTTTGCACAAGCTGCGACCGTCAATTACATACAAGGATTGGCAGCAGAGCAGGTCAAGGCAATCGCAGACAATTTGGACAGCGAATCGGCCCGCGCGGCGCTACAAGGTGTTCTTGGATGCGTTGGCGCTGCTGCTCAAGGGGGCGATTGCAGTGCGGGAGTTTTGGGTGCATCTGCCAGTAGCATCATCAATAGTCTGCTGGCTGCCACAGACGGACTGACTAACGAGCAACGGGAAGCCAGACGAAACTTGGTTTCCAATATCGTTGCGGGCATTGCAGTTTCCGCTGGCGCTGGAGCGAACACCGCAGTCACAGCAAGTGAGCTTGAGACCGAAAACAATGCACTAGGCGTGTATTCGAAACGTCTGATGAGCGATATGCGCCAATGTTCGGTATCAAAGACAGACGGCTGTTTCGACACTATCAAGGAAAGAACCGAGAAGGCTATACAAGTCTTCAATTCCCGGATGAAGTCTGCCTGTGAAGGAGTTGGAGCCTCCTTGACAAACTGCCAGCAGATTGTCGCTACCGTCCAAAGCGCGGCAATGGACCTGGGTTCCATTACCTATCTTGCAAAGACAGAAGAGCAACGTCAATATCTGGAATTGAAGCGACAAGAGCAGGCGCAAGATCTTCTGGATCAAGCAGAAAATCTCGCACAGCTCGGTGCTAAGGCTCCATTGTTGGAGCAGTTGCTCTCGAGCCTGGCTTTGATGGCCATGGATGACCCAGCGGGTTTAGGGCAAGCGGTTGTCAATGCCCGCGAAAGGATCTTTAGTGCTAAGAATCCAAGACCCGTATCTGAACCCGTATTCAAAGACACCGCAGCGGCGACGAAAGCTGCAGAAGCAATGGGCTACAGAAAAATTAACGAAAGAGTTCATAATCAGGCAGTGTTTAAACGCGGAAATAGCTACATTACGAGAGATATCGATAGCCATATCGGTGGAGCGTGGAAAGAAGCCAGTTCCGTTAGGGACCTAGCTAGCTCAGACACAAGAAACGGCACTTTTAATGCGGATTTGACTGTACGTCTTGGGCCATGAATATGGAGAAAAATACAACGGTGGACTGGAACACTCGCGGAAAGACCATCTGGAATCTGGTCGGAGATCTTTATTCGTTCGAAGACCAGGAAATGCCAGTTAAGATGTCTTTGGATGGTGGAGAGACTCTCCTGCCACTTGATCTTCTCGTAGATGGCATTGTGATCAAGGGAGATAAAACTATTAAAGAATTGATCGACTATTTCCGAGTGAATTTCAAAAATCCCAATCTCGAGGTATATCTACTCTCGCCTGAAAGAGGAAATATTTTTCCCATTAGCATCCTTGGAAAAGCTGGGAGATATTGCGTGCTTCGCTATTTCGGCGACTACGACGAGTAGATGAGTCCGTCGTTTTGCCCACAGAAACTTGAGCGATTCTGTGCCAAATGCTCATCCGTAATTGAGAGCAGTGCCGAAGACAAGAGTCTCTCAATGCATCAGTGCTGTGCCTTGAAAAACTCACACCGCCACAAACCGATACACCCCATCCTCCCCCACCAAGCGCCGCACCGCACCGTCATACCAAAGCTTGTGCAGATGCGCCACCGCCTCTCCCAGTGCGAAGGAGA
>Ga0308156_1003651_pt1 | contig 11577 bp, 9 predicted proteins | sample PhyAR2_FD_201041 | JGI IMG/M metagenome (GOLD analysis project Ga0308156, IMG submission 201041) | Phyllosphere microbial communities from UC Gill Tract Community Farm, Albany, California, United States - DLSL A.R2 | ecosystem: Host-associated > Plants > Phyllosphere > Unclassified | place: USA... | reverse complement strand
GTGCTATCAGAGCGGGAGGGGTCATCTCCAGCCTCTCCTACCCGATCGCAATAAGCTGTTGTAACCCCGCGCGTAGGAGCGGTCGCGTCGGCCGCGATCTGCTACCCCCGCAGCGGACAGGCTTCTCCCAGTCTTTCCTGAAGCACCCCACGCAACGCCTGCAATTCGTCGATGCGCGCCTCGATGACCCTGAGCTTGTCGCGCAGCAGCTCCTGCGATAGGCATCCGGATCGGCAGCGCGCTCGACGTCCTCCAGGCTGGCGGCGATTTCCTGCAGGCTGAAACCCAGCCGCTGGGCGGTACGGATGTAGCCCAGCCATTCCACGGCTTCGGGCGGATAGTCGCGATAGCCATTGGCCTGCCGCCGGGCCTGGAGCAGCCCCTGGCGGGGTTCCCGCCGGAAGCCCTGCTGCTGGGTAATCTGCTCGGCTCCCTGGTGTGCGTCTGGTCTGTGCTGCGCCTGGTGCGGCCTTCGCTGCTGCTGGGACGCTACGACGCCGTGGCCAGGGCCCTGTTCGCCCTCTGGCAGGCCTGGGCGCTGTACCAGGGCGCCAGTCCCTTGCTGGCAATGTTCCTGGTAATCGAAATCGGCTTCGGCGTCGCCCAGGCGTGGCCGGTGTCTCTGTCCTCGCTGACGGGCTGACCGCGGTTCGTTGGGCTTCGGCGCTGGAGCCGCCTCAACCCAATCTACGTTTGATCGCGGCTATCGCGGCCATGGGCCGCTCCTACAGGCTCCAACGCAACTGTAAGAGCGGCCGCATCAGCGGACCGCCATGGGCCGCGATGGTCGTAGGTTGGCGCTGAGCGCAGCGAAGCCCAACAGCGTCGCGGAACTAACCCAGCTGCCGCCGCAACTCCGCCAGCACTGGAGCACCGTCGGGACGCACACCGCGCCAGAGTTCGAAGGCCTCGGCGGCCTGTTCCACCAGCATGCCCAGGCCGTCCAGGGTGTGGAAGGCACCCTCGTCCTGCGCCCAGCGGTTGAAGGGAGTGAGGTCCTTGCCGTACATCATGTCGTAGGTCACCGTCTGCGGGCCGATGACCGCCTCCGACAGGGGCGGGCGACCGCCACCGAGACTGGCCGAGGTGCCGTTGATGATGACGTCGAAGGGCTCTCTCAGGGTGGAGAAGGCGGCCACCTCGATGGCCCCCAGCTCGGCGAACTCCCGCGCCAGTTGCACCGCCTTGAGTTCGGTGCGATTGGCCAGCACCAGTTGTCCGGGGTTGCAGGCCAGCAGCGGCTCCAGCACGCCGCGTACGGCGCCGCCGGCGCCCAGCACCAGGACGCGCTGGCCGGCCAGCTGCAGACCGGCGTTGACCGTGAGATCCCGGACCAGGCCGGCGCCGTCGGTGTTGTCACCGAGCAGGCGACCGTCAGGCTGGCGCTTGAGGGTGTTGACCGCCCCGGCCCGCCGCGCGCGCGGGGTGAGTTCAGCGCACAGCTGGTAGGCCTCTTCCTTGAAGGGCACCGTGACATTGGCGCCCAGGCCGCTCTGGAAGAAGCTGCGGGCACTTTCGCTGAAGCCGTCCAGTGGCGCCAGCAGCGTCCCGTAGTGCAGGCGTTGGCCGGTCTGGTCGGCGAACAGGCTGTGGATCAGCGGCGACTTGCTGTGGGCGATGGGGTTGCCGAAGACGGCGTAGCGATCCATGGGTCTATCCTGCGGGTGTCGGGGCGAGCGCGAGCCAGTCGCGGTCGGTGAGAAAGAAGTCGGTCAGGCGGGCTTCCGGCGAGCCGGGCACGGGTTTCCAGTCATAGCCCCAGCGCACCTCGGGCGGCAGCGACATGAGGATGGACTCGGTGCGCCCGCCGGATTGCAGGCCGAACAGGGTGCCGCGGTCATAGACCAGGTTGAATTCCACGTAGCGGCCGCGGCGATAGGCCTGGAATTCCCGCTCGGCCTGACCGTAGGGCTGGTCGCGGCGGCGCTGGACGATGGGCAGGTAGGCGTCGACGAAGGCATCGCCGATGGCGCGCTGGAAGGCGAAGCAGGTGTCGAAGTCCCAGTCGTTCAGGTCGTCGAAGAACAGACCGCCGATGCCGCGCGGCTCGCCCCGGTGCTTGAGGTGGAAATAGCGGTCGCACCAGGCCTTGTAGCGCGGATAGACGTCGGCGCCGAAGGGCGCGCAGGCGTCATGGCAGACCTGGTGCCAGTGCACGCAGTCGGCCTCATTGCCGTAGTAGGGGGTGAGGTCGAGACCGCCACCGAACCACCAGACCGGCGCCTCGCCGGGCTTCTCGGCGAGAAAGAAGCGCACATTGGCGTGAGCCGTGGGGATATGGGGATTGCGCGGGTGCATGACCAGGGAGACGCCCATGGCTTCGAAGCTGCGACCGGCCAGTTCCGGGCGATGGGCGCTGGCCGAGGGCGGCAGGCTGTCGCCATGCACATGGGAGAAGTTCACGCCGCCCTTTTCCAGCAGGGCGCCGTCGGCAATCACCCGGGTGCGGCCACCACCGCCGGTCGGCCGGGTCCAGGCGTCTTCGGCGAAAGCTGCGCTGCCATCCTCGGCTTCCAGTGCGGCGCAGATGCGCTCCTGCAGATCGAGCAGATAGGCCTTGACGGCCTCCAGGGAGGGATTCATCGCAAGGATTTCCACAACAGGCGGGGAGGGCGCAAAGCATAACACCCGTATCCGACCGGTTGACGTGGCCCGCGGTTGCGGCTTGGATGAAGGCTCACCCCAAGAGAGCCCGGCCAAGGGCTCCAACCAGGAGACACACAAGCATGGCCCAACGCATCCAGTTCAGCCGCACCGGTGGTCCCGAAGTACTCGAACTTGTGGATTTCGAACCCGCCGCGCCCGGCCCCGACGAGGTGCAGGTGCGCAACCACGCCATCGGCCTCAACTTCATCGAGACCTATTACCGCAGCGGCCTCTATCCGCCGCCGGCGCTGCCCTCGGGCCTGGGCACCGAGGGTGCCGGGGTGGTGGAGGCGGTCGGCAGCGCCGTCACCCGCTTCAAGGCTGGCGATCGCGTGGCCTATGCCACCGGGCCGCTGGGCGCCTATGCCGAGGTCCATGTGCTACCCGAGCGGCATCTGGTGCACCTGCCGGAGGCGATCTCCTTCGAACAGGGCGCCGCGGTCATGCTCAAGGGGCTGACCGTGCAATACCTGCTGCGCCAGACCTATCCGCTGCAGGCCGGCGACACCGTGCTGTTCCATGCCGCGGCCGGGGGCGTCGGCTCCCTGGCCTGCCAGTGGGCCAAGGCCCTGGGCGTGCGCCTGATCGGCACCGTCGGCTCCCCGGAAAAGCTGGAAAAGGCCAAAGCACTGGGCGCCTGGGCGGTGATCGACTACCGCCAGGAAGACGTCCCGGCGCGGGTCCGCGAATTGACCGAGGGCGCCAAGGTGCCGGTGGTCTACGACGGCGTTGGCAAGGACACCTGGGAGATGTCGCTGGACTGCCTGGCCCCGCGCGGTCTCATGGTCAGCTTCGGCAACGCCTCCGGCGCGGTCACCGGGGTCAATCTGGGCATTCTCTCGCAGAAGGGCTCGCTCTATGTGACCCGGCCGACCCTGGCCACCTACGCCGCCTCCCCCGAAGCCCTGCAGGACATGGCCGATCAGCTGTTCGAGCTGGTCAGCGATGGCCGCATCCAGGTGGACATCGGCCGGCGCTATCCACTGGCCGAGGTGCAGGAGGCGCACCGGGCGCTGTCAGGTCGCGAGACCAGCGGCTCGACCATCCTGCTGCCCTGAGGCACGGCACCCGCGCGCCTGGCCGGGAAATCGTGACAGCCATTAAGTTTCCCGCAGCCAGGCGGCACGACGGGGTTAAACGCCGGTCTATCTCGGACAGTCAGGTCGCCTCGGCCTCGACGTTCTTTCCAGAATCGGCCGGATCGCTGCCCCTGTCATGCCTATCTCCAGCCCCATCGCCAGCCTGCTCGACACCGCCACGGACACGGCGCTGATCACCCTGACCGCTGAAGGGCGGATCGGGCAGTGGTGCCCGAACGTTGCCCGGCTGCTGGGCTGGACGGCGCAGGACTGGCTCGGTGAATCCATCGTCGGTCTGCTGCTTCCGGAGCCACCGGCCGACGGCTGGCTGACCGCCCTCGAACGCTGCCAGACCCAGGGTCTGCGCCACCGCGACGGTCACCTGGTACGCCTCGACCTGCACCTGGTGCCGCTGCGCCGGGCCGAGGTCGCCGTGGGCTGGTTGCTGCACGTCTGGCAGGCTCCGGCGAGCCGTGCCCGCTTCGCCGCCCGGCGCAGCGCCGAGCGGGAGTTGCCGCAACGCCTGCAGGCGCTCGGCGAATGGTCGCGACGCCTCAGCGGCGCGGCGGATCTGGCGGCGCTGCGCCTGTGCGCCACCCAGGCCCTGCGAGACCTGGCCGACGATCCCCAGGCGCGGCTGCTGTCCGTGGCCGAGGCGGGCAGTCCGCCGGTGGGTGAATTGCTCATCCCGTTCGGTCCTGCCACTCAGCCCCTGGGCTATCTGCAACCGGGCGGCGCCGTCGACGCGGACACCCGGCTGTTGCTGGATCAATTGGCCCTGCTGCTGGGCGCTTTGCTCATGCGGCAGCAGACCCAGGACAAGGTCCGCCACCTCGAACGGCGTTTGTCGCTGGAGCAGGGGTTGCTGGCCAGCGTGCTGCAGCAGGCGCCCCTGGGCATCTCCATCACCGAAGCCGGCAGCGAAGAATCGGTGATGCTCAATGACCGCGTCGACATCCTCCTGGGCAAGCGCCCGGCCGGCGAGACGCTGGACGAGCGCTATGGCGCCATCGGCGCCCTGCACGCCAATGGCCAACCCTATGCGGTGGACGACTATCCCACGGTACGGGTCCTGCGCAGCGGCAAGGCGGTGGCGCCCGAATTGATGCGCTATCGGCGCCCTGACGGCAGTATTCGGCTGCTGGAGGTCTCCAGCGCCCCGGTTCGGTCGGCCAGCGGCGAGGTGATCGCCTCGGTCACCCTGTTCGACGATGTCCAGCAGCGGGTCGATGCGGAAAATGCCCTGCGCGAACACAGTGCGCGCCTGGCCAGCCTGATCAATCAGGCGGCGGTCGGCATCTGCCAGACCGACGCCTGCGGGCGCATCCTGCTCGCCAATCGCCGCTATTGCGAAATGCTCGATCGCAACGAGGTCGGGGTGCTGGAACAGAGCCTGCAGGCCCAGACCCATCCCGAAGACCGGGCCATCCTGGAGCGCCATCTCGACACCCTGCGCGAGCGCGGCGACAGCTTCAAGCTGGACCAGCGCTTCCTGCGTCCGGACGGCTCGGTGGTCTGGGTCAGCCTGCACGGCTCGCCGCTGCAGTCGGAGGTCGGCCAGGCGCTGTCGGTGAGTCTGGTGGTGGTGGATCTTACCCAGCGCAAGCAGGCCGAAGCCGCCTTGCACCTGTCCAACCAGCGCTTTCGCAATGCCGTGGAGGCGGTGCAGGGAGTGGTCTGGACCAGCAACGCCCAGGGCCATCTGCTCGGCGAACAACTCGCCTGGAGCACCCTGACCGGGCAGAGCTATGCTCAGTATCAGCAGGACGGCTGGGCCGATGCCCTGCATCCCGAGGATGCCCCCCGCACCCTGCGGCGCTGGCGCCTCGCGGTGCAGCAACAGGTGGACTTCCACGACGAGCACCGCTTGCGCTGTCGCGATGGTCAATGGCGCACCTTCAGCGTGCGCGCCCTGCCAGTGCGCGAAAACGGTGTGGTCTGCGAATGGGTGGGCGTGCACACCGACGTCAGTGAGATCCGCATGGCCGAGCACCGCCTGCGGCGCCTGGCCGAACTGCTGGAACAACGCGTCCACGAACGCACCGTCGAACGTGACCGCATGTGGCGGGTGGCCGACGACCTGCTCGGCGTCATCCAGGGGCAACGCTGGCTCAGCCGCAATCCCGCCTGGGGCCGCACCCTGGGCTGGGACGACGAAGAAATGCGCCATCAACCGCCGACCTCGCTGGAGCACCCGGACGATCCGCCGGTGTTTCCGCGCCTGGCCGCCCTGCGCCACGGCGAGGTGCTCAGCGATCTGCCCGGGCGCCTGCGCACCCGCGACGGTCACTGGCGCCACATGATGTGGAAGGCCACCGCCGATCACGACGGACGCATCTATGTCTTCGGTCGCGACGTCACCGTCGAGCACGACGCCGCCCTGGCCCTGCAGAACGCCGAAGCCGCGCTGCGCCAGGCGCAGAAGATGGAAGCCATCGGGCATCTCACCGGGGGCATCGCCCATGACTTCAACAATCTGCTCACCGGCATCAGCGGTTCCCTGGAATTGCTGCGCCGACGCCTGGACCAGGGGCGCCACGACAACCTGCAGCGCTACCTGGACACCGCCGAGCAATCCGCCACCCGCGCCGCTGCCCTGACCCATCGCCTGCTGGCCTTCGCCCGCCGGCAGACGCTGGATCCACGGCCGGTAAACGTCAATGACCTGATCCTGTCCCTGGAAGAACTCTTCCAGCGCACCCTGGGCGAACGCATCAGCCTGCGCAGCAGCCTCGCGCTGCAGTTGCCACCGGCGCGCACCGACACCAACCAGCTGGAGAACGCCCTGCTGAATCTGGTGATCAATGCCCGCGATGCCATGCCCGAAGGCGGTCAGCTGACCCTGGAAACCGCCCTCGATCACCTCACCGACCTGGCCGCCGAGCATGACCTGCCGCCGGGTGATTACGTGCGCCTGACCATCGCCGACACCGGCAGCGGCATGCCGGCCGAGGTGGTGGATCGCGCCTTTGATCCCTTCTTCACCACCAAACCCATTGGCCAGGGCACCGGTCTGGGTCTGTCGATGCTCTATGGCTTCATCAAGCAGTCGGGTGGCCATGTGACCCTGGAGAGCGAATTGGGCAGTGGCACCCGCGTCAGCCTCTGGCTGCCCTGCGCCCCGCCCGAGCGGCCGGCGGCGAGCGACACGCCCCAGCCGGCCATCGCCCAGAGTCGAGGCGAACGCCTGCTGCTGGTGGAAGACGATGTTTCGGTGCGACTGCTGCTACGCGAGATGCTCACCGAGCTGGGCTATCGCGTGCGCACCGCCGCCAGTGCCTCGGCGGCGCTCACCCTGGTCGACGGCGATCTGCCCTGTGACCTGCTGATCACCGATCTCGGCCTGCCGGATCTCGACGGTGCCGAGCTGGCAGGGCGCCTGCGCGAACGCTGGCCGGAGCTGCCGGTGCTGTTCGTCAGCGGTCACGCCGAGCGGCCGACCCCGAATGGCGAGCTCTCGCTGGCCAAGCCGTTCCAGATCGATGCGCTGGCACGTTTGCTGCGCCAACTGCTCGACTGACCTAGGGCCTAGGGCCGGAAGACCTTGCCGGTCACCAGGTCGCGAATCACGCTGGGATTCTTGCGCCCGCCCAGTTCGCCCACGAGGATGCCGTCCAGGTTATCGGGGAAGTATTGCTGGACCCGCAGCCGGGTGCGCGCGGCCGGGTGCCCGGCGGGATTGGCCGAGGTGGAGATCAGCGGCCCGGTCAGGGCGCAGAGTTCGCCCACCAGGGGATGCTCGGAAACCCTCAGCGCCACGGTGGCGTGGGCGCCGGTGACCCAGCCGGGCAGGCGATTGTGGTGCGGCACCAGCCAGGTGTTGGGCCCCGGCCAGGTGCTGGCCAGCTTGGCCAGGGAGGCCTCCGGCAGATCGTGGAGCAGGAAGTCGAACTGGCGAATGGTGTCGGCCACCAGGATCAGGCCCTTTTCCATCGGCCGCCCCTTGAGCATCAGCAGGCGATAGACCGCGGCCTGATCCCAGGGATCGCAGCCCAGGCCCCAGACGGCCTCGGTGGGGTAGGCCAGGACGCCCCCCTCGCGCACGATTCGCGCCGCCTGCCGCACTCGCCAGCTGTTATGCATCGCCTAGCCTCCGCCAAATCCCTGAAGTCTACCCGAGCGCGCTGCCGATGCCAGTCATCCGCCGCTAGCCGAGCCGACTCCAGCTGCCCTGCTGCGCCACCACCCGGCCGTCCAGCTCCAGCTCGGTCAGCTGGACTAGGACCTCCGGCAGCGACAGGCCGCAGAGCCGCGCCAGCTCTTCGCTGTTGAGCGGTCCGGCGGTCAGGTGGCGCAGCAGGGGATGATCCTCGCCCGCCGCGGCCGCGACGACCGGGGGGCAGACTGCGCCAGCCCTGCAGGGCGTCGAGGATATGTTCCACGCTCTCCACCAGTTGCGCGCCCTCGCGAATCAGCTGATGGCAGCCGCGGGCCCCGGGATGATGGATGGAGCCGGGCAGGGCGAACACCTCGCGGCCCTGCTCGGCGGCCAGACGCGCGGTGATCAGCGAACCGCTGGAGGGGCTGGCCTCCACCACCAGGGTACCCAGACTGAGACCGCTGATGATCCGGTTGCGCCGCGGGAAGTTGGCCGCCCGGGGCGTGCAGTCCAGCGGCAATTCCGAGACCAGCGCGCCACCCTCGGCCAGCAGGCGCCGGGCGAGACCCAGGTGCCGGCGCGGATAGAGCTGCCGCAAGCCGGTGCCCAGCACGGCGACCGTGCCGCCGCCGGCCTCCAGGGCGCCCTGATGCGCCGCGCCATCGATGCCCAGCGCCAGGCCACTGGTGATGCAGAAGCCGGCCGCGGCCAGGCTGTGGGCGAACCGCCGGGCATTGTCCAGCCCCTGGGCACTGGCCTGGCGACTGCCGACCAGGGCCAGTTGCGGCCGTTCGAGCAACTCGACCTGTCCTTCGACGAACAGCAGCGGAGGCGGATCGGCGATCTCGGCCAGCAACGCCGGATAGCGCTCGTCACCCAGGCAGAGCAGGTGGCGTTCGGGACCGTCCAGCCAGGCCAGGGCCTGATCGACGCGTTCGCGGGTCGCCGGGCTGCGGCGGGCATCCACGGCCACTGCCGGCAGGCGCAGGGCGCGCCAGGCCGAGGCGGGGGCACTGAGGGCGGCAGTGGCGCTGCCAAAGGCATCCAGCAGCAGGCGCTGGCGCACCGCGCCGAGTTCCGGCAAGGCATGCAGGCGAAGCCGGGCGTCCAGCTCGGCAGGGGAGAAGCTGGCCATGGTGTCATCCTTGAGGGGTGGCCGGTCGCCGTCCTGGCGACCCGAAGGGGGTGGGGTTAGGGGTTGCGCACCTTGTCCATGATTTCCAGCTGGCGGGTGGCGGTCAGGATCAGACCGTAGCTGATCTTGTCGTAGGTGCGAAAGACCATCAGCAGGCCGGCACGCTCGTCGGGGATCTTCACCAGCTCGCCGGTGATGCGATCGCGCACCGTCTCGCCGGTCTTGTTGACCGCCAGCACATTGCCTTCGGTCAGGCCATCACGGGTGCCCTTGTTCAGGGTCACCACATCGAACTGGCCGACTTGGGTGACGCCACGGGGCACGTCGAGGATCAGGCCGCTGATGTCACGCGCCGGCGCGCTGGGCATGAAGGTGGAATTCACCAGCCGCTCCTCGGTGGGGAACAGCCGGTCGCCCAGGCGGACCTCCTGGGTGGTGCGGGTCAGCCGCAGGGTGGCGATGTCGCCTTCCTGGGTAACCAGATCGGCGCTGCCGATGAAGTCGCCGTTGATGCCGAGGAAGGCACCGGTCTTGGGATCGACATAGGTCTTGCCCTGGCGATAGATGCCATAGGCCGAGACGCCCGGCTGCAGCTTGCCGCGTACATAGATGCGATCGCCAGCGCCGCTCACCACTCGCTCGGCGTTGCCGGCCACCACATAGGGCGCCGCCTGGAACTGTTCGGCCGAATCGATGGCGCGATTCTGCAGCAGGAAGCTGTTGACCGCTTCCAGCGGAATGGCCGGGATGGCTTCGGCGATGGGCGTGCTGCGCACCGTGGGCGACAGCTTGACCGTGCCGCGCGAGGCGCCGCGGTTGAGCTGCAGGCGCGGCTGGCCGTCGACATAGCTCAGCACCAGGGTATCGCCGGGATAGATGAGGTGGGGATTCTTGATCTGCGGATTGGCCTGCCAGATCTCCGGCCATTCCCAGGGTTTGCTGAGGAATCTGGCGGAGATGTCCCAGAGGGTATCGCCGCGGACCACGGTGTAGCTTTCCGGGTGATCCTGTCGCAGGGTGACCGCCGCATACGCCGACTGCAGGGCGCCCGCTGCAACCAGCGCCAGGGCGAACAAAGATTTCCTCATGCGTCGAATCCCTTTACACTTAGCTTTGAAGAACCGTCTTCACGCAAACGTCGGGGAATCGCCCCAGTCGTGCCCTGATCGCCACCTTTGTCGGCACCGGGCGGCCCAGGCGCCCATCCCCGTCGACCGACGTCATCCACCTTTCGGGACCAGCCCGAGCGGGGTGGAGACAACGCTGCGGCATCTTAGCAGCGCCCCTTGACTGTATTCCACAAGTGCCCTCAACGCCATGGCGATCCTAGACATCCTCGAATTCCCCGATCCCCGCCTGCGCACCGTCGCCAAGCCCATCGACACGGTGGACGACGCTCTGCGCCAGACCATCGACGACATGTTCGAGACCATGTACGAAGCGCCCGGCATCGGTCTGGCCGCCACCCAGGTCAACGTCCATCGCCGCCTGGTGGTGATCGACGTCAGCGAAGACAAGAGCGAGCCGCTGGTCTTCATCAATCCCGAGGCCGAGCCGCTCACCCAGGAACTGGGCGAGTACCAGGAGGGCTGCCTGTCGATCCCCGGTTTCTACGAAAAGGTCTGCCGCCCCGAGCGCGTCCGGGTCAAGGCCCTGGACCGCGACGGCAAGCCCTTCGAACTGGAGTGCGACGGCCTGCTGGCGGTGTGCATCCAGCACGAGATCGATCACCTCGACGGCAAGCTGTTCGTCGACTATCTGTCGCCGCTCAAGCGCGATCGCATCAAGAAGAAGCTCGAAAAGCAGCAGCGCCACAAGGCCTGATCGCCCTGGCGGACGGCGTCATCGGCGTCCGCCGCTCGCCCTTTCCGCCAGGTCCGCCATGTCCAGATCCCTTCGCCTCGTCTTCGCCGGAACCCCGGAATTCGCCGCCGTGCACCTGCAGGCGCTGATCGACGCCGGTTATCCCATCGCCGCCGTCTACACCCAGCCGGATCGCCCCGCCGGGCGTGGCCAGAAACTGGCCATGAGTCCGGTCAAGCAGCTGGCGCTGAGCCACGGTATCCCCGTGCAGCAGCCGCCGACCCTGCGCGATCCCGCCGCCCAGGCCACCCTGGCGGCGCTGGAACCCGATCTGCTGGTGGTGGTGGCCTACGGCCTGATCCTGCCCCAGGTGGTGCTCGACATCCCGCGTCTGGGCTGCATCAACAGCCATGCCTCGCTGCTGCCGCGCTGGCGCGGCGCCGCGCCCATCCAGCGCGCCCTGGAGGCCGGCGATGGCGAGTCCGGGGTCACCGTGATGCGCATGGAAGCCGGTCTGGATACCGGCCCGATGCTGAGCAAGGTGACCACGCCGCTGACCGCCACGGACACCGGTGGCAGCCTGCACGATCGCCTGGCCGCCCTGGGCGCCGCTGCCGTGGTCCAGGCCCTGCCGGGCCTGGCCGACGGCAGTCTGCCGGGCGAGGTGCAGGACGACAACCTGGCCACCTACGCCCACAAGCTCAACAAGGACGAGGCCCGGTTGGACTGGGGTCGTCCGGCGGTGGAACTGGAGCGCCGTATCCGCGCCTTCGATCCCTGGCCGCTGTGCCACACCGCCCTGGCTGGTGAACCCC
>Ga0308156_1003649_pt1 | contig 11582 bp, 11 predicted proteins | sample PhyAR2_FD_201041 | JGI IMG/M metagenome (GOLD analysis project Ga0308156, IMG submission 201041) | Phyllosphere microbial communities from UC Gill Tract Community Farm, Albany, California, United States - DLSL A.R2 | ecosystem: Host-associated > Plants > Phyllosphere > Unclassified | place: USA... | reverse complement strand
CGTGGCGATGGTGGCCGGACCGCTGCTGACTCGTGCCTATGGTCTCGCCGGCCTGTTCTGGGCGACCTGCGGGCTGGCACTGGTCGGCTTGCTGATCGTGCTGTTCCTGGTTCCTCACCAGGCCTCACCCTTCACCCATCGAGAGTCGAATCTGGCGCGTCAGGCGCTGGGCGCGACCCTGCGCAATCGCGATCTGCTGCGGCTGGATTTCGGTATCCTGGCGCTGCATGCCGTGCTGATGGCCAGTTTCGTCGTCCTGCCGCTGGCCCTTGCCGAACATGCCGGCCTGCCCAAGGAAGAGCACTGGTGGGTTTACCTGACCGCACTGGTGGTCGGCTTCTTCGCCATGGTTCCCTTCATCATCTATGGTGAAAAGAAGCGGCGGATGAAGCGCGTGCTGGTGGGCGCCATCAGTGTGCTGGTGCTGTGCGAGCTGTACTTCTTCTTCTTCAGCAACAGCCTGGTGGCCCTGGTCATCGGCATCGTGGTGTTCTTTACCGCCTTCAATCTGCTGGAGGCCTCGCTGCCGTCACTGGTGAGCAAGGTGGCGCCCGCCGGCGGCAAGGGCACGGCCATGGGGATCTATTCCACCAGTCAGTTCCTTGGTTCCGCGTTGGGCGGTATCCTCGGTGGCTGGCTGTTCCAGCATGGTGGCCTGTCCACCGTCTTCCTGGGTTGTGCGGCGCTTTGCCTGGGATGGGCGGTGGTAGCTGGTACGATGCGGGAACCGCCTTATGTCACCAGTCTGCGTTTGCCGGTTACGCCCGTGCTAGTCAACGACCAGGGATTGGTCGGACGCCTGTTGGCCCTGGCCGGAGTGACCGACGCGGTAGTGGTGGCGGAAGAACAAGCGGTCTACATCAAGATCGATACTAAAATCGTCGATCGGGCGCAACTGGAGCGGCTGGTAAGCCAAACGCCAGTCGCCGCTTGATCGACAGCCTCATCAGGAGATTCATATGGCCCGTGGCGTCAACAAAGTCATCCTCGTCGGCAACGCCGGCGCCGATCCCGAAACCCGTTACATGCCCAATGGCAATGCGGTGACCAATGTCACCCTGGCCACCAGCGAGAGCTGGAAGGACAAGCAGACTGGCCAGCAGCAGGATCGTACCGAGTGGCACCGGGTGGTGTTCTTCGGTCGTCTGGCCGAGATCGCCGGCGAGTACATCCGCAAGGGCTCCCAGGTCTATGTCGAAGGCTCCCTGCGTACCCGCAAGTGGCAAGGGCAGGATGGTCAGGATCGCTACACCACTGAAATCGTGGTCGATATCAACGGCAACATGCAGTTGCTGGGTGGCCGCGGTGGCAATGCCGGTGGCAACGACGAATACAACCAGAGTGCACCTGCGCCCCAGCAGCAGCGTGCCCCTCGTCCCCAGCAGTCTGCTCCGCAGTACGATAACGGCGGCAATGGCGGCAATGGCGGTAATGGTGGCACTGGCAACGGTCGTCCTCAGCAGCAGCAGCCCAAGCCCCAGCAGCAGCCGGCGCAGCAGGACTACGACAGCTTCGACGACGACATTCCTTTCTAGGGTCTCGTTGATCAGGCAAAGAAAAAGGGCAGCCAGTGGCTGCCCTTTCTTTTTGGTGGAGGCGGGGGGATTTGAACCCCCGTCCGCCAGCTCTCCGCTATCGGTTCTACATGCTTAGCCCGGTCTACTGAGTTAACCCATTGCGGCCCGACGGGCAGGGTGCTTTGGGCGAGCTGTATAAGTTTTAGCCGTTACGTCTACAGCGAACTTGGCGGCGATCCTGTTCTATCTGACAGTCGTTTCGGGTTTACAGGCATCCCCTAGCGACTGCTAGCCGCGTTAAGCAGCTAGAGCGTAGTTGTCGTCGTTGGCAACTATAAGTTTGCAGCAGCGAATTTACGAGTTCTGCTACCAGCTCGGCATGCCCCTCAAGTTTCGTTACCGGCGTCGAATCCTAATCGCCCCCAAAACTTGCTGGTCGTTCACTATAGGAATTCCAGTCGTCCTGTGCAAGTCATTGCTGACGAAACGTTTTTTTCGCTTGGCTAATTCGCGTCCTTGCGGACGGCGCGCTGGATCTCACGGTCGGAATCGCGTTCGCGTTCGGTGGCACGCTTGTCGAATTCCTTCTTGCCCTTGGCCAGGGCGATCTCGCACTTGACCAGGTGTTTTTTCCAGTAGAGCGACAGTGCAACGCAGGCATAGCCCTTCTGCTGCACCGCGCCGAACAGCTTGCCGAGCTCGCGCTTGTTCAGCAGCAGCTTGCGGGTACGGGTCGGGTCGGCGATGACGTGGGTGCTGGCAGTCTGTAGCGGGGTGATGTGGCTGCCGAGCAGCCAGGCTTCGCCGTCCTTGAGCAGCACATAGCTGTCGGTCAGCTGCACCTTGCCGGCTCTCAGGCTCTTGACCTCCCAACCTGCCAGGGAAACACCTGCCTCGAAGCGGGTGTCGACGAAGTATTCGTGTAGCGCTTTCTTGTTCTGCGCGATGCTGCCGGGGGAGACTTTCTTTTGCTTGGCCATGATTCCAGAGTACAGCGAGTCGGGGGAAATGTCGCCACGCGCTTGAGCGGGTATGAGCAAACACGGACAATACCGCGGTTCTGGACTGCGGCAGGCTGGTGCGGGAGTAAAATGCGAGCGCCGCCCTCAAATTCAAGGTCCGACACCGATATCGCTATTCTACGAGGTTCCGATGAGCTCGCACATCCAACGTTCGGCGTTGCTGCCCTATCCTGCTTCGGCGCTCTATGCGCTGGTTAATGACGTGGACCGTTATCCGGAGTTCCTGCCGTGGTGCTCGTCCGCCCAGATTCTGGAGCAGAACGAAGGTCTGATGCGCGCCGGTCTCACCGTGGCCAAGGGTGGCCTCAGTCAGCAGTTCACGACCCGCAATACCCTGGTGCCGGGCGAGTCCATCACCATGGATCTGGAAAAGGGGCCCTTCAAGCAGCTGCATGGCGTCTGGACGTTCAAGGCGCTGGGTGACAAGGCCTGCAAGATCTCGCTGGATCTGTCCTTCGAATACGACAGCGCCCTCGTCCGCGCGACCCTGGGGCCGCTGTTCAATCAGGCGGCCAATACCATGGTGGACGCCTTCTGCCAGCGTGCCCGAGCCCTCTATGGCTGAGCGTCTCGCCATCGAGATAGCGCTGGCACTGCCGGAGCGGCAATGGCTGTTGAGTCTGGAGCTGGAGGAGGGTGCCACGGCAGAGCAGGCGGTGCTGGCGTCGGGTTTGCTCGACCAGCTGCCGGCAGAGCAGCGCGACCGCTACCGGATCGGCATCTTTGGCAAGCTGGTCGCCAAGCCGGATGAAAGAAAGCTACTGGAGGGCGATCGGGTGGAGATCTATCGGCCGTTGCTTGCGGACCCCAAGGAAAGTCGCAAGCGGCGTGCCGAAAGGGCCAGAGCTACCACTGGCCCCTAGCTAGAGGTCACTGTCCGTCGGTACGGATGCGCTCGGGAGTCGGTACGGCAGCCGGGCGGGCGCTGTCGATCTCTTTCTGGATAGTGTCTTCGGTCGAGCCGGGCACGGCGGGCGTTTCCGGTGTCGCAGCGGGCGCAGCCGCGGGTTGCGCCGGCGCGGTGGGATCCACGCTGGTGCCACCGTCGGTACCCATGATCTGCTGTTCACGGCTGGTGCCGGGCATGAAGTCACCAGCCAGGCTGCTCAACTGGTTGTCACCATTGAACACCAGGCTCACACGCTCCTGTTTCCGCTGACCGCCAGCGGCCTGCAGGCTGTACAGATAGTCCCAGCGATTGGGATGGAAGGTGTCCTGGATCAGCGGCGAACCCATGATAAACCGGACCTGTTGTCGGGTCATTCCGGGCCGCAACTGATCTATCATGTCCTGGGTGACGACGTTGCCCTGCTGGATGTCGATCTTGTAAACCCCCGGCAGAGAGCAGCCGGCGAGCATGGCTAGGCCCATCAGAGAGAGCCCGGTCAGCGTTTGCTTGAGGTTTTGCATCGGTGGGAGACTTCCACTATCTTGCTGGGCAACGAAGCCCCGATCATACCCGTATTCCCGAGGGCTGCGAAAGCACTCGGCACCGAGAAAGAGCATGGTAGAGAACAACGAACTCCGCAAAGCGGGTCTGAAAGTGACCCTGCCGCGCGTCAAGATATTGCAGATGCTGGACACCACCGAGCAGCGCCACATGAGCGCTGAAGACGTTTACAAGGCGCTGATGGAAGCGGGCGAGGACGTGGGGCTGGCGACGGTCTATCGGGTCCTTACCCAGTTCGAGGCGGCCGGCCTGGTGGTGCGCCACAATTTTGATGGCGGCCACGCCGTGTTCGAGTTGGCCGACACCGGACACCACGATCACATGGTGGATGTGGATACCGGCGAAGTCATCGAGTTCACCGATGCCTCGATCGAAAAGCGCCAGCGCGAGATCGTCGAAGAGCATGGTTTCGAGCTGGTCGATCACAATCTCGTGCTGTACATCCGTCAGCGCAAGTGAAGATCCAGACATGAAAAAGGCGACCTCCGAGTCGCCTTTTTCACGTCCGTTGGCAGCCTGCGTCTAGCGGCTGACCACCAGCTTGCGGGCATGGGCGAGGGATTCGCGGGTAAGGTCGACGCCGCCGAGCATGCGCGCCACTTCCTCCACACGGCGCGCCCGGTCCAGTTTTGCGACCGCCGTGCGGGTTTCGTCGGTGCCGCGTTCCTTGTGTACGAACAGGTGCTGATGCCCCTGGGCCGCTACCTGAGGCAGGTGGGTGACCGTCAGTACCTGGCCCCGCTCGCCCAGCTGCCGCAGCAGTTGGCCGACCACCTCGGCGGTCGGGCCGCCGATACCGACGTCCACCTCGTCGAATACCAGCGTGGGTGTACGCGAGGTCTGGGCGGTGATGACCTGGATGGCCAGACTGATCCGTGACAGCTCGCCACCGGAGGCGACCTTGGCCAGCGGGCGCAGGGGCTGGCCCGGGTTGGCGCTGACGCGGAATTCGACGCCCTCGTTGCCCAGCGGCTGGGGTTCGCCGGTGCTGCCCGGCGAGAGGGTGATGCTGAAGCGGCCACCTGGCATGCCCAGGCGCTGCATCTCGGTTTCGACCGCTGCGGCCAGTTCCGGCGCCCGTTGCTCGCGCAGGCGACTCAATTCACCGGCCTTCTCCTGGTAGTGGCGCTCGAAGGCGGCCAGCTCTTCCTGCAGGCGTTCCAGGGCGACGTCGTCGGCATCCAGCGATTGCAGTTCGTTGCGCAGCTGTTCGTGCAGCTCCAGCAGGGCTTCGGGTTGCACGCGATGCTTGCGGGCGAGGCTGTAGACGCTGTCGAGACGCTCCTGCACGACCTGCTGGCGCTCGGGATCGGCTTCGAAATGATCGACGAAGCGATTGAGTTCATTCATCGCCTCCTCGATCTGGATCTGCGCGGAGGCGAGCAGGTTGCTCGCTTCCTGGATCTGCGCCGGGGGGCGGTCGAAGGCGGTCAGGCGTACCACGCTGGCGTTGAGTGCCGACAGTGCATTGCCCTGCTCGTTCTCGGTACAGAGATCCATGGCCTGGCGGCAGGCCAGCAGGATGTGCTCGGCACTCGCCAGATCGCTCTGCTCCTGCTCCAGGGCCTGCAGCTCGCCCTCGGCCAGGGCGAGGTTGTCGAGTTCTTCCAACTGATAGCTGAGCAGCTGATGGCGGGCGCGTTGCTCGTCACCGTTGCGGGTCAGGCGCTCCAGGGTCTGGCGCACCTGGCGCCAGCGCTGGGCGGCGAGTTGCACCTGGCGCACCAGCTCGCCCGCGCCGGCGTATTCGTCCAGCAGGCGGCGGTGAGTGTCGAGGCCGAGCAGCGACTGGTGCTCGTGCTGGTTGTGAATGTCGATCAGCAGCCCGCCGAGGGTCTTGAGATCCGCCAGCGGACAGGGCGAGCCGTTGATGTAGCCACGCGAGCGCCCTTCGCGGGTGATGACGCGGCGCAGCAGGCAGGGACCGTCCTGCTCCAGGTCGCGCTCGGCGAGCCACTGCCGGGCTTCAGGAATGTCGGTGGTGTCGAAGCTGGCCAGGACATCGGCCTTGTCGGCACCAGGCCTTACCGCATCGCTGTCGGCGCGGTCGCCCAGGGTGAGGCCGAGAGCGTCGAGCATGATGGACTTGCCGGCGCCGGTTTCGCCGGTGATCACGGTCATGCCGCGCTCGAGGTCGAGGTCGAGGTGTTCGACGATGGCGTAGTTGCGGACGGACAGATGCACGAGCATGCGACGATCTCCGAAAGCGGTTTCTGGTTGTTTATACAGTGCCTCTTGGGTACTGGCAATCCATACAGCTCTTGAAGCGTCGGCCGGCGTCCCCATATAGGCGCCATCGATCAAGGCGTCGTCCACTGGCGGGCGCGCTTACCGGCATTACCACAGGAGGACTCCATGGCCGACGAACAGAACTCCCAGACCCCCGAGCACGAAGCCCCCCAGGGCGACGTCCAGCACGAGGATCTCGCCACCCGCGTCGCCACGCTCGAAGAGCAGCTTGCCGCCGCCCAGGACCAGTCCCTGCGCAGCGTCGCCGAACTGCAGAACGTCCGTCGTCGCGCCGAGCAGGATGTGGAGAAGGCGCACAAGTTCGCGCTGGAAAAATTCGCCGGCGATCTCTTGCCGGTGCTCGACAGCCTGGAACGTGGCCTGGAACTGTCCAATGCCACCGACGAGACCCTCAAGCCCATGCGTGAAGGCATGGAGCTGACCCTGAAGATGCTGCAGGACACCCTCAAGCGCTATCAGGTCGAGGCCGTCGATCCCCACGGCGCGCCCTTCAACCCGGAGCACCACCAGGCCATGGCCATGGAGGAGAGCGCTACCGCCGAGCCGGGCAGCGTGCTCAAGGTGTTTCAAAAGGGCTATCTGCTCAATGGTCGCCTGCTGCGGCCGGCGATGGTGGTAGTCAGCAAGGCACCTGCGGCGCAGCAGCCGAGCATCGACGAAAAGGCTTGAAATTCTTTCGCTCGGCCCCATCTGGTAGGCAAGCGAACATCAAAGGCCCCCTGAGCGGGCCGCGCGGAATCTGAGATTTCTGGAGAAGACTACATGGGCAAGATCATCGGTATCGACCTGGGGACGACCAACTCCTGCGTCGCGATCCTCGAAAACGGTAACGTCAAGGTACTGGAAAACGCCGAAGGCACCCGTACCACGCCGTCCATCATCGCCTACACCAACGATGGCGAGACCCTGGTCGGTCAGCCGGCCAAGCGCCAGGCGGTGACCAATCCGCAGAACACCTTGTATGCGGTCAAGCGTCTGATCGGCCGGCGTTACGAAGAAAACGTCGTGCAGAAAGACATCGAGATGGTCCCCTACAAGATCGTCAAGGCCGACAACGGTGACGCCTGGGTCGAGGCCAAGGGCCAGAAGATGGCTCCGCCGCAGGTGTCTGCCGAAGTCCTGAAGAAGATGAAGAAGACCGCCGAGGACTACCTGGGCGAAGCCGTGACCGAAGCGGTCATCACCGTGCCGGCCTACTTCAACGACAGCCAGCGCCAGGCCACCAAGGATGCCGGTCGCATCGCCGGTCTGGACGTCAAGCGCATCATCAACGAGCCCACCGCGGCTGCCCTGGCCTATGGCCTGGACAAGGCCAAGGGCGACCACACCGTGATCGTCTATGACCTGGGTGGTGGCACCTTCGACGTCTCGGTCATCGAGATCGCCGAAGTCGACGGTGAGCATCAGTTCGAGGTGCTGGCCACCAATGGCGACACCTTCCTGGGTGGCGAAGACTTCGATATCCGCCTGATCGACTATCTCGTCGAAGAGTTCAAGAAAGAAAGCGGCATGAACCTCAAGGGTGATCCGCTGGCCATGCAGCGCCTGAAGGAAGCTGCCGAGAAGGCCAAGATCGAGTTGTCCTCGGCTACCCAGACCGACGTCAACCTGCCGTACATCACTGCCGATGCCAGCGGTCCCAAGCACCTGAACGTCAAGGTCTCCCGCGCCAAGCTGGAGTCCCTGGTGGAAGAGCTGGTCGAGCGCACCATCGAGCCCTGCCGCACTGCGCTGAAGGACTCCGGCCTGGACGTCTCCGACATCCACGAGGTCATCCTGGTGGGCGGTCAGACCCGCATGCCGCTGGTGCAGAAGCGCGTGGCCGACTTCTTCGGCAAGGAAGCGCGCAAGGACGTCAATCCGGATGAAGCCGTCGCCATCGGTGCCGCCATCCAGGGCGCCGTGCTGGCCGGTGACGTCAAGGACGTGCTGCTACTGGACGTCACCCCGCTGACCCTGGGTATCGAGACCATGGGTGGCGTGATGACCGCGCTGATCGAGAAGAACACCACCATCCCGACCAAGAAGTCGCAGGTGTTCTCCACTGCCGACGACAACCAGGGCGCCGTGACCATCCACGTGCTGCAGGGCGAGCGCAAGCAGGCCGTGCAGAACAAGTCGCTGGGCAAGTTCGACCTGGCCGAGATCCCGCCGGCGCCGCGTGGCGTACCGCAGATCGAGGTGACCTTCGACATCGACGCCAACGGTATCCTCAACGTGTCCGCCAAGGACAAGGCCACCGGCAAGCAGCAGTCCATCGTCATCAAGGCGTCCTCCGGTCTGTCCGAGGACGAGATTCAGCAGATGGTGCGTGACGCCGAGGCCAATGCCGACGAGGATCGCAAGTTCGAAGAGCTGGCTGCCGCCCGCAACCAGGGTGATGCCCTGGTGCACGGCACCCGCAAGATGCTGACCGAGGCCGGCGACAAGGCCACCGCGGAAGAGAAGAGCACCATCGAGAAGGCCATCGGCGAACTGGAAACCGCGGTACGCGGCGACGACAAGGATGCCATCGAAGCCAAGATGAATGCCCTGTCCCAGGCCTCCGCGCCGCTGGCCCAGAAGCTCTATTCCGAGCAGGGCGCTGCCGCGGGTGCCGAAGGCGCCTCGGCCAAGGCGGACGGTGATGCCAAGAAGCCCGGCGACGACGTGGTCGATGCCGAGTTCGAGGAAGTGAAGGACAACAAGTAAGCCGCGTGCTTACCGCACCTGGCGGGCTTCGGCCCGTCGGATCCGCCACGCGGGAGCCTGCTCCCGCGTTGGCGTGTCTGGAGGGTGAGAAAATTTAAGGTGCAGAAAGTCTATGGCCAAACGTGATTACTATGAGGTGCTCGGGGTCGAGCGCGGCGCCAGCGAAGCCGAGCTCAAGAAGGCCTACCGACGCCTGGCGATGAAATACCACCCGGATCGCAATCCGGGTGACGCGGCTGCCGAAGAGCAGTTCAAGGAGGCCGCCGAGGCCTACGAAGTGCTGTCCGATGCGGGCAAGCGCTCGGCCTACGACCAGTACGGCCATGCTGGCGTCGATCCGAGCATGGGCGGCGGCGGCTTCGGTGGTGCAGCGGGTGGCGCGAGCTTCTCCGACATCTTCGGCGACGTCTTCAGCGACTTCTTCGGCGGACGCGGCGGTGCCGGTGGGCGTGGCGGTCCGCAGCGCGGCGCCGACCTGCGCTACACCCTGGACCTGGATCTGGAAGAGGCGGTGCGCGGGACCACGGTCACCATTCGCGTGCCCACCCTGGTCGAGTGCAAGATCTGCGACGGCAATGGCGCCAAGCCGGGTACCTCGGCGTCCACCTGCCCCACCTGCGGTGGCATCGGTCAGGTGCGCATGCAGCAGGGCTTCTTCTCGGTGCAGCAGACCTGCCCGCGCTGCCACGGCAGCGGCAAGATCATTCCCGAGCCCTGCACGGCCTGCCATGGCCAGGGGCGCGTGGAGGAGCAGAAGACCCTGTCGGTCAAGGTGCCGGCGGGCGTCGACACCGGTGACCGCATCCGCCTGACCGGCGAGGGCGAGGCCGGGACCCTGGGCGGTCCGAGCGGCGATCTCTACGTGGTGGTCAATGTGCGCGAGCACTCGATCTTCCAGCGCGACGGCAAGCATCTCTATTGCGAGGTGCCGATCAACTTCACCGACGCCGCCCTGGGTGGCGAGCTGGAAGTGCCGACCCTGGATGGTCGCGTCAAGCTGAAGATCCCCGAGGGCACCCAGACCGGCAAGATGTTCCGCCTGCGTGGCAAGGGCGTGACGCCCGTGCGTGGCGGTGGCGCCGGCGACCTGATGTGCAAGGTGGTGGTGGAGACTCCGGTCAACCTGAGCCGGCGGCAGCGCGAGCTGCTCGAGGAATTCCGCAACACCCTGCAGAGCGACAGCTCCCATTCGCCCCGGGCCAGTGGCTGGTTCGACGGCATGAAGCGCTTCTTCGACGACCTCTAAACCGGCAGGGGCGTCGTCGCGAGGCGGCGCCTGGCCAGCAGCCTGGAGCTGATGATGCGACGTATAGCTGTAATGGGCGCCGCGGGGCGCATGGGCAAGACCCTGATCGAAGCGGTCCAGCAGACCCAGGGCGCTGCCGGCCTGACCGCCGCGGTGGATCGTCCCGAGAGCAGCCTGGTGGGTGCCGACGCGGGCGAGCTCGCCGGCATCGGCCGTAACGGGGTGATGCTGTCGGGTGACCTGGCGCGGGTGCTGGATGATTTCGATGTCGTCATCGACTTCACCCATCCCAACGTGACCCTGCAGAATCTGGCGCTCTGCCGCAAGGCGAAGAAGGCCATGGTGATCGGCACCACCGGCTTCACCGCCGAGCAGAAGCTGACCCTGCTGGAGGCGAGCAAGGAAATCCCCATCGTCTTCGCCGCTAATTTCAGCGTCGGCGTCAATCTCTGCCTCAAGCTGCTGGATACCGCCGCCCGGGTGCTGGGTGACGAGGTCGATATCGAGATCATCGAGGCGCACCACAGACACAAGGTCGATGCACCTTCGGGTACCGCCCTGCGCATGGGCGAGGTCGTTGCCCAGGCGCTGGGACGTGACCTTGAAGAGGTGGCCGTCTATGGCCGGGAAGGCCAGACCGGTGCCCGCGATCGCCAGACCATCGGTTTCGCCACCGTCCGTGCCGGTGACGTGGTGGGCGATCACACGGTGCTGTTCGCCAGTGAGGGCGAGCGGGTCGAGATCACCCACAAGGCCTCCAGTCGCATGACCTTCGCCAAGGGCGCCGTGCGCGCAGCCCTCTGGCTCAAGGACAAACAGCCGGCGCTATATGACATGCAGGACGTACTGGAGTTGCGCTGACCCGCTTGCGGGGGTGCCAGGCGTGATCAATTCCTGTACAATGCAGCTTTAGTGTATCCACTAAAAGCTAGCGCAGAATGAAATCAAAACATTAAAACGGGATGACTCTTCGAGATGTCATCCCGTTTTTTTGCACCCTGCGTTTGCCCGCCAAGGCTTGATTTTCGGAGGTCTTCTTGACTAAGCCAGCCATACTCGCACTTGCCGATGGCAGCATCTTTCGCGGTGAATCCATCGGTGCCGACGGCCACACGGTCGGCGAAGTGGTGTTCAACACCGCCATGACCGGCTACCAGGAAATCCTGACCGATCCTTCCTATGCGAAGCAGATCGTCACCCTGACCTATCCGCACATCGGCAACACCGGCACCACGCCGCAGGATGGCGAGGCCGCCCAGGTCTGGGCGGCCGGGCTGATCATCCGTGACCTGCCGCTGCTGGCCAGCAACTGGCGCAACAAGCAGTCGCTGCCGGACTATCTCAGGGAAAACGGCACCCTCGCCATCGCCGGCATCGACACCCGTCGACTGACCCGCATCCTCCGC
>Ga0308156_1003646_pt1 | contig 11590 bp, 9 predicted proteins | sample PhyAR2_FD_201041 | JGI IMG/M metagenome (GOLD analysis project Ga0308156, IMG submission 201041) | Phyllosphere microbial communities from UC Gill Tract Community Farm, Albany, California, United States - DLSL A.R2 | ecosystem: Host-associated > Plants > Phyllosphere > Unclassified | place: USA... | reverse complement strand
GTTCAGCCACCGTATGCCGACTGGGGCACGCTGGTGCGCGAAAATATCCAGGGACTGTTTGATGGCTCGCCCGCGGTACTGATGCCGGCGCTGGCGATTGCCAGCCTGACTATCGGGGCCAACCTGTTTATCGACAGCCTGCAGGCGATGCGTCCGATGACGCTGGCGAAGGAGGGAGCATGAACGTGACGCCACATACTGCAATGCCGGTGATTTCGGTGGATAAGCTGCGTGTTACCGCGCAGACCGATCGCGGCGAAGAGATCGATCTGGTCTCCGACATTCACTTTACCGTTCAGAAAGGCGAAGTGCTGGCGCTGATTGGCGAATCCGGCTCGGGAAAAACCACCATCGCCATGGCGCTGATGGGCTATGCCCGCAGCGGCTGCCGCATCGCCGAAGGCAATATTCACGTGGCGGGCACCGACGTCAACAGCCTGTCGCCGGGCCAGCTACGCGCCTTTCGCGGTAATAAAGTCTCGTATATTGCCCAGAGCGCCGCCGCATCCTTTAACCCCGGCATGAAGATTCTTGACCAGGTCATCGAGCCAGTGGTGATCCACGGCACCATGACCCGTAAAGCGGCCAGGGCCAAGGCGATTGGCCTGTTTCGCGAACTGGCGCTGCCCGACCCGGACACCATTGGCGACCGCTTTCCGCATCAGGTTTCCGGTGGGCAACTGCAACGCCTGATGACGGCGATGGCGCTGATTGGCGATCCGGACGTGGTGATCCTCGACGAACCGACCACCGCGCTGGATGTCACCACCCAGGTGGAGGTGCTTAAAGCGTTCCGCCGCGTGGTGGCTCAGCGTGGTGTCACCGCCATTTACGTCAGCCACGATCTGGCGGTGGTGGCGCAGATGGCCGATCGGATTCTGGTGCTGCTGCGCGGCCAGATGGCGGAGTACGGCACCACCGCCCATCTGATTGGCGCGCCGCAGGCAGAGTACACCCGGTTACTGATGGATGCGGCACGACAGAAAGAGCGGCCCAGCAACTGGTGCCCGGCGGCGGCTGATGTTCAGCCATTGCTGGAGGTGCGCGACCTGAATGCAGGTTACGGTCCGCGCGGCAGTGACGGCCACCCGAAAGTACGCATTCTGGAAGAGATCAACCTCAAGCTGTGGAAGGGGCAGGCAATCGGCATCATTGGCGAATCGGGGTCAGGTAAAACCACGCTGGCACACGCCATCGCCGGGCTGAACGCGCCGAGTCACGGCCATATTCTGTTCAACGGCCACTACATTGCCGGTGATATGCAAAAACGTCCTGACAACGAGCTGCGTCGCATTCAGTATGTGTTTCAGATGGCGGACACCGCACTCAATCCGGCGCACAGCGTCGAACGCATTTTGTCGCGGCCGCTGACCCTGTTTCACGGTCTGAGCGGTGCGGCCCGGCAACAGCGGCTCTGGCAGCTGCTGGATCTGGTCAAATTGCCGCGCAGCGTGTTGTGGCGTCGCCCATGGGCGCTGTCCGGTGGGCAGAAACAGCGGGTGAATCTGGCGCGCGCACTGGCAGCTGAGCCGGATTTGATCCTGTGTGATGAGGTGACCTCGGCACTGGATACCGTGGTGGCCGCAGCGGTGCTGGACTTAATCAGCGAGCTGCGCCGCGAACTGGGTCTCTCAGTGATCTTTATCAGCCATGATATGCATGCGGTACGCGCGGTGTGTGATGAAATCGTGGTGATGAAGAGCGGACGTATCGTCACGCAGCTGGCGCGCAACGATTACGATAAGCCGACCAGTGAGCTTTATTTTGAGCGCCTGAAGCGGGCCGTACCGGAACTGCGTCAGGGCTGGCTGGATGAGCATGAAGAGGTGCTGAAAGCGGAGTAGCCCCCGTTGCGTCATTCGCCGCACAGCGGTAGAGACGCAGCGAAGCGCATCTGACAGAGGTCTCTGCCCACGGTGGCAGAGGCGCGGAGCAGGGCCGGCGGCCGGTTTACCGGATCGCGCCCGGCCTGATAACCAATAACAGAGGTAGCAATGCTATGCCTGCACCGATTCGTTATGTACAGGACAGTGCAAACTTTCCCGAGGCCGCCGATGTGGTGGTGATTGGCGCCGGTATCGCCGGGGCTGCCGCCACCTGGGAGCTGGCAAAACAGGGACTGAAGGTGGTGTTAATCGAAAAAGGACTGGTGGGGGCAGAGCAATCGAGCCGCAACTGGGGCTGGTGTCGCCAGCAAAACCGTGATGAGCGTGAATTGCCACTGATTATCTATGCCCTGCAACGCTGGGGTGAACTCAACGCCGAAACCGGTGAAGAGCTGGGTTTTCGCCGCAGCGGTCTGGTTTACGCCACCCGGATTGAAGCGGATATCGCCGCATGGGAGAAGTGGGGGCAGATGGCGAAAAGCTACGGTGTCCGCAGCGACATCCTGACTGCCGAACAGGCGAAAGCGATGACGCCTGGCAGCACCACCGCCTGGCGTGGTGGCGTCTCATCCCCGACCGACGGCCATGCCGAACCGCGTCTTGCGGCACCCGGCCTGGTGATGGGAGCGCAGAAGCACGGCGCGCTGGTGTTCCAGCAATGTGCGGTGCGTGGGTTGGATATTGCCGCAGGCCGGGTCAGCGGCGTCTGGACCGAGCGCGGCCTGATTAAAACCAGCCGGGTAATCTGTGCCGCGGGTGCCTGGACTTCGATGTTCTGCCGTCGTCACGGTATCGATCTGCCGCTCGGCAACGTAATCGGCACCGCCTTCCGCACCCAGCCGATTGAGCAGGCGATTGCTATGCCGCTCTACACGCCGGGCTTCGCCTGTCGGCCACAGCTGGATGGCAGCTACACCGTGTCAGTCTCCGGGCGGGGACGGCTGGAGCCGGGGGCTCAGGGGCTGCGCTATGCCCGTCAGTTCTATCCGACCTTTAAAAGCCGGCGTAAAAATCTCACCCTCAACCTCGGCATTACCCCGTTCTTCCGTGGTCCGGAAGCGATGGGACGCTGGGAATTTGACCGCATGTCGCCCTTTGAGCGGATGCGAATTCTCGATCCGGCGGCGGATGCGCATATCGTCGAAGAGGGGCTGGCGGCGATGCGTCGGGAATATCCGGCGCTGGCTAATCTGCGGCTGGCACAGTCGTGGGGCGGCATGATCGACAGCACCCCGGACGCGATTCCGGTGATTTCGACCGTGGCAAAACTGCCCGGGCTGGTGTTATCAGCCGGCTATAGCGCGCACGGCTTCGGCATCGGGCCGGGTGCCGGACGGCTGGCCGCCGATCTCGCCACTGACGCCACCCCGATCGTCGATCCCAGACCTTATCGCTACAGCCGTCTGGTTGACGGCAGCGGCTTAGAAACCCCCGGCATGATGTAAGGAGACCCGATGAGCATAACGCTACGTGCAATGACGCCAGATGACCTCGATAACTGCTACGCGATGACCCAGGCGCTGAAATGGCCGCATCGCCGCGAAGACTGGCAGCTGGCGTTGCAACTAGGTGAGGGCACGGTGATTGAGGAGCAGGGCAAACTGATTGCCAGCGCCGTGCTGTGGCGCTGGGGCGAACAGGCGGCCACCGTCGGTCTGGTGATCGTTGACAATCAGCAGCAGGGACGGGGGCTCGGCAAACAGCTGATGCTGGCGCAACTGGAAAAACTGCCCGGCTACAACGTGCGTCTGCACGCTACGGAAATGGGCAAAGGACTGTATGAAAAACTCGGTTTTGTCAGCTGCGGTGAGATCCGCCAGCATCAGACCCGCGCACTGTTAAGCGTACCGCTGGTCACCGTGCCTGCCGGACTGGAACTGCGCCGCGCCAGCGCAGCCGACAAATCGTCGCTGGTGGCGCTGGATTATCAGGCGCACGGGATGCACCGTCCGGCGCTGTTTGATCATCTGCTCAGCGACACGCAGACCGTACTGTTACAGGATGCCGATCGGCAGATCCACGGTTTCGCCAGCCTGCGCCGCTTTGGTCACGGCTGGGCGATTGGTCCGGTGATTGCCGATGATTTCCCGCTGGCGCAGACGCTGGTCGCCGCGCTGATGCAGGGCGTGCAGGGGGAATTTCTGCGCATTGATACCGATGCCAGCCTGCCGCTGGCCGCCTGGCTCAGCACTCTGGGAGTGGAACAGGTTGACGCGCCGACCACCATGGTACGCGGCACGCCGTGGACGCCGCAGGGAATGCAGGCGTTTGGCCTGATGACGCAGGCGATGGCCTGATGCAGCTCGTCTATAAATCTGAGCCGGAACGTGGCCGGCTGTGGCAGCGCTGGCTGGCACAACATGCGCCAGACATTACGCTGCATATCTGGCCCGAAACCGGTGAACCGGATCAGGTTGATGCGCTGATCGCCTGGCAGCCACCCGACGATATAGCCGCCTGTTTCCCCAATCTGAAACTGCTGTTTTCAGTTGGCGCAGGGGCCGATCAGTTTGACCTGACCATCTTGCCACCCGATTTACCGGTCATCCGGATGATTGAACCGGGCCTGACGCAGGGCATGGTTGAATATGTCACCTTCTCGGTGCTGGGCCTGCATCGGGATATGCCGCGCTATTTGCAGCAGCAACGCCTGCAACAGTGGCAGGCGCACAGTGCGCTGCCAGCCGCGCAGCGGCGGGTTGGGGTAATGGGAATGGGCGAACTGGGCCAGGCGGCATTGCGACAGTTGGTGGCGCTGGGTTTTGACTGCGCCGGCTGGAGCCGGACCCCACGCCAGTATAGCGGCGTACGCTGCTGGCACGGCGACGACCAGCTGGCCGAATTTCTGGCACACAGCGATATCCTGGTCTGCCTGCTGCCGCTGACCGCCACGACTCACGGCCTCCTCAATAGCGCGCTGTTTAACCAGCTTCCGCACGGTGCCGCGCTGGTGCAGGCTGGCCGCGGTCCGCAGCTCAATCATGACGATCTGCTGCTGGCACTGGAGAGCGGTCAGCTTCGCGCGGCGGTGATTGATGTCACCGATCCGGAACCGTTACCGCCGTCGCACCCCTTCTGGCGTCATCCGGCGATCTGGCTGACGCCGCACATCGCCAGCCAGACTCAAAACGAAAGTGCCATTGTCGCCCTGCTGGATAACCTGCGGCGCTATCAGCGCGGGGAGCCGCTGCACGGGCTGATTGACCGCTCGCGAGGATATTAAAATGGACGCTTTAGTCGCACTGCGCCGTGATTTGCACGCTCATCCGGAGATCGGTTTTCAGGAGCAACGCACCAGCGATATCGTGGCCGCCTTTCTTGAGCAGCAGGGTATTGAGGTCTATCGCGGCATCGGTAAAACCGGCGTGGTCGGGGTGCTGAAAAAGGGCACCAGCTCCCGCATGATCGGGCTGCGCGCCGATATGGATGCGCTGCCGATGCAGGATCAGGGGGAGGCGGCGTGGAAAAGTCAGGTGGAGCAGGTCAGTCACGCCTGCGGTCACGATGGTCACACCGTGATGCTGCTGGGGGCCGCGGAGGTCCTGGCACGCGATATCGCCTTTGATGGCAGCGTCTGCTTTATTTTCCAGCCAGCCGAAGAAGGACTGGCCGGGGCGAAGGCGATGATCGACGACGGGCTGTTCAGTCGTTTTCCCTGTGACGCCGTCTATGCCATTCATAACTGGCCGCAACTGCCGCTGGGCACGGTGCAAACCCGGCCCGGGCCGATTATGGCGGCGGCCGATCGCTTTGATATCCGGGTGCTCGGCGGTGGCGGTCATGCAGCACAACCGCACCTGACGCGCGATACCCTGCTGGCCACCAGTGAACTGGTGGTGCAGCTCAATACCCTGGTGGCGCGTGCGCTCGATCCCTGCGAAACCGGGTTGTTAACCGTCACCCGGATGCAGGGCGGCTTTTCGCACAATATGATCCCGGCCGAAGCCAGCCTTACCGGCACGGTTCGCACCTTCAACCCGGCGGCACAGGCGACGCTGGAAGCGCGGCTGCGCCAGATGGCAGAACACATCACCGCCGCGCACGGCCTGCGTGCCGAGGTCAGCTATCACCGCTATTACCCGGCGACCATCAACAGTGCCGCCGAAGCGCAGTTCTGTCTGCAGGCGCTGAGTCAGGCGGGCATCCCGACTGACGTCGCACCGCAGCCGGCGCTCACTTCCGAAGATTTCGCTTTCATGCTGCAGGCGCGTCCCGGCGCGTATCTGTGGCTGGGATCGGCCCCCAGTAAGCCACTGCATCATGCTGCCTATGACTTTAATGATGCGCTGATTCCGCATGGCATTCAGGTATTTGTCGCGCTGATCCGTCAGGCGCTGGCAGAGAAATTTCCCTGCTGAATGCAGCAGGATTTTGACAGGAAATGCCGCTGCCTGCGGAATTACGGCAGCGTAAGAAACCAACGGGTTGCGATACTTGAGCCAACCGAACGTTACGTGGATGAGGGTTTAAAATGCAGAATGTCATGGCAGAGCAGCAAGCATACTCCGATAACAGCCTGTTACTGGATGCACGCGAGCAGAACGTGCCGCGTGGCGTGGTCACCGCACATCCGTTGGTGATCGAACGAGCCAAAGGCAGCGAAGTGTGGGATGTAGAAGGCAATCGCTATCTCGATTTTGTTGGCGGCATTGGCGTGCTGAATGTCGGTCATAATCATCCGGCGGTGGTCAACGCCGTCACCCGTCAGCTGGGCATGGTGTCCCACGCCTGTTTTCAGGTGGTCGCCTATCCGGGCTACATTACGCTGGCCCAGCGGCTGAACAAGCTGGTGGGCGGTGACGACGCGTACAAAAGCGTCTTTTTCACCAGCGGTGCCGAAGCGGTAGAAAATGCGGTGAAGATCGCCCGTGCGCATACCCAGCGCCCCGGCATCATCGCCTTTGATGGCGCCTTTCACGGCCGCACGCTGCTGGGTGTCACTCTGACCGGCATGTCTGCGCCTTATAAACAGAACTTTGGTCCGTTCCCTGGCGATATCTATCGCCTGCCGTTTCCTAATCCGCTGCATGGCATCAGTGAAGTGGACTGCCTGAAAGCGCTGGATCAGCTGTTTGCGGTACAGATCCTGCCGGAGCGGGTGGCGGCAATTATTATCGAGCCGGTGCAGGGCGACGGCGGCTTCCTGCCGGCCGGTCCGGCGTTTATGCAGGCGCTGCGGCGCATCACCGCTCAGCACGGCATTCTGTTGATTTGTGATGAAGTGCAGACCGGTTTTGGCCGTACCGGCAAGATGTTCGCCTTCCAGCATCTCGACATCAAACCCGATCTGGTTACTCTGGCGAAAAGTCTGGGCGGCGGCCTGCCGATTTCCGGCGTAGTCGGTAAAGCAGAGATTATGGATGCGCCGACTCCCGGCGGGCTGGGCGGCACCTATGGCGGCAATGCGCTGGCCTGTGCCGCGGCGCTGGCGGTACTGGACCTGTTCGAGCAGGACAACCTGCTGCAGCGATCCTGCCAGCTTGGCGAACAGCTCAATGCGCGTCTGCGGCAGCTGGCGGATAAATATGCCTGCATCGGTGACGTGCGTGGCGTCGGCTTTATGCAGGCGGTAGAGATTCTGGATTTTGAGACCGGACGGCCCGACGCGGCACTGACGCAGAAGATCCTGGATAGCGCCTGCCAGGAAGGTTTGCTGCTGATTAAGTGTGGGCTGCATCGTAATACTATTCGCTTTCTGGCGCCGCTGGTCACCACCGACTCGCAACTGGAAGAAGCGTTGCATATCTTCGATATTGCCCTGGCCCGTGCCACGGGACGGTTAGGATAAGTCGAGCTTCCTCATTGATATTGTTAAAGTAATTTTAAAATCTCCCGCTGGTATAACCACTGCTTAGCGCTGGCGCGTTTACCGTAAAGCGTGTTATACCTTCGGGAGGTTCTGCACATTTGATTAAGAGCCTATCCCATTAGGCTATTTCATTTGTCAGTCTGAACCTGGGCAGTGCTCACAATCCTCCCGTACTACCTGGTACGCTCCGGTTGTTCCGCGCTGTTCGTGCCCAGACTGCCTGCAACAATTACGCCTACTGGGATAGGCTCTGACAATGAGGGGTGCTATGAACGGCTTAATGAAACTTGACCGCATCGACATCAATATCCTGGTGCAACTCCAGAAAGATGGCCGTATCAGCAACGTTAACCTCGCCGATGCGGTAGGCCTTTCCCCCAGCCCCTGTCTGCAACGGGTCAAGCGTCTGGAACAGGCGGGCTTTATCACCGGCTATGAAGCGCATATTAACCTGACGCGGATCACCGATTCGGTAACGGTATTTACCGAAGTGACTCTCTCCGGTCATCGTCGCGAAGACTTTATGAAATTCGAAAGTGCGATGCGCGACGTGGATGAACTGATGGAGTGCCATCTGATCACCGGCGGTTACGACTATTTGCTGCGCTTTATTACCCGCAGCATTGAACATTACCAGGAAGTGATTGAGAAGATGCTCGACGCACAGATCGGCATCGATAAGTACTTCAGCTATATCGTTATTAAGTCACCGATCATGAAAAGCAGCGTGCCGTTGCGATCGCTGATCGGTAAACAAAATTCGGTCGAGTTTGGTGTGTAGCGGGCGGTCTGTGATCGCTCATCCCCGCTTTACCTCATCCCAGGGAAGGCGGGGCAGCTGCACTGTCAGTAACTATCCCGCCGCTGGTCATGACTGCGGCTTAACGGCATATTCTCCGCGTTCCTTGTTCAGATTTGCCTTCGCCAACGTGCCTGTTATTTAACCCCGCATTTCCCGTTCTGATTTACCCCCGCCAACGCGTCCGTCATTTTAGCCCTGTTTTCTGCGTCGACGCGCCACAGTGAAACTGATGGCCGGTCATGCCAGCAGCGGGAATCCGGCGCACAGCATAAAATTTCTTTCGCCGCTGAAATTCAGGCGCTACAACACCTTCTGATGCACGCTACGGTCTTAACCGTTTCGCAAACCCTTTTACACTGTTTTCAACCGATACAAGGAGTTGTCATGAGTTCATTAATCATTGCTGACCAGCACTGGCAACGTGATGCGTTCACCGTGTCCACCGCGCGCCAGCAGCTGGACCTTGACTGGATCCATCGCCAGCTGGCTGAAAAGTCCTACTGGGCGCAGGGTCAGCCGCGGGCCAAAACCGAGCGGGCGATTGCCGGATCATTGCCGTTTGGCCTCTATCACCAGCAGGCGCAGATCGGTTTCGCCCGGCTGATTACTGACTACACCCGTTTTGGCTGGCTGTGTGATGTGATGATTGATGAAAACTGGCGTGGGCACGGGCTGGGCAGCTGGCTGGCCGCCTGCGTCCGTGAACATCCCGAACTGCAAACGGTGCACCGCTGGATGCTGTCAACCCGTGATGCCCATCAGGTCTACCAGCGACTCGGCTGGCGTGTGGTGCAAGATCCGCAGACGCTGATGGAATTTCCTCCCTCCTGACTCCGGAGTTACTCTGAGATGCGATACCGCGTTGGCGTGGATATTGGCGGATCCTTTACCGATTTCGCCGTGCTCGATCAGCAAACCAATCAGATTCATACCCTCAAAGTCCTGTCGCGCCCGGATCGGCCGGGCAGCGAAATCGTCAACGGGCTGACGCAGTTTCAGCAGCGTGATGGCATTGAACCGACAGAGATTGGCTATTTTACCCACGGCACCACGGTCGGAATCAACGCGGTGATCCAGCGCCGCGGCGTTCGGCTGGCGCTGTTTGCCACCGAAGGCTTCTGCGATGTGCTGGAGCTGGCACGGCTGAAAATTCCGCATATCCATGACCTCTTCTCGCGGCGTCCCGCACCGCTGATTAGCCGCGATCGGGTGTTTGCTATCCGCGAACGCAGCGACTGTCACGGCAACGTGCTGCAACCGGTCGATCGTCAAAGCGTGCTGGATGCGATCGCGCAGGCGCGGGCGGCGGGCTGTCAGGGCATTGTGGTTTCGCTGCTGCACAGTTACCGCAACCGGCACAATGAAGCTGCCGTTAAAGCGATTATTGACGAAGTGGCACCCGAGCTGCTGACCTCCTGTTCGGCCGATATCTGGCCGATCATTCGTGAATACGAACGCACCATCACCGCCACCATCAACGCCTATGTCCAGCCGATGGTGATCAACTACCTCGAATCGTTTGAGCAGGCGCTGCAGCGTATCGGGGTGAAGCCCCCGCCGCGCATTACCAAATCGAATGGCGGCGTGATGGGCATTGAGCAGGCGAAACGCGAGTGCGTACAGATGGTACTCTCCGGGACCGCATCCGGAGTGATCGGGGCCAGTTATCTCGCCAGCGCCTGCGGTTTCGACAAAATTCTCAGCCTCGATATCGGCGGCACCAGTGCCGACGTGGCGGTGATTGTGGATGGCAAGGTGGCGCAGGGCAACGGCGAAATCATTGGTGATTTCCCGATCTTTATTCCGTCGGTTGCCGTGACCTCGGTCGGGCAGGGCGGCGGTTCACTGGCATGGATCGACGGCCAGGGCGTGCTGCAGATGGGACCGGACAGCGCCGGTTCGCTGCCGGGACCGGTCTGCTTCCAGCGCGGCGGGACGCAGCCTACCGCCACCGATGCCTTTGCCGCCTGCGGCATGATGGGCCACGGCGCGCTCGGCTATAACGCCGTGAGCGTAGATGTAGCCGCCGCCTGCGCGGCCTGGCAGCCACTGGCCGATGCGCTCAAGGTGACGGTGCATGAAACGGCAGAGACCGCCATCCAGCTGGCGATCTCCAGCATGTACAGCGATACCAGCGGTTTGCTGTCACGGTTTGGCCTCGACCCGCGCGAATTCTGGTTCCTCGCCTTTGGCGGCGCAGGGCCGATGATGGGCTGCTTCCTGGCACGCGAGCTGAACATGAAAGGGGTGATCGTGCCGCCCACGCCTGGTGTCCTTTCGGCGCTCGGCGGGCTGGTGGCCGACATCCGCAATGACTTTATCCGCACTCTTTACAGTGACCTGACGCCAGCGCTGGCCGACACCTTAGCCAGCGAAGCGCAGGCGTTACAGCAACGTGCCTGTGGCTGGCTGGCGCAGGAGCATGGCAGCGAGATGCCGTACCAGCTGCAATTCAGCGCGGATATGCGCTATCGCGGCCAGTCGTTTGAGATTGAAGTGCCGCTGGAGGCGACCTGGCTGACGACGGCTGACGTCACGGCGCTGCATCAGGCGTTTGATCGTCAGCATCAGCAGCTGTTCGGCCACTGTGACGCGGATGCGCCGGTGCAGCTGATCAATCTGCGGCTGGTGATCGCCTCGCCGGTGCCAAAACCAGAAATTAATCGCCTGCCAGCCGCCACCGAACCGGTCGCGGTGCTGAAGCAGGTGACGTCGTGGATTGATGGCGCGTGGCATCAGGTGGATGTGGTGCTGCGGTCGGAACTGCGCGCCGGGCATCGGCTGACCGGCCCGGTGATCGTCGCCCAGGATGATTGCACCACCTGCGTGCCGCCCGGCATGTGGGTCAAAGTCGACCCCTTTGGTAACCTGCTGATCACTGCGAGCGAGGCGTAATATGGCAATTGACGGACGTAACCTGCAAATCCTCGCCAACTACTGCGCGGCCGCCGCCGATGCGATGGCGTTTACCCTGATGCGCACCGCGCACTCGACTTTTGTCAAAGAGACTGAAGATTTCTCCTGCCAGATTGTCAGCCGCACTGGCCTGGCGTTCGCCTCACCGCGCAGCTTTGGCGCACCCTGGTACAGCGG
>Ga0308156_1003640_pt1 | contig 11595 bp, 11 predicted proteins | sample PhyAR2_FD_201041 | JGI IMG/M metagenome (GOLD analysis project Ga0308156, IMG submission 201041) | Phyllosphere microbial communities from UC Gill Tract Community Farm, Albany, California, United States - DLSL A.R2 | ecosystem: Host-associated > Plants > Phyllosphere > Unclassified | place: USA... | reverse complement strand
ATGGAGAAAAAAGAAGAACAGCTTTTAATAGACCTAACGACTGCACGTGGGGTTCCTGGGAATGAGGAGGAAGTGCGTGAAGTCTTTAAAGAATATGCCAAAGACTTTGCTGAAGATATCTTTTTTGATGGTTTAGGAAGTGTCATTGCCAAACATGTTGGTGATGGCGGTGGACCGAAAATTTTTATATCGGGACATATGGATGAAGTCGGCTTTATGGTAACTAAAATCACAGAAAAAGGCTTTATTGAATTCCAGACCCTTGGTGGTTGGTGGGGGCAAGTGATGCTGGCACAGCAAGTCGAGATCAAAACCAATGAAGGCAAATTGATCCACGGTGTCGTCGGTTCAAAACCGCCCCATGTCTTGAGTCCAGAGACTCGAAATAAACCGTATGATATCAAAGATATGTTCATTGATATCGGCGCTTCAAGTGAAGAAGAAGCCAAAGGCTGGGGGATCCGTCCGGGAGATATGATCACCCCTTATATCCAATACAAACGGATGAACGACAGCAAATTTTTATTAGCCAAAGCATGGGACAATCGAATCGGTACGGCAGTATCACTGCGGGTATTAGAAACCTTGGCAGCCGAAGGACATCCCAACTGCTTGTTTGCTGGCAGTGACGTGATGGAAGAAGTTGGCCTAAGAGGGGCGCGAACAAGCACTCACTTAGTGAATCCCGATATCGCGATCGCACTAGATACTGGTACCGCTGGGGACACACCTGGAATGACACCAAAAGAAGCGGATTCTGTGTTAGGCAAAGGCCCACAAGTCCTGATTTTCGATGCTTCCATGATTCCTCACAAGAAATTATTGAATTTTGTGATCGATGTCGCAGAAGAGATGGAAATTCCTTTCCAATATACCGTGATCACTGGTGGAGGAACCGATGCTGGTCAAATGCATTTGACTCGTGATGGGGTCCCTTCGATCGCTATTACCGTGCCCGTTCGTTACCTGCATTCTCATACTTCTGTCATTCATGAGGATGACTACTTCAATACAGTCAAGCTTGTGACGGAAGTGGTTCGCCGCTTAGACGATAAGACCGTTAAAGAATTGCGCAGTTATTAAGGTGAGTCTATGAGATCAAATACAATGATTCGAGAGACCGCCAAAAACTCCTTGCGCGGATTCTGGGGAACGTTCGTCTTAAGTATTTTAGCGACGGTTGCGGTACAAGCGGTGGTCAGCTCGCTTTTTAGTAGTATTGGGACTTCTTTTGGTGCAAACAATGCAGGGAGCTGGATCGATCTGATCTTGGATAATTTTGTCTTCTTTGCGTTTTCGGTAGCATTGAGTATCATGGCACTCTATCTGGTTCGTGGCAGAGGAATCCAGGTGGCGGATATTTTTCTAGTCTTTGATAAGCGTCTGTATGTACCGTTTTTGCTATTAAATTTAGTGAGCGCGCTTTTAAATTATCTTTTGAGTTTTGCGATTTTCTTGCCGCAGTTTGTCTTATCAGGACTCAATCAGTATTTGGACTTGGTATTAAATTTTAATCGGGGAATCTCTGTTGATGTGGCTATGTTTAATGGTTCGGTCGCTTTTGTGATTGGGACCTTTCTCTCCATCATTTTGTTCTTCTTTTTGTCACAAGTCGTTACTGGTGTGATCCAATTAGCAATCTATCTGCGCTATGATCAACCGGAATTAGGGGTTCTTCAGTCTATCAAAGTAGCCTTTGCTCTCTTACGGCCGCATCTGGGGCAATACATTTGGCTGCAGTTATCACTGATTGGTTGGTTTATTCTGGGTTTCTTGGCGCTTTTGATCGGGATGTTGTGGGCAAACGCCTATGCGTATGCGGTCAACGCAGCATTCTATGAAGAATTGATCAATGAACAACGAGCGCTGATCAGATAAGCAAAAAAAGACGACGTACCATTGGAATGGTTCCTTAAGGATAGAGTTGAACACTCATTCAAGGGATTCATCAATAGACGTCGTTTTTTTCTCATTTTCTTGATACTTTTTCGCAAAAAAAATGGTCGGATTTTAGTCAAATCAGCTGAGATGTGATAGCATAAAAGAAGTAGAAAATCAGCTGGAGCCAAAGAGGAGGAAACACATGTGAAAATAACTGTCTTAGGCTGTTTAGGTGCCTATCCGTATAATGGTGAAGGGACTACTGGCTATTTAGTAGAGTCAGATGGCTTTCATTTGCTGCTTGATGCGGGAAGTACCACCTTGGTCCAATTAGAAAAGATCCTTGATCCCTTAGACTTAGATGCAGTGATTTTGACACATTACCATCACGATCATATTGCGGATCTGGGGGTATTACAATACTATTGGCAATTATATCCCGAAAACGAAGAACGGCAGGTTTTGCCGATCTACGGTCATGGGGAGGACAGGGTTCATTTTGAAAGTCTGACGATGCCGGGAGTGACCCAAGGATTTGATTACCTTCAGTCTGAGTCGTTGGAATTGGGCCCGTTCAACATTACCTTTATGAAAACGATCCATCCAGTCACTTGCTATGCCATGCGATTTGTTGAGAAAAGTACGGGCAAGGTCTTTGTTTTTACTGGAGACTCTGGCTATTTAGAATCTTTCGTTCCGTTTGCTGAAGGGGCTGACTTATTCTTGGCAGATACCTATCTTTTTGCAGGAAATGAGCGGCACAAGGCTCATTTTACTTCAAAAGAAGCAGGGGAGATCGCCCATGCAGCGCAGGTGAAAAAATTAATGTTGACGCATTTGCCGCAACATGGTGACTTAGAACAGTTACGAGAAGAGGCTGCACTAGCTGCCAATGGAATCCCTGTTGAGTTGGCGGCTGTTCAAAAAATAATAGAAATCATCTAATTAGGAGGAACAAATAGTATGCTTTTTGTACCGAATGAACTGAACGACCCACGCATCAATTTAGCCATCGAGATTTTTCTTCTTCAAGAAATGAAAGTAGATGAACCCATCTTACTTTTTTACATTAATGAACCATCGATTATCATTGGACGCAATCAAAATACGATCGAAGAGATCAATAAGGAATATGTGGATGAACATGGGATTCATGTCGTTCGTCGTTTCAGCGGCGGCGGTGCAGTCTATCATGATTTCGGAAACTTGAATTTCAGCTTTATTATGCCTGACGATGGCAATTCTTTCAGAGATTTTGAAAAACTGACCAAACCAATCGTCCAAGCCTTGCATGAGATGGGGGTTGAAGGGGCGCAACTAAAAGGGCGCAACGACCTTGTGATCAATGACATGAAGTTTTCTGGGAATGCGATGTACGCAACGAATGGCCGGATGTTTGCTCATGGGACGATCATGTTTGACAGTGACATCAATGAAGTGGTCAACGCCTTGAAAGTCCGCAAAGACAAAATCGAATCAAAAGGCATCAAATCGATCCGCTCAAGAGTGACCAACATCAAACCATTCTTGCCAAAAGAGAAGCAAGACATGACGACTGAAGAGTTCCGTCAAGAAATCTTATTGAAGATTTTTGGTGTCGATTCCGTGGAAGAAGTCAAAACCTATGAACTGACTGAAGAGGATTGGGTCAAGATCAATGAGATTTCCGATAAGTATTATCGCAACTGGGATTGGAATTACGGTAAATCTCCAGCTTTTGATATTGAACGCCGTCATCGCTTCCCAATCGGCTCCATCGAAGTTCGTTTGAATGTGGCAGAAGGAAAAATCACGGATGCCAAAATCTTTGGCGACTTTTTCGGACTAGGGGACATTGCAGATGTCGAACAAGCCCTGATCGGAACTCGTTATGCCAAGGAAGATTTGGCACAAGTCATCGCCAACATTGATGTTAAAAAATATTTTGGCAACATCACGCCTGAAGATTTTCTTTCATTGATTTATTAATCAAAAAACGAAGCAGCCTTTTCAATCTGGCTGCTTCGTTTTTTCTATTAGTATGCGCGGGCGATCCAAACGGTATGCTTGGCAGGTTTGCCACTGACGATATCGACTGTTTTTTCCATTGGTGCTTCAAACGGAATGTTTCGGGTAGTAAAGCCGGTTTCTTCTTTGATTTTCGCTTCCGTTTCTTCCGAGCCGTCCCAACCGATCAAAACAAATCCAGTCACTTTGTCTTCTTGTTTGCACGTTTCGATATGGGCTTTTAGTTCATCCAATGTATCGATGTTGGTGTACTCATTATCTTTGTTACGTTCCTTCGCAGCTGCCAATAAGCGTGGGGTCATTGCTTGCAGTTCTTGATCAACGAAGGCTTCCAAGTGCTCAAGGGCGACTGTTTGCTTGTCAGCCAAGTCGCGGACTTTGACCATCACTTTGCCAGCTTCTAAATCTCTTGGGCCACATTCGATTCGCAAGCAAGCGCCTTTTAGTTCCCATTCATTGAACTTATAGCCAGGTGAGTTATCAGAATCATCCAATCGAACACGAATGCCCTTGGCTTTAAAGTTGGCATACAGTTCTTCTAATTTTTCTAAGATGGCTGGATTCTTTTTCCATGGACCGACTGGTAACAACACAACTTGGGTTGGTGCAATGGTTGGTGGGAAAACTAACCCATTTTCATCGCCATGGGTCATGATCAAGGCCCCCAACAAGCGGGTAGAGACACCCCAAGAGGTTGTGTGGGCATGGACATGCTTGTTTTCTTTCGTTAAATACGTAATATCAAATGCTTCAGCAAATTTTGTCCCCATGTAGTGGCTGGTTCCTGCTTGGACTGCTTTGCCGTCTTTCATCATCGCTTCGATCGAATAAGTATCAACTGCTCCAGCAAAACGCTCAGAAGGGGTTTTTTGTCCGCGATAAACAGGGATCGCTAGGAATTCTTCGCAAAGGCGGGCATATTCATCCAAGATTTTCATGGTGCGTTGACGTGCATCTTCTTCGTTTTCATGAGCGGTATGGCCTTCTTGCCATAAAAACTCTGAGGTACGCAAGAAAGGCAATGTTTTCTTTTCCCAACGAAAGACGTTTGCCCATTGATTAATTTCATAAGGCAGGTCACGGTAGGAGTTGATCCAATCAGAAAAGGCAGAGCCAATCATGGTTTCTGAGGTTGGACGCAAGGCCAAAGGTTCTTCCAATTTTTCATTGCCGACTTCTGTGACCCATGGCAATTCAGGCGCAAAACCTTCAATATGATCGGCTTCTTTCATAAAGAAATTTTGCGGAATCAGCATTGGGAAGTACGCATTACGAATGCCCTCTTTTTTCAAGAATCGATTGAACTCTTCTTGGATATGCTCCCAAAGTTCGAAGCCGTCAGGACGGAAAATAATGGAACCTTTCACTGGGGAGTAAGCCATCAATTCGGCTTTTTGGATCGTTTGGATATACCATTCTGTAAAATCATTTTTTTGTGTCATTCTTTTTCCTCCTTAAAAAAATAAAAAAGCATCTCGTCCTAAAAAAGGACGAAATGCTTGGATTTCGCGGTACCACCTTTGTTGATTATCTATCGGGATAATCCAACTCGTAAAGGATAAGGCCTTTCCACCGACCGTTTTGCGGTCATTGCCATTGGGTAGGTTCATTTTATCAGTGGGTGTCGATTTTTCAGCTGCCATCGACTCTCTAAGACCATCATAAAACTACTATTCCAATGCTTGTTGCTGTTCTTTATCATGCTAAAGCGAAAAAGCGAAAAAAGCAAGAGTTTTTTCGCTTTTTCTTAAAATCGCTCCTTTAAAACTAATGTAGCAAGACGGTCAGTCGAAAGACAGCGGATCTATTTTCGCCCTAAGTGTCAAATGCAAGAGGTGAAGCCCGTCAGTTTCTTCAATCCGGATACTTCCTTGGTAGGCTAAACAAAGTTGTTCTAGCATTTGCATGTCAGCCTGCATCGCCTGTCGTTTGGTTTCATTGTTCTGTAGTTTTTCTGCTTCTTCATTTGAGAGAAGCGGCATTTGGCAGTCGATATGCAACTGGCCGTTCGTGTCATTCACCCTCAACGCGAGTCTTCGCTTTTGAGGATCAGTGACCGCACAAGTGTATCGGATGGCGTACTCTAGGCAATGAGCGATCAAGGATAGACGATCATTTTCCGCCAATTGTTCCAGTGGTTCTATGATGCCATCACAGGCAAAGGTGATCCTTTTTTGAGCAGCTGTGTGTTTATAATTAGCAAGCAGCATCGTCGTGAGTGATTCTTTTTCAACGGAAGGACTCGTTAACTGCTGCTTGATCTGTTCTTCAATCTCACTAAGGCCTTCATAGGCCGCTGCCAACTGCTGATCTTCTAACATATCCTTGACCGTATGGGTTCTTTGTTTGATGGTCCGTAAAACTTGCTGCCATTTTAACGTTTGTTCAGGGCTGATTGCTTGTTGGTTCTCATATAAACGCACTTTGATGTCTGCTGTATCGATCTGTTTGTTTTTGCCCTCGCTGGCAAAAAAAAGTTCGAAGAATCCATAACAAGTAAAAATGATAATTAATAAGAAAAAGATGATCGAACGCCAATTAATATCAGATTGTGGCAAAACTAAAATATCCTGAATATACAAGAAACAATGACCAATAGCCGCAATCACGATCCAAGGCGCACAAATGACATAAAAAGGATTTTTTTTCAATGCTTCATAGATTGCTGCAAAAGAAGTAATGAAGGTACTGGTAATATTCAACAAGAACATATAATTCATGATGACGGGCAAACTTTGTGCTTGGAAAAGTGCGAAAAGTATCGCTAACAGACCGAATGAATAGTGGAAGTATAACCATTTCTGGTAGTACTTGCGAATAAAATGCATATTCGTGCAGTAAAAGCCGATCAAGAACATTGGTGTAATAATAGAAAGAATATTTAACATTACGGAGTTGACGATCGGGGGAAACAGTAGTCCACCAAGCATATCGCTGAAGCCCGCTTCCAAGCCTGCTGTTAAGGCAAAGCCGCTGAATAAGAGAGAAGATATTTTCAGCCTTCGTTGATTGATAAAAGAAACTAAGACATAAAATAAATTGATGATACAAATAAAACCAGTAAATAAAAGAATGTAAATATTTAAAATTGACAGACTGAAGACATAGCCGATCAGTGCATTTGCAGGGCCAAAAAAGACTTCTGCTGGGAAGCCAGAATAGGTGTCAAAAGGACTAGTCACGTATATTTTCAAGGTTTTACCAACATAATCCTCAGGCAAGGTGATAAAAGACAATGTTTTGCCTGGATGATTGAGAGTCAGTGGATCATTGGGCTCATCGTTGGTGTAAATTTCTTGATCATCGAGATAGACAGTCATGTGTTGATGATCGCCAATTAGTAACATTGTAGGGTATTTATAATCGTTGGTCATTTTTCGCTTCATCACAAAACGATCATTGGCTTTTACACTAGGTAAATGTTTCACATAACGGCTAATAAAAGTAGATTCGGGATTGTCCTCAGCATAGAAAATCCAGTCTTCCTTTTTCTCCACTGCATGGATATCAGAAGTTGGGAATAAAAAAAGAACGAGAAAAAAGACAATACTTCCCAGTAAAAATAGGACCAGAAGGATGAAGGGAATCCAACGCTTTAAAAAAAACTTGTTATTTAAAAAAGGCATACTTTTTCTCCTCTGTTTTTTAATCGCCTTTAGCATAATATAAATAATTAAATAAAGTCAAATAATAATCGAGTAATCTTCGTATAAAAATTCAATGAAACGTTTTTAAATATTTGAAAAAAATAGAGTTATGTTATAGAATCATAAAAGAAACTGAGGTTTAGAAGGAGAATAGAAAATGAAGCTTTTTCCAAAACAAAGTATCATGCTCTCACTTTTTGTACTGATGTTCATGCTGCTGTCTGTACTAATTGTGGTGATCCCACATGCGTTTGGTTTCACAATGGCTATTGTTGCTAGTGATGCAATGGAACCGACATATTCTGAAGGGACACTCCTTTTTGTAAAAAAAGCTTCTGAAGATAATTTAGTGGTTGGCAACGAAGTAACGTATTATGTTGATCAAGGTAGACAGATGCGGACGCGGCGAATCGTTGCGGTTGGGGAAAATCAATCGGTGCTCTACACCATTGGCGACAATCAAAATCAGATGGAACCAAACGAAATTCAAAAAAGTCAATTGATTGGCCAGCCGATATTTTATATTCCCAAAGTAGGGGCCTGGTTGAACCAAACGACGATCCAGCTGTTTAAAAACATGTATCTTCTTTTCGCCTTGTATATATTAGCAACGACGATGTTTGTTACGTTTTACCAAATCAAATCTGGTTCAGTAAAAAAGACGATCACTTCTTAATAAATCAATGAAAAAAGACAAAGAAACCCTTACGTTTCTTTGTCTTTTTGTCTCTTTCCCCTTTATAGGATGAGTGTTCCGCCAAGTCCCACCATCAAACATAAGGATAAAAACAGCGTATCCATAAAAGTGATTCGAAATGTCTTGGCATAAGTTCGCTTTCCTTCACCGTCGAAACCTCTTGAAAGCATTGCCGTCGCCAAAAGTTCGGACCAGCGAATGGATTTGACGAGTAAAGGAACCAACATTTTGAAAGAAAACGAATTGACTGAGATTCCTCTGGAACGCATGCTATTGCGGATGTTTTGATACTCTGCTGGAATGATCGGAGCAATTTGAAACGCAGCGAGCAGACCGTACGCAAAAACGGCAGGCAGGTGCAGCTGTTGCTGCAGCGAATAAATCAATTCATTGATCGTGGTCGTCACACTGAAAGAACTGCCCATAATACCGAAGCAGTAGATTCGGCTCGCCATGTCAAGCCCATAGTGAATAGCTGCCGTTGAGGAGGGAGCGCCTTGATGGTCTTGATAGTAAAGGAGACCAGTGAAAAAGACCCCTACAGCTGCCAGTGTTAATGCAGAAAAGAGCAAAAGACTTTTTTTCAAGGAGCGCTCTTTTACAGTAATAACGAAGAATAGGACAGAGAGCAATAAATTCAATCTGAAATTATTTTGAAAAGAAACCACTAAGGCGAGTCCTAAAATGGCGAATAACTTGACTGTGGGATTGAGTGTACGCATCTGCGACCTCCTTTTGATAGCAATTGAAATCAATGATTTGCGAGCAAAACTGTTGCAACAATAAGACATCGTGACTAACGATCAAAACTAACGTGCCAGTGGTTGCTTTAGCAGCTAATAGCTCCATGATCTGCCAAGCTTGTGTGACATCTTGACCATATGTCGGCTCGTCTACTAGCAGTAGGTCGACCGGGCGCTGCAGTAAGGAGGCAACAGCCAAGCGCCGTTGCTGTCCTTGACTCAGTAGAAAAGGCGACTGGGCACTCTTGTTTTGCAGACGCAATTTTTCGAGTAGTTTGTCGCTCTCGGTCGGGGCGCTTCCTTGGCTAAGCTCTTGCGCAACGGTAGCTGCCAAAAATTGGTCTTGCGGATTTTGCATGATCCAACTGATGGAGCGAAAAGGTGACGGATACTTCTTGATTGGTTTACCTGCCAAAAGAATATCCCCTTTATAGGCCTGCTGCTGTAAAATAGCTTTTAAAAACGAAGACTTGCCGCTGCCGCTACGTCCAGTGATTCCAATCAGTGAGCCCTTATCAAAGGCAAGATCTGGGAAAACAATTTCATGGTTTCGGATGGGTAATCGGAAATTTTGAAATGAAAGCCGTTTTTCGTTAGAAGTCGATTTAATGTTCACAAGCGGCAGCGACTTGCGTAGGTGCTGATCAAGTTGGCGGAGCGCTGCTTGATTGATCGTTCTGAATTCCTCTTCAATCAGCAGCCACTCATCGACCCAGTTAGCGGTCTCTTTGATTTGATGATCGATCAATAAAATACCAAGAGCATTTTTGTGTTGGATTTGCTGCAGTTTTCGTATGACTTTTTGACTTGTGTCCGAATCCAAATTGGCAAAGGGTTCGTCCAAAAGCAAGTAACGACTTTTTAATATCAGACAACAAGCCAATGCGGCTAGCTGTTTTTCACCACCAGACAAGGTCGTGAAAGGTTGATCAGCAAGGTGGGTAATCTCGCAAAATGCCAAAGCTTCAGCCACTTTGTTTGGCATGTCTTTTTGGGGTATACATTGATTCTCTAAACAGAAAAGCAACTCTTCTCGAGGTGTTGCCATGCAAAATTGCATATCAGGATTTTGAAACAATAAGCTGACGGACGTGCTTCTTTCCCGGATGGAAAGCTGGTTCATCGTTTGGCCGTCAATCGTATACGTCCCTCCATCAAACCCCTTCTCATTTAGTCCCGCTAAGAGATGGAAAAGGGTGCTTTTTCCTGTTCCTGAAGCACCATAAATCCCTTTGGTTTCACCAGGGGCCAAAGACAGAGTCAATTCAAGTCGCTTTTGATCCACCAAAAAACTGCCGTTTTTTACCGACAGGCTCATGCGGTTTTCCGTTTGACGATGACCGTTTGATCTTCAGCAATGGGGTAACTGTTGAGGACCCCCATCCGTGTCAAGTGGTCACAGACGATCTTCACTAAAAAGGCTGAAAAGAATAACGAAGAAAGCAAGCGAATAAGAAAGATCGCCAACAGCAACTGCCATTGTAGGTTAATGAAATTTGACCGAATGATTCCCCAAAGAAAACTCGTGATCGTGGCGCCCACGGCTCCAGTAACTAAAGGGAACCACCCGTAGCGTCGGTAGCGGCCTAATGCAAAGCCGGCTTCTGTTCCGATCCCCTGTACAAAACCGCTAATAAAAATGATAGGTCCATAAAAATTTCCCATAAACACTTCTAAAAGAGCCGCAATCATTTCAGTGATCGTAGCTGCTCCCGGCTTACGTAGCACATATCCGGCAAAAGCTGCCGCCATGAACCAAACACCAAAGATAAACTCATTGGCTAAGACAGATAAACCAAAGGGCGTTAGAAGCGTACCTAACAACAATCCGAAATGGACAGCCCCAAGATAGATCACGCCAAAAATCAACGAAGCAATTCCTACCATGATGACATCTTTCAAAGCCCACTTAGTCATGTGGCATCGCCTCCTTTTTTGAAGGGCTATTGACCGAAACAGTCGCTTCCAGAACATAGTGGGGGAGACGGTCATGGGCATAAGCTAATGCGGCTTCAAAATAAGCAAAGAGTTGGCTTGCTGATCCGGTCAGCATCGTCACATAGTGAGCGGAACGAGGGCTCAAGCCATGAGTCTCTGCCAGTTGGACGATCGTGGCGATTTCTTCCATATAATGATTTTCGCCAAATACGTAAAACGAATATTTGCAATCAACCAAAAAGTCACCATTCGCAAGGTTCTTTCCTTTATTGGGTTGCGCCTGTTCGCCATTCAAGAATGTGTCACCCGCAGTGTCTCCGGGACAGCCTTTGGAAAAAGTAAACTCACCCACGAGGTGTGTCTTTGATTCGTAGGCGTTGATAAATAGCGCCTCTGCTGCGTCTATGACACTAGGCGCTTCCCCTCGAAAAAGGGTACTGAACAGATCGGTCTGCTGCCAAACAGCGCTCGTATTCGTTTTTTCGATACTTGTTAAAATTTGTTGCGCGAAATGGTCTTTCATTGGGTACAAGCTAACTCGGCACCCCGTGATATCGATCCCATCTGCCGCACAGGCGATTGGTTCATTTGTCATTTTTCTCTTCTCCTCTCGATGGTTTTTCTGTCTACAAAAAAAGCGTTCCTCCTTTTTCTATCCACACGTAGACAGAAAAAATGGGAA
>Ga0308156_1003633_pt1 | contig 11612 bp, 13 predicted proteins | sample PhyAR2_FD_201041 | JGI IMG/M metagenome (GOLD analysis project Ga0308156, IMG submission 201041) | Phyllosphere microbial communities from UC Gill Tract Community Farm, Albany, California, United States - DLSL A.R2 | ecosystem: Host-associated > Plants > Phyllosphere > Unclassified | place: USA... | reverse complement strand
GCGTCGCCGTGCTGACGGCGGTCGCCTTCCTCATGATCGCCGTGCGTCTTCGCGGCGTCGACCTGGGACACGGTGAGCCGCAGGACCGCCGTGCGCTCGTCATCCGCCTGGCTCTCGCCGTCGTGGTCGCCGTGTTCGCGGTGCTGATCGGGTTCACGGCGGAGCTGGATGCGGCATTCGCCTGGCCGGTGGCACTCGGATCGGTCCTCGTGATCGGGGTCGCGGTGCTGCCGCTGCTTCCTCGACGCACCCTGCGAGCCGGCCGCGGCCTGCCCAGCGTCGTGCTCATGCGCGGTATCGCGGCCGGAGCGTTCTTCGCCTCGGAGGCGTACATCCCCTACCTCCTGATGGAGCGATTCGGGTTCACCGCGACGTGGGCCGGTATCGCCCTCATGCTCGCCGCCTTCGCGTGGGCGGGCGCCTCGCAGCTGCAGGGGCGCTATGGCGAGCGTCTCGGCAACACGCGCATCACGGTCATCAGCCTGTCTCTGCTGCTCATCGCCGTGCTCTGCGTGCTCGTGGCTGCGCTGTGGGGCGTGTCTCCGCTCCTCGTCGTGATCGGATGGGCCTTCGCCGGGGGCGGGATGGGGCTGCTCTATCCGCGGCTCACCGTGCTCACGCTCGCGTACTCTCACGAGGGCAATCAGGGCTTCAACTCCTCGGCCCTGTCGATCTCCGATTCCACCGGATCCGCGGTGGTGATCGCACTGGCCGGTCTGGCCGTCGCGAGTCTGGGTGGCGAGGCGAGCGCCTTCGCTGTCGTGTTCGCGTTCTGCCTGGGTCTGGTCCTGGTCGCGTTCGTACCCGGGCTCAGGCTCGGTCACGCCGCGGAGTCGGCAGCTCGCTGACCTCGTCGTCGTCGACCGGCGTCCCCGCGAGTGCCGTGACGCCGAGATCGAAGACGCGGTCGAGCCCTGCGGTGATGTCGTGCACGCCGTCACCGATCGTCGCACCGTGGCTGTCGGCGTGCATGCGCTGCTGCACGAGCGTCGCGTGGCCCAGGACGAAATGCAGGAGTGCGGCCGCGCGGTTCTCGGGGTCGTCGGCCCCGTGGCGTCGGAGCGCCGACTCCAGGGCGGTCTGCGCCGGGGACGAGCCGAGGCGGAGCGCGGAGGTGCTCAGGACGAGCTCTGCGCCGTCTCGGTAGGTGAAGAGGGCATCGCGGATACCGCGTGCCGTGGTCAGGACATCGGCATCCGCGCGAGGCATGGTCGCCGTGATGCGATCGGCGAGTTCGGCCAGGAGCTCCTGTTTGCTGGCGAAGTGCCAGTAGAGCGCGCTCGGCTGCACGTCGAGCGCGCCGGCGATCCGCCTCATCGACAGATCCGCGAGGCCGACCTCGTCGAGGAGCAGCAACGCCGCGCGGGCGACGCCGTCGCGGTCGTGTCGCGTCGAGTTGTGTTCCGGCACCATGCCCTCAGTATAGTGAACATCGTTCAAGTGAACAGTGTTCAGGAAGGAACTCGGATATGGCACGACAGCAGGACTCTCTCGGCCGCGACCTCGCGCGGATCGCGCTCTTCGCCGCACTCATCGTGGTGCTCGGCATGGTCACGGTGCCGATTCCGGGCGGAGTGCCGATCACGGCGCAGACACTCGGAGTGATGCTCGCCGGGGTGGTGCTCGGGCCGCGACGCGCGCCGCTGTCGGTGCTGCTCGTGCTCGCACTCGCGGCCGTCGGGCTGCCGGTGCTCGCGGGCGGACGGGGAGGACTCGGGGTGTTCGCGGGGCCGACGGCCGGCTACCTCGTCGGATGGATCGCGGGCGTCGTGGTCGTCGGGCTGATCGTTCGCAGCGGTCGCTTCGCCTGGTGGCGGATCCTGCTCGCGACCGTCGTCGGAGGCATCCTGGTCGTGTACCTCTTCGGGATCCCGGTGCAGTCGCTCGTGCTCGGCGTCGATCTGCTGCCGACGGCCGTGTCGAGCCTGGTCTTCCTGCCGGGCGACCTGCTCAAGGCCGCCGCCGCGACCGCACTCGCACTCGCGCTGAATCGCGCCTACCCTCGCGCCTTCGGCGATCGTGTCACGCCTGTCTCCGCATCGCCGCGTGCGGCCTGAGGCGGCGGCCGAGGCCGTCGCGCTCGACCGGGTCTCGCTCGATCGGGTCACGGTGCAGCGCGACGATCGAGTCATCCTGCGCGACATCAGCGTCGATCTCACGGCGCGACGGATCGCGGTGATCGGTGCGAACGGGTCGGGGAAGTCGACGTTCGCACGCCTGCTCAACGGGCTCGTCCTTCCGACCGCCGGACGCGTTCGGGTGCACGGACTCGACACGCGGCGGGACACCTCCGCCCTGCGCCGTCGTGTCGGCTTCGTGTTCACCGATCCGCAATCGCAGATCCTGATGCCGACGCCGGAGGAGGACATCGCGCTGTCGCTGCGGGGGTTGCCGCGGGCCGACGTCGAAAGGCGCGTCGTGGAGGCGCTGGCCGAGCACGGCCTCGCCGATCACGCGCGGGTCCCGGCATCCGAGCTCTCGGGCGGGCAGAAGCAGCTGCTGGCGCTGGCATCCGTGCTCATCACCGAGCCGGCGCTGATCGTCGCCGACGAGCCGACGACTCTGCTCGATCTGCGCAACGCGCGTCGCATCGCCGACCTGCTGCTCTCGACGTCCGCACAGATCATCGTCGTGACGCATGACCTCGAGCTCGCCGCACGGTGCGATGACGCGCTCCTGTTCGACGATGGGGCGCTGGCGGCATCCGGTGCGCCGGACGACGTGATCGCGCGATACCGGAGTCTCTGCGCATGATCCAGCAGTGTCGCGAGGGAACGAGCGTCGTGCACCGGATGGGCGCGGGCCCCAAGCTGGTGCTGCTCGCGGCGCTGGCACTGCTCCTGTCCGCGTATCCCCACGACGCCGGGAGCGTCGCGGTCGCCCTGGTCGGCGTCTGTGGTCTGTTCCTCCTGGCGCGGGTCGGGCTGCGGACTCTCGGCGGCGAGATATGGCGGCTGCGCTGGCTGGTGCTGATTCTCGGCACCGCTCTCTGGTTCTTCGCGTCTCCGCTCACCGCCTGGATCAGCGCCGCGCGTGTCGTCGCACTGGTGCTCCTGGCCTCGCTGCTGACGATCACGACGCGGATGGGAGACCTCCTCGCGGTGCTGTATCGAGGGCTCGGCCCGCTGCGGCGGGTGGGGGTCGACGTCGACGCCGTGGCGATGACGCTCTCGCTCACGCTCACGATGATCCCCGTGGTGGCATCGTTCGCGGATGCGGTGAGAGATGCGCACCGCGCGCGCGGTGTCGCTCTGGGGGTACGCGGGGTCGTTCCGCTCATGGTGCGCACGCTACGCCACGCGGACGAGGTCGGCGATGCCCTCGCGGCCCGCGGGCTGGCGTGAACGACCGGCCCATCGACGCGACAGGAGCAGTCCGAGCACGGCGACCCCCGCGGTCACCGCGCTCGTGCCCGTCACCAGCAGGAGGACGACCGAGAACAGGCCGATCGCGACGGCGACGGCGGTGCCTCGGGTCGAGTACGACGGTGGCGGCGACGGCCGCGTCTCGATCGACGTGAGTGCGATCGCGACCGCCGCCGTGAGCGCCAGCGCACCTGCGAGCCACAGCGGGCGGCTCAGCCACCAGCCGAGGGTGCTCGGCTCCGGCAGGGGGACACCGGTGGTCATCGCGAAGACGGCGGAGAGCCCGGCCATGGCGAGCAGCACGGGCATGTGCCAGAGGTAGACGGTCATCGTCCGACGGTTGACGAAACCGCTGAAGGCCGCTGCTGCCGGACGCCGACTGAACGCGGAGATGCGCTCGCGCAACAGGGAGACGGCGCTCAGCTGCACGATGCCGACGAGGAGCAGCGCACACGTGGGCGGGTTGATATTGGCGATGAGGTCGGGGGAGTAGACGCCGCCGACGAAGGCGGCGACGAGCGCGATCAGGGAGGCGGCCCCCGCGATCGCGCGGATGCGCCGGCTGAGTCGATCGACGGTGCCGTCGGCGAGGAAGAATCCGATCTGCTGCAGCGCTGCCCAGACGAACACGAGATTCACGAAGCCGAGACCGTCGACACCCGTCTGCGACCGGAGCGCATCGACACCGAGGGCAGCCACGACAAGAGCGGCGAGCATGGTCTTCGGCATCCGCCGGTGCGCACGGGCGAGTGCCGGGAGAAGCGCCTGGCAGAGGAGGAAGACGCCGAGGAACCACAGCGGCTGGCCGTAGCGGAAACCTGCGATCGCGATGATCTCGGCGGGCACGCCGATGAGGCTCAGCAATGCCAGGGCGACCCCCACGACGCTGATCACCACGGTGGCGGGGCGGAGCAGTCGGTGCACGCGGGCCGCGACGAAGGCGGCTGCCGTGCCGCCGCGTTCCGACTGGCGGCGGTAGGAGGTGTAGCCGGCGAAGCCTCCGATGATGAAGAACAGCGGCATCACCTGCAGGATCCAGCTCACCGGAGCGATCCACCAGGTGCCGTCGCTCGCGTTCGCGAACACCGGGCTGCCGTCGGCGACCGTGACGCCCACCATGATGGCGTGCAGAAGCACGACCCCGAGCACGCAGAGTGCACGGAGGAAATCGATCCCGGTGTCGCGCCCGCTCGGCGGCGGTGTTCGGTGAGCGGCGAGCGGGGGTGCCTCGACGATGGCCATGGTGTCCTCCTCGGATGCGGTGTCCGAGGAGCCTATGGACGGGGTGCCCGGCGAGGGATCACCCCCTGGACTGGTTCACACCCCTACTCCGGTGTGAGACGGCGGGGGCGCCCGGGCTGCCGAGTTCCGGCCTCCGGTCAGGATGCGGGTTCGACGAGGCCCGCATCGTAGGCGAGGATCACGGCGTGCACGCGGTCGCGCACGCCGAGCTTGGCGAGCACCTTGCCCACGTGGGTCTTGACCGTCTGCTCGGCGATGAAGAGGTCGCCGGCGATCTCGCTGTTCGACCTGCCCCTGCCGATGAGCACCAGCACCTCGCGTTCGCGATCCGTCAGGTCGGCGAGTGCGGTCGCCGCGCGGGGCGCGCGAGGTCGGCGGCCGGCGAACTGCTCGATCATCCGCCTGGTCACGCTGGGGGCGAGCAGCGCGTCACCGCCGGCCACCACGCGCACGGCGTGCACGAGCTCTTCGGGAAGAGCGTCCTTCAGCAGGAACCCACTCGCTCCGGCCTCCAATGCGTCGTACACGTAGTCGTCGATGTCGAAGGTCGTCAGCATGAGGATGCGCGGGACGTGCGCCGCGGGATACCCGGGGCCGAGGATGCGGCGTGTGGCCTCGATGCCGTCGAGTCCCGGCATCCTCACGTCCATCAGGATGACGTCGGGGTCGAGGCGAGCGGCCAGGGTGATCGCCTCGGCTCCGTCCGCCGCCTGTCCCGTGACGCGGATGCCCTCGTGCGCGTCGAGCAGAGCCGCGAATCCTGCGCGCACCATCGCCTGGTCGTCCGCGATGAGGACGGTGATCGTCACGGGGTCTCCTGGGTGTCGGCGGTCGTATCGGTGTCAGCGGGCATCTCGACGGGATCGGTCATCGCGACGGGTCCATGGTCGTCTCGCGGTCCACGATGTCGGCTGTCGGCAGGGAGGCGGTGACCTCCCACCCGCCCTCCGAGGTGGGGCCGGCCGTGAACGTCCCGCCGAGCAGTTCGACTCGTTCGCGCATGCCGCGGAGGCCGTATCCGCCGGAAGGCGCCGCGGCCGGGGTGGAGGAGGGACGCGCATTGCGGATTCGGATGACGATCGCCTCGGCACCGGCCTGCACCCTGAGCGTGACCGCGGCGCCCGAGGCATGCCGCACGGCATTGCTCAGGGCCTCCTGCACGATGCGGAAGGCGGCGATCTGCACGGTCTGCGGCGCGTCGGCCACGGAGCCCGTGATCTCGAGCCCGACCATGACCCCTGCTCGCCTGATGCTGTCGACGAGCGCGGGGATGTCGGCGAGTCCCTGCTGCGGAGTGAGCTCCGCGGCCTGATCCTCTGTGCGCAGGACTCCGAGCATGCGACGCATCTCGGTGAGTGAGGATCGCGCGGTGGCGGCGATGCTCTCGAACTCGGATGCCTCGGCCTCGCCGATCTCGGGAAGCCGGTACCGCGCCGTCGATGCCTGCACCTGGATCACCGACATGCTGTGAGCGATCACGTCGTGCAGCTCGCGCGCGATGCGGGTGCGCTCTTCGACGAGCGCGCGGCGCGACTCCTCGAGCGCCGAGTGCTCGCGCTCCCGCACGAGCTCCGCCGAGACGCGCACGCGCCCGGCGATGAGGATCGCGACCAGATAGGTGGCCGTGGCCACGGATCCCGTCACGATGAGGTCGGCGGTGGCGCTGCCGGCCGTCGGCGCCGTCGCGACGATCTCGGGCCGCAGCAACGGGGCCGTGAGCGCGAGGAGGGCGCCGAGAATGAGAGAGAAGGCACCGAGCCGGGCGCCGTGCACGAAGGTCACGACACCCACGAAGAGCGCGAATGCGAGGAGAGCGGGGACCGACCACGGCCAGGGGGCGGTCGTCGCGAGCTCGGAGGTGGCGAGCAGGGGCAGGGTGAAGGCGGCCACGCAGAACATCGCGATCGCCCAACGAGGATGGGAGATCGCGAGCAGCGGCGCGGCGCACATCGCGGCACCGAGGATGAACGCCAGGGGGAGCGGCGTTCCGTAGAGGACGGTCTGGAGCGGAACGAGGATCGAGAAGAGCGCCAGGCAGACGGCACCGACCGCGACGAGCACACCGGTGCGGCGGCTGATGCGGGGAGCGCGCTCGGGGCGCGGCCGACGACGTGCCATGTCTGTCATCCTGCCAGTTGTGCAACCGGCGCGTGGCGACGGCGGACCGCGGTGATCCGGTCGATGGCCACGCCGACGACGAGCGCGATCGCGACGCCGATCCCCGCGCTGATCACCGGCTGGTCGGTGATCCACGAGCCCGCGAGCAGGCCTATCGCGAGGCTGAGTGCGCTCCAGCTGATGCCCGCGAGCACACTCAGCGGGAGGAACCTGCGCCAGGGCAATCCCAGCGCGCCTGCCGACATGTTGACGGCGACGCGGCCGACCGGGATGTAGCGGGCCCCCAGGATGAGTGCGGCGCTGCGATGCGCGAGTGCACTCTCGGCATGGGCGAAGGCGCGGGCGACTCCCGGTCGACGCATCCAGGCCCAGCGGGTCGTGCCCAGCCTGCGCCCGAGAGCGAAGGCGATGTTGTCGCCGATCGTTGCTCCGATCGCGGCGATGAGTCCGAGGGGCAGCAGCGCCCAGACGTCGCCGGCCGATGCCAGCACCGCGGCGGCCGCGACGAGCACCGTCTCGCTCGGCACGGGCGGGAAGAATCCGTCGACGATGGTCACGGCCAGCAACACCGCGAACAGCCAGGGCGACGCCACGGTCTGCAGAATGAGCTCGTTGATAACATCCACCCGAGAAGGCTAGGAAGCAGGTGGCGGGTGGAGCATCACTCTGCGGTATCGACCGCATCCCTCCGGAGAGGGAGATCCGAGGGGCGCACGGCCGTGGTCGGCGCGACGCCGGTGCAGGGACTGCTCATCGACGACGAGACGCGCTGCGAGCACTACCGTGGTCCGCTCGACGTGATCGCGCTGCGGTTCGCCTGCTGCGGCGGGTGGTACCCCTGTCATCTGTGCCATGAGGCGACCGCCGATCACGATGCGCGTCCGTGGCCGACGGATGCACGTTCGACGGAGGCCGTGCTCTGCGGCGTCTGCGGCACGGCGCTGAGCATCGCCGACTACCTGGAGGTGTCCGCATGCCCGACCTGCGAGGCGGGCTTCAATCCGGGGTGCCGGCTGCATCACCGTCTGTACTTCGACTGACCGGCTTCCACGCCCGACCTCGCGGCATCACCGGAACACTCAGCCGAGCGATCTATACTGGGAGTTTGGCCGCTCGGCCGCTTCCCCCTGAACGAACGGACATCCCGCTGTGCTTGCCGTGCACGAACTCGAGATCCGCGTGGGCGCACGCCTCCTGATGGAGAACGTGTCGTTCCGCGTGAGCGACGGAGACAAGATCGGTCTCGTCGGACGCAACGGCGCAGGCAAGACCACGCTCACCAAGGTGCTCGCCGGTGATGTCCTCCCGTCCGGCGGCTCCGTGACCCGCTCCGGCGAGCTCGGATACCTGCCTCAGGACCCCCGCTCCGGAAACCCGGAGGACCTGGCGCGCACGCGCATCCTCGACGCGCGCGGCCTCGGCCAGCTCAACCTCGGGATGTCCGAGGCGGCTCTCGCGATGGGCTCTGACGATCCCGCTGTCGCTGACAAGGCGATGAAGCGCTACGCCCGTCTCACCGAGCAGTTCGAGGCGCAGGGCGGCTACGCGGCAGAGGCGGAGGCGGCGTCGATCGCCAACAACCTGTCGCTGCCCGACCGCATCCTCGACCAGCCGCTGTCGACCCTGTCGGGCGGTCAGCGTCGTCGCATCGAGCTGGCGCGCATCCTGTTCTCCGACGCCGAGACGATGATCCTCGACGAGCCGACCAACCACCTCGACGCCGACAGCGTCGTGTGGCTGCGCGAGTTCCTGAAGAACTACAAGGGTGGCCTGATCGTGATCAGCCACGACGTGGAGCTCGTCGGCGAGACGGTCAACCGCGTGTTCTACCTCGACGCGAACCGTCAGGTCATCGACACGTACAACATGAACTGGAAGAACTACCTGCGCCAGCGGGTGGCCGACGAGGAACGCCGCAAGAAGGAGCGCGCCAACGCCGAGAAGAAGGCGACCACCCTGCAGCTGCAGGCGGCGCGCTTCGGGGCGAAGGCATCGAAGGCCGCTGCCGCTCACCAGATGATCGCCCGTGCCGAGAAGCTGCTCGCCGGTCTCGACGACGTGCGCCAGGAAGATCGCGTGGCGAAACTGCGCTTCCCGAAGCCCGCGCCGTGCGGCAAGACTCCGATGATGGCGACGGGGCTGTCGAAGTCGTACGGTTCGCTCGAGATCTTCACCGATGTCGATCTCGCCATCGACCGCGGTTCGAAGGTCGTCGTGCTCGGACTCAACGGTGCGGGGAAGACGACCCTCCTGCGCATGCTCGCGGGTGTCGACAAGCCCGACACCGGCCAGCTCGAACCCGGCCATGGACTCAAGGTCGGGTACTACGCGCAGGAGCACGAGAACCTCGACGTCAACCGATCGGTGCTCGAGAACATGGTGTCGGCGGCGCCGCACATCACCGAGATGGAAGCGCGCAAGGTGCTCGGCTCCTTCCTGTTCACGGGCGACGACGTCCTGAAGCCCGCGGGAGTGCTGTCGGGCGGGGAGAAGACGCGATTGTCGCTCGCGACGCTCGTCGTCTCCTCGGCCAACCTGCTGCTGCTCGATGAGCCGACCAACAACCTCGACCCCGCCTCGCGCGAAGAGATCCTCGGTGCCCTCGCGCACTATGAGGGTGCCGTCGTGCTCGTCTCGCACGACCCCGGCGCCGTGCAGTCGCTGAATCCCGAGCGCGTGCTGATCCTGCCCGACGGCGTCGAGGACATCTGGAGCCAGGAGTACCAGGACCTCATCGAGCTCGCCTGATCGGGCCGCCTCGCATGGCATAGTCGAGAGCGTGACGCACAGCGACGATGACCTGGATACCCGCCCCCTCAACGAGTGGTTGAGAGGACGGAACGCCCTCACCGGCAGTGCCCCGGACTGGGACCTCAGCGCGTTGCCGGATGATCCGACGAGCCTCTTCGCGGCGTGGCTGCACACGGCGCATGCCGCCGGGGTGCCGGAGCCTCACACGGTGACCCTCGCGACGGTGGATGCCGAGGGGCTGCCCGATGCCCGCACGCTCATCCTGAAGAGGATCGACGAGCGCGGGTGGGCGTTCGCCAGCACGAGATCGTCACGCAAGGGCGCGCAGCTCGCCGCCGCACCCGCGGCGGCGCTGAACTTCTGGTGGCAGCCGCAGGTGCGCGCCGTGCGCGTGCGCGGACGCGTGCAGGAGGCGACGTCCGAGGAGAGCGCCGCCGATCTCGCGGCGCGCTCCGCTGCCGCGCGGGCCGACATCGCCGACGGCGACTGGGTGCTGTGGCGGATCGTCCCCGCTCGCATCGAGTTCTGGCAGGGCTCACGAGACCGACGGCACACGCGGGTGATCTACGACGCCGTCGACACAGGCTGGAACCGGACGCTCATCGGCGGCCCCGCGGATCGGCAGACGCCGTGACGCGGTGACGCGGTGACGCGCGCGGATCCACGGCGTCAGCGCGCGTCGAGCAGCTCGTCCTCGACGTCGGCGTCTCGGTCGCGTCGTCGGGACTTCTTCACCGGCGCCGGGGCTCCCTCGAGCTCCTCGCGGTGCTTGATGATCTCGGTGCGGATGATGTATCCGATGAAGATGAAGCCCATCAGCGCGAACAGGATCCACTGGATCGCATAGGACAGGTGGGGTCCGGGGTCATCGGTGGGGGAGTCGAATCCACCGAGCGCGACCTCCGGAGCGGGGTCCTCGCTGACGATCTGGCCGTAAGCGCTCGTCACGACGTCGCCGCCCACGATCGCCGCGATCGACGGCAGATTGATGGTCGGCACCTGGCCGTCAGGGGCGCCGCGTCCCGAGGCGGGCAGCTGCTCGCCCGGCCGCAGGCGAACGATGACCTCGACCTCACCCTCCGGCGGCGCGGGCACGGCATCCGGCGATTCTCCGTCGCCCGGCGGAACCCAGCCGCGGTCGACGATGATGACGCGCCCGTCGGCGTCGCGGAACGGCACCAGCACCTCGAACGCGCTCGTACCGCCGTGCGGGCGGTTGCGGACGAGGAGCTGCTCATCGCTCAGGTATTCGCCTGTGAGCACGACCGGATGCCAGACATCGCCCTCGTCGAGCTCTCCGTCGGAGCCGACGAGATCCGCCAGCGGCACGGGGTCGGCGTCGTAGTTCTTCTCGACCAGCGCGATCTGCTCGGATCTCGACTCGTTGCGATCGAACTGCCACTGGGAGAGGAAGGCGCAGCCGATGGCGAAGCCGATCGCGATCAGGACGTAGACCGTCCAGCGGGTCAGGCGGGAACTCACGAAGGAACACCGTCTCTCACGGTCACGGGGAAGTCCCGGGCGGCCAGGTAGTCGCGGAGGAAGTCGACGTGCTCGGCGCAGGCGAGCCACACCTTCTCGCGATCAGCGGCGTGGATGCGCGGATTCCTCCACACGACCTGAGCCGTCGCCGCGTTCCGGCATCCGGCACGCGAGCACTCCAGCTCGCTCACGCGTCGTCCCGACCGCTCTCCCGGATCGTGAAGACCTGGGGGTCCGACGGCGCCGCGGGCTCCTCGGTGACGACGACGGGTGCTTCGAGCTCCTGCAGAGGGGACTCGGCCGTCGTCTCGGTGCTGTCGCTGCCCGCGTTCGCGAACACCACGGCGATGTAGGGCAGCACCGCGGCGGCGGCGGCGAAGACCCAGGTGTACCAGCCGTAGGGCTGCACGAACATCATGAGCGCGAAGCAGACGATTCGGATGGTCATCGTCAGGGCATAGCGGCGCACACGATGGTCCGCCTCGGCCTGCGGCGACTGCGGCAGGGAGGTCACGGCGGGGACCAGATGCTTGCTCTTCACGATGAGTCCAGCCTACGCCGACCTGGCTCGAACGGCGCGCCGATCGGGGGCGTCAGCTGGAGAAGATGAACGGCAGGGTGAAGGCGCCGACGAACAGGAAGCTGAACACGGTG
>Ga0308156_1003631_pt1 | contig 11617 bp, 12 predicted proteins | sample PhyAR2_FD_201041 | JGI IMG/M metagenome (GOLD analysis project Ga0308156, IMG submission 201041) | Phyllosphere microbial communities from UC Gill Tract Community Farm, Albany, California, United States - DLSL A.R2 | ecosystem: Host-associated > Plants > Phyllosphere > Unclassified | place: USA... | reverse complement strand
CCCAGGGCGATGGTCGCCAGCAGCCCGAAGAAGCGGTAGATGGCGATCAGGAACAGCGAGACGAAGGCCATGCCCCACAGCGAGGCATCGATGCCCTTCTCGATGTTGTCGGCGCCCAGGCTCGGGCCGAGGGTGCGTTCCTCGGCGAAGTACATGGGTGCGGCCAGGCCACCGGCGCGCAGCAGCAGCGCCAGTTCCGAGGCCTCGCCCGAGCCGTTCAGGCCGGTGATGCGGAAGCTGTTGCCCAGGGCCGACTGAATGGTCGCCAGGCTGATGATGCGCCGCTCTTCCTCGAAGCCGGGCACCGCCACTTCCTTCTGCACGCCGTCCACGGTCTGGGTGGTGTAGCGGGTAACCGGACGCTGCTCGATGAACACCACGGCCATGCTGCGGCCGACGTTGCTGCGGGTAGCGCGGTTGATCAGGTCGCCGCCATGGCCATCCAGACGGATGTTGACCTGGGGCCGGCCGTTTTCGTCGAAGCTGGCCGAGGCGTCGGTGACCTGGTCACCGGTGATGATGACGTTACGCTCCAGCGGCACCGCCGGGCGACCGGGCTCGCGGAATTCGAAGCTCTCGGTGGAGGCGCGCGGGGTGTCCGCGCTGGCGGCCAGGCGGAATTCCAGGTTGGCGGTCTTGCCGAGGATGCGCTTGGCTTCGGCGGTGTCCTGCACACCCGGCAGCTCGACCACGATGCGGTCGGCGCCCTGGCGCTGCACCAGCGGCTCGGCCACGCCCAGTTCGTTGACCCGGTTGCGCACCGTGGTCAGGTTCTGGGTGACGGCATAGTTGCGGATCTCGCGCAGCTTGGCCTCGGTCAGCTGCAGACGCAGCACCTGCAGGTCGCCCCGGGTATCGGTGGTCAGCTCGAAATCGCTGTAGTTCTTGCGGATCAGGCTCTGCGCCTGCTGCAGGTCGGCGGCGTCGGTGAAGCCGAGCTGCAGGGCACCGTTCTGGTCGGGCATGCTGCGATAGCGCACCTTCTCGCGGCGCAGCAGGGTCTTGACCTCGTTGTCATAGACCTTCAGGCGCGCATCCACGGCCTTGTCCATGTCAACCGCCAGCAGGAAGTGCACACCGCCGGACAGGTCCAGGCCTAGCTTCATGGGGCTGGCGCCCAGCTTGCGCAGCCACTGCGGCGTGGTAGGAGCCAGGTTCAGGGCGACCACGAAGTCGTCGCCGAGGGTACGCCGGACCACTTCCTGGGCTGGCAACTGATCGTCGGCGCGGGTCAGGCGGATCAGCACCCGGCTGCCATTGGCGTTGAGATCACTGGACTTCACGGCGAGCTTCGCCTGCGCCAGGGCCGCGTCTACACGCTGGACCTCGGCGGGGGTCACCGCGCGTTCGGTGCTGGAAGCGCTGATCTGCAGGGCCGGATCGTCGGGGTACAGATTAGGAACCGAATAGATGGCGCCCACGACCAGTACGGCCAGGATCAGCAGGTACTTCCAGAGGGGATATTTGTTGAGCATGACACCGCCCGAGATAAAGGCGGGGCGCCTTGCGCGCCCCGGTGTTAGCTAGATTGAGGAAGGCTCAGAGCGCCTTCAGGGTGCCTTTCGGCAGGGTCGCGGCGATGGCGCCCTTCTGGAATTTCAGTTCGACGTTGTCGGACACTTCCAGCACCACGAACTCGTCGGTGACCTTATTGATGCGGCCGGCGATACCACCGGTGGTCACCACTTCGTCACCCTTCTGCAAGCCGCCGATCAGGTTCTTGTGATCCTTGGTGCGCTTGGCCTGGGGACGCCAGATCAGGAAATAGAAGATCACCACGAAGCCGATCAGGAAGATGAACTGAATGTATTCACCTCCCGGTGCAGCGTTGGCGGCCGGCGCGGCAGCTTCCTGGGCCTGGGCCGTGGAAATCAGAAAACTCATTGCACTACTCCTTGCAGAGTTGGATGACGGAAAAAGAAGAGATGCCGGGGGTCGCTCGCAGCCGTTCCGACTGCTTCGGCACCCCGCTCACGCACCCGGCGAAGGACGCGCGAGCGCCGTTTCGCCTGGACGATCGGACAGGGGCTTTCAGCGGTCGAGCGGCGGCGTAGGCAGGCCGCGCCGAGCATAGAAGGCGTCCACAAAGTCGGCCAATTTACCCTCTTGGATAGCCTGGCGCAAACCGGCCATCACGCGCTGGTAATACCGCAGGTTGTGGATCGTATTCAGCATACTCCCCAGCATTTCCCCGCATTTATCCAGATGGTGCAGATAGGCCCGGGAGAAATGTTTGCAGGTGTAACAGTCGCAGGTGGGATCCAGCGGCGTCTCGTCGTGACGGTGCACGGCGTTGCGCAGCTTGAGCACACCGGTGTCGATGAACAGATGGCCGTTGCGGGCGTTGCGGGTGGGCATCACGCAGTCGAACATGTCGACGCCACGGCGCACGCCTTCCACCAGGTCTTCCGGCTTGCCCACGCCCATCAGGTAGCGTGGCTTGTCCGCCGGCAGGTGCGGTGGCAGGAAGTCCAGCACCCGGATCATCTCTTCCTTGGGCTCACCCACCGACAGGCCGCCGATGGCGTAGCCGTCGAAGCCGATGCCTTCCAGCCCTTCCAGGGATCTCAGGCGCAGCTCTTCGTGCATGCCGCCCTGGACGATGCCGAACAGCGCCGAGGGATTGTCGCCATGGGCTTCGCGGGAGCGCTTGGCCCAGCGCAGCGACAGCTCCATGGAGCGGCGCGCGGTGTCGAAGTCCGCCGGATAAGGCGTGCACTCGTCGAAGATCATCACGATGTCCGAGCCCAGGGCGCGTTGCACGGCCATGGATTCCTCGGGACCCATGAAGACCTTGGCGCCGTCCACCGGCGAGGCGAAGTAGACGCCCTCTTCCTTGATCTTGCGCAGCGCGCCCAGGCTGAACACCTGGAAGCCGCCGGAATCGGTAAGGATCGGCCCCTGCCACTGCATGAAGTCATGCAGGTCGCCGTGGCGCTGGATCACCTCGGTCCCCGGCCGCAGCCAGAGATGGAAGGTATTGCCGAGGATGATCTGGGCACCGATGTCGGCGACGCTGTCGGGCAGCATGCCCTTGACCGTGCCGTAGGTACCGACCGGCATGAAGGCCGGGGTCTCGACCACGCCGCGGGGAAAGGTCAGGCGACCGCGACGGGCCTTGCCCTCGGTGGCCAGCAGTTCGAAATTCATGAAACTCATATCAGCTCTCCGGGCCCTAGGCCCCGGGATTGCGGGTGATGAACATGGCGTCGCCATAACTGAAGAAGCGATAGCCCTCGGCCACGGCCGTGGCATAGGCGGCCATGGTCTCGCGGTAACCGGCGAAGGCCGACACCAGCATCAGCAGGGTCGACTCGGGCAGGTGGAAGTTGGTCACCAGCGCATCGACCACGTGGAAGGGTCGACCGGGATAGAGAAAGATGTCCGTTTCGCCGGCGAAGGCCTGGAGCTCGCCGTCGCGGGCGGCGCTTTCCAGCGAACGCACGCTGGTGGTGCCGACGGCGATCACCCGGCCACCCCGGGCGCGGCAGGCGGCCACGGCATCCACCACGGCCTGGTCGACCTGCAGCCATTCGCGGTGCATGTGGTGGTCTTCGATGCGCTCGACCCGCACCGGCTGGAAGGTGCCGGCACCGACGTGCAGGGTGACGAAGGCGGTCGCCACGCCCTTGGCGCGGATGGCCTCCAGCAGCGGCTCGTCGAAGTGCAACCCGGCGGTGGGCGCGGCTACCGCGCCGGCATTGCGTGCATAGACGGTCTGGTAGCGCTCGCGATCCTCGGCCTCGTCGGGCCGGTCGATATAGGGCGGCAGCGGCATGTGGCCGACCCGCTCCAGCAGCGGCAGCACCGGCTCGGCGAATTTCAATTCGAACAGCGCCTCATGGCGCGCCACCATCTCGGCCTCGGCGCCGCCGTCGATGAGGATGCGGCTGCCTGGCTTGGGCGACTTGCTGGAGCGCACATGGGCCAGCACCCGCTCTTCGTCCAGCACCCGCTCCACCAGGATCTCCAGCTTGCCGCCACTGGCCTTCTGGCCGAACAGCCGCGCGGGTATCACCCGGGTGTCGTTGAACACCATCAGGTCGCCGGATCGCAGATAACCCAGCAGATCGGCGAAGTGGCGATGACTCAGCTCACCACTGGGGCCGTCGAGCACCAGCAATCGACTGCCGCGGCGCTCGGCCAGCGGATGACGGGCGATGAGGGATTCGGGGAGGTCGAAATGGAAGTCGGCGACGTGCATGGCAGGTAGATCTCGAAAGGCCGCACAGCTTACCGGAAGCGACCTTTTTCACCAAAGCACTTTGGATTGACCGGGCCTGCCCGCGTCCCTATACTCCGCCGCCATTGCCCCGGTGGCGGAACCGGTAGACGCGGCGGATTCAAAATCCGTTTCCGAAAGGAGTGGGAGTTCGAGTCTCCCCCGGGGCACCAAGTTGTACCTTCCAGGCCGCCGCTGAGAGGCATGGAAACTGAAGAAACCGCCCCTTGAGGCGGTTTTTTTGTGCCTGGCGCACCCTGGTCGCGGCCTCTATACAAGCCTCAATCCACGACGAACAATCTGGCGCCAGTAGCGGTCGAGGATCTGTGAGCCTCTGCATTGTCTGCCACCTGGTAGCTCATGCCAGCGGTCAGGGTGAAGAGGCGACCATCGGCCAGCTCGGTATCCAGCCGACCCTCCAGGCAAAGTAGAATATGGCCCTTGCTGCACCAGTGATCGGCAAGGTAACCCTCACTGTACTCGACCATGCGGACCCGTATTGCACCAAACTGGCAGGTACGCCAAAGCGCTGAGCCGCTCGCTCCCGCATGGACTACAGGCTCGATTTTCGACCAGTCAGTGGTACCGAATGGAATGTCGCTCAGTTGCATGACGGCCTCTACCTTGGGCAGGAAGGATAGGTTACCCCGGCAGCAGGACGGTCAAGGGATACAGATTGGACGAATTTTCATGGTATGCAGCCTTGCGCTAATTGCGGTTTTTGTACCTTTGCGAATACGCCGACTCCCATCCATCAGGCACGCTCCTGATCACCACACTCCTGCTTTCAGCGTAGGGAAGGATGCCTTTTGAAATGGATATTGCTTGGCCTTGCGCTACTGCTGTCCGGCTGCAGTCACTACAGCGATGCCGGCCCGCTCTGCGAGCCGAGTCCGCTGAGCGGTGAGGACTGCCAGAGGCGGCAGCCAGTCGGGAATTACCTGATGGACAAGTATCACGAATGGGAACGCTACCAGTAGGCTGGGATTCTCGATTTGCTTATCACAGGCCAGGTATGAGGCGAACCGCTCCATTGCTGATCGTCCTCTTGCTGGGACTGCAAGGCTGCGCCATGCAGCAACCGGCTCGGCCGACTGGCACGGGTGTCGACCTGAATCGCTCCCCCAGCTGGACCCTGCAGGCCCGGTTGCACAGCGCCCTCTATGGCTGCGAATTGCTGGTACTGCATGGCAACAACGCCCGTCTCGCGGGCGAACAGGCGCGGCTGGCGGACTTTCGTCAGCGGCTGAGCAGTTGCCAGATGCAGGCCGCTGCCGAAGAGACGCATGCCACGGGCCAGTTACCCGCCGGCCAGGATCGGCTGCTGCGCAATGCGCAGAAGGCCTATCTGGCCGCCTGGCAGCGCTATCTGGCCGGGCTCACCATCGACCATCCGGCCGACTTGCAGCAGAAGCAGTCTTATCTTAAGGCGCGGTCAGCGCTGCTCGACGTGGCGACAGAAGCGCCCGGACATCCGCGCTGAGCCCCGCAAATGACCGGATAGCCAGCTGACCACCGGCAGCTGAAACTCAGGGGCAAAGCATGCAATAGTAAGACATCGATACGGACGCGAGATCTTGCGCATGGAAACGCTCTCCCCCCTCTCCCAGGTGGCGGTCAAGGACCTGGAAACGGCTCAGACCCCCGCCCGCTTCTCCCCGGCCTTCATCGAGCGACTGCTCTCGCGCTGCGAGACGCGCATGGACGAGATGGAAGCCTGCCCCGACATGAGCGCGGATCTGCGCCTGATCCACATGCAGAACGTCGATCTGCTGGTGCGTACCGTGGTGGGCGAATGCCGCCATCGGGATCAGATCCGCCGGGTGCAGCGGATCCTGAACTTCTGCGAAGCGCACGCCGGCTGGTTGCAGCCGCAGCCGGCAGCGAGCAAGGGCGCCGCCTAGCGAGCGGCGCCGCCGGGCGGCCCTAGCCGGCCCGGCGCAGCAACAGCACCCCGGCCACGGCGCAGAGCAGCGCCGGTGCCAGCACGGCCAGCAGCGGCGAGAAGCCGAACACCAGGCTGGATGGCCCGAGCAGATCCTGGAAGATCCGCAGGGCGAAGCCGATGATCACCCCGGTGAAGATCCGCTGGCCCAGGGTCACCGAGCGCAGCGGACCGAAGATGAAGGAGATCGCCATCAGCACCAGGGCGGCGGTCACCAGCGGCTGGAAGATCTTCGACCAGAACGCCAGCCAGTAGCTCTTATTGCTCAGTCCCTGATCGGCCAGGTAGTGGATGTACCACCACAGTCCGGAAATCGACAGCGCATCCGGCTCCATGATCACGGTGTCGAGCACCTGCGGCGTCAGCTCGACGTTCCAGATCACCTTGGGCTCCTGGCGGATACTGGTCTGGCGATTGCCGAAGTCGGTGATGCTGACGTTTTCCAGTTCCCAGTGATCGCCGCGATAGATGCCGCGCTGGGCGAAGCTGGATTGCAGCAGGTGGCGATTGTCGTCGAATTCGTAGCGCGTCACGCCCAGCAGCAGGCCGTTGGGCTGCACCGCGTTGACGTGGGTGTACTCGTGACCCTGCCGATGCCAGAGGCCATGGCGCGAGCTCTGTGCCTTGCCGGCGCTCTGCGCCAGGGCACGGCCGCTTTGCGCCAGGTTTTCCGACCAGGGCGCCACGTATTCGCCGACCAGAATGCCAGCGATGAGCAGCACGAACATCGGCTTCATCACCGCCCAGACGATGCGCCCCAGGGAAACACCGGCGGCGCGCATCACGATCAGCTCGCTGCTGCTGGCCAGGGTGCCCAGGCCGATCAGGCAACCGATGAGCGCGGCCATGGGCAGCATCTCGTAGGCGCGCCGCGGCGAGGTCAGGAGGACGAACTTGAGCGCCTCGGCGACGCCGTAGTTGTCGTCGAAGTCGCCGAGCTGGTCGATGAAGGCGAACAGCAGGGCCAGACCGACGATCACGCCCAGCACCGCGAGGATGCTGACGAAGACCGTGCGCCCTATGTACCAGTCGAGCTTGTTCATGCCGCTACCTCCGGCTTGTGACCGCACAGACGCGCCTTGAGCGGTTCCCAGAAGGCCAGCAGCAGGCCGAGCACCAAGAACAGCAGGTGCACGCCCCACAGGCCGATGGCCGGTGGCAGGCGGCCCTTGTCCAGGGCGCCGCGGGCGGCGATCAGCAGCGACAGGTAGGCCATGTACAGCAGGATCGCCGGCAGCAGCTTGAGGAAGCGGCCCTGGCGCGGATTGACCTTGGCCAGCGGCACGGCGATGAGGGTCACGATGAACACCAGGATCGGCAGCGACAGCCGCCATTGCAGTTCGCCGCGATACTGCAGCTCGTTGCTGCGCATGAGTTCGCCGGTGGTGACGGCGTCACGCTCGCTGATGTCCTCGCTGACCGCGGGCTTGGGCAGCAGCACGCCATAGGTGTCGTACTGCACCGCGCGGTAGTCGGCCTGGCCGGGGACGCCGTCGTAGCGGAAGCCGTTCTGCAGGATCAGGTAGCGACTGCCGTCCGGGTGGATTTCCTGCCGGCCGGTGTCGGCCACCAGCACGCCCACGCCACGGTCCTTGCCACCCACGGCGGAGGTGTTGCGCTCGGAAATGAAGACGCCGCCCAGCTGGCTGCGATCCGCCGACAGGCGCTCGGTGTAGGTGACCCGAGAATTGTCCCGCAGCGACTGGAAGCGGCCGGGTTCGAGGGTGTCGAACTCGGTCATGGCGTCCTGCTGGTTGAGGATGGTGGTGACCTTCTGCACGCCCAGGGGCGCCAGCGACAGGCTCAGCCAGGCAACCACCAGCGCCACCAGCGCGGCGGGCGCCATGCTGTAGGCCAGCAGGCGACGCGGACTCAGGCCGGTGGCGGTGAGCACGGTCATCTCGCTGTCCAGGTACAGTCGGCCATAGGCCAGCAGGAAGCCGAGAAAGAGCCCCAGCGGCAGGATCAGCTGCAGGAAGCCCGGAATGCGGTAGGCCATGATGAGCAGCAGCACACCCGGATCCAGCAGGCCCTGGGCCGCCTGGGCCAGGTACTTGATGAAGCGGCCGCTCATGATGATCACCAGCAGCACGGCACTGACCGCACCGAGGGTGGTGAGAACTTCTCGAGACAGATAGCGGAAGACGATCAAACAGGATTCTCCAGGGTTGTCAGGCTCTGGCGCGAACGCTCACACTAGCTCGGCTGCATGGCTTGCGTTGCAAGGCCCACCCGTTGAAGGCCGATCGCCGGGAAAGGCCCTGGCGAAAGCCCCGCATTATATCCTGCGAACTCATGTGTTTGTCTTGGGGAGCTTCTCCTAATGGAATTCGTCGTCAAAAACGCTCGTCCGGAAACCCTGAAAACCGCCACGCTGGTCGTGGCCGTCGGTGAAGGCGGTGCGCTCGACGCAGCAGCCAGCGCCGTGGACGCTGCCACTTCCGGCGCCCTGAGCGCGGCCGTCAAGCGCGGCGACATCGCCGGCAAGGCCGGCCAGACCCTGCTACTGACCAACCTGCCCGGCCTCAAGGCCGAGCGCGTGCTGCTGGTGGGTAGCGGCGCCAGCGAAGGGCTGTCCGACCGCCAGTACCGCAAACTGGCCAGCGGCGCCCTGAGCGTGCTCAAGAGCCTGGGCGGCAGCGACGCCGCCATCGCCCTCGGCGATGTGCCGGTCAAGAATCGCGACGGCTATGCCCGCCTGCGCTTGCTGGCCGAGACCCTGGCCGACGGCGACTACGTCTTCGATCGCTTCAAGAGCAAGAAGGCCGAGCCGCGGCCGCTGAAGAAGCTGACCCTGGTCACCACCAAGGCCTCCCAGCCGGAAGCCGAACGCGCCCTGGCCCATGCCCTGGCGATCACCCATGGCACCGCCTACGCCAAGGACTTCGGCAACCTGCCGCCGAATGTCTGCAATCCGGTCTATGTGGCCGATCAGGCCAAGGCCCTGGGCAAGCAGTTCAAGGACGCCGGGCTCTCCGTCGAGGTGCTCGACGAGAAGAAGATGCGCGAACTGGGCATGGGCTCCTTCCTCGCCGTGGCCCAGGGCAGCGCCCAGCCGCCGCGCCTGGTGGTGCTGCAGTACCGGGGCGGCGCCAAGAATGCCCAGCCCTACACCCTGGTCGGCAAGGGCATCACCTTCGACACCGGCGGCATCAGCATCAAGCTGAGCGCCGGCATGGACGAGATGAAGTACGACATGTGCGGCGCCGCCAGCGTCCTGGGCACCTTCCGCGCCCTCATGGAGCTCAAGCCGGCGATCAACGTGGTGGGCCTCTTGGCCCTGGCCGAGAACATGCCCAGCGGCACCGCCACCCGTCCGGGTGACATCGTCACCAGCATGAGCGGCCAGACCATCGAGATCCTCAACACCGACGCCGAAGGCCGTCTGGTGCTGTGCGACACCCTCACCTACGCCGAGCGCTTCCAGCCCAAGGCGGTGATCGACATCGCCACCCTTACCGGCGCCTGCATCACCGCGCTGGGTTCGCTGGTCTCGGGCCTGATGGGCAACGACGACGCCCTGATCGACCAGGTCAAGCAGGCCGGCGATCGCGCCGACGACCGCGTCTGGCAACTGCCGCTGCACGAAGAGTACCAGGAGCAGCTGGACAGTCCCTTCGCCGACATGGCCAACATCGGCGGCCCCAAGGCCGGCACCATCACCGCCGGCTGCTTCCTGGCGCGCTACGCCAAGGCCTATCCCTGGGTGCACCTGGACGTGGCCGGTACCGCCTGGATCAGCGGCGGCAAGGACAAGGCCGCCACCGGTCGTCCGGTCCCGCTGCTGGTGCAGTACCTGCTCGACCGCACCGCCGAGGCCTAAGCCTCTGCCCAAGGCCGCGACGCCCCTACGTCGCGGCCTTGCCGTTTCCCTCCCCTTCTTCGTGATCCTCCATGACCCGTGTCGACTTCTATGTTCTGCCTTCCACCGATCCCGCGGCGCGGCTGGCCTTCGCCTGTCGCCTGGTGGACAAGGCCTGGAAGCAGGGCATGCCGGTCTATGTGCACTGTGCCGACGCCGAACAGCGCCAGCGCCTGGATGACCAGCTGTGGGCCTTCCGCCCGGACAGCTTCGTTCCCCACGATCTTGCGGAAACATCCAGCGACAGCCCGGTAGTGCTCGGCCTGGCCACGCCCGCCGAGCAGACGGGTGAGCTGCTGATCAACCTCAGCCTGGCGCCGCCGCCCTGCCATGCGGGTTTCGCACGGATCGCCGAAGTGGTCGTCGAAGCCCCCGAAGTGCGCCAGGCGATGCGCGAAGGTTTTCGCTTCTACCGCAAGCTTGGCTATGCTCTACAGGACCATCAGCTGTCACGTGTCTGATTTCATGACCAGCACCAAGCCTCCCGCGCACGTCCTGCAAGACCTCGAAGCCATCCGCCAGGTACTCGACAAGAGCCGCAACGCGGTCCATCCGAGCAGTGCCGATGGCATCCCCATCCTCTCCGATGTCATCGCCCCCAGCGCCGAGCGCCTCAAGGCCATTCCGCCGCTGCTCGACCAGATCGTGCCGGACGTGATCGAAGAGGTGACGCCCAGCGCGCCGCACGAAGACCTGGCCCAGGTACGCCTGCGCCAGGAAGCACCGGCCATTCTTCAGGAGCTGCTCGACGAGCAGTTGCCGCGCCTGGAAGCCGAATTGCAGCGCCGTCTCCAGCAGCGCCTGGAAGAACTGCTGCAGCGTCCCTGAGCGCGGGGCGCCAAGGCGCCCTGCCGTCGGCGGGCCGGAGTCGCTATACTCGGAGGCTTTCCTCTTCCAGCGACAAAAGCCCCTCCATGGACAAGACCTACCAGCCGCACGCCATCGAAACCTCCTGGTACCAGACCTGGGAACGCCAGGGCCATTTCGCGCCCCAGGGGTCGGGCGAGCCCTACACCATCATGATCCCGCCGCCGAACGTGACCGGCAGCCTGCACATGGGCCATGGCTTCAACAACGCCATCATGGACGCCCTGATCCGCTTCCGCCGCATGCAGGGTCGCAACACCCTCTGGCAGCCGGGCACGGACCACGCCGGCATCGCCACCCAGATGCTGGTGGAACGCCGCATCGGCGCCGAGGGCCTGTCGCGCCATGATCTTGGCCGGGAGAAATTTCTGGAGAAGGTCTGGGAATGGAAGAACGAATCCGGGGGCAACATCAGCCGGCAGATCCGCCGCCTGGGCTCCTCGGTGGACTGGTCGCGCGAGCGCTTCACCATGGACGAGGGCCTCTCCGAGGCGGTCAAGGAAGCCTTCGTGCGCCTGCACGAGGACGGCCTGATCTATCGCGGCAAGCGTCTGGTCAACTGGGATACCAAGCTACACACCGCCATTTCCGACCTGGAAGTGGAAAGCCATGACGAGAAGGGTCACCTCTGGCACCTGCGCTATCCGCTGGCCGATGGCGCCCGCACCGCCGAGGGCATGGACCATCTGGTGGTCGCCACCACCCGTCCCGAGACCCTGCT
>Ga0308156_1003626_pt1 | contig 11651 bp, 9 predicted proteins | sample PhyAR2_FD_201041 | JGI IMG/M metagenome (GOLD analysis project Ga0308156, IMG submission 201041) | Phyllosphere microbial communities from UC Gill Tract Community Farm, Albany, California, United States - DLSL A.R2 | ecosystem: Host-associated > Plants > Phyllosphere > Unclassified | place: USA... | reverse complement strand
GCAGCCTTCGCCGGTGACGCGTTGCCGCGCGCGCTCGGTTCGCTGCGCGATACCCCGCAGATCGCCGAGGCGGTGCTGCTGTCCACCTGCAACCGCACCGAGCTGTATGCCGTGGCCGAGTCCGCGCAGGCGCTGGACCAGTGGCTGCAGAGCCAGGCTGGCGACCTGCAGGGCTACCTGTACCAGCACGCCGATGCCGATGCCGTTCGCCACCTGTTCCGGGTGGCGACGGGGCTGGATTCAATGGTGCTGGGTGAGCCGCAGATCCTGGGCCAGGTGAAGGACGCCTGGTCGACCGCGCGCGACCACGGCCTGCTCGGCCAACGCCTTGACCGCCTGTTCCAGCAGACGTTCTCGGTGGCCAAGCGCGCGCGTACCGATACCCAGGTCGGTGCCAACCCGGTATCGGTGGCCTCGGCAGCGGTGCGCCTGGCGCAGAACGCATTTGCACGCCTTGACGATTCCACCGTGCTGCTGGTCGGCGCCGGCGAGACCATCGAGCTGGCCGCACGCCACCTCAGCGAAGGCAAGGTGCGGCGGCTGCTGATCGCCAACCGCACCCTCGCCCATGCGCAGGAACTGGCCAGCCGCCATGGCGGTGTGGCGCTGCCGCTGACCGAACTTGAGCGTCACCTGGCCGAGGCCGATGTGGTGTTCTCGGCCACCGCCGCCCGCGAACCGGTGATCCACCGTGCTGCAGTGGCCAACGCCCTGCGCGCACGCCGGCACAAGCCGATGCTGCTGTTCGACCTGGCCGTGCCGCGCGACATCGAAGCCGACGTTGCCAGTCTCAACGATGCGTTCCTGTATACCGTGGACGACCTCGAGCGCGCGGTGGAAGACAACCGCCGCAGCCGCCGCGAGGCGGCCGCCGAAGCGGAGACGATCATCGACCTGCAGGTCTCGCGCTTCGTCGAAACCCTGCAGGCCAGTGCCCACCAGGCACCGCTGCGGCAACTGCGCGCTTTCGGCGAGGCCACCCGTGCCGAACTGCTGGAGCGCGCGCGCCAGCAGCTGGCCAACGGCAAGCCGGCCGACGAAGTGCTGGAACTGCTTGCCCATGGATTGACCAACCGCCTGCTGCACCCGCCGACCGCCGCCCTGCGCGCGGCCGCGCTCAGCGGCGACGCCGACCTGACCCGCGCCGCCGAGCGCCTGTTCCCGGCTGCGCCGGGTTACCACCACCCACCTGTGAGAACCGATGACGCCGACCCTGCGCCGTAAGTTGGAAGCGCTGGCCGAGCGCCGCGAAGAACTGGAACGTCTGCTCGCCGAACCGGAGGTGGTCGCCAACAACGCGCGCTTCCGCGATCTTTCGCGTGAGTTTTCCCAGCTCGAACCGATCGCCACCGCGCTGGCCGATGAAGTGCGTGCCAAGGCCGACCTGGCTGCGGCCGAAAGCATGCGCACCGATCCGGACCTGCGCGAACTGGCCGACGAGGAGATCGCCGCCGCCCAGGCCCGCCTGCAGGAACTGGAGCAGGAACTGGCGCTGCTGCTGGTGCCGCGCGACCCGCGCGATGAAGGCAACCTGTTCCTGGAAGTGCGCGCCGGCACCGGCGGCGACGAGGCGGCGATCTTCGCTGGCGACCTGTTCCGCATGTATGCCCGCTACGCCGAGCGGCAGGGCTGGAAGGTCGAGATCGAATCGGACAACCCCGGCGAACATGGCGGCTACAAGGAAGTGGTGGCGCGCGTGGTCGGCCGGGGCGCGTTCTCGCGCCTGAAATTCGAATCGGGCACGCACCGCGTGCAGCGCGTGCCGGCCACCGAATCGCAGGGCCGCATCCACACCTCGGCGGCCACCGTGGCGATCATCCCGGAAGCCGACGAAGTCGATGAGATCGTCATCAACCCGGCTGACCTGAGGATTGATACCTACCGCTCCTCCGGCGCCGGTGGCCAGCACGTCAACAAGACCGAATCGGCGATCCGCATCACCCACGTGCCCAGCGGCGTGGTGGTGGAGTGCCAGACCGAACGCAGCCAGCATGCCAACCGGGACAAGGCGATGAAACGCCTGAAGGCGCAGCTGCTGGATGCCGAGCGCCAGCGCCACGACGCGGCGCAGGCCGAATCACGGCGCCTGCAGGTCGGCAGCGGCGACCGCAGCCAGCGCATCCGTACCTACAACTTCCCGCAGGGCCGGATCACCGACCACCGCGTGGAAGGGCTGACCCTGTACGACCTGCCCAACGTACTGGCCGGCGATCTCGATCCGCTGCTGCAGCGATTGAGCCACGAGCACCAGGTCGACGCCCTGGCCCAGCTTTCGGCGGGCTGACCAGCATGTCGGCCTGGCAGCAGCGGCAGCAACTGCAGCAGGCGATCACGCGCCAGCCCGGCGACTTCGTCGCCTGGGTGATGCTGGCCGACCTGGAACTGGAAGCCGGCGACATCGCGGCCGGCGAGCAGGCCGCGCGGCGCGCACTGCAGCTGCGGCCCAATCATCCTGAAGCGCTTGCCCGGCTCGGCCGGGTGGCATGGATGGCAGGAGCGCATGCCGATGCCGCTACGCTGCTGGGCCAGGCCTCGGCGCTGGCACCGGAGCACCCGGGCATCGCGTTGTGGCTGGGGCACGCGCTGGAAGATGCCAACGATGCCGAAGGTGCATCAGCGGCCTATCGCCGCGCACATGCACTGATGCCCAATGAGCCGTATATCGCCGCGCAGCGCCTCGCCTGGCAGCGTCGCCTGTGCGATTGGCAGGACGTGGATGCGCTGGCCGATCAGGTGCGCGGTGCACTGGTGTCCGGCCAGGGCGTAGTGGAACCCTTCGCGTTTCTCAGCGAAGACGCCAGCGCGGCCGAACAGCTGGCCTGCGCGCGTGCACGCGCCGCCGCGGTGGCGGCATCGGTGCGGCCACTGCCGCCGGCGAAGCTGCGCGAACGAGGCCCACTTCGCGTGGGCTTGCTTTCCAACGGCCTCGGCGCCCATCCCACCGGATTGCTGACGGTGGCGCTGCTGGAGCAGATGAGCCGCGACCCGGCCCTGCAACTGCATCTGTTCGCGCTCAACGCGGACGATGGCAGCCGCATCCGCCAACGCCTGCAGGCCGCCACCCGGCTGCATGACGTGGTGGGATTGCGCCACGCCGATACGGCCGCGCGCATCCGTGCACAGGGCATCGACCTGCTGCTGGACCTGCGCGGCTGGGGCGGTGGCGGCACGCCGGAAGTGCTGGCGATGCGCCCTGCCCCGCTGCAGTTGAACTGGCTGGCCTACCCCGGCACCTCCGGTGCATCGTGGCTGGATGCAGTGATCGCTGACGACGTCGCGCTGCCGTCCTCGCTGGAACCGCACTACAGCGAACGCGTGCTGCGCCTGCCGCGCGCGTTCCAGCCCTCCGACAACACCCGCGTGCTGGAACCGGCGCCGGACCGTGCTGCGTGTGGGCTGCCCGCGCAGGGCACGGTGTTCTGCTGCTTCAACAACAGTTACAAACTCAACCCGCGCAGCATGGGCCGTGCGTTCGCGGTGCTGCAGGCAGTACCTGGCAGCGTGCTGTGGCTGCTGTCCGGCCCCGGCCAGGCCGATGCACGGCTGCGTTCCGCCGCGAAGGCTGCAGGACTGGATCCGGCACGCCTGGTGTTCATGGCCAAGCTGCCGCATCCGCAGTATCTGGCCCGCTATCAGCTGGCCGACCTGTTCCTGGACACCAACCCGTACAACGCGCACACCACCGCATCGGATGCACTGTGGGCCGGCTGCCCGGTGCTGACCTGCCCCGGCGCTACCTTCGCCGCGCGCGTGGCCGGCAGCCTCAACCATCATCTGGGGCTGGAGCACATGAACGTCGCCGACGATGCGGTCTTCGTCGCCACCGCCAGTGCACTCGGCAACGACCCGGCCGCGCTGGCTGCCCTGCGTGCCGAACTGGCGCAGGCACGCGAGCGCAGCGGCCTGTTCGACATGGCGGCCTTCGCGCGCGATCTGTCCGCACTGCTTCAGCAGCTGGCCCGCGAACAGGGCTGGCAGGGCCTCGACACGCCCTGACACCGCCCTGCGCTACGCTCGAGCTTCCCTCCCGCGTGGCATGACGATGGCCAAGCTCAAGCGCAAGGAATACGACGAACTGCTGCAGCCGCTGCAGCTGGAACTGACGGCGATGGCACGCTGGGTGCAGCACAGCGGGCAACGCCTGCTGGTGCTGTTCGAAGGACGCGATACCGCCGGCAAGGGCGGTGCGATCCAGGCCATCAGCCAGCACCTCAACCCACGCCAATGCAGGGTGGTGGCGTTGCCCAAGCCCACCGACCGCGAAGCCACGCAATGGTATTTCCAGCGCTACGCCACGCATCTGCCGGCCGCCGGCGAGATCGTGCTGATGGACCGCAGCTGGTACAACCGCGCGGGCGTGGAACGGGTGATGGGCTACTGCAGCGAGACCGAGTACCAGCAGTTCCTGCATCAGGCACCGGTGTTCGAACAGCTGCTGGTGGATGACGGCATCCTGCTGTTCAAGTACTGGCTGTGCGTGGACCAGGAGCAGCAGGAGAAGCGTTTCGCCGAACGCCATCTTGATCCGTTGAAGGGGTGGAAGCTGTCGCCGGTGGATCTGAAGTCGCGCAGCAAGTACAGCGCGTACACCGAAGCGCGCGAGGCGATGCTGCGCGCGACCCATCGCGACGGTGCGCCGTGGACGCTGGTGGATTTCAACGACCAGCGGCTGGGTCGCCTGACTCTGGTCCGCAATCTGCTGGACCGGCTGCCGGACACACGGGTGGATGTGCCCTTGCCGGAGCTGCCGAAACTGAAGGGCAAGCTGCATCGCGAGCACTACGACGTGCTGAAGCCTATCGAGGATTTTCCGGTCGAAGAATAGGGTGGGTCGGCAGGGCTGCGCCCTGCACCTGCAGAGGCTTCAAGCAACGGCCGAAGCAACAGCAAAAGCGGCATTGCGTGGGATGGCGGGGCGGTGTCGGAGTGCGGGGACGCCGCAAGTACGTCCTTGTAGGCTTGGCAGCCGCATCCATGCGGCTGACACCCCGCAATCCGACACCGCCCCACCTTCGACAGATTTCCGGTGGCTGATGGATTCACGCCATGCGTGAATGTATGTCCATCGAAATCGAATATTTCGACAATTGAACGAAGAGCATCCACGCATGGCGTGGATCTACGTGTCGACCAAGGTCGACACCCACCAAGAGCAGGCCATGTCATTCCGGCAGGTCGCCAGAAACTGTCGAAGGCGGGGTGGGTCCGGTTGCGGGGGCGTGAGCCGCATGGATGCGGCGACCGAGCCTACAGGGACGTATTTACGGCGTCCCCCGCAACCGGACCCACCCCGCCTCCCCACAGGAAACCCGCTTTGGCTTTGGCTGTTGCTGTTGCTGTTGCTGTCGAGGTTGCCGGCCAGCGGCCGGCACTACCGCTTCGGTGGGTGCAGGGCGCAGCCCTGCTCCTCCCCCTTATTTGGCAGCAGCAATCTGCTTTTCGATGTCCGCCGCGGTGACCGGGCCCAGGAAGCTGTGGGCCAGCTTGCCCTGCGGGTCGATCAGATGGGTCAGCGGCAGGCCACGCGGGGTGGCGAAGTCGACCGGCGGGTCGAACGGATCGACGACCACGATCGGGTAGGTCACCGGATGCTTGGTCAGGAACGCCTGCATCTCCGGCGTCTCGATGTCCTCGTAGGCCAGGCCCACCACTTCGATGTTGCTGCGCATGGCATGCAACGCCGACAGCTCGGGCATTTCCTTGCGGCAGGGCGCGCACCAGGTCGCCCAGAAATTCACCACCACCCACTTGCCACGATGCGCGGCCAGGTCGTAATCGCTGCCATCGACCGCCTTCATCTTCAGCGTCGGGAACTCGGCAGTAACGCGCTCGGCGGGCGTGTCCTCCACAGGCGCCGGCGCGGCCGGGGTCGGTGCCTGTGCCGGCGGCTGGCTGCTGGCCGGGGTCGGCTCCTGTGCGGGTTTGCAGGCGGCCAGGGCCAGCAGCGCAGCCAGCAGCAACGGGGTCTTGCAGGTCATGGGGCGTCTCCAGAATCAGGGTAGATGTCGCTGACGCGACGCTTGAGGCGTTCACGCAGCGGCAGGCGCAGTTCATCCAGTGCGGCCAAGGCGGCCCGGCCGAGGCTGTCATCGCGGTAAGGCAGGTGTTGTTCGGCCACCGGAATGCGCAGCTGCGTGCATTCGTACAGATCGCCCAGGCTGACCTGGTCCAGGTCGCGGGCCAGCAGCCACTCGCCGCGCTCATCGCGGCGCAGCAGACCGATGCCCTCCAGGTGGCAGGCCAGGTCCTGCAGCAGCGAGTCGGTCAGCATCGGTTCCAGCCGCAGGATCTCGTCGTCGGCCAGGCCCCTGCCCTTGGCGCGTGCGTGCTGGAAGCGCCCGAGCAGGCGCAGCAGGCCATAGAACTCGTAGCCCTGCGGCAGGCGCAGTTCCACCGGCTGGTAGCGGAAAGCCGCCATCGACGACGCCAACGACGCGCCCAGCAGCACGGCCACCCAGCAGAGGTAGATCCACAGCAGCAGGATCGGCACGAAGGCCACCGTGCCATACAGCTTCTGGTAGGACTGGAAGCTGCCCAGGTAGGCGCCGATGCCCCACTTCACCAGCTCCAGGATCACTGCGGCGAGAATCGCGCCCGGAACCGCATGGCGCCACTTCACGGTGTGGTGTGGCACCACCCGGAACATCAGGGTGATGCAGACGAATTCGATCAGGATCGGCGCCAGCCGCAAGGCGAGATCGGCCAGCCAGCGCCCCTCCTGCGTGCCGAACAACGGCATCGCGAACACCCGCGCCGACACCGCCAGCGATGCAGCGGCGAGCATCGCGCCCAGGGTCAGCACCGTCCAGTAGACCAGGAAGCGGGTCAGCCGCGGCCGACTGCTGCCGACGCGCCAGATCTGGTTGAAGGTCTCTTCAACACTGTTGAGGGTGATCAGCAGCGAGATGACCAGGGCGATGAAACCGGCGGCAGTGAGCTGGCCGGCGCTGGCCGAGAACTGCCGCAGGTAGCCTTCGGCAGCGCGCGCGGCATTGGGCACGAAGTTGGAGAAGACGTAGTCGCTGAGCTGGTCGCTCCAGCGATCGAACACCGGGAAGGCCGAGAGCACGCCAAATACCACGATCGCCAACGGCACCAGCGCGAACACCGTGGTGTAGGCCAGCGCGGCGGCGGCCTGGAACAGGCGGTCGTCGAGGAAGCGGCGCCACAGGAAGCGGCCGAAGCTGGCGGCGCGTGCGCGATCCCGCGCGCGTTCCATCCACAAATTGAGCGTATCCAAAGGTTCCATCGGCGCAAGGGTACCCGATGCGGAATCGGTGCAGGATAGCCATACTGGCGTCCACACGATGAGGAGAGCTGGGCGCGATGGGCGAAATCCTGGTGCTGTACTACAGCCGCGGCGGTTCGGTGGCACGGCTGGCGCGCCAGATCGCGCGGGGCATCGGCGAGGTTCCGGGCATGGCAGCGCGGCTGCGCACGGTGCCGCCGGTGGCTGCCGTTACCCAGACCGCGCAGCCGCCGGTACCCGACGATGGCGCGCCCTATGTAAGCGTGCAGGACCTGGCGGAGTGCCAAGGACTGCTGCTGGGCAGCCCTACCCGTTTCGGCAACATGGCCGCGCCGGTCAAGCATTTCCTTGACGGCCTCGGCGCCGAATGGGTGAACGGCACGCTGGCCGGCAAGCCGGCCGGGGTGTTCACGTCCACCGCGTCGATGCATGGCGGCCAGGAGTCGACCCTGCTGTCGATGCAGGTACCTCTGCTGCACCACGGCTGCCTGATCGTCGGCATTCCGTTCACCGAGCCGGCGCTGAGCCACACCACCAGTGGCGGCACGCCGTATGGCGCCAGCCACGTGGCCGGCGCCGCCGACGACCCGCAACCCACCGACGATGAGGCGGTACTGGCGCGGGCGCTGGGCCGGCGCGTGGCCGACATCGCGCAGCGGCTGGCGCGATGAGCACCGCGCCGCGCACCGTGCTGCTGCTGGCCCTGATGGGGCTGGCGGCGCTGTTTGCCGGCTGGTTCATCAACGACAGGCACTGGCTGGCCACCCAGCTGGTGTTCACTGCGCCGCCGCTGGCGCTGGCCATCGCCCTGCGGCTGGGCTGGCGCAAGGCCGGGTTCTGGGCGGCGGTGCTGGCCCTGGGCTGGTTCAGCCACGGCGTGATGAGCGCCTGGAGCCATCCCGAGACCCGCTGGCTGGCACTGATCGAAATCGTGCTGGCGCTGCTGGTGATCTTTTCGGCCAGCCTGCCCGGCCTGCGCGCCCGTTTCGGGCGGCGGCGCTGACGCTGCGCCCGGTGGGCCGTATCATCTGCGTTCCCGGCCCCGCGCCGCTGTACCTGCCTTGGTTTCGCGCATGCACATGATGGAAGAGCTCCTGGTCGTCACCACCGGTGGCACGATCGACAAGATCTATTTCGACGACAAGTCGGACTACCAGATCGGCGACCCGCAGATCGGCATGATCCTGCGCGAACTGGGGGTCACGTTCCGTTTCAACGTGATTCCGATCCTGCGCAAGGATTCGCTGCACATCAACGACGACGATCGTGAGCTGATCCGCGCGACGATCGCCGCGCAGCCCACCCGCCACGTGCTGGTGACCCACGGCACCGATTCGATGGTGCAGACCGGCAAGGTGCTGGCGACGATCCCGGACAAGACCATCGTGATGACCGGTGCGCTGAGCCCAGCACGGTTCCGTGGTTCGGATGCGGAGTTCAACATCGGCTGTGCGATCGGTGCGGTGCAGTCGCTGCCGGCGGGGGTGTTCATCGCGATGAACGGCCGGATCTTCGACCCGCAGCATGTGCGCAAGAACGTGGCGGCGAACCGGTTCGAGTCGGTTTGAGGGATTAAGGCGCGCTGTCGCGCGGATGGGTTCAGCGTTTTGGTTGCTGCTGGGTTGAGGGGGTGATCCCCCCCTCCTGACAGATCATCGCGCGCGGCCAGCAAGGTCAAGGGCAGAGCAAGGGCAAATGCAAATGCACTGCTGCACATTGCTTTCTCCGCTTCGCCGCCCCTAAAAAAAACACCCCGGCCGAGGCCGGGGCGTGCCCATGGAGAGGGGCTTGGGCTCAGTACTGGGCGTTGACGGTCACGCCCGAGAAGGTGCTGTAGGCCTTCACCCGTACGTACCAGGTACCGGCGGTGGGGCTGTTGACGGTGCAGGTCTCGTTGTTGCCGCTCAGGTACGGGCGGCAGGTGTAGACGGTGTCGGTCGGGGCACTGCCCTGGCGCAGGTACAGGTCGGCATCACCGCTGCCGCCGCTGATCGCCACGCGCAGCTGCGTGCTGCCAGCCGGGACGTTGACGGTATAGCTGAGCGATGCGCCGCTGGCTGCGCCGAGGCCGGTAACCGGCACGTTGTTCTGCAGCACGGTGCCACCCGGGTTGGGCGTGGTGCCGTTGATCGCGGCAGTCACCGCGGCATCGGCGTCGATGATACCGGCGCCGCAACCACCCGAGCACGCACCCGGCAGCGGACGCGCGGTGCTCTTGATGATGCTTTCCACCTGCGCCGGGCTGAGCGGGCTCGGTGCCACCGACTGCATCAGTGCAACCACGCCCGCCACGTGCGGTGCCGCCATCGAGGTGCCGTTGTAGGACGCATAGCTGGCGCTGCCCGGGGTGGTGGTGCCGCTGTTGAGGGTGGACAGGATGCTCTGGCCCGGTGCGGAGATGTCGATGCCGGTGCCGTAGTTGGAGAAGCTGGCACGCGCACCCGTCGAGGTGGTGGCCGCCACGGCGATCACGTTCGGGCAGTTCGCCGGTACCGCGCTGGAGACGTTGGTGTTGCTGTTGCCGGCAGCGACCACCACGGTGGTGCCGCGGCCGACCGCGCCGTTGATCGCGTTCTGGTAAGTGGTCGAGCAGCTGCCGCCGCCGCCCAGCGACATGTTGATGACCTCGGCCGGATTGGCATTGGCCGGCACACCGCTGACCGTGCCACCGGAGGCCCAGACGATCGCGTCGGCGATGTCGGAGGTGTAGCCGCCGCACTTGCCGAGCACGCGCACCGGCACGACCTTGGCGTTGAAGGCGGTACCGGCCACGCCGGTACTGTTGTTGGTCACTGCGGCGACCGTGCCGGCCACGTGGGTGCCGTGCCAGCTGGAGTTGGAGGCCGGAATGCCCGAGCCACACTCGTTGGCGCCGTACCAGTCGCCCTCGTCGTTGGGATTGCTGTCACGGCCACCGCCATCGCGCGCCATCGCCGCGTCGCTGATGAAGTCATAGCCGGGCAGGATGTTGGCGTTGAGGTCGGCATGGTTGGTGATGCCGGTATCGATCACGGCCACGACCACACCGGTGCCGGTGGCCTTGTCCCAGGCCGGACGCACGTTGATCGAGGCGTTGGACGTACCGAAGCCCCATTGCTCGCTGAAACGGGTGTCGTTGGGGGTCAGCGTCGCGCGCATGATCTGGTCGACTTCGACGTATTCGACGTTCGGGTCGGCGGCCAGCTTGCGCATCAGCAGCTCGGATTCGGCCTGGTCCAGCGCACGGTCGGTCCTGACCACGGTGGAGCCGACGGCAAGCCTGCGGACCTGCTGCAGGCCCAGCGCGCGGCCCTGGCTGCTGGCGATGCCGGCAGCGGCCGTCTTCAGCGAAGAGGCCAGCGCGGTGGTGTTGGCCACCGGCGCACTGCCGTCGCGGTACTTCACGATGAAACGCTGGTGGGTCGGCGCGGACTGCAGGCCGCTGAGCTGGACATCACCGGCCAGCGCAGGCGTGGCCAGCAGCAGCGATGACAGGACGGACGCACCAAGGACCACCCACACACGACGCACACGCGGTTGCGTTACCTGGGACATCGGATTTCCCTTCTAATGGTAGGAATGCCGGAATCGGCAGAAGCACCGGCCTGAACCGTGGGCTGGCTTGCGATGGCGAGGTTCGGGTCCGGCGAGCCAGCGGATTCCCCTGACCATCCGCTGTGTTGATGACGCTAGTGGCTCAAACCGGACACCACAAGATTTTCAGCGTCTTTTCAGCAAGATGAAATGTTGGATCTGAGACTTTCCGGGTCGAGGGTTTGTGAAGGTGAAGGAACTTTCGCGTCAGCTGCACGTACCTGACTGCGGAATGTCCTGTCCCACCATGTCTTTGCCGACATCGGCGAACAGCCGCCGGGCATGGCCCGGCGCTACCGTGGTACGCGTACATTCGCCGGGCATCGCCGCGCGCAGGGGGAGCCGTTGATCCTGGTAGCGCCGGGCCATGCCCGGCGGACGTACGCCTGAAACGCAGAAAGCCCGTCGCGGGGACGGGCTTTCCGAAAAGTCACCGGGCATGGCCCGGCGCTACGCGTTCGCGTGGGCGATCAGCCCAGCTTGACCAGCCAGCCGTGGCGGTCCGGCAGGCGACCGTACTGGATGTCGGTCAGTTCCTTGCGCAGTGACATGGTCACTTCGCCGGCCGGCGCATTGATGTCGCCCACCGAGAAGCCTTCGCCCTTCAGCTGGCCGATCGGGGTGACCACCGCAGCGGTACCGCAGGCGAACACTTCGGCGATCTCGCCGGAGGTCACGCCCTGCTTCCACTCATCGATGGTGACCTTGCGCTCTTCGACCTTCATGCCGCGGTCGCGGGCCAGCTGCAGGATGCTCTCGCGGGTGATGCCCTCGAGGATGCTGCCGGACAGTTCCGGCGTGACCAGCGTGCCGTCCTTGTAGACCAGGA
>Ga0308156_1003623_pt1 | contig 11654 bp, 10 predicted proteins | sample PhyAR2_FD_201041 | JGI IMG/M metagenome (GOLD analysis project Ga0308156, IMG submission 201041) | Phyllosphere microbial communities from UC Gill Tract Community Farm, Albany, California, United States - DLSL A.R2 | ecosystem: Host-associated > Plants > Phyllosphere > Unclassified | place: USA... | reverse complement strand
GTCGTAGTGGATCTCTTCCAGGTTCTCGGCGCTCCAGTCCAGGGCGTCGGGTGCCTGGGTGTCGGCATCGAAGGCCAGCGACCAGACGTCGTCCTTGGGCTTGGGCGCAAAGGCGTCCGGCACGACTGCGGCTGACAGGCGCAGGGTGTCGGCGAACGCCTGGCCACCCGCGAGCTGATAGTGCAGGGCACTCATGCCGATGCAGACTTGCACCTGACCCTGGCCGGGCATGCGCTGGAAGGCGCGATCCGCCTCCTGGCCCCAGGCCCCCACCAGGTGTTGCAGCAGATCCAGGGACAGATCGCCATGCACCGGCAGGCGCGCCCGCGGCCGCTGTTCCGGGGCCAGCGCCAGGTAGTCCTCAATGGCCTGTACCAGCTGCTGCGGCGCGAGACCGAGAAGACCGTTGAGATTGGCCTCGCGCAACAGCGAGCGATAGCGTGGCGGGGCGTCGATCTGCGGCGCCACCACCATCAGGGTGCCGTTCTGCTCGGGGCCTTGCAGGCGGATCAGGCTGGCCCAGTCGTCCAGGTGCAGGGTCAGCTGGGCGATGTGGCTCTGGCGCAACTGGTTGCAGCGCGCGGCGCCGAACAGCAGGGCGGCGCCATAGGCCTGGGTGATGGTCTGGCTGCCGTCGCCGGGCAGCAGTTCATCGCGAATCTTCTGGTTGTGCAGGCCGGTGGTCACCGCCAGCCGATAGAGCTGGTGCAGCTCCAGCCAGAGGTTGTCGTGCACCGGGGTGTAGAGCTGGGCGGCGCGGATCAGCGGCCCGAGCAGGGCGCGCAGGGCACGCTGGATGGCGGTCGCCAGCAGCGTGCTGCGTTCGCCACGGTCGCTTTCCTCGACCACGATCAGCTTGTAGCCGGCCGCCAGCAGGTTCTGCAGGGCCTGGCAGAGATTGGCCACCTTGCGCGAACGCTCGTCGAGCACGATGGCCTGGTTGAGCACATGGCGTTCCAGCAGCTGGCAGACCCGCTGCACGTCCGGGCGCAGGGATTCGAGCAGGCGCAGACGCGCCTCCGGCGTCAGGATCAGCCGATTGAGTTCCAGCAGACCCTGGTAGAGCAGCCGGGCGAATTCGCCCAGCTTGGCCCGCGGCAATTGCTCCAGCCAGCGCTTGAGGCCGGCCGGGGTGGCGTCACAAAACGTCAGGCTGCGCTGATCGGGTGTCGGTACCCGCAACATGAGCTGTGGCCTTTTGCTATCCATTGGCCGCGCACACTCCTGTTTCGATGGGCAATGAACCGCGCATCTAGGCGAGAGGCCCTGGCTCGGAAACGGTGGTCAAGGGGGCTGGCGTGGTCGGAACGCCCAGCAGTTGCCCCATGTTGACGGTGGACAAGGCGCCGAGTTCAGCGGACCAGTTCACCGCTTCCGGGCCGAACAGCACGATGGCGGTGGAGCCCAGCTTGAAGCGGCCCAGCTCGTCGCCGGTGCGCAGAGTGATGGGCGCGCGCGCGGCCTCGTCGTAGGCGAAGCGCTTGAGTTCGCGCTTGGGCGGCGTGACCAGACCGGCCCAGACCGTCTCGATGCTGGCGACGATCATGGCGCCGACCAGGATGACCGCCATGGGCCCCACGGCGGTGTCGAAGATGCACACCACCCGCTCGTTGCGGGCGAACAGCTCAGGCACGTTCTCGGCGGTGAGCTGATTGACCGAGAAGATGCGCCCGGGCACATAGACCATCTCCTTCAGGGTGCCGGTGAGCGGCATGTGCACCCGGTGGTAGTCCTTGGGCGACAGGTAGATGGTGGCGAAATGACCGCCCATGAAGGGCGCGGCGCGCAGGCCGTCGCCGCCGAGCAGCTCCAGCAGGCTGTAGCTGTGGCCCTTGGCCTGGAAGATGCGGCCATGCTCGATGCGGCCGAGCTGGCTGATGGCGCCGTCGCTCGGGCTGACCACCGCGTCCGCTGCGGCCGGCAGCGGACGGGCGCCGGGCTTCAGGGCGCGGGTGAAGAAGGCGTTGAAGTTCTCGTAGGCGGTAGGGTCTTCCACCTGGGCCTGGCGCATGTCGACGTCATAGTGACGGACGAACCAGCGGGTCAGCAGATTCTTGAACCAGGGCGCCCGGCACTCGGCGAAGCCACCGATCAGCCGCGACAGCAGATGGTGCGGCAGCAGGTGCTGGGCGAGGATGAACAGACGGTCTTGCAGTTTCATGAGAGGTCCTTGGCAATCATTCGATCGGGGTGTCGGGGTGGTTGCCCCATTCGCCCCAGGAGCCGGCATAGGCTTTGACACGCGGGTAGCCCAGGGCCTTGGCCGCGAGGTAGGTGAAGCCGGATCGGTGATGGGTCTGGCAGTGGGTGATGATTTCCTTGTCGCGGGTGATGCCCAGGCGCTCCAGTTCGGTGGCCAGGTCCTCGCGGATGCGCAGCTGGCGCTCGCGATCCATGCCGGCGGTCCACTCGAAGTTGATCGCCCCGGGGATGTGCCCGCCACGGGCGGTCAGCACCTTCTCGCCGCGGTATTCATCGGCGCCCCGGGCGTCCCAGATGGCCAGGTCCTCGGCGCCCAGCCGGCTCTGCAGATAGGCGCGGCTGGCGGTGGGCTCTTCGTGCAGGGTCAGGGCGACCGGCGCCCCGGCCGTGGCGGGGACCGCGGTGCTCAGCGGCAGGCCGGCGGCGATCCAGCCCTGGCGCCCGCCGTTGAGGTAGTGATAGTGGCCGTGCCCGATGACGTCCAGCAGCCAGATGAAGCGTCCGGCCCAGCCGCCGCCTTCATCGTCATAGACGACGTAGACGGCTTCTTCGCGTTGCCCCAGTTCGCCGAACAGCTGTTCCAGGTCCACCTGGGCCGGCAGCAGGCCGGGCGCCGGCTTGCTGCCCAGCTGGGTGCGCGCGGGCGCGACATGGCGCGCGCCGGGCAGATGACCCTCGGCATAGTGGGCGGCGCTGCAGAGATCCACCAGGATGAGTTCGGGCGCATCCAGGCGCGCCGCGAGATCGGCCGGTTCGATCACCAGGGGCAGGGCGGAAAAGGGCATCGCGGATTTCCCGTCGGTCCGTAGCAAAGGTGAAGTGTACCGAGGTTGACCGGCCAGCGTCAGGTCGGTCGTGCCCGCGGACGGTTGGCAAAGGTGCCGATGGCGCGCTCGATGCAGGTGAAGGTCTTGTCCAGCGCAGCGCTGCGCCGCGGGTCTGCCGGCTGCAGTTCGCTGTCCAGGATCGCCACCAGCACCACCCGTTCGCCAAAGCCCAGACTGCGCAGCCACAGCCGCTCGTTGCTGAACAGCCGGCGCAGATCGGCGGGCAGGTGCGGCGCGAAGCGCGCCCGGTTGTCGTCATCGATTCGCAACTGGCCGGGGCTGCCGAACAACTTGGCCAGCAGCGGGTGGCTGGCGATGTCCAGTTGCAGACCGGGGGCGTCGTCCAGGCCATGGTGCAGCTGGACATTGCCCTTCTGACCGTTACGATCCGGGGTCAACAGCAGCAGCCGCGGCAGACCGCAGGCCACCAGCGCCTGGCGAGCGCAATCGAACAGCTGGGGCAGGGTGGCGAAGGCGCTGGGCGTGTGCAGCAGCTGCTCGCAGAGTCCGCGCCAGCGCTGTGCCTGACTTTCGCTGGCGACCTGCACCCGGGGCACCGGCTTGAGGCGCCGTTCGCCCGGTGGCCAGACCAGGCCCTCGGCCGGGTGCCAGAGGCCGGGCCGCGCATGGCGCTGGGCATCCTGCACCGCCAGTTCGTGGCTGCGACTCTGCACCCGCGCCAGCGGCAGTTGCAGATAGAGGGCGCTGAAACGCTGCCAGCGCAGGGTGTGGGGGCCGTCCCAGGCTTGGTGGCTGGCCAGCGCCAGACCGTTGGCCAGCAGGATGGTGTTGCCGGGATGGGTCAGCCAGCGCCGCAGATTGGGGTCGTCGTCGAGGCGCTGCTGCTGTTCGAGGGGATCGTCGCCATGGGCGATGTGCAGCGCCCTGACCAGTTGCCGGCGATCCTGGTCCAGCAGGCGATAGCCTTCCACGATCCACTCGGGCAGCTGCCAGTGACGGGCCAGCGCCTGACACAGGCGGATCGCCGGCACGCCGAGCAATTCGCGCTCGACCCTGAGCGCCGGTTCTCCTTCGCCCAGCACCCGCCGCTCCCATTCCTCGAAGAGTTCCGGATAGCGGGTCGCCAGCGGCCAGAGCGGCGCCAGAAAGAGCAGGGCGGCCAGGCGGATGTCCGGCCACAGCCGCGCCAGGGGGACGCCGAACAGGCCCAGCCCGAGGGTCATGGCGTGCTGGCTGACCAGGCACAGCTGCCGCAGCGGACGCGGCAGGCGCTCCTCGGACAGGGTTGGCTGGCGGGCGATCAGGTACTCCGCCGGCCCGAGACCGACACGGCCGAGCACGGCTTCCAGACTGGCGGCCGGATCGCCGAGGCTGGCATGGCCGCGATTGGCCTCGCGCAACAGGGCCAGCGCCAGGGGGGGGGACTCGCAGAGCCGTTCGGCGATCTCATGCAACGCCAGACGGCCATCGGCCAGGGCGCGGCGCAGGCGCTCCGCGCTGGCGGTGGCCACCGGCAGGCGCACGCCTTCCAGGTGTTTGACCCAGTCTTCGACGGTGTTCGGGCGGCTGGACATACGACGGTCGCCTTGAAATTTGATGAAAGGCCTTCAGTCCGGGGCGCCAGGTCCGATAAAGGGGACGTGAGGGCAGATCCCCGGCTCAATTTTCCTTAGCACACAGTATTCCCAACCATGGCAAAAATCATCGGCATCATCGTGATATTCGCGGCTGTCCTCGGCGGCTACATCCTCGCGCATGGCAAGATCGCTGCGATCATCCAGCCGCTCGAGGTCCTGATCATCGGCGGCGCCGCCCTGGGGGCCTTCTTGCAGGCCAACCCGGGCAGCACCTTCATGCAGGTGTTCAAGAAGTCGCTGAAGATGTTTGGCAATCGCTTCACCCACGCCTTCTACCTGGACGTGCTCAAGCTGCTCTACGAGATCCTCAACAAGAGCCGGCGCGAGGGCATGATGTCCATCGAGGCGGACGTCGAGGATCCCAAGGCCAGTCCGATCTTCAGCAAGTACCCGAACATCCTCAAGGATGAGCGGATGACCGCCTACGTCGCCGACTACCTGCGGCTGATGTCCTCCGGCAACATGGCCCCTCACGAGCTGGAAGGCCTGTTCGACATGGAGCTGGCCGGCATCAAGGAAGAGCTGGAGCATCCGTCCCACGCGGTATCGCGGGTCGCCGACGGCCTGCCCGGCTTCGGCATCGTCGCCGCGGTACTGGGTATCGTGATCACCATGGGCATGCTCGGCGAGGGTGACCAGGCGGCCATCGGTGGCCACGTGGGCGCCGCCCTGGTGGGTACCTTCCTCGGTATTCTCGCCGCCTACGGCTTCTTCGGTCCCCTGGCGACCTGCCTGGAGCACGACGCCAAGGAAGAACTCAATGTGCTGGAGGCCATCAAGGCCTGCCTGGTCGCCGCGGCCAGCGGCATGCCGCCCACCGTCGCCGTGGAATTCGGCCGCAAGGTGCTGTTCCCGGCGCACCGGCCGTCCTTCAGTGAGCTCGAGCAGGCGATGCGGGGCAGCTGATGGACAACAACCAGCCGATCATCGTCAAGCGCATCAAGAAGAGCGCCGCCGGCCACCACGGCGGCGCCTGGAAGATCGCCTTCGCCGACTTCGCCACCGCCATGATGGCGTTCTTCCTGGTGCTCTGGCTGATGTCCTCGGCCACCCCGGAGCAGAAGAAGGCCATCGCCGGCTACTTCCAGGATCCGATCGGCTTCACCGAAAGTGCCAGCCCCTATGTCATCGACCTGGGCGGCACGCCGACGCCGGCGCCTGACCGCACCCTGAATCCCGAGATCCAGGCGCAACCGGATTCGACCCAGAACAAGGTCAATCCGGACATGCAGGAGCGCGCCGATCCCAACGATTCCAACCGCGTCGCGCCGGATCCCACCCAGGCGCCCGATCAGTCCGACAAGCGCCAGCCCAACGACGCGGCCCAGCAGCAGAAGGATGCCAGCCAGGCCAAGATGGATCCGAGCCAGGCGGAAAAGATCGCCGAGCAGGTCGACAAGGAGCGCCTGGAGCTGCTGCTGCAGGAACTGCAGAACAAGATCGAGCAGAATCCGGAATTGCAGAAATTCAAGGACCAGATCCTGCTGGAGATCACCCAGGACGGCCTGCGCATCCAGATCGTCGATGCCGACAACCGGCCGATGTTCGATTCCGGCAGCCCGCGGCTGAAGTCCTATTTCGAGGACATTCTGCTGGCCATGGCCGACACCATCCGCCAGGTGCCGAACAAGATCAGCATCAGCGGCCATACCGACGCGGCGCGCTACAACGGCAAGGGCGACTTCAGCAACTGGGAGTTGTCCGCCGGTCGCGCCAACGCCGCGCGTCGGGCGCTGGTCGCCGGTGGCTATCCGGAAGACCAGGTGGCGCGGATCGTCGGCTATGCCTCTTCGGCACCCTTCGATCGCGAGCATCCGCTCAATCCGGTCAACCGTCGCATCGACATCATCGTGCTGACCAAGAAGGCCCAGCAGGCCATCGAGGGCCGCGCCGGCGGCAACCAGGCGCCCAAGCCCGCGGCTGGCGCCGCACCGGCGGCCAGTCGGGGCGGGGTCTCCAGCGGTGGCGTCAGCGCCACCGGCAACCTGGCGCAACCCGTCAACAACGCGGCCTTCAAGCAGCAGGTCAATGCCTTCGATGCCGGCGTCATCCAGGGCAAGCCCTGAGCGGGCGCGGTGATCGATAGGAAAATTCGCTGCTAGCGTTCGGTTTTTTCGTCCGTTGGCCTGAGCGGGGCTGGTTAATCTGCAGGGGTTTCATGCTGGATCGGGCACCTTGCGCCCTGGCGCGCGGTCTCCCGATCTCCGATTCCCTTGCAGGAGCCTTCCGATGAGCAACGCCTTTATCGACACCATCAAGCGCCGTCGCACCCAGTACGCGCTGGGCAAGAACCTGCCACTGGCCCAGGACGAGGTCACCGCGCTGATCCAGGAAGCGGTCAAGCTGTCGCCCTCCGCCTTCAACTCGCAGAGTTCGCGCGCGGTGATCCTGTTCGGCGCCGAGAGCGACAAGTTCTGGGGCTTCGTCATGCAGGCGCTGCGGCAGATCGTTCCGGCCGACGCCTTCGCCGCCACCGAAGGCAAGATCAACAGCTTCGCGGCCGGCGCCGGCACCGTGCTGTTCTACGAGGATCGGCACGTCGTCGCCGGCCTGCAGGACAAGTATCCCGCCTACGCCGACAACTTCCCCATCTGGTCGGAACAGGCCAGCGGCATCGCCCAGTTCTCCGTGTGGACGGCCCTGGCCAACGCCGGCATCGGCGCCAGCCTGCAGCACTACAATCCGCTGCCCGATGCCCTGGCCGCCGCCGAATGGAAACTGCCGGAGACCTGGCATCTGCGCGCGCAGATGCCCTTCGGTTCCAACGAAGGCGACTTCCCGGAGAAGGGCTTCATGGACGACGCCGAGCGCTTCCGCGTCTTTGGCTGATGGTCGTCGACTGATACAAGAAAACGCCGGGCTTGCCCGGCGTTTTGCTTAGTAGCGTGACTCGCCATCGAGGCTGGCCAGGATGTGCCGGTAACTGGCCATCCGCTGCGGATGGATGTCACCGCGCTCCAGGGCCGCGAGCAGAGCGCAGCCGGGTTCGCGCTCGTGCTTGCAGTCGCGGAAGCGGCAGTGGCCGAGGTAGTCGCCGAATTCCTTGAAGCCGGCTTCGACGTCGTCACGGCTGACGTGGCTGAGGCCGAATTCGCGGATACCGGGCGAGTCGATCAGATCGCCGCCATCGGGAAAGTGGAAGAGCCGGGCGGTGGTGGTGGTGTGGGTGCCCTTGTTGGTCAGCTCGGACAGCGGCCCGACGCGGGTATCGACGCCCGGCAGCAGGGCGTTCACCAGCGACGACTTGCCCACCCCCGATTGACCGACGAAGACACTGACGTGCTCGTCCAGCTCGCTCTTGAGCTGGTCCATGCTCAGGCCGTTGTGGGCCGAGACTTCCAGCAGCGGATAGTCCAGCTCGCGGTAGACGCCCAGCAGTTCGTCCAGCGCCGGGCCGTTGTGCGCGTCGATCAGGTCGGCCTTGTTGAGCAGCAGCAGCGGCTGGATGCCGGCATGCTCGGCGGCCACCAGGTAGCGATCGATAAGATTGGCGTGAGGCGTGGGCAGCGGGGCGAAGACGATCACCAGGCGGTCGACGTTGGCCGCCACCGGCTTGAGCAGGCCGCGCATGTCCGGCCGGCAGATCTCCGAACGCCGCGGCAACTGGGCGACGATGACGCCGTTGCCCTGGAGGCTTGGGCGAAACACCACCCGGTCGCCGGTGACCAGGGTCGGCAGGTTGGCGCGCAGGTGACAGCGCTGCAGCTGGCCGTCGTCATCCTCGACCTCCACCTGAACGCCGAAGTGGGCGATCACCAGGCCTTGTTGCTCCGGTCCCAGATCGCCGCCTTCGAGTTCGTCGATCAGCTTGGATTCGCGCTTTTCCGCGCGAGCGGCGCGTTCGGTCTGGATTTTTTCGATCCGCCAGCTCTGGCGACGGGTCAGGTGGCGTTTGGCCATGGGATATCCGCGGGTTTCAGGACCGCTGAGTCTAGCATTGGCCGCCTCTCGCGGATTACCTAAACTTGGCGTACCTCGTCGCTCCGGAGCCCCCATGCTGGCCCATCTCGCCTCGCGCTATCCGCTGTTGCTGGCCGTGCTGGTGCAACTGGCCGCCCTGGTGGTCGCCGTCGTCGGCATCCGCCTGTGGGCCGGCTTCGCCGGCCAGCGCCCCTCGCTGCTGGCGCTGGTCTGCCTGCAGGCGGTACTGGCGGCTCTGTTGGGCGAGCTGCTGGGACTCGCCCGCTGGTGGGTGTTCATCAATGTGCTGTTCGCCCCGGCGCTCTACCTGGTCAGCGGTCGCGGGCTCTCGGCGGGCATCGCCGCGCTCGGCTTCCTGCTGCTCCTGCTGCTGAACTGGAACAGCCTGCGCGAGCGGGTACCGCTCTATCTCACCGGGCGCCAGACCCGCGAGCGGCTGGCCGAATTGCTCGCCGAGCGCGAGCCGACCTTTCGCTTCGTCGACCTCGGCTGCGGCCTGGGCGATACCCTGGTCGATCTGTCCCGGCGCTTTCCCCAGGCCACCTTCGTCGGGGTGGAGACGGCGCCACTGAGTTTCGCCCTGGCCTGGCTGCGCTGCTTGCCGCAGCGCAATTGCCAGGTGCGCTATCGCGATCTCTGGCGGGTGGAGCTGGGCGAGTTCGACGTCGTCTACTGCTTTCTCTCGCCGGCGCCCATGCCACGCCTGGGCGACAAGGCCCGCACGGAACAGCGGGCCGGCAGCTGGCTGATCAGCAACACCTTCGAGATTCCCGACCAGCCCGCGGATCAGGTGCTGGAGGTAGGCGACCTGCGTGGCAGCCGGCTGCTGCTCTGGCGCCGGTAGGTACGCGGCAGGCGCGCTGCTACACTGGTGCCATCATCAAGGAGTTCACCATGACCGCCCCCAATCCGCAGCACCTGATCTGGATCGACCTGGAAATGACCGGCCTGGATCCGGATCGGGACGTGATCATCGAGATGGCCACCATCGTCACCGACAGCGATCTCAATGTGCTGGCCGAAGGCCCGGTGCTGGCCATCCACCAGTCGGACGAGATCCTGGCCGGCATGGACGAGTGGAACACCCGCCAGCACGGCGGCTCGGGACTGACCCAGCGGGTGCGCGAGAGCACCGTCGATACCGCCCAGGCCGAGGCCCTCACCCTGGAATTCCTGCAGCAGTGGGTGCCCAAGGGCAAGTCGCCGATCTGCGGCAACAGCATCTGTCAGGATCGCCGCTTTCTCTATCGCCGCATGCCGGAGCTGGAAGCCTACTTCCACTACCGCAACCTGGACGTTTCCACCCTCAAGGAACTGGCCGCGCGTTGGGCGCCCCATGTGCGTGACGGCGTGAAGAAGAGCGGCAGCCACCTGGCACTGGACGACATCCGCGATTCCATCGCCGAGCTGCGGCACTATCGCGAGCACTTCATCAAGGTCTGACGGCCACTCGTCCGTGCTGCTGTCCATCCTCTATCTGGTCGCGATCACCGCCGAGGCCATGACCGGCGCCCTGTCCGCGGGGCGCCGCGGCATGGACCTGTTCGGCGTGGCGCTGATCGCCAGCGTCACCGCCCTGGGCGGCGGCTCGGTGCGCGACGTCCTGCTGGGGCACTATCCGCTGGGCTGGGTAAAGCACCCGGAGTACCTCGCGCTCACCGTCGGCGCGGGCCTCGCCACCGTGGCCATCGCGCGAGTCATGCGCTATCTGCGCCGGCTGTTCCTGGTGCTCGACGCCCTGGGCCTGGTGGCCTTTACCGTGATCGGCTGCCAGGTGGCCCTGGAGATGGACCTGAGTCCGGCCATCGTCATCGTCAGCGGCACCCTCACCGGCACCTGCGGCGGCATCCTGCGCGACATCCTCTGCAACGACGTACCCCTGATCCTCAGGCGCGAGCTCTATGCCAGCGTGGCGGTACTCTCCGCCGGCTGCTACCTGCTCTGCCGCCCGTGGCTCGGCGAAGAGCAGGCGCTGCTCATCACCCTGGCCGCGGGGTTGCTGCTGCGCCTGCTGGCGTTGAGATTCAACTGGCAGATGCCGACCTTCACCTATCCGGACGATCCTCACGGTTGAGGCCGTGAGAAATCGCGCGGTATCGCGCTGAAAGGCTTGTCCTAGAGCCTTTTGTGCGGCATTTTTCAGGCCCCAGTTACCGATAGGGAGATCGGTCATGTCTGGAAAGCCTGCTGCTCGCCTGGGCGACGCCGTCGCCTGCCCCAAATGCGGTACCACCGCCCTGGTCCAGGGCTCCACCGACGTCGCTTTCGATGGCCTGCCCGCCGCGACCCTGGGCCATGCCTGCGGCTGTGGCGCCGCCCTGAGCGCCGCGGTCATCCCCACCGTCCTGATCAACGGCCGGCCTGCGGCGGTGCTCGGCAGCCTTACCAGCCATGGCGGCGTGGTGATCGGCGGCTCGGGCAGCGTCATCATCGGCCTGGACGCCGGCGGCGCGCCCAAGGGCGCCTGCGCAAGCCGTGCAGGCACTACCGGCCTGGCACCGGGGCAGGGCAAGCCTTCGGCACTTCGCTCCCGGGAGCGACAGGATATCGAGGAGCCTGCCAACCACCCGGAGAGCGCACCCGTTGCCAGGGATGAAGTCGCCGAACAGGCGGAGCGCCCGCTAGAACAGCGCATCACCCTGCGCATCGGCGTCTTCTTCGACGGCACCGGCAACAACCTCTTCAATGCCGCCACCGGTGCGGCTTGTCGGGCGGAAGAGCAGGGCTTTCGCCAGGATCAGGCGCGCAGCATCGTCCGGCATTGCGAGAAGTTCATGCTGAGTACCGATGGCAGCTATGCGGGGGCGGAGACGAACATTGCGCGGTTGTATCGGCTGTATGAGAGCGATGTGGATCGAAAGCTCGATAAAAGCGAGATTCGATCCAGTATCTCTGTCTATATCGAAGGTATTGGGACGCAAGCTGGCCAGCCGGATAATTTGTTTTCCATGGGGACAGGCGTGGGGAAAAGCGGCGTGTTGGGCTGCGTCCACAGTTTCCCATCCGCGTTTGCCAAACAATACGTACAGTTTCGACTCAGTAATCCCAAAGTATCCGTCGAGGCTGTCGAGTTCGATCTTTTTGGTTTTAGCCGAGGGGCAGCAGC
>Ga0308156_1003619_pt1 | contig 11658 bp, 7 predicted proteins | sample PhyAR2_FD_201041 | JGI IMG/M metagenome (GOLD analysis project Ga0308156, IMG submission 201041) | Phyllosphere microbial communities from UC Gill Tract Community Farm, Albany, California, United States - DLSL A.R2 | ecosystem: Host-associated > Plants > Phyllosphere > Unclassified | place: USA... | reverse complement strand
GCTCGACGTCGGTCTCGGAGTGCGCACCGCAGCCGTGGTCGAGGGAGACCACGCGGCCGTCGTCCTCGGACCACTCGTTGGCGCAGACGCCGAACACCTGGCCGAGAGACCCCTGCAGCAGCACCAAGAAGCCGCAGGACCCGCAGTCCGAGGCGGCCTGGACCGAGCCCGGCGTGGTCGGCCCGCGAGAACCTGCGTACCAGCGCTGCGCGGCCTCGTCGCGGCCCTCGGGCGAGAGCACCCGGGCGCGTGCGAGGGCGAGCTCTTCGATCGCGACGCGGTCTTCTTCCTCGTCGCCGGACGGCGTGTAGCCGGGCACCAGGCGCGGGTCGTCGGCGCGGAAGGGCAGGACGTCGCCGGGGCCGATGTCGCCCGGGCGCAGACGCTCGGACCACGGGAGCCACTCGGGGGCGAGGATCGCCTCGGCGCCGGGCAGCAGCTCGACCTCGCAGACCGTGACGGTCTTCGAGCGGGGGGCACGGGCGACAGTGACGGTCCAGTGCCACCCGCGGTAGCCGCGCATCGTGCACGCGAAGGTGTGGGACGCCAGGCGGTCGGCGTCCATCGTGGCGGCAAGGTGCTCGCCGACGTCGCCGGGGTGCTCGGCGGCCTCGCGCGCGGCTGAGAGCGCGACGTCGACAGCGTCGACGAGCACCGCGTCGACCTTGGGGCGAGCGGCGCGTGGCCGCTTCGCCGGGGTGGGCAGTGTTGCAGCTGGCATGTGTTCCTAAGCCTCGATGTCGTCGGCGACGGCGCGCAGCACCGTGGCGACCTTCGTCGCCGTCGACTTCTCTGGGTATCGTCCGCGACGCAGGGAGCTGCCGACGGTGTCGAGCAACGTGATGAGGTCTTCCACGATGACGGCCATGTCGTGGGCGGGCTTGCGCTGCGCCTTCGCGACAGAGGGGACAGGGTCGAGGAACTTCACCGAGAGCGCCTGCGGGCCCTTGCGGCCGTCGGCCACGCCGAACTCGACCTTGGCACCGGGCTTCGGGGCGGTGACTCCCTCGGGGAGTGCGGAGGCGTGCAGGAAGACCTGCTCGCCGTCGTCGCTGGCGATGAAGCCGAAACCGCGTTCGGTGTCGAAGAACTTGACCTTGCCGGTGGGCACGTGAAACCTCGAGGTGCTCGTCGGGACATGACCTCACAGGATACCGGGCAGGCGCCCGACGGTGAGTCCCGATCATTATCCGCGCACAACCCCTCTCCTGCCTAACCGCCACGAGATCCCCCTGGTCTTCACCCGGTCGCGCACGCGCGTGCGGGTACGTTCTCCGTCCCGCCCCGGCCCTCACACCCCCAGCCGTGGCTGCGCCTTGCCTACACTGACGCGATGTACCTCCAGCACCTGTTCGGCCTCGACGGACGCACGGCTCTCGTCACGGGCGGCAGCTCCGGGATCGGCCGGGCGATCACGCTCGCGCTGGCCGGCGCCGGTGCGCACGTCCTGGTCGCCGCGCGCACAGCGTCTGCGATCGACGAGACCGTCGCGGCCGTGCGGGCCGCGGGCGGCTCGGCAGACGGCATCGTCGCCGACCTCTCGACCCGCGCCGGGGCGCACGCCCTCGCCGACGCGGCCACGGACGCCGCGCGGACGGTCGACGTGCTCGTCAGCTCCGCCGGCATCAACCTGCGACCGCCGATGGCCGACCTCGACGAGACGGTCTGGGACGCGACGATGGCCGTCAACCTGGAGGCCCCGTTCCTCCTCGGTCAGCGCCTCGCCCCGGCGATGGCCGAGCGTGGTCACGGGCGGCTGATCCACATCAGCTCGCAGCAGGCGCACCGTGCCTTCGCGACGAGCGGCGCGTACGGGGTGTCCAAGGCGGCGGTCGAGGCCCTGGCCCGGTCGCAGGCCGAGGCCTGGTCACCCCACGGCGTCACCGCGAACGTCCTGGTCCCCGGATTCGTCCCGACCCCGCTCAACCGCCGGCTGAGCTCCGACCCGGCGACCGTCGCAGCGCTCGCCGCGCGGACCCTCGTGGGCCGCAACGGCCACCCGGACGACTTCGCCGGGGCGGCCGTCTTCCTCGCCAGCCCGGCGTCGGCCTACGTGACCGGCCAGTCGATCGCCGTGGACGGCGGGTTCTCCGTCCACTGAGGACAGCCTCCACCGTCCTGCTCCCTATCTCCCCGCCCCACTCCTGCTCCTCCCCATTCAGCCCCCGCCCCATCCAGCCCCCGCCCCATCCAGCCCTCGCCCCATCCAGCCCTCGCCCCACGGGAATCGGTCAAGATCGTGACTTCGGAGCGAGATCGACCCTTCAAGGGCACGACCTCACTCCAGAGTCACGATCTCGCCGGGCCTCCGTCGAAGGTGCGGCAACCCGCGGGGTACGGTCTCCAGGATTCACGCCCTGCAGGGGCTGCTGACAGATCACTGACGGCGGACGGTCCTCAGCGTCGGGCGGGCGGGCGGCGTCCACAGGACGCTGTGCCCGGTCCGTCGGCGTCGGGCGGGCGGCGTCCACAGGATGCCGTGCCGACGACGGGTGCACAGGCGCTCTGTCAACGGGTGCGATCGGTGGTCAGAAGCCGTGGGATCTGTGCATGAGACTCGACCTCCTCCCCGCACGGCCGCACCTCGACCAGGGCCAGCACGACCGCCCCACGCCGCTCGTCGTCCCGCGAGTGGTGATCCCGGACGTCGTCCTGGCTCGCGACCTGCCGCGCGGGACTCTCGATGCCGAGGTGAGAGACGGGCGACTCGTCAGGGTCCGGCGCGGCGCCTACGTGTCTCGCGACGAGGTGTCTCCGACAGACACCGCCGATGGTCGTCGGCGCCTGGAGCTCGCCCGGGTCGCCGCGGTCCTCGCCCAGACCAGAGCCGCTGCTGTCGTCAGCCACCAGTCAGCGGCGCTCGTCTGGGGACTCCCGACCTGGCACCTGCCGACGACAGTCCATCTCTTCTACCCGGTCCGGAGGTCGAGCCGGAGCGCGAAGGACATCACCTGGCACGAGGCCGGGTCAGGTGGACGCCTGACCCTGCAGCTCTCGGGACTCTGCGTCACGATGCTCGAGCAGACTGTCGTCGACTGCCTCAGGACAGCACCTCCGCTCGACGCTCTGGTCATCACCGACGCTGCGCTGGCACGAGGGGCAGACCGCGGGGAGATCGAACGCCTCCTGACCAGTGTCAGCGGTCAGCGTGGGGCCTCTCGTGGCCGCGAGCTCCTCGACCTGGCGGACGCCGGGGCGCAGTCTCCCTGGGAGAGCGTCTGCCGTGTGGTCCTGCAGGCGGTCGGCCTCCCGGCACCGGAGACACAGGTGCAGGTCGACACGTACCTCGGTCGCTTCTACGCCGACCTGGGCTGGAGGCAGTGGCGGTTCCTCGTCGAGTTCGACGGAGCGACGAAGTACTCCGGGGACGACCGTGCGGCGACCTCCGCCCTGATGGCGGAGAAACGCCGACAGCACGCCGTGGAGGACGAAGGTTGGCGGGTCCTGCGCGCCACCGCCGCAGACCTCGGACGGTCGTTGCTCCTGGTCCAGCGCCTCCGAAGACTCCTGCCCGAACCCGCCTTCCGCTCCAGCCGCCCCCGTCCCCACCTCCTGACAGACCTTCACCACGCCCCGTCCTGACTCACCTCTCCTCACCCCGTCTCGCACCGCCCTCCCCTCCCCGTCCTGTCTCTTCCCGACCCTCCCGCCCCTTCCCCTTCCCGCCCCTTCCCTCGCGAACAGGGGCCTCCAACCCCGCGACGCCAGTCGAGATCGTGACTTCGGAGCGAGATCGATCCTTCTCCGTCACGATCTCGCTCCGAAGTCACGATCTCGCGGGAGGAGGACTGGGCGGGAGGAGGACAGGGGTGGGGAGGACAGGCGGAGGACCGGGCGGAGGACCGGGCGGGACAGGGCGGGGTGGGCTGTGCGGACAGCGTGCGGGACTGGCGCGTAAAGTCGTGCGGATGGTCACCTTCAGCGACTCGGTGCGGGCGAGAGACGACGCCCGGCTCGTCGCGCTGCTGTCTCGGCGGCCCGACCTCGCGTCTCCCTCTCCCTCGACGCTGCTCTCGCTCGCCGCCCGTGCGATGAGCCGCGCGAGCGTCCACCGCGCCGTGGTGAGCCTGGACGTCGCGCACCTCGAGGTCCTCGAGGCTGTCCACGTGCTCGAGACGATCGGCGACGAGGCGACCGACGAGCGCATCCTCTCGGCAGTCCTCGGCAGCTCGCCCGAGCCTGACGACGCGGCGCGCCTCGCGCAGATCCTCGCCGACCTCGACGAGTCCGCCCTGCTCTGGCGCCCGACCCCGACGACGTACCGCGCGGCCCCGGGCGTCGACGAGGTGCAGGACACCTTCCCCGCCGGGCTCGGACCGTCGGCATCCGGTGCCCTGACAGCCTCCGGCAGCAGCTCCACCTCAGGCAGCAGCTCAGGCACCAGCACCAGCTCCGGCCGCGGCACCGCCGCGAGCGCCAGCACCACCTCGAGCACCAGCCCAGGCCCCGCAGCGCAGACCGACTGGTCCCTCGCCGTCACCCCGGAGATGCACGAGGCCCTCGCCTCGGCGCCCGCCGGTGCGCGCTCGATCCTCGCAGCCCTCACCTGGGGTCCGCCTGTGGGCCGGATGCCGAGCACAGCCGACGGCCCGACCGCCGCCCCGACCCGCTGGCTGCTCGAGCACGGCTTCGTCCGCAAGGCCGACGCGCACCACGTCCTGCTGCCGCGCGAGGTCGCCCTCGCCCTGCGCGAGGGGCGGACGCACCGCGGGCTGAGCACATCTCCCCAGCTCCCGCCGGCGACCCTCGACCCGGCGACCGTCGAGGCCGAGTCGGCCCGCGCGGCGCAGGAGATCACACGCCTCGTCGCCGACCTCGTGGCGCTCTGGCAGGAGACACCCGCGGCGACGCTGCGCTCGGGTGGTCTCGGCGTCCGCGACCTGCGCCGTCTCGGGCTGCGTCTCGAGGTCGACGAGCGCACGGCGGCCTTCGTGGTCGAGCTCGCCGCCATGGCCGGGCTCGTGGTCGACGACGGCGACGACCCCGCCTCCTACGCCCCGACCCTCGACGCCGACGACTGGCTCGCCGACGACCTCCCCCGCCGCTGGACCACCCTCGTGACGGCCTGGCACTCCTCGGCCCGCACCCCCTGGCTGGTCGGCAGCCGCGACGAGCGGGGAGCGTTGCGCAGCGCGCTCGAGCCCGAGCTCCACAGGGCCTGGGTCCCCAGGCTGCGCAGCGAGGTCCTCGGCGTCCTGCACGCCGCCCCGGGCGCGCCGGTGACCGCCGACCAGATCACCTCCGTCCTGCGGTGGCGCGCCCCACGCGCCGTGCCACCCCACGAGGCCGTCGACGCGCTCCTCGTCGAGTCTGCGCTGCTCGGCGTCACAGGTGCCGGGGCGCTCTCCGCAGCGGGTGCCGTCCTCGCCGGCGTCCCTGTCCTCACCGTCGCCGACGACACGGCCCGCACGGCGCTCGCCTCGGCGATGGGCGCGGCGCTGCCCGAGGCCGTCGACGACCTGCTGCTCCAGGGCGACCAGACGGGCATCGTCCCCGGTCGACCGTCACCCGCCCTCGAGGCGCTGCTCGCCGACTCTGCGGTGGTGGAGTCGCGCGGCTCGGCGATCACCGTGCGCTTCACCCCCGAGTCGGTCACCCGGGCCCTCGACGCGGGCCGCACGGGCGAAGAGCTGCTCGCCGAGCTCGCCGTGCACTCCCGCTCGGGTGTTCCCCAGCCTCTCGAGTACCTCGTGCGGGACGCCGCCCGGCGGCACGGCCAGCTGCGGCTCGGGGCCGCGTCGGCCTACGTCAGGGTCGAGGACCCCGTGCTGCTCGCCGGGCTGGTCGAAGATCCCCGTCTGCGCGGCCTCGGGCTGTTCCGCATCGCGCCGACTGTCCTCGCCTCGTCGGCCGCGCCCTCCCAGCTGCTCGCGGCACTGCGCGAGCGCGGTCTCGCCCCGGCGATGGAGGGCCCCGACGGCCAGGTCGTGCACGCCGACAGGCGCACCCCTCGTGTCCGACTCGCCGGTCGGCGCGGCCGACGCCGGGCGCCCGGCGTCGACGGCTCGGTCCGCGCCGTGGCACCGGACCGTCCGGACCGTCCGGACCGCCTGCAGGCTCTCGTCGCCGTGCTGCGCCGCGGCGAGGAGCAGGCCCGCGCTGCGCAGGCCGCCGGGACAGCCGGGACCGCCCAGCCGAACCCGACAGCACCAGGCGCCGCGTCGGGCGCACGCGCGGTGACCACCTCGGCTCCCGGCCGGACCGCGAGCCCCGGCCGGACCGCTGCCGGCGGCGTCTCCGCAGGTCGCGGCCGCAGCGCTGACGGCTCGGCAGCACCGTCCTCCGCGAGCGCGAGCACCGGCACCTCCGCGACCTCTGCGGGCCAGCCCGGTGAGGGAACAACAGAACCTGTCGTCGCGTTGGCACTGCTGCGTGAGGCGGCGGCCGACGGTCGTGAGGTGCTCGTCGACATCGTCGGCCCTTCAGGAGACCTGACCCGTCGTCGGCTCCGCCCGACGCGTCTGGACGCCGGTCGCCTGCGGGCTGTCGACGTCGCTCGCGAGTCCGAGCTCACCGTCGCCGTGCACCGCATCGCGAACGTCGAGCCCATCCCCGGCGCACCATGAGCCGTTCCTGACCCTCCGACTCCCCCCGCACCTCGCCTCCGGGCGACCGGCGCGGGCACGCACCTCGCTCGACAGACCACCCACCCCAGGGAGAACGCTGCATGCCTGACGGCCCACTCATCGTCCAGAGCGACAAGTCCCTGCTGCTCGAGGTCGACCACCCGCAGTCCGACGCGGCGCGCCGCGCGATCGCGCCCTTCGCCGAGCTCGAGCGCGCCCCGGAGCACGTGCACACCTACCGCCTGACGCCGCTCGGGCTGTGGAACGCGCGCGCCGCGGGTCACGACGCCGAGCAGGTCGTCAACGTGCTGCTGGCCTTCAGCCGGTACGCGGTCCCGCACGCGCTGCTGGTCGACGTCGCGGAGACGATGTCGCGGTACGGGCGGCTCACGCTGTCCAAGCACCCGGTCCACGGCCTGGTGCTCGAGACGACGGACCGCGCCGTGCTCGCCGAGGTGATGAAGTCGAAGCGGACCGCCGGGCTGTTCGGCGACCGCATCGACGACGACACCGTGTCGGTCCACGCCTCGGAGCGCGGCCACCTCAAGCAGGTGCTGCTCAAGCTCGGCTGGCCCGCCGAGGACCTCGCGGGGTACGTCGACGGCGAGAAGCACCCGATCGACCTCAGCCCGACCGACCCCGGCCACGGCGACAAGCCCTGGGAGATGCGCCCCTACCAGCAGCAGGCCGTCGACGGGTTCTGGCACGGTGGCAGCGGTGTCGTGGTGCTGCCCTGCGGTGCGGGCAAGACGATCGTCGGCGCCGGAGCGATGGCCAGGTCCGGCACGACGACGCTCATCCTCGTGACCAACACCGTCTCGGCCCGGCAGTGGCGCGACGAGCTCGTGCGCCGCACGACGCTCACCGAGGACGAGATCGGCGAGTACTCGGGTGCCCGCAAGGAGATCCGCCCCGTCACCATCGCGACCTACCAGGTGCTGACGACCAAGCGGAAGGGCGTGTACACGCACCTCGAGCTGCTGGACGCCCGCGACTGGGGTCTCGTGGTCTACGACGAGGTGCACCTGCTCCCGGCGCCGATCTTCCGCATGACGGCCGACCTCCAGGCCCGCCGCAGGCTCGGTCTGACGGCGACGCTCGTCCGTGAGGACGGCCGTGAGGACGAGGTCTTCTCGCTCATCGGCCCCAAGCGCTACGACGCCCCGTGGAAGGACATCGAGGCGCAGGGCTACATCGCCCCGGCCGACTGCGTCGAGGTGCGTCTGACGCTCCCCGAGCGCGACAGGATGCTCTACGCGACGGCCGAGCCCGAGGACAAGTACAGGCTGGCGGCCTGCGCACCGGGCAAGAACGCGATCGTGGAGAGGCTGGTCAAGCTGCACGAGGGCGACCCGACGCTCGTCATCGGCCAGTACATCGACCAGCTCGAAGAGCTCGGCGAGCACCTCGACGCACCTGTCATCACGGGGGCGACGTCGGTCAAGGAGCGTCAGCGGCTCTTCGACGCCTTCAGGACAGGTGAGATCACCAAGCTCGTGGTGAGCAAGGTCGCGAACTTCTCGATCGACCTGCCCGAGGCCTCGGTCGCCATCCAGGTGTCGGGGTCCTTCGGCTCCCGCCAGGAGGAGGCCCAGCGCCTCGGCCGGGTCATGCGCCCGAAGGCCGACGGGCGCACAGCGCACTTCTACGCGGTGGTCGCCCGCGACACCGTCGACCAGGAGTTCGCCGCGCACCGGCAGCGGTTCCTGGCCGAGCAGGGCTACGCGTACAGGATCGTGGACGCCGACGACATCGAGCAGGTCACGGACGAGCGCGCCTGACCCAGCAGGCAGGCCTGCCGCCCGCTCGACCGGCCAGGCTCGCCAGGCGCGTGCACCGCTCCCGCCGGTCCGGCTGCACGGTCGCCAGCACTGCCGGGGCCGTCGACGGGGTCGTCCCGTCGACGGCCCCGTTGCGGTCTTCTCGCAGGTAGCGCAGGATCGCAGGGTGGACCTTGCGCGTGCGTACCCGACTGTCCGGCACCCTGCTGCGCCCATGACCCACCTCGCCAGACCGGCGCTCGAGATCCGTGCCGCCCTCGCAGCGCTGCTCGCGGTCCTGGCCCTCGTGCTCCTCGCGCCGTCTGCCCGCGCGGACGAGCCGCTGAACCTGCCGACCGACATCACCGACACCGCTGGCGTCCTCGACGAAGGTGCCGTCCGCTCGGCCCTCGACGCGCTCCGCGACGACACGGACCAGCAGCTCTTCGTCGCCTACGTCCCCACCTTCGACGGTGCCGACGGCCCGGCGTGGGCCGAGGAGACCTTCGCGCTGTCGGGCATGGGGACGAACGACGTGCTCCTCGCCGTCGCCGTGGACGACCGCCGGTACGCGCTCTACGTCGGTCCGGGCAACCCCCTCACCGACGACCAGCTCGACGCCGTCGAGGTCGCCGTCGAAGACCGTCTCTCGCAGGACGACTGGACAGGCGGGGCCGTCGCCGCCGCCGACACCCTGCGCTCTGAGCTCACCGGGGGGTCAGGCCCGGGGGCCTTCACGGTCCTGCTGGTCGGCGGTCTCGTGGTGATCGCCCTGATCGCCCTCGTGGCCTGGGCCGCCGCGCGACGTCGCCGCAGCGCGGGCAACCCCGCCGAGGGTGGCCTCTCGACCCTGCCGACCGACGAGCTCGAGCGCCGCGCGAGCACCGCCCTCGTCGCCGTCGACGACGACCTCAAGACCGCCGAGCAAGAGCTCGGCTTCGCCCAGGCCCAGTTCGGCCCCGAGGCGACAGCCTCCTACGAGGCTGCGCTGGCCGCCGCCAAGGGCGCGGTCACACGTGCCTTCACCCTGCGTCAGCAGCTCGACGACTCGACGCCGGAGACCGAGCCCCAGAAGCGGGTCATGCTCGCCGAGATCATCGGGCTGTGCGACCAGGTCACGGAGTCCCTCGACGCCGAGGGCGCCCAGCTGACCGAGCTCCGCAACCTGCAGGCGACGGTCCCCGAGGTGCTCGCCGAGACCCGTGAGCGGATCGCGACGGCTCGCGCGCGGGTCGAGCCGGCCCGCGGGGCCCTCGCCTCCCTGGCCGTCACCTACCCGGCCTCGGCCCTCACCTCGGTGTCCGCCAACCCTGACCAGGCGACCCGCCTCCTCGACGCCGCCGCCGACTCGGTGACCGCGGGTGAGGCGGCCGTGACGGGCGGCGACAGGGCGACGGCTGTCGGCCACTCCCGCGCGGCGTCGCAGGCCGTCGGTCAGGCCCTCGTGCTCCTCGACGCCGTGGACTCGGCCGGTGCAGACCTGGCGAGCGCAGGTCCGCGCCTGGACGCAGCCCTCACGTCGATCGCCTCCGACCTCGCCGACGCCGACAGGCTGGGTGCGGGTGACCCGGCCGTCTCGGCTGCGGCCGACCGCGCCCGCACCGTGGTCACGCAGGCCCAGGCCGCGCGGTCCGGCGGCGACCCGCTCGCCGCGATCCGCGACGTCACCGAGGCCGAGGCCGCGCTCGACACGGCCCTCGCACCCCGACGCGAGGCCGACGAGCAGCGGGCCAGGGCTGCGGCTCTGCTCGCGGAGACCCTCGGTCGGGTCGGGTCGCAGATCACCGCGGTGTCCGACTTCATCACCACCCGCAAGGGCGCCGTCGGCCCAGAGGCCCGCACCCGGCTCTCGGAGGCCACCCGGCTCTTCGACGAGGCCCGGGCCCTGGCGCCCTCCGACCCCGTGACGGCGCTCGACACCGTCCGCCGGTGCGAGCAGCTCGTGCAGTCGGCGCAGCAGCTGGCGCAGGCCGACGTGCAGTCCTGGGAGAACCGTCAGGGGCCGGGCAGCGGCGGGTCGAACGTCGGGGGCATGATCCTCGGCGGTATCCTCATCGACTCGATCTTGCGTGGCGGCTCCGGCGGCCGCGGAGGCTACGGCGGCGGAGGGGGCATCGGCGGCGGCGGCTTCGGTGGCGGCTTCGGGGGCGGCGGACGCAGCCGTGGCGGAGGCTTCGGCGGCGGGGGCGGCCGGAGCGGAGGCAGCCGCGGAGGCGGCGGTCGCAGCAGGGGCGGCCGCTTCTAGCCGGCCGCCGCGGCGCAGGTCCGCCGCAGACGGGAGCACGTCAGACCACGCCGGCCCACGAGCAGAGCACGGCACGCGCCGTGCGCACCACACGTCCGGGCGGCGCAGCCCACCGCCGGGCACGCACCTCACAGAGCACGCACCTCACACAGCACGCACCTCACACAGCACGCATCTCACAAGGCACGCACGAGAGAGAAGGCACGCACATGGCACAGAAGCAGAGCATCTTCGGACGGGTCGCGCAGCTGGCGAAGGCCAACATCAACGCCCTCCTCGACGGCGCGGAGGACCCCCAGAAGATGCTGGACCAGCTGGTCCGCGACTACACGAACAACATCGCGGAGGCCGAGCAGGCCGTCGCCCTGACCATCGGCAACCTGCGGCTCGCCGAGCAGGACTACAACGAGGACGTGGCCGCCGTCCAGGAGTGGGGCAGCAAGGCCGTCGCCGCGTCGCAGCGCGCCGACCAGTACCGCGCAGCGGGCAACACCGCCGACGCGGACAAGTTCGACAACCTCGCCAAGATCGCCCTGCAGAAGCAGATCTCGTCCGAGACCGAGGTCCGGCAGGCCGAGCCGTCGATCACCGCGCAGCGCGAGACCGTCGAGAAGCTCAAGACCGGCCTCACGCAGATGAAGTCCAAGCTGGCCGACCTCAAGTCCCGCCGGGACTCTCTCGTCGCGCGGCAGAAGACGGCCGAGGCCCAGCAGACCGTGCAGGGAGCGCTCAGCTCGATCAACGTGCTCGACCCCACGAGCGAGATCTCGCGCTTCGAGGAGAAGGTCCGCCGCGAGGAGGCCAAGGCCATCGGTCAGGCCGAGGTCGCGGCGTCCTCGCTCGATGCGCAGTTCGAAGAGCTCGAGGCCTCGGGCGCGCAGATCGAGATCGAGGCACGGCTCGCCGCCCTCAAGTCGGGCAGCACGGCCGGCGCCCCGCAGATCAGCAGCACGCCGGTCACCCCCTCGATCGAGGGCTGACACCGGTCGAGGGCTGAGAGCCACGTCCGAGGGCCGGCACGCACGGCCCGCTGCTCGCCGCGCAGGAGCGCCGAGCAGCGGGCCGTCGCGCTGTCGGCTCAGACGAG
>Ga0308156_1003606_pt1 | contig 11687 bp, 12 predicted proteins | sample PhyAR2_FD_201041 | JGI IMG/M metagenome (GOLD analysis project Ga0308156, IMG submission 201041) | Phyllosphere microbial communities from UC Gill Tract Community Farm, Albany, California, United States - DLSL A.R2 | ecosystem: Host-associated > Plants > Phyllosphere > Unclassified | place: USA... | reverse complement strand
TGACTCCCCCGCCGTCGGCCGTGCCGGTCACCGTCCGGCGGGGTCTCGGTGACGACGCCGCCCAGGGCAACTTCTGGCAGCAGATCGGCGGGCGGCCGACCTTCGAGAAGTTGGTCCGTCGCTTCTACGAGGGCGTCCGGACCGACGAGGTGCTCTGGCCGATGTATCCCGAGGCCGATCTCGAGGGCGCGATCCAGCGCTTGACGGGGTTCCTCGAGCAGTACTGGGGTGGGCCCACCACCTACAGCCAGGAGCGCGGGCACCCCCGCCTGCGCATGCGGCACATGCCGTTCCGGGTGACGCCCGAGGCGCGCGACCACTGGCTGCAACACATGCGGGTGGCCGTCGACGAACTCGAACTCGCACCCCTCGACGACGCGATGCTCTGGGGTTACCTCGACCGCGCCGCCCAGGCCATGGTCAACACCTTCGAGCGCTGACGACCGCGGACCGCGTCAGAGCAGGGACGACCGACGCTTGACGAGGACGTGGCCCTTGGGCGTCGTGAGGCGCGTCCAGGTGCCCGTCTCGAAGACGGCGACCTCGTCCTCGCCGTCGAGGAAGCCGAGGCTGAGCGCACCGAAGCCGGCACCTGCGGGGACTCCCTCGGCGCCCTCGACGGGTGCCGACCACACGTCGGCCCTCACCCGGTGCACGATCTGCTCGCCCGTGCCCGTCGGGATCGCCTCGGCGACGCGGGCGATGCCCGCCTCGGCCGTCGAGCGGAGGCGGTCGGACTCGATCGGTTCGAGCCGTGCCCAGCCGCCCCGCGGCGGTGAGATGGCCGCCCAGGTCACCGTGTTGACCGTGGCGGGCACGGACACGGTGACGGGCGCGGTCGGGTCGACGACGTCGTTCTGCAGGCGCACGAGGCGCTCTTTCAACGACCGGACCGGCACCACGGCGTCGAACTCGGGACGGTCGTCGAGCTGGAAGGTGCGCAGTCCGAGCACCGTGGGGCTCGAGTCGAGCAGCCCCATCGGGTAGAAGACGGCGACGTAGACGGCGAGGACGCCCGAGCCGGCGATGAGCCGGACCGAGCCGTCCTCGACCCGGCCCGCACGCCCGAGATAGGTCGCGAGATCGCTGAGGGACAGGGAGTCGGGGAGGGTGAATGCGTCGTTCATCGGCCCCCTAAACTACATCGGGTGACCGTCGATCCGCTGCAGAGCCTGCTGTCCACCCTCGACCTCTCGCCGGCGGGCAACGTCGGCGGGCAGGACGTCTTCACCGGGGGGTCACAACCCGAGCCGCTCGGTCGCGTGTTCGGCGGACAGGTCGCGGCGCAGGCCCTCGTGGCCGCCCAGCGCACCGTCGGCGGTGGACGCGACGTCCATTCGCTGCACTCGTACTTCCTGCGGCCCGGCGACCTCACCATCCCCATCACGTTCACGGTCGACCGCATCCACGACGGCCGCTCGTTCGCGACCCGACGCACCCAGGCCTCGCAGGACGGGGTGCCGATCTTCTCGATGATCGCGTCCTTCCAGATCCCCGACGAGGGGCTCGACCACCAGGTCGACATGCCCACCGGGCTGCCCGACCCCGAGGACGTCCCGAGCGACGCCGAACTGCTGTCGGCCGTCGACAACCCCGTCGCCCAGTCGTGGGCGCGGCGCCCGTTCGACATGCGTCACGTGCCGTCGCCCGTGTTCTTCAGCGTCGAGGGCGACCACGTCGCCCACCAGGCCGTCTGGCTCAAGGCGACGGGCCCGCTGCCCGACGACGCCGACCTTCACCGCGCCGCCCTGCTCTACGCCAGCGACTACACCCTGCTCGAACCGATCTACCGCCGCCACGGCGTCGCGTTCGTCACCCCCGGCCTCAAGGTCGCGAGCCTCGACCACGCCATGTGGTGGCACCGCCCCGCGCGTGTCGACGAGTGGCTGCTCTACGTGCAAGAGAGCCCCAACGCGGTCGGTGGCCGCGGGCTCTCGCTCGGTCGCATCTACGACCGCGCGGGCACGCTCGTGGCGAGCGTCGCGCAAGAGGGCATGGTCCGGGTGCCGCGAGGCTGACGGGACGCGTGCCGGGTCAGCGCCGGCGAAAGGCGAGGGGCTCTTCGACGAACGGTGACCAGGCGTCGCGCTCGACGTCCGAGATGCGTCGTGGCCTGTCGGTCGCCGAGTCGACGAGCACGATCGTGGTGGCGGCCTTCGTGAACAGCTGCCGGGGTTCGACGCCCTCGGGCGACCAGACCTCGTAGCAGACCTCGAGGCTCGCTCCGCCGAGACGTCCGACCCAGATCTGCACGTCGAGTGGGGCCCGCAGGTACGGAATGGGGATCAGGTACTCGAGCTCTTGACGGGCGATGAGTGTCATCGTCGTGGCGTTCGGGCTGCCGTCGAGGACGGCGGCCGACGACCGCTCGTCGATCGCCCCGTCGGCCGACCAGAACGCGTCGATGCGCGCCTCCTCGAGGAGGCGCAGCATCGACGCGTTGTTCACGTGTCGGTACCCGTCGAGATCGCTCCAGCGGACTCGGGTCGGCACGTGCAGGCGGGTCATGACGGTGGGGTGCCGGTCAGTCGCGCGTGAGCTTGCGGTACGTGGCCGAGCTCGGCTTCGCCGCGTCGGCACCGAGGCGCTCGACCTTGTTCTCTTCGTACGCCTCGAAGTTGCCCTCGAACCAGTACCAGTTGGGGGTGCCGTCGTCGTTCAGGCCCTCCCACGAGAGGATGTGCGTCGCGATGCGGTCGAGGAACCACCGGTCGTGCGTGATGACCACGGCACAGCCGGGGAACTCGAGCAGCGCGTTCTCGAGGCTGCCCAGGGTCTCGACGTCGAGGTCGTTGGTGGGCTCGTCGAGCAGCAGCAGGTTGCCGCCCTGCTTGAGGGTCAGCGCCAGGTTGAGACGGTTGCGCTCACCACCGGACAACACGCCGGCCTTCTTCTGCTGGTCGGGACCCTTGAAGCCGAACTGCGACACGTAGGCCCGCGACGGGATCTCGGTCTTGCCGACCTGGATGTAGTCGTGCCCCTCGGACACGACCTCCCACAGGTTCTTGTTCGGGTCGATGCCGCCACGGCTCTGGTCGACGTACGAGATGTCGACCGTCTCGCCGACCCTCAGCTCTCCGCCGTCGAGCGGCTCGAGGCCGACGACCGTCTTGAAGAGGGTCGTCTTGCCGACGCCGTTCGGGCCGATGACGCCGACGATGCCGTTGCGGGGCAGGGTGAACGACAGGTCGTCGATGAGCACCCGCTCGCCGAACGCCTTGTGCAGCTTCTTGGCGTCGATGACCTGCGAGCCGAGGCGCGGGCCCACGGGGATCACGATCTCTTCGAAGTCCAAGGTGCGCGTGCGCTCGGCCTCGTTCGCCATCTCTTCGTAGCGGGCCAGACGCGCCTTCGACTTGGCCTGGCGGCCCTTGGCGTTGCTTCGGACCCACTCGAGCTCGGACGCGAGGCGCTTCGCGAGCTTGGCGTCCTTCTTGCCCTGGACCTGGAGGCGCTCGCCCTTCTTCTCGAGGTAGGTCGAGTAGTTGCCCTCGTAGGGGTAGAGACGGCCGCGGTCGACCTCGGCGATCCACTCGGCGACGTGGTCGAGGAAGTACCGGTCGTGGGTCACGGCGAGCACGGCGCCGGGGTACTTGCTGAGGTGCTGCTCGAGCCAGAGCACGCTCTCGGCGTCGAGGTGGTTGGTGGGCTCGTCGAGGAGCAGGAGGTCGGGCTTCTGCAGCAGGAGCTTGCACAGCGCGACGCGGCGCTTCTCACCGCCGGAGAGGTTCGCGACCTCGGCGTCACCCGGAGGCGTGCGCAGGGCCGACATGGCCTGCTCGAGCTGGGAGTCGAGGTCCCACGCGTCGGCGGCGTCGATCTCTTCTTGCAAGGTGCCCATCTCGGCGAGCAGCGCGTCGAAGTCGGCGTCGGGCTCGGCCATGGCGGCCGAGACCTCGTTGAAGCGGTCGAGCTTCTGCTTGATCGGCCCCACGCCTTCTTGGACGTTCTCGAGGACGGTCTTGGTCTCGTCGAGCTCGGGCTCTTGCATGAGGATGCCGACCGAGTAACCGGGGCTGAGCTTCGCCTCGCCGTTGCTGGGGGTGTCGAGCCCCGCCATGATCTTGAGGATCGTCGACTTGCCGGCGCCGTTCGGCCCCACGACACCGATCTTCGCCCCCGGGATGAACGACATGGTGACGTCGTCGAGGATCAGCTTGTCGCCGACCGCCTTGCGGGCGCGCACCATCGAGTAAATGTATTCGGCCATGGCAGCGAGTCTATCGGGCGGGGCCCCGACCCCGACGTCACCAGTCGATGGCTCGGGTCGACCCCACGAGGCAGGCACCCGTGCCGAGCACCGGCGCCGTCTGGCTCGTGTACCCCGCGCCCGAGACCTGCCCGATCAGGCAGTCCTGACCCCAGAGCACGGAGAACTGCACGCTGTCGGCGTCGCGGCCGATCGAGGTCGTGTCGGCGGTGACCTGCATCGACGACTTGTCGAAGCCCGCAGCCACGAGCGCGTCGACGACCGCGCGCCCGCCCGGGCGGGCGTTCGCGGCGACGGTCGCCGCGTTCACCTCGTCGAAGTGGGCCAGCGCCTCGGCCGTCGTCGACTCGGACGAGAACGCCGGAGCGCCCGTCGACGTCGCCGTGGGCTGCGTCGTCGGTGCCGGCTCGGGGGACGAGGTGCAGCCCGCGAGGGGGACCGCCACGGCCAGCAGGATCGCGGCGAGCCCCAGGCCGCGTGGGGGTCTCGAACCGTGCACAGGTGCCCTTCGTCGCGGGTGGCGGCCGCGGGTCGGCGAGCCGTGTCGAGTCTACGGCGTACCGACCCGCGGGCCGGGAGCACGGGGGCGCTCCGGAGCTCAGAACGGGGCCGGCGCCTCGTCGGCACCGATGGCCGGTGGAGCACCCCAGTCCGCACCCTCGTCCGGGACCGCCACCCGGTCGGGGTCCGACGAGGACGCATCCGAGGCGGAACCGTCCGAGGGACCTCCGTGACCAGCCCCACCGTCGCCCTCCGCCTGGGGTGCCGCCCCGTCCAGGCCGGAGGTCGCGGCCGGGTCGTCACCACCCGCGGCAGTCGGCGCCACCGGTCCGACGGCCGGGGCGGACGCGACCCGTCGTTCGAACGTCGACCTTCCCCAGACGAGGTCGTGACCGATCGCGTCGGCGTCGACCTCGACCGTCATGCCGCTGCGTTCACCGGACTCCCACGAGCGGATGCGGACCCGCCCGGTGACGACGACCCGCTGCCCCTTGCGGAGACTGGCGAGGACGTTGTCGGCGAGCTGGCGGAAGGCCGTGACGGTGTACCAGTTCGTCTCGCCGTCCACCCACTCGCCCTTGACGCGGTCGTAGCGGCGTTGCGACGAGGCGAGCCGGAAGCTCGAGATGGAGAGGCCTGACTGCGTCACGAGGGCCCGGGGGTCGGTCGCGATGATCCCTGTGAGGGTGATGGTGTCTGTCATGACGGGAGTCTCGCGAAGGCGGGACTCCCCCGGGACGGCACCCGCGCCTCCTTGTGGAGAAGGACGACGGGGGCCGCTCGGGGGACGACGCGACGCGAGGTCGTCCGCGGACGCCTCAGTGCTCGTGGAACTCGGGGTACTCGGCTCCCGGGCCCAACGCCGCGAACAGGGCGCTCTTGGCCACGGCCAGGGTCGGATAGACGCCGCCGTCGGTCCCCTTCGCGGAGAGGCGCACGGTGAAGCCGCCGTCGCTCCGCAGGATGGTGCCGACCGCGCCTGCCGGGCCCACGGCCACCCAGGTCTGTCGGTGCAAGGTGTTCTGGTCACTCATCGTCGAGCGCCCCTTTCCTCTTCTCTCGGTCGGTCGCGCCGGTCGGCGCGGCCCGTCTACGAGGCGAGCACGTACTTCGCGTACGACTTGCGGATCTTGGTGACCTTCGGCAGAGCGACGGCCGTGCAGTAGCCCTGGCCGGGGTTCTTGGCGAAGAAGTCCTGGTGGTGCTCCTCGGCGTCGTACCAGGTGGGCAGCGGCTCGATGGTCGTGACGACACCGCCGTCCCAGGCCTCGGAGGCGCGGTCGCGGGCCGCCCGGAAGAGCACCGCCTGCTCGTCGTCGGCGGAGAACATCGCCGAACGGTACTGGGTGCCGACGTCCGCGCCCTGCCGGTTCAGCTGACGCGGGTCGTGCAGGGTGAAGAAGACGTCGAGGACGACGTCGGCGGGGATCTTCTCGGGGTCGAAGGTGACCGCGACGGCCTCGGCGTGCCCCGTCCGGCCGGTGCACACGTCGTCGTAGCTCGGCTCCACGGTGTCTCCGCCGGTGTAGCCCGAGACCACCTCGGTGACGCCGTCGAGGGTGCGGTAGACCGCGTCGAGGCACCAGAAGCAACCGCCGGCGAGAACGAATGTCGTCATGCCCGTGAACCTACTCCCGACTCGAGGCCCCGCCCTAGGCTGACCGCATGAGATCACCCTTCACGCCCTACGTCGCCGACGACGCACGGTACTCACGACTCGACTACGTCCGCACGGGCCGCAGCGGGCTCAAGCTGCCCCGCATCTCGCTGGGCTTCTGGAACAACTTCGGTTCCGACCGCGGACTCGAGACCCAGCGCGACATCGTGCTCCGCGCGTTCGACCGCGGGGTCACCCACTTCGACCTGGCGAACAACTACGGCCCGCCCTACGGCTCGGCCGAAGAACAGTTCGGCCGCATCGCCGCGGCGAACCTGCGCCCCTACCGCGACGAGATCGTGGTGTCGTCCAAGGCGGGTTACGACATGACCCCCGGGCCGTACGGCGACGGGGGGTCGCGCAAGTACCTGCTGAACTCGCTCGAGGCCAGCCTCGGGCGGCTCGGCATGGACCACGTCGACATCTTCTACTCGCACCGCCCCGACCCCGAGACCCCGATCGACGAGACGATGGGGGCGCTCGCGACGGCCGTCCGGCAGGGCAAGGCGCTCTACGCCGGCATCTCCAACTACGACCCGGCGCAGACCGAGGCCGCGATCGACGCCCTGGCGGCAGAGGGCGTGCCGCTGCTGATCCACCAGCCGCGGTACAACATGTTCGACCGCCGGCCCGAGCGAGGGCTCTTCGACACCCTGCTGACCCGCGGCGTCGGCTCGATCGTGTTCTCGCCCCTGGCCGGGGGCCTCCTGACGAACCGCTACCTCTCGGGCAGTGCTCCCGCAGGCTCGCGCGCGGCCGAGGGCCGGTGGTTCTCCGAGGACGCCCTCGACGAGACCTACCTCTCGCGCGTCCGCGGCCTGAACGAGATCGCGGAGGCGCGGGGCCAGTCGCTCGCGCAGCTCTCGCTCACCTGGGTGCTGCGTCAACCCGCCGTGACCAGCGCCCTCATCGGCGCCTCGTCGGTGGCCCAGCTGGACGACAGCCTCGACGCCCTCGACGGTGCCGAGCTGACCGAGGACGAGCTCGCGGCGATCGAGCCGCTGGCGGTCGACGGCACGGGCCGCTGACCGGACGGCGCGGTGCCGACGGGGCACCGCGCCCTCCGAGGTGTCCGAGGTGCCCGAGGTGTCCGAGGTCGATGTCGGTGGTCACCCCTAGCGTCAGGGGTGTTCTCGACAGCATCGGCCGGATGACCTCAGGAGCACCTCATGACCAGCAGCACCCTCGACCACGCGATCGTCCCGTCTGCCCCGCACGCTCACGCAGGCGTTCCCCTGCCCTCCCTGCGCTCGACCCGGGGCGGCCTGCACCTCGTCCAGGTGCACGACGACCTCGCTCGGGTGACCCGACCCGGCGGTGAGATCGTGGGCTACGTCGAGCGCTTCGACGACCCGCAGGGCGATCGCTACCGCGCCAAGCGGTTCCTGCCCCGTCAGCGTCGCTTCGTCGAGATCGGTGAGTTCTGGAGTCGCGACGACGCCACCGACTGCTTCCGGTTCGCCTGATCCCGATGCCTCCGCCCGGGCACCGTGACGGCCTCGCCGACGGCGGACTCGACAGCATGTCGCAGCCGTCCAACCTTCGACCTCGGCTGTAGTGTTCGCCCCATGCAGTGGTGGAACGATCTCGTCGAATGGCTCTCTTCGGACAACGGGTGGCGTGTCGTCACCGATGCGGTGATCCCCTTCGTCGCCATCGTCGTGGCCGGAGTCGTCGCAGCCCTCATCGGCCGGGCGAGCACGCGGCGAGTCGTGTCGTCGCACGAGGACGAGGCGAAAGCCGCGGCCGTCGCCGCCCTCGTCTCGGCGGCCCGCAAGGGTGCCGTCTACAGCTCGCTCGGGGTCGAGGAGCGTGCTTACGCCGATCACCTCGGCCATGAAGCCGACGTCCGCCTGCGGCTGTTGCCCGCGACCGGCAGCACCCTCGCCGCCGACTGGGCGGCTCACGAACTGGCCGAGATCAAGCGCAACTCGGCGTCCTTCAGCTTCCAGTCCGAGCAGACGCTCGGTGAACTCCGCGACCGCCTCGTCGAGTGGCAGAACCGCCCCGGCCGGGCCAAGAAGCTCTTCCGCGACGATCTCGCCCGCTGGAGGTACGAAGAGGCCGACGTCGACCGAGACACGGCCGCGAAGCAGAAAGCCTGGGAGGCCGAGCAGCGCGCCGCGTCGGCGACCGAGCAGCGGCGCACCGAGGCCTCCGCGCCCACGGGTGCCGCCCCCTCGGCGACGCTCCGCCCCGCGGCCCTCGACGATGCCCCGGTCCGGGGTGGCGACGAGGCCTACCGGGCACCTACGGCTCCCGCCCCGCTGACCGGACCGTCGCCGATGTCCGCGCCCGAGGCACCCGCCGTCACGTCGGGTGACGCCTCCCACGACGACACGCGTGACGACCCGATGGACGACGAGCGCTACGAGCAGCCGGTCAGTGCGAGCCAGGTCCGCCGCCGCACGGCACCCGAACGCGCGGACGACTGACCACCTGGACGACAGCGCGCCCCCGACCTCGGTCGGGGGCGCGTCGTCGTGTGGGGGGTGTGGCGTGGTGCCCCCGGCAGGAATCGAACCTGCGACCAAGAGATTAGAAGGCTCCTGCTCTATCCGCTGAGCTACGGGGGCGAACCCGTCCACGATACCGTGCCCGGCCCGGCGAGCCGGGTCGGGCACGGCGCTGGTCAGCCCAGCGGGCTGGTCAGGTCGTACAGCGTGACCCCGTCGACCTCGGTCGAGGAGAAGTTCGCCTCGACCCAGGCCGCGATCTCGCTCGAGGACGAGCTGCCGCCGTTCGACTGCCCGACGGTCCCTCCGACGAACCAATGGATCTGCCCGTCGGCGACGTACTGCTCGAACTGCGCCAGGGTCGGTGACGGGTCGCTGCCGTTGAACCCGCCGACCGCCATGACCGGGTCGCCGGTCGCGAGCTGGTAGCCCGCCGCGCTGTTCGACCCGACGGCCGCGGCGACCCAGGTGTAGCGGTCCGAGTCCGCGCCGACCACGGCGGCGAGCTCGTCGCTGATCGAACCCGAGCCGAGCAGCGAGCCGGCTCCGCCCCCGCCACCGGGGAGTCCGCGCGTGGCCGTACCCGCGCCTCCCGCGGTTCCCGCTCCGGTGCCGGTGCCGGTGCCCGCTCCCCCGCCGGTGCCGCCCGGCAGCTGCGGGGGCGTTCCGCCAGCCGCGCCACCGGGCCCGCCACCAGCGGCCCCACCGCGGCCGCCGAAGCCGCCGGCGCCGCCTGCGCCGCCTGCGCCACCACCGCCGAACCCGCCCGTGCCACCCGACACGGTCGGGCCGGCCGTGACGATCGAACCGGTGTGGGCCGTCGACACGGTCTCGACCGAGTAGGCCGCCGGAGCCAGCAGGCCGCCCGTGAGCAGCACGGCGAGGGTCGCCGCCGTGAGCGCCCGGCCCCGTCGTGGCAGCAGCACGAGCACGGCGCCCACGACGGCGAGCGCGACGACGACGTACCGGAGCCACGGCTGCCAGGACTCCGCCCGACCGAGCAGCACCCAGGCCCAGACGCCCGTGAGCAGAGCCGACGCCGCCAGCACGATCCGCACCCACAGCCGGGCCCGTCGTCGCCACAACACGTCGGCCGCAGCCCCCAGGGTGACCGCGATGGCCGGGGCGAGCGCCACCGTGTAGTACGCGTGGAAGATGCCCGACATGAAGCTGAAGACGAGGGCGGTCAGCACCGTCCAGCCACCGAACAGCAACAGGGTCGCCCGACGGGCCGAGGTCCGGTGTCGCCAGCCGAGCAGCACGAGTGCCGAGACGCCGATCACGAGGGCGGCGGGAAGCAACCAGGTGATCTGGCCACCGAACTCGCCCGTGAAGAGCCGGGTGATGCCGGTCTCGCCCCACATGCCCGTCGTGGCAGCGCCGGTGCCGCCGCCCCCGCCCGTCACGCTGCCGGTCTCGTCACCCGTGAGCCGTCCGAGGCCGTTGTAGCCGAAGGTCAACTCGAGGAACGAGTTGGTCTGCGAGCCGCCGACGTACGGCCGCATGCTCGCGGGCACCAGCTCGACGAGGGCGACCCACCAGCCGGCCGACACCACGACCGCACCGAGCGCGGCCAGCAGGTGCAGCACCCGCCGGCGCAGCAGGACGGGCGCCGCGACGAGGTACACCCCGGCCAGCACGGGCAGGATGACGAACGCCTGCAGTTGCTTGGTCAGGAAGCCGAAGCCGATCGCCACGCCGGCCCAGACGACCCAGCGGACGCGGCCCGTCTCGACGCCGCGCAGCGTCAGGTACGTGGCGAGGGTCAGCAGCAGCACGAGCAGCGCGTCGGGGTTGTTGAAGCGGAACATCAACACGGCGACCGGGGTCAGGGCGAGGACTCCACCGGCGACGAACGCGGCGACGCCCGAGAAGTGCCGCCGCACCGTGGCCCAGACGAGTCCGACGGTCGCGACGCCCATCAGCGCCTCGGGCAGCAGGATGCTGAACGACGACAGCCCGAACACCCGGACCGACAACGCCATGATCCACAGGCTCGCGGGCGGCTTGTCGACCGTGATCGAGTTGGCGGCGTCGGACGAACCGAAGAGGAACGCCTCCCAGTTCTGCGAACCGGCCTGCACCGCGGCCGAGTAGAACGAGTTCGCCCAGCCGTTCGCCGACAGGTTCACCAGGTAGAAGGCCCCCGTGGCGACCAGCAGCGCGAGGAACGCCGGTCGCTCCCACCGTGCCGCGTCCTCACGCCCGCGCACCAGGCGACGGGCGAGCGAACGGAGGCGCGGGCCGGCCGACCCGGACGGCGCCCGTCGATCGGTCAGCGGCACCGGCGTGGTCCCGGCGCTCATCGACCGACCACCGTGACGTCGTCGTCGCCGGCCACGGCGGCGACGCGGGTGGCGAGGTCGGACACGGGGTCGGCGACACCGCCCCGCTCGTCGGCCGGTCCCGGCGTCACGTGCGTCGCCTCCGACCGGAACACCCAGACGCGCAAGAGCACGAAGCGCAGGACGGTCGCGACGAGGTTCGCGGCCGTCAAGACCAGCAGCTCGGCCTGCGCGCCGGCCGCGGGAGCCGCGGCGTGCAGCACGACGAGCGACCCCGAGGTCAGCACCCAGGCGAGCACGAAGACCATCAGCCCTTGCAGTTGGTGTCGCGCCACGCCCGACGCCCCCCGTACCCCGAACGTGAACCGCCGGTTGGCGGCCGTGTTGACCACGGCCGTGACGAGCAACGACACGAAGTTCGCCGCCTGGGCCGGCATCACCTGCTGCGCGACGAGGTAGAGCAGCGCGTACGCGGCGGTCGAGGCGACCCCGACGACGCCGAACCGCACGACCTGCGAGAAGAACGTCGGAGGCGCGGGCGGCTCGAACGGACGCCTCCCGATCGCGTCGTACACCGC
>Ga0308156_1003605_pt1 | contig 11692 bp, 15 predicted proteins | sample PhyAR2_FD_201041 | JGI IMG/M metagenome (GOLD analysis project Ga0308156, IMG submission 201041) | Phyllosphere microbial communities from UC Gill Tract Community Farm, Albany, California, United States - DLSL A.R2 | ecosystem: Host-associated > Plants > Phyllosphere > Unclassified | place: USA... | reverse complement strand
TGACTGAAAACATTTATATTTACCATTGCTGAGGTGGTGTATTTGCGTTTTCAATATAACATTTTTTGAAATCGCAATGCGCCACTTTTTTTATACGATTTTGGTAATCGTTTTGGACGCTAGTGATAAAGGTTTTTTACATGTTCATTTGGCAAGGTATTTCTGTCAAGCATCGTTGTCGTATATAATGCAAAGGGGACATTGCTAATTCCTAATAAGACCGTATCTCCTTGAAAAAATAGTACTGATCCATTTTTTTCATCACCCCAGTCTACCCGAAATAAAAACCACTTCCTTTAATGATACTCCTTCCTTCATTGTTATCCTTTTCCATAATGACTAAATATGGGATCTTACAACCGCCAGGTCACAGTTTAATTTCTCCTGCAATTCAACTATAAACTCAGGTTTCAAAGAGCTAGCAATTAAATGCGGATTCATCGTTTGCATTCTGAGGTCCCTTTTTACAACGATTAGACAATGGACAAGAATGGTTCAAATGAAACTTATTAGGAGAAGAGCGTCAGAGGCCCTAAACGTATTGGCAATAGTGGGGCTGACATTCATAAACGGTTGTTGGATGGCTAAAATAATGGCGTTGGAAATTTCCGAGTTTTCGGTTAGGAAAAACGTTTTGAGGTATCGAAAATTTTTGAATAGAATTGACAACTGATATCTCAAATAATCTAGCAAGCTTTACAGAGCCTGTAAAAGTAACTATTTTGGTAAATTCATAAGTAGTTCTTTTGCAGGCACCTCTTGAATTTTACCATCAACTTTTACCACCAAACTCTCACCCTTTGCAGCACTTTCTTCTGCCAATTTTCGTAAAGCCTTTTGCACTCCTAAACGAATTCGTTCAGCAAGATTGATATTTTCAATATTTACCTTATCGTTCATTATGGTATTTCGATTTTAGTGTTGACCAAATTTCGCTATTTGAAACGAATTCTCCAAATTTATCACCTTGAGCAATTATTTCGGGTATTAAATCCATGTTATCAAAAACCAGCCATCGATCACATATCGGAATATAAATGTTAAACAGGTTTTCTAAACCACGACGATATCGTCTTTCTATCACATCAGATGGAATATTGTGTCCCCCGTTTTCTACTCTCTTCTTTACGCGTTGTATGGCTAGTGAAGGTGAGTCGAGCCAAAAATAGAGTACAGTGACTGAATACCCCAGTTTTTGAGCTTCGAGTACTAAATTTTTATAGCTTCGAGTGGAGAGCGTTGTTTCAAATGCAAAATCAGCTTTATTCTTCATCAATTCCGCGCTATACGCTCCAACATAATTCGTCCAGCTGATACAGCTACGCTTTGCGGGTTGAAAGGAGAAATACCTGCTGCTATGTTGTCGGCATTTACAAATTCCCTGCAATCTAAAATCTCCGGTAACACGGTGTAACTAGCGGTTGTTTTTCCTGCTCCGTTGCAGCCAGAGATAATGTAGATATTTGGCATATGCTGTTTTTTTGTTAAAATAGGGAAAATTGACCAAATTTTAATTCCTTATTTAAAATTGGTTCTGTTTATCGTTATTCGCCTTAGTGTTTGTTGTTTCCTGTTCAGATGATGATGTGCCATTTATTATCCTTCAAAACCACTTTTTGGCCTATTCGTAATTTATAATTTTTTGAGCTATGAGAATCTAGCCAAACGCCAACTAAACGCCCACAATTTTCATTATCTAAATCACTTTTGAGATTTTTTGTGATTTCATTATCTGTATTAGGAATTACTTTTTTTTCAGCCACTCCATTAATACAACTTATTAGAGTTAAAATGTTTAAAACAATTAATGTTACTATAATAATCTTTGTCATACTTTTATAGATTGCCCAATCAATTACACATGCTTCTGTCAACATAAGTCTTGTTGCCATTGGAGTTAATATAATAACAGCCTCCACGAGGGCCACGGATGTAATTTCTCGAAGAAGAACTACTTTTAGATGTATTTGTTTTGCGCGGCGAAGGGGAGGAGCTTGTACTTTTAAATTGATTGATATTTGATGATGTAGATTTGTCTTTTACATATTCCCAGGTTCCGTCGCTTTTTAATAATACCGTCTTTCCATCCGTCGTTGTAGCATATTTGTTTTGCGCACTTAGAGACAACGTCAGGATTGATAATATAGCGAATAGTATTTTTTTCATCATGTTGGTATATTAAACTGAGCTAAATGCTTCAATAGGTTTATACTGAGGACTTATAAGATTAAAATAGTAAATAGCAATTAGCTAAAACAATATCAATCCTACGAGTTCCTAAAGCATTGAATTTAATTTATCGTTGTCCCACTCAAAGAAGAAATCGCTACCATTAATTTCAACTTTCATCAAAAATGAATTAATGTCTAATCTACACGGAATATTACAATAACCACTATACTCAGTGTTTGGGAATATTGTGTTCATCTTTATATAGCCATTTTGAATAGACGTAAGCCGATCAACCTGTTTTGCTTTCAAACTTTCTAAGTTTTGGCGGGCGTATTGAGCGGCTATATAAGCGTTGCCACCATTAAATACTGTCGAATTTGATTTTGTATTTATGGAACCTGTCATGGACGTAGAACTAGTTCCAGCGTACATATTATTTCCGAAAAATCCATAATTAAGAGAGCGACCATTTGCAGTTACATATGTGTTCGAGTTTGAAGATATAAAAGAATAACCAGCTGCAACAGCTGCGAGCCCCTCAGATAGCCCATTCCATTGGATTTTCTTGACCATTGAAAGGTATTTTTTATAGTCAAAAATTGGAGCAGTAAAGAATTTGGATTTCACTTCATATTGAGCATATATTTTGGATGGATCTAACAATATATCTTTCTTGTTGTAATTTTGTACAAAAATCTGTGGCTGAAAAAATTTCCCATAGTTTTCTTCAATGGCCAATTTAATCGCGATAATCATTCCTTTGTATGCATACCGTAGTACGGGGGAGCCTTCATTGTAGAAGATGTAAAATTCTCTCGAAGGTGTTTTACCAATGAATGCATCAACATCTAAAAACTCTGTTGATTGTGAACTATCGATCTTTAAATGAGGAAGGTTGAATTTCTTAATCGTTGCGCTTTGGACAGCAAAGGCATCGTTAACATTATCTATTTTTTCAAATTCAAGTGAAAAATTTAATTTTTCACCAGAATCGTTGAATAAATGTTTCTTTTCATCCAACGGGAGATTGTAGCTATTCAATAATTTTTTTGCCTTTCCGTTGGAAATAAGTTGTATATCCTCAGATCCATTTAATTCCAGAGATGTAATGCTTGTGTATGAAAAATGAATGACAGTACTATAATCGTATTGATCAATTTGTTCGATGATCAATTCGGGATAATTGCTATTGTCGTAGTCTATCTTATTATATTGTGCTTTCGTAGAAAAATAGCTTGATAAGCTAATCCCTAACAATAGCATGCTTCTTAAACATACTTTTCCGAAATTCATTTTTTTCTAAGGTTAATATTAAAAACAAAGGTAGCGAAAAATCCTCTTTGCTTCTTCAAATAATAAATCAGCACATATCATTTTCGTTAAGTCGCGATAAGTTTTTAAATTTGCTATATGCAATCCGATCTCACATACGACAAAGCGAACTTGCGAGAATTGGCTTCTTTGGTGTCTCATGCGTCATTCAAGAAGCTTTCAAGCAGTACCAATCAGTCTTCTTATATCAGGAAGATGAAAAAGTATGTAGGTTGGAATGAGATGGTTGAAAATAAACCCAACCAATTAGGCGATTTAATCGCACATTCTTATCAGATCCTTGAACAAAATTATAGGCACGAATATATCTACAAGAATAAGTTGCTCAATGAGTATGTCTTGAAAAACTATTCCTTAGATGACACAATTCTACTCAATGAGTTTCGTGTTGGTCAGTCCATTGCAGATACGGTGCTTGTCAACGGAACGAATAAGGTTTTTGAAATAAAGACCGAGCTGGATTCCCCCGAACGCTTAGTAAGTCAGTTGAACGATTATTACCGAGCTTTTACCGAGGTTTATCTATTTACGCACGTTTCCTTGCTAAACAAATATCTTCGGGTACTTCCTGCTTACGTAGGCGTATTGATCTATACAGAAGAGGGAGAGGTTTCTGAATATCGTGCTGCTGTCAAATACACAGCTTGTCTTGATGCCAGCTATATGATGTCGTCCTTGCGAAAACCTGAATATAGCCGGCTTATAAAAGAACTTGTAGGGTTTTTACCTGACGTAACACCAGTATTTTATTATCGAGCATGTCTGGAAATATTAACGGAGCTGCCAGTAGAAGAAGTCCAAGCAATGTATTGCCATATCTTAAAAAGTCGTATTGATCCACAAACCAATTTATACTTGACTCTTGGCGATGTACCTTCATTCGTTAACTTCTCTTTTTATCAGGCGAAATACAATAAAAAGTCGTATCTTACTTTGATTAATAATCTAAGTAAGAACCTATTATTATAAAGCGCTTATGTATTTCCCGTATCTCCGAGGTAAGCAATTTGAGTTAATTGCATTACGTGAACTTGTAGGGCTTCCATTAAACCCAGAGAAGATCATTCCTATTATTGAACCTGTAAAGAAGAATACCTCTTCGCTAAGGACAGCACTTAAAGCTTTAAGCGGGGCTAATATCCGTGTACAGTTGGTGGTAAATACTGAGCATGGAGAATTAAAAGGTGATAGTGAATCCATTTTTAATTTAATTGAAGAACTAAAAGATCTAGGTGTCACATCCATTATACCGACCTATTTAATTAAGACTGATCGTGATAGCTTTTTTGCGCAAGAAAGCATTAGGCAAAGAGGCTTTTCAGATAGTGGTTATGCATTGGTTCATCTTAATAAAACAAATGATATTCAATCTTTAAGCGATTTTACAAAGGATACAGCCTGCCTTTATAATACCATTCATATAAACAATCTTTTTGGTCTTAAGCGGAAGTATGATAACAGAGCGTTATTGAGTGATAATTTCAATAAACTTACAAAGAATACGGATTACATTGGGATAAGAGAAGAAGTATTTTCAACTGATTACCTTTACTATCCGGATGAGGGATGCATTGCTTTTGCAGATTACCAATCCATTGGAAGCGCTTATAGTGAGGGCGGAGGTCCTGCTTATGCTGTCGCCATACATCTAACCTTTAAATTGGATGGAGACGAGGATATCCGTATTGCACACTTTGTTTCTAAATCAAATGATGATGCATCCGATCCGGCAAGGAAATATTTTGAAGCCTTGGAGGATTTAATACAATTTGTTGATGAAAAGAGAATCCCTGAAACAATAGCAATAAGAGAGTTTCGTAGACATTATCGGCAGCAATCTTTTTCGGGCCTCGGCGTTGTCAAAAAGCTCTCCATCATGCATCACATCGAATTAATCCAAGGGCTAATCTCCTAATCTCAAAGCTATGAATTGTTGTGTAAACTGTTTCGCAGACCAAGGGGTGCGGGATAGGATAGAAGCGGAATCAAATGGAAAGGGACTTTGTGATTTTTGTGAAAGTAAAGATGTCTTTTTGATAGCCTGCGAGGAACTATCTGATGTCTTTGATGCACTATTTGAACTTTATATCAATCATCCAACGGCTGTATTATCCCTCAAAGATGACAGGTCGGTTGCAATGCATGAACATTTAATATGTTATTGGCCAAAGTTGTTCGATAGCAACAAACTAAAACCCAAAGATGTAAAACAGTTGCTTAACCAGATTGGCCGGGGCTGGGTCGGATTCAAGGAATCATTATTTGAGGAACCAGTAGAGTTGCAGATCTATCTTAATGGTGAAGCGACGGACGATTCCCATCGGATGCAATGGGAGAAATTTGCATCCGAGATAAAAGAGGAGAACCGTTTTTTTATTGCTAATACCTTAGATTTTGAGTTGCTGGAGTCTACCTTTAGCAGATTTGCAAAAACCTATCCTGTTGGAACGCATTTTTACAGAGCGCGGATCAGCGAGCGCCCACTTGAAGTCTATGAGCTGGGTAAACCGCCCAAGCTGTATACAACACCAGGCAGGGCCAATCCAGTTGGTATACCGTATCTATATATTTCTGAAAGTGAAGAGACGACCTTTTATGAAACACGGGTTTCTTTGCACGAGTCCATTAGTATCGGACGTTTTACGTTAAAGGCTCCATTGCAGGTCATTTCCTTAAAAAATATTGAAGATTACGGACCATTTGAAATTCAGGATCGTGGATTTGATATTGAGGAGTTTATGTTGGTCCGATCTTATTTGCTAAAACTCGAAGAAGAGCTGTCAAAACCCGTTCGGAAGCAAGATGTAAACCTTGATTACTTGCCTACCCAATATCTTTGTGAGTATATTAAGTCATTAGGGTTTCATGCGGTAGAATATCGAAGCGCAATGAAGGCCGGAGGCTATAACTTGGCAGTTTTTAATGATACTGACTTAGTTTGTATGGAAGTGAAACATTATCATGTGAAAGGCTTGAAATATAATTGGTAACATGCTTATGTTCAATTTTTTAAACTAGATTTTTATGTGTACGGTTTCCCGTAAATAGTCCTTCTTTCAAACCAATACTTTAGACTTACAGTTTGTAATCATAGCTATAATATCCCATCCATGTTAAATTCAATAAAAATGGTAAAGATGAAAAAAGCAGCAATTCTATTTATGATGTTTTTAATCACAGGATGTATTTTCTCTCAATCTAAGGATAATAGAAATGAATCAGGTAGACACCTTAAGCCAGCTGGATTAAATAAATTTTATGGTACCTGGAAGTATGAGGGGCAGGATGAAGTGTTTACTATAGTTTTAGTAAAAGAAGAGTATTTTAACAAAAAAAATGGTGATAAGTTAGATTTCGCAGTTGGTTACCATTCTTATAAAAAGGATGGTGCGTTGATCGATGGTTATGACGTTGGTGGTAAGAATACCATAACTACCGGATCTTTTGATAAAAAAATAGATAATGAAAATGTATTATCTTTTCGATTTAGGGAAACTAAAAATCGTGTTAATGCCCGAGGAACATTAACTTATGTCAAAGGAAATCCTGATAAACTAGTTTTAAAACTTATATTAGCGGAAGGTGGGGGAATGATAAGTATAGATGGGAAAGGTGGTCAATATAAACTTCACGTTCCGAATAATATTGAATTGAAAAGAGTGAAATAGAAAAAAATGTACAGTGCGTGATAGATATTTGCGCAATTTCAGAGTAACACATTAGCTTAAAAGCTTCTCTCTGTGAATTAGAGGGAAGCTTTTTTATTTAAGTATTCGCTTTATTGTCTCAGTAAAACTGCTAACTAAATCAGTATGGTTTCCCGTGACGAGTCCTACTTTCAAACACATATCCTATCCTAACAATGTGTAATAATCTTGAAGTTAATAGCTGTAAGCCTATCAATTCAGCATACCAATTCCAACATTCCAAATGCATATAAAAAATGAGAAACCCAAATATCTTTACCATATACAATATTACTAATATTATTAGTAATTTTGTAAAATGAAACCACTAGAAATCTTTTGCCGAAATCGGGTAATGCACGCTCAAATTACCGTGCATGATAAAAGCATGGGCATGAAAGATTATCATGTCTATAACAAAAATGGCCTTGCTTTTTATGTTTTCAGGAAATTTCAGGGCGTGTGGCAATTGGCATACGGTGTACTTGCCGATGACATCAGGGAAGCGTGCATTGACGCCCTTATACTTCGCTTTGATACGGATGTGCCTGAGCTGTTTTATCACCATGGAAAACGCCAGGTAGTGGAAGTTCGGGCCAAGGAATACAGCCTTTGGCATATTTATCTCAATAATGCTTATGTAGGAAGTATTCAATATTACAGCTTCACTAAGCAGTTCAATTACCACCTTGATGACAATTGCTTATTGACCGATGATCACGTGCAAAAGTATATTGCCATGATCCAGCGCGGGGAATTAAAGTGGATAAAGGATGATATTAGATGAAAAAGGATATAAAAGGAATAAAAAAACCTTGAGTCTGGGAGGATCTCAAGGTTTACCAATTACTACCTAAATTACTACCTATTTTTGAAAAGTACTATTAATACAATATCAAATCCTGTTTGGTTTTAAAAAATAAATATTTCTAGATGTTTAGAATGAAGTATCAGCGGTCTAAAAGTTTTCTATTACCGGATACCTAACTATAGATGATCTAAGCAGTAAAAAATATTTTATGTTGACGAACCAGGTTTGGATGATCATGGAAGAACTTTTTAACAAAAGACGGTTGTCTTTATCCAAGAGTGGGTTGATCTGGAGTACTCGTGAGACTGACAATAATATTCGATGAAGTAAAATAGCATATCAGAATAAAATTAATATCAAGTGGCAAGTTTTGAACAACATTTTCAGCGAAATGAAAAACTATCATCTCAAAATAATTTACGATCTTTACACTAGATGAATGCCCAAAGCCGGTTAACATCTAGCTCAAGCGGACATCTAGCCAAAACTGCCTCCCTTTTCGGTCATAAGGGAGGCTTTTTTTTAATTTTTACCTTCTTAAAATTGTTGAATAAATTAGCTACGTTAAGCATGCCAACATTACTCCCTTGGTCAAATATGCAATTACTGGTTGGAAATTTCATATTTTCTTCAAAGGAGTTCCCTATATGATCTAATTCTTCGCTATACAAAATACCTTACGTACTATTTCCAGTAACCGTTAAGGTATTTGTCAATCTGATTTCTGTTGCTTAAATCGATTAATTGCAAGCTATTCCAGTCCGCTAAAACCATTTCGTATTCTTCTCCTAAGCTATATAGTGCGTCTTTAATCAATTTGAAATGTTCTCGTGAAATTTCCGTTCGAGAAGCTGTCGCGTTGATCGAAAGCCAAATATGTTTTACAAATTCTTCTTCCGTATCAAAAAATACAGTGAAGTTTGAGAAACCAAAAGCTTTAGTGGATGTTGTTTCGCAGTTGGCTATTTTATAGCCGACATAGTTAATGCTTTCTGCTTTTTCAAATTTATAATTTGTTAATAGTTGACTCAGCGGTGTTCCTATCAATATTGAATTTGAAGACTTACCATTTTGGTAAATCTACCAAACAGGTAAGTCTACCTTATCATTTAAACATTACTTTAATTTGTGACTACCTAAATGATCTAAACCGTCAAGATATTGATGAAAAAAAATTAAATTTGTGTAAACTATTAAAATTAAGAGTTATGTCCGAACATGGTGATATTATATGGCAAGTACATACTTTAAGAGGTCTTGGGCCGATCAAATTTTCCATGTCGCGTTCGCAGGTCGATCGATTTAGTGCAGACATTGGCTCAATTCAGGCTGAACGAAGTGATACAGTTGAAAGTCAACAAGCTGGACTGGAGGATCTTTATAAAGTTTTTTCCGATCTTTTTAATGACGAAGATTTTAAAACAGTTTCAGAAGCAATCGTAGAGTTTGGTCCTGCAATGGATGACAGGGTTGTGGAATTCAGGACAAACGGTTTATCTTTTGAATATACATCTGGCCGACTTACAGAAATCTTCGTTGATGAAAACTGTAAAAAGCTAACTTTTATGAATATTCCGGTTTTTCTGGAGGATCCTGTTACCATAATAAAGAAATTAAGCCGCAGTTTGAAGGAGCAGCCGCTCATATACGAACAGGAAGTGATATTTCCGGAACATAAAATGTATTTATTCTCATTTGTAGAGGAGATAGGTAGCTCCGGTCAATATCAGGCCGGACCGTCCTTTCATAGAAGTATGAGCTGGCGAGACAGTGTCAGGCCAAATTCTGTCGAACTATCGGAATACCATCTCCTGGATTTGGATAGATTAGTTCCATAAGGAACGTATTATTCTAAATAATATCATATTGTAAAATTTTCCTGTAGGCTATCATGGTATTTGAAAGGGATTCGTAAAAAATAAGAATATTTTGGCAGAATACTGACTCTTAATTGCCGTGCTAAAACTTTTTGAAAGAAACTTTATGACGGGCCTTAGATATATTATGAAGAATAAGTTCTGGAATAAAATTATGGTTAACGGCTTGTCAGTGCTATTTTAATCCCCCATGCAACGCTAAATGGTTTATATTTTGTATTGTTAAAAGACCTATTTTATCCCAAAAAGTTTATTAACGAATGATTCAACAGGTATTAAAATATGAATTCTTATTTAACTGGACGGAATTGGATAATGTCGAAACCTATAAACGATTTATTGAATTTGCCAAAGTTAGGATGAGTAAAGAATCATTTGATTCTATAGCTGAGTTAGAATTGGCAATATACAATAGTTGGATTAATAGAAATCGGAAATAAAAATATGATTTAGCTATTGGACTGAACAAACTGCATAGGTTTCAGTGTCGATTTAATTCAATTACATGAATTTCACATTTTATATAATCAATGTAACTTAAAAACTAGCTATGTCTAAGACATCCAAAATAAACTGGAAGGACTATGAAGCCATTACTAAATACGTATATGAGTCGCTCGGTGCGCAATATGGCATCAAGATCTTAGGTTACGGTAATGCGTGTAAGTTGAAAGGGAAGTCTGGTATCATGCATCAGATTGATGTCTTGACTGAGCAATTAGATGGTACGAAAAGCATGAGCACTGCGATTGAATGTAAATACTGCAAAGAGAAAGCTAATAAGGATATTGTAATGAAACTATCTGAAACTATGCTTGACTTGGGTATAGAAAAAGGAATAATTGTATGCAAATCAGGATTTACCAAAGATACCGTATTGTATGCTGAACACAAAGGTATAAAGCTAGTTAAGCTCTGGGAAGCCGGGGAGAGTGATGTGGATTACAAAAAGGAAATAGAGTTTGGAACTCTGGATATCCGTCTAAACACCACACGAACTCGAGCTAATATAACCAGTATAACCTTTGGAAATAAAACTATTCATTTTGATCCGTTCACAGGTGAGGCCTATTTATTTACACTTCGTGATGCTTGTGGAAGAGAAGTTAGCTTAAAACCGTATCTGCTAAAATTTGCTTCTGCGGTTACCAATAGGAGAGAGGTTCTAAAGAATATTACACTTGATTATTCAACGGATAGAAAATTATTCCTAGATTTCAAAAATGAAGTACTGTCTGTAGAAAAGTTCTCTGTTACCGGATTTCTAACTATAGATGATCTAAGCACCAAAAAATATTTTACATTGACGGATCAGGTGTGGATGGTCATGGAAGAACTTTTTCATAAAAGACGGTTATCATTATCGAAGAGTGGTTTGATCTGGAGTGTTCCCGAAACTGCTAATAATATTTAATGAGGTGAAATAGCATTTTGGGATTAAATTATTATTAAGATATAATTTTTGAACAATATTTTTTAAGAAATTAACAACAATTATCTTAACTAATCTCGCGATCTTTACAATAGATGAACGCCCAAAGCCGGTTAACATCTAGCCCAAGCGGACATCTAGCCAAAATTGCCTCCCTTAACAATTGTAAGGGGGGCTATTTTTTACTTTATTGTCTTAGTAAAACCGTTGAGTAAATCAGCTACGGTTTCCCGTAACTAATCCTGCTTTCAAACCCATACCTTAGCCTTACAGTTTGTAATAATCTTGAAAGTTAATATCTGTAAACATATTAATTCAAAATAAATAATGTATATTAGGCTTGGGTATTAACCTTGCCCGATTGAAAAGTATAATGCCATGA
>Ga0308156_1003604_pt1 | contig 11692 bp, 19 predicted proteins | sample PhyAR2_FD_201041 | JGI IMG/M metagenome (GOLD analysis project Ga0308156, IMG submission 201041) | Phyllosphere microbial communities from UC Gill Tract Community Farm, Albany, California, United States - DLSL A.R2 | ecosystem: Host-associated > Plants > Phyllosphere > Unclassified | place: USA... | reverse complement strand
GAATTCTTCGTAGGCGAACTGGTCCTGACGCAGCTTGCCCAGGCGCGTATTGGGCTCGAGCATCACTTGGCCGCCAGAAGGCTCCAGGTCACCGCCCAGGATCTTCATGAAGGTCGACTTGCCGCAGCCATTGGCGCCGATCAGGCCATAGCGGTTGCCATTGTTGAATTTGACCGAAACGTTTTCGAACAGCGGCTTGGAGCCGAATTGCATGGTGATATTAGCGGTGGAGATCAAGGAGCTTACCTATCAATAACTTACGTGGCTTCATCGCAGCTACGGACCAATTTCGGACCAATCTGGAGCTTTTCCAGCTCCTGCCAGTCATTGGACGAGTTAATCCAACGTGCATAAGTCGATAAGAGCATCTGCACGCTATGCCCGAGCTGTTGGGCGATGAATGCGGGGTTGAGACCGGACATTAAGCATATTGTCGCATAGGTATGGCGGCAGTTATACGGTGGGCGATATCGGATCCCCAAACCCTTCAGGGTTGGGCGCCATTGGTGGTGAAGGTCCGATGTCTGCTTGACGTACTCGCCATTCTTCCCTGGAGGAAAGACGAACGGCGACTCATTGAACTGCCCCTTGCCCTGCTTGCGGCGCTCTGCATACTGCTTCGCGAACGCCAAGGCATGCAGCGCTCTGTCGTTGAGCAGAACAAACCGATCACGGCCGGTTTTAGTCCTCTCCTCCACAACGCCCAGCGCGACTGTCCGTCGGACGTGAGCGGTTTTCTTCATCGAGTCCACCGCATCCCAGCGTAGAGCCAAGCCTTCAGAGAGACGAAGCCCCGTGAAGAACATGAACTCGAAGAATGCTGCGTAGATCTGGCTGGGCCAGTGCGCGTGCTTGTATAGCTCAGCGATGATCAAATTGGCCTCGTCGAGAGTGAACGGATCGACTTCCTTCCTTGAGCGCGCTGGAAGTTGGATCGCTTCGGCGGGATTCCTGGTGATCAGCCCGTCCAGCACAGCTGAGCGGAGGATTGTCGACAGCTTCACCATGGCATTGCGTTTAACGGATGCCGATGTCCAGGTGATCGAGGTGACGATCCGCCTAAGAAGCGTGGGCGTGATCAGATCTATACGTACCAAGGCGAGGTGGGGCACCCAATACAGATTCAAGGTGCCTTTGTAGTTGAGCCTCGTGCCCGCCGCGATCTCCCGGCTGTCCAACCACAATTGAGCGTACTCGCCGAACGTTGGTACGCCACCCACGACAGCGCCGGAGCTAGGAAAGAGTTCCGCGTACTTGTCATGGTCGAGTAGGTTGAGTTTTATCAGGCTGTTTACTTTATCTCGAAGCTGGGATGCAGCCTTGATGCCTTTTTGTGTCGCGGGATAGGGAAGGGTCTCACTCCTGCGAGCACCTTCCCACATGAACCTGAGCCGGAGCGAGCCGTAGTGGACGTCGACGCCAGGGGGTAAATCCATTGGCTTTCCAGCCATTCGTCATACCTCTTTTTGCTGTAGATAATTCGGCCGCTGTGCTTCATCCATACGCCCTCGGGAATAGACCCCCGAAGTCGCCGGCCTTCGAGAGCGCGCTTCGTGCAGCCGAGTAAATCGGCCATTTTCTGTTCGGTAACTTTGTCGACGTCACCGGTGTTGGCGGTTTCCATGGTTGGTCTCCACGCCGCCGGCGGCGGCAGGTTGGTGGTCAGACGTGTGTCTGCTTGAGCACGGTGTCGGCGACTTTAAGTGCGGCCTGGGCGTTGCTTACGTAGTCCGGGTCGAAGCCGCCCGCGTAATGGATCACTCGCTGACAAGCATCCAGCTCTTTGCGCACCAACCGCAGCGCTTGCACCAGTTCCGCCTGCAGTGCACCTTCGGCGCGTCCGATATCCCAGAACTCCTGACCCCAGTGGCCATCTGGTGGGGGGTTGTTGTTCTGCTTGCCGAAAGTCAGGGCGCCGATGATCGCGTCACAGAGCAGTCGCTTGTAGATGTTTTCGCCATCCAGCCCCAGGCCCCCGCGCCGCCGCAGGGTGCTCACGACCTCGTCTACGTTAAGGCCGCTGTCCTTTAGCACGATGTCGAGCTCAGGCTTTTCGGGGGTGTAGATGACCAAAGCCAACTTGGCTTCTGGCCATAGATCGGCCGCAAGGCGCTCCAGGCAATCATTAGCGGTGTGGTGGAATCGTTCTGTTGCGGACATATGGCATCCTCGCCCGCGCATATCGGCGGGCTTGAGTTGTAGGGGGAGGGGTTAGGCTGTGGGGCGCTTCATGAAGGTGATCCAGTGCGTCTTTTCGCGTTTACCGGACTTGTGGCCAAACAGGGGTTTCTCATCGGTGAGGGCCAGCAGCTCGCTGACCAGTACCTGGGTTTCGTTCCACTTGAAGATCAGGATCCCCTCGGGCTCAAGCACGCGGAAGCACTCGGCGAAACCCTGACGAATGTCCTCTCGCCAGTCGCTGGTGAGCACCCCGTACTTGGCGCGCAACCAGCTGTCCAAACCGGCCCGGATGAGGTGCGGCGGATCGAACACGACCAGGCGGAAGGTTGAGGCCTCGAAGGGCAGGCTACGGAAGTCCATCAGCACATCGGGCTCAACCTTCAGTACCCGGCCATCGCAGAGCAGGTGCTCTTCGTCTCGGATGTCACCGAAGAGGGCACGCTGGTCTTCCTTGTCGAACCACATCATGCGGCTGGCGCTGCAAGGATCGAGCACCTTGGCTGCGGCGCTCACGGCATCAGCTCCTTGGGCACCTGCACGGTGTCGCCAAGCTTGGCGGCGACGATGGCCAGACATATCGCTGCGGTGGGGCTATCGTAAAAGGCAGTCCATGCATCGCCCAGCGCGCTCCACTTCGCGGATTGGAAATCCAGGCAGATATGGTGCTTGGCCAGCAACGGCCCGCCCAGCACCCACGCTTCCCAGGGGTTATACCGCTCGCAGCGCTCGGTCGCCTCACCCCGGTAGATGGCGAACACGCGCCACCCGTTGCCGTACTGGGGCGGCTCAAGGTGTAGAGCCAGGCCCTCGGCCATACCCACCGCCCAGCCAAGGGCCTCGCCGGCAAGGTCTGCTGTCTTCACTTCGATCAGGTCGGTCATCGCTGCACCGCCTGCCAGAACGGCCCCTTGTTGGTTACCAGACATTTTCGTTTCAGGCGCTGGCATGCCTTGCTGATCTCTTCCCGAGATTCGCGAATTGCGCCACGCATGGCGTGGGCGGTTGATCCCTCAATGCCGATCAGGTGCCCAAGAACTCGCTCATCTGTCCCGCCGTCGAGCATACCCTGGCCATACTTGGCGGCCACTGTTGCAACTGCCAAGCGCAGCGCCTTCATCCGGGCGCCGGGCTCGTCGGCATGCGCCACCTCGCTTTGCTTGAAGCCGACATACGGTACATGGGCTGCGGCCCGAGCGAGGTGGTGCAAGCAGCAGATGTCCATCCTCAGCTTTGCGATGATGACCATGGTCTGCCGGTCATCCTGCATCGGCAGCCACACCTCGCGTCCGGTCTCTGGATCGTCGTAGTAGAAGGTGTCGCTGCCGTGCCGATACTCGAGCTCGAAGCCCATGGCCTTGGCCGACAGCTTGATGATGTCGTCTTCTGTCACAGTTCATACCTCTCATCAATCCAGCGCCCAGGCGCCAGAGCGGGTGTAGGTTCGGGTTGGGTTTCGTGCGGGGAGAGCTGGCGCTCGTTGCCAGCCACCTTCGGGAGCCAGACCTTCACGCAGCTGATGGCGTTGTTCCCCAGCGAGTTCATGACGTAGCAGACGACGCCGCGGGGCTTGTCCTCGAAGGATGTGACGCCTGACGGTAGTTCGGTGGCGCTGGCGCCGGTGGCCAGCAGTAGGAGGCAGAGGGCGAGGCGGGTCATGCCGCCACCTGCTTGAACTCGACGACCCAGACCCAGGGGTTGGCGTTCCAGGAGTCGGCTCCGTTGATGGATACCCAGAGCTCCCGCCAGGCGTCGAACGGGTCGGCCCAGTTTCCAGGCCCTGGCTCGCTCTTGAATGGGTGGTAGTAGTGCTCACCGTCGCCGTGGTGAATGCGGTGTATGCCCTCGGCGACGTAGCGGCTTTCGAAATCGGTTTCGCCCTCGCCATCCTGCAGGCGCTCGACTCGCACGTCTGTGACCTCCAGCAGGAGGCGGCTGGCCACGCGCGGCATGTGGATGCTGGGCTTCCATGCCGACCTTGGATCGCCGCCGCCATCCTCATCGCCTGCCCATTCGCAGAGACCGTCCGCTGCGTAGACCACATGCCCTGAGTAATAGCCGCGACCGAACCGCATTTCGCGGACAGCCTTCGCTGGGCGATCCGGCTCCCAGTCGATCGCATTACCCTGCTGATCGAAGTCGTGGCTGATGACGCCCCAGGTCTCGCGCACCCACAGGCGGTCGCCTAGCTGCCCGTATGGACACTTCGCTTCCCATTTGCCGCCAGACCGAGTGGTGTATGCCCAGAAGCCATCAACCTCGTCGCCATTTTCAGCGTGACCGGACACGTATTCGAATCGGTGGTCACGGCGGGACCAGCTCAGATCGAAGGGCTGGTGCTTGATAGGACGGCGGGTGACCGTCTTCCGGCCTTCCAGGATGGCGCGCACCATCGGCGCACTGAACAGGATCGGGCGTTCCTTTGCTTGAGACATAGCTTCGCCTTGGCCGCCATATCGCGGCAGTGAATAGAGGGGAGAGGGTAAATGAGAACTTTGAGTTGGGTTAGCGCTTTAGATGGGTAGAGCGAATGCCAGAGATGGGGTAATGTTGCCGCATTTGAATGTGAGCTAATAGTATGGAACGGAAAATCCACTCGAAGCTGATCGGGTATGCAATTTTTTCCCTTTGGGCATTGCTGTTTCTCAGTGCGGCGAGCTGGGTTTTAGTTGGATCAGTTTCCTATTGGGTTAAACATGGGTGGCTCCCTCCAGATAGTTCAGGCTGGGCCCAAGCAATCGGTGGTCTGTTGGCAGTAATTGTCGCCATCGCTGTTCCTGCGTTTCAAAATCTCAGCCAGTCTCGACAGCTGAAGGAAAAGGAAGAACTTGCTCGCTTGCAGGGAATCCAAGCGACGAGAGCTTTAGTCGAGCATGTTTTGCGTGTGCAAAAGCGACTCCTCAGCGCGCTCAAACTGCTTGGCTCTCCCAGGGGGTTATATAGTCCGCTTGCAGATGCCAAGGCCGAATCTCACGACGCTATACAAGCTGCGTCAATGTTGCGAGAAATCTCGGTTGTTGACTTGAATATTCAAATGGTTCATTTCATAGTCCGGCTGCGGGAAGTCGCCAACTTTGGCGAATTCGCCGGGAATCAGCATGACCGCTACCAGTTGCTGAGGAGTGCAGACCCAGATGTAGTAAGTCAGCTTCAGAGAAATACAGAAACTTTGAATAAGTGGGTGGAGGAGTTGGATGACCTGGAAGCTTTTGCGAAGTGAGTTCGATTGAGAGCTTACGCGGCTTGGAGTATCGCTTCAATTATCCGCTGCCCGGCCAGCGGTGGTACCGCGTTCCCAGCCATGTGCATGGTCAGACGGTGGTTGTCCGGCCGCAGGGTGTCAGCCGGAAACGACATTGCGGCCAGCGCCTCGCTGGCGCTAAGCATTCGCATCCGGTCACCGTTTACCAAGGCCCAGCGGTCCAGGGTGGTGATGGTGCCGATCGGCCTGTTGATGTCGCGCCCGGTGGTGCCGGAGCCTTTGCCGTAGTAGGGCATGATGAAGCGGTCGCCGAAGCGCTGGCGGCCGTTGCGTACTCGGTCGAGCGTGGCTTGGGCCCGGCCTGGCTTCTCGATCTGCGACCAGCGCCCGGCCTCGAAGTCGAGGAAGCTGGCGGCCGGCACATGTCGTTCCTGCGGCAGCTGCAGCATGAGCGGCGCTTTGCTGCGTGTCAGCACCATGAACAGTCGCACCCGATGCTGCGGCACGCCAAGGTCGGCGCAGTCCACGATGTGCGGCGCGGCCTGATACCCCAGCGCCTGGATCGCTTGCAGCCACGCCGGATACAGCACCCAGTCGGTGAACTCCGGCACGTTCTCTATCACCGCCGCCTGTGGCCGGTGAAACTCAAGAGCCGATACAGGCGCCCAGGCCGTCGAGCGCGAGGCGTCATGCTCGGGGTTTCCCGACTTCTTGCCGCGGGCCTTGGCGTGGCCCTGGCAGCAGGGTGAGGCAAGCAGGATGTCGTGCGCCGGCACCTGCTCCCAGCGTGCTTGGTGCAAATCCTGGCAAACATGCTGCGTGTTGGGATGGTTGGCGCTGTGCCATTCAACGGCTACCGGCCAGTGGTTTGCAGCCCAGAGAACCTGGACGCCTGCGGCGCGCGCGCCGGTGCTCCATCCGCCGAGGCCGGCAAACAGGTCAATTGCTGTTGTCATATTGATTACCGAATCAGGCAGCCTTATGGCTTTCGGGTGTCCAGTCGGCCCAGCCAATGAGGGGCATCCTGGTCTTGGGGTTGAGAATCTTTTTGCCCTTCTCATCTAGCAGGGCTGCTTTGCAGCGGATCTTGAGGTCACGGCATGCGCCTGCGCGCTTGGCTAGATCGATGAACTGCTGGGCATGCTGCGGGGTGTCGAATAGCGCACTGAGCTGTTTGACCCGTTCGCCCGCCATCGTGGCCTCGGCGTTGCGCTTGACCGCTTCGCCCCCTTTCGGCGGGTAAAAGGTCCACGGGAGGGCAATCAATCTTCCCGCTGGGGCGTGTGGTCCTGGTCTTCTTCTTGGCTTCGGCCAGTGCCGCGCTCGCGGTCATGCCGAACACTGCGAATGTGCTCATGGGTCACCTCACCGTGAGTGGCATATCTGCGCAGCGGACTCCCCCGAGTGCGCCATTGCCGGGTTCAGTTCAACGCGGTTACCGGCCAGCAGGCCGGCGATCTGGGCATCCAGGTCCAGCTGGTGCTCACGCGCCTTCCGGGCTTTGCCGATTTCTCTGCCAGACAGATACTGTTCGATCAAAGCCTGGTCCTGGCTTTCGACGGCTACGAGGCCTTGCCCCGCGAGATGGTGCTCTATGGCCGCATCCTCCTCGCCCGTGGGTACCAGCTCATGGATCTTGCCGTGGACTGCTGAAACCCAAGCGAGCGCGAAGTGGTCACCCGCAGTCTGGGGTGAGTACGAGCTGCGCCGCTTGCCTGCCCTAACCTGAGACACATACTCTCGCCGGGCCTGGGCGAGCTTGTTCAGCAGCGTCTCGTAAGCGTACATAGCGATCTGCGGCGCGGGCGTCACGCCGATGAACAAGGCTCGATCAACCAATCTGCTGGTGGTCCTACACCAGTTGCGCCTTGAGAAAGCCCGACAGCCGAAAGCGTCTGCAATGATCGAACTCAGATCACGATCCCAGGTTGGCCTACGCTTGGCTCGGGCCACTGCTGACTCCACTTCGCCCACATCACTGAGATGTACATCCAGTTCTGTCAGTCGGTATTCGCGCATCAGTGCCTGAGCCTGCCGCATAGCGGTTGCAGCTTCGGTTTCGTTGGAGCTGGCTGATAGGGCCAGGCAGCGCTTGATCTTGCGTATTACGCGCTCGAGCTTGGCTTCGTCGATCTTCTTGTCGGACATGCTTGATCCTCGCCGGGGAGGCGTTTGCGTCAGTTAGGGTAGAGGTAGGTCGAATTTCGCTGATTGTGCGCGCCCTGCGTGTTGGCAACAGAGCTAATTCTTGCTGCGCACTTCCAGTCGATGGTGGCCATGTGATATATGGACCTTCACAAAGGGGGAGGACGAATGGATTTGCCAAGCACATTGGAGCTCAACGTTTCGGACCTGATTTACGATGGAAAGGGTCTCTACAAGAGAACTAATACAGAAAATATGATAGGGGTTGAGAGTTCTCCTATCTATATCCATTTGGACTCTGATACAGACTGGGCGACTTTCATTCCCGCGATTTCTGGTGTAGTAGTGGCCATACTTGTGGCTTGGTTCACTATAAGCGTCCAAAAAAACCAGATACAGGGAGGCATCAGTACTTTTCGGCACCATTGGATGACTGAGCTTAGAGACGCAGCTTCTCAACTGATTGTGACGCTGAGGATGCTAGCGAATGGTGCTTACAAAAAGAAAGACTTTGACACCTCAGATGCGTACTGGCAGTACGGGACCACTGCGATGCAAATGCATTCTAAAGTCTCACTATTGCTTAGTCGTAACGATATCTTTGCTGATGCATTACGTATTGAGGGGCAGATACTTGTACAAAGAGTTATGCGTATCGAATATGAAGACTCTGAATTTGATCTGCTTCTAGAGGAAATCAGTCGTTATCAAGATGCGCTGAGGGAGGAACTTGAGGAGGCGTGGACGGATGCGAAGAGCGACTTAGGCTTTAATCGAAAATTTCTTCGCATCAGACTCTTCAAAAAAGATCCTCAAGTGGCGGAGCGTATTCCTTACGAACGGTCTGATCTCATTAAGTGGGAATGACCAACGCGATAGTCTTTGTTCGTCGATGGCTGAGTCGAGTGTTTCCCTAAAGAAGTCGCTGGCGGCTAGCGCCGGAGGTTCAGGCGGCTTTCGCGTCTTCGAATTTGATGATGAGTCGGGTGGTTTCGGGCTGCCCCTCTACCTTCACTTCGAAGCAGCCCGGGGTGTAGTCGCTGATGCCAGTGATCAAGCCCTGTTTGATGCTGTCCCCGATGGCGAACGGCGGCAGGGGGTTGTGCTCTTCGAACCAGGCCTTCACTGCTTTGCGCTCAGCCTCGTCCACCATGTGGCCCAGTTCGTCGAGGGTGTCGATGTCGTCTCGCTGCATATCCCAGCCGGCCCATTTCGCCAGTTCAATGCAGAGGTCAAAGCCGTCCATGTGGCGGCTGAAGTGCCGCGCCAGGGTTTCGGCGTCGGCTTCAAGCTTCTCGGCGATAGGCCTGCAGCATTCGAAGATCATTTCCTGGGTGGCTGTGGGTCACGGTGGAATTTGGATCATGGCTTTCTCCATGCATGCGCCGCCCTCCGTGGCCGGATGCGGCATGGTGGCAATTTGGTTGGGAATCGGCTCATACTGCAGGCTTGATTGGATGAGGGCCGGGAATGGTTCAGCTTTTCTGGGTTGTGCTACCGCTTCTTTTAAGCGGCTTGGCGACGATCGCTTGGCAAAAACCTGGCTTCTACAAAAGTGTCATGAATATGTGGTTGCTGCGCACATGCCTGGGCTTGCTGATTGCCGGAGTGGTATGGAACCAGGCCGCGAGCTTCCTGTATGGGAAGATCATCCAAGGCAGCGATGCCTCGACGATCCAAATGATCCAGAACTTGCGACTGGCGGCAGAGGTGCCGGGGCAGTGGTGGCTTGGCTTGGCCCTATTCTTCGGGTGCCACATGATCCTGGTCCTCTTTGCTCGAGCCAAGCTGAGCCACGATCCCGGGAATTATTAACCCGGAGTGCGTGGATGTGGCGCGATCACCTCGTCACCAGGGTCTCGCTTAAGCTCGGCCATGCTTGCCGCGTTGAACTGACGCGCTAGTTTTGGCGAGATGTAAAAAGCTGGCGCGTCAGGTCGTTCAAGACGACGCGACCGCTCCTCGGGATCCTGCGCGATCCACGACAAGGCCAGGTCCTGCCAGAGCTCCTGCACTTGGTCGTAGCCGTGTCGTTCGGTCTCGGCAGCCATGGCGGCCTTGATCCCTTCCGGCATGTTGAAGAACACTTTCTCGATGCCCAGCTTCTTCGCCTCGGCCTTCTGCCGTCTCCGGTAATCCGCTGAGTGCTTCGCGACACCGGTCTTTTCCTCGGCCATCGCTGTTACCTCCCAAGCCGCTGGGCGGCAGATTGATGTGCTGCTGGCGCCGACGCTGCTGCGCCATCTTTCGAATGGATCTCAAGGGCTGCAGGTCTCGATTGGCGTTTTCTTTGTCGACTCGGAAGGCATGACCAACAAGAGGCGCCTGTTGCCGCGATACACACCCCAGGGCTTGCCTGTGGACTTCGCCATGGCGGCTGCATACTTCACGGCCGAGACGGGCTGGGAAATGGTTGCGATCATAGTCATCCTCCTGCGAGGTAATGCATCGGCGCGAAGGGTATGTCGTCGTCGAAGCTATCGCTGTTCGGTGGTGCTGCCTGCTGGCTCGGCGGCTGCCGCGCCTGGCGCTGTTGTGGAGGCTGCCTGTCAGGCGGATACCCGGCCTGCTGGCCTTGCGGCCGGCTGCCGAGCATCTGCATCGTGCCGTTGATGTCCACGATGATTTCCGTGGTGTAGCGCTTGATGCCGTCTTTCTCCCACTCGCGGGTTTGCAGCTTGCCCTCGATGTAGCACTGGGCGCCTTTGCGCAGGTACTCGCCAGCAATCTCGGCGACCTTTCCGAACAGTGACACCCGGTGCCACTCGGTACGCTCCACCTTCTGGCCTGAACGCTTGTCCAGCCATTGCTCGCTGGTTGCCAGGCTGAGGTTGGTGACGGCGTTGCCATTGGGCAGGTACCGGACTTCCGGATCCTGGCCGCAGGTGCCCACCAGGATGACCTTGTTAACCCCGCGGCTCATGACTGCGAAACCGCCGCAGCGATGATGGACAGTAGCACCAGCAGCGAGCCCAAGCGCGTTGCGCGCTCACCGTTCTGCTGGGCCTTGGCCACGGCAACAAAGGGCAGGGTCTTGGCTTCGATAGCGCGCTCCAGGCTTTCCGCATAGCGAACTGCTTGTGGGTAGCTGGTGTTACGACCGTATACGCGGTTGTTGGCGGAAGAAACGACAGCCCAGCCGTTACCGCTCTGCGTGACGAAGAAGCGTGACTTGCTACGGAAGGCCTCGGTGGCTGTGATGACGTCCTGGCGCAAAGCCTCGAGCTGGCCCTGTTTGTTCTGGATGGCTGCTTGCATTGGGGTGGTCCTCAGTTGGTCAAGCGTGAAGTTCCAGGCTTTCGGCCCGGCGAAGGATTCGAACTTGCGCAGTACGGCGCTCAGTTGCACGGCGGTCACGGCGCATCGGATCGTTGTCGTTGATGACGGAGTGCATTGCGATGAGGCCTGCCAGCACAATGCAGAGCGGGCTGATGATCTGCTGGCGCATGGCCTTGGTGACCGCCTCGATGCGGCGCCCGGCCTCCAGCTTGAACAGCGCAGCCTCGATACGGTTGGCCACGGTGCCGGGGGTGACCGCCATCTGCCGCGCGATCTCTTTGGTGGTCAGGCCCTGGGCAACCCAGAGCAGTGCTTCCAGCTCGCGTGGTGCCAGCGTCTTGCCGAGCTGGCCTGTCCATGAGCCACAGGTGATCGTTTCCATGATTGTCCTCAGCAACCGCATTGGTCAGGCGTCAGGGCGGGTGACCAAACCCACGCGCAGCCGAGGAGCGCGGGCCTGGCGCCTGCCAATGCGGTCGTATGTGAAGGGAAGGGGATGCCAATAAAGTTCGGCCGGATGAGCCTTATGATTTATAAGGCACACAGTTGTGCGCTTTACGATGTGTCTGCATCGGTGATCCACATTCCGGGGCAAACCGGGTGTCGGGACGCTTCACCGAAGGGCGAGACGCTACCCACGCTCACAATTCGCGGCGATCAACTCGCGTTCAATGTGGATCACCGATGCAGCCTGCGATGGGGAGCAGGGCATCGGGCCGTCTTTCCGGCTGTCTTGGTATCAGATGATCGCGGCCAGGGTGCGTGTGCCATCGGCATGCTGCGTGGTAACGTGAAGGCCAGGAGATGCATAGCGTCCCCGCTTGATCAGACCGAATGCCTGCTGAAACGCTGGGTTAGGATTTCCATCGCCATCCGGGGTGAGGCTGG
>Ga0308156_1003601_pt1 | contig 11696 bp, 10 predicted proteins | sample PhyAR2_FD_201041 | JGI IMG/M metagenome (GOLD analysis project Ga0308156, IMG submission 201041) | Phyllosphere microbial communities from UC Gill Tract Community Farm, Albany, California, United States - DLSL A.R2 | ecosystem: Host-associated > Plants > Phyllosphere > Unclassified | place: USA... | reverse complement strand
TGGGGCTCGCCGGCAGGAGCACCCGCTGCCGCACCCGCACCCGCACCCGCACCCGCACCCGCACCCGCACCCGCACGACGATGCCCGGACCCCGTACGGGGTCCGGGCATCGTCGTCTGGCAGATGTCGTGGCGTCAGTCCAGGGCTACTTCTTGGTGTGGAAGGCCATCTGGGCCTTCTCGAGACCTTCGGTGACGACCATCTCGACGGCGTCGGCGCTCGTGTCGATCAAGAACGGGAGCTCCTTGCGCTCGACCGTCCCGAAGTCCTTGAGCACGAAGTCCGCGGTGTCCATCCGGCCCGGAGGCCGGCCGATCCCCGTGCGGACCCGGAGGTAGTCCTTGGTCCCGAGGGCCTTGCTGATGTCGCGCAGACCGTTGTGCCCACCCTCGCCGCCGCCGATCTTGCAGCGGACGTCGCCGAAGGGGATGTCGAGCTCGTCGTGGACCACCAGCACGTGGTCAGGCTCGACCTGGAAGTACTGGGCGAGACCGGCGACAGGACCGCCCGAGGTGTTCATGTACGTCGAGGGCTTCGCGAGGATCACGCGCGGCCCCGGGACACCGCCGGGCAGGACGCCGAGGCGCACCTCCGCCACGCTCGCGCGGGACCTGTGCGCGGAGAACGAGCCACCGTGCCGCGAGGCCAGCTCGTCGAGCACCATCTGCCCGACGTTGTGGCGGTTCCCCGCGTACTGCGCCCCAGGGTTGCCGAGCCCCACGACAAGCCACAGCCCGTCTGTCATCGTGTCCACATCTCTCTGCTCGTCATCTTGCTGCTCGTCGTCTCGCTGCTCATCGATACTCTGCTCGCAGCCACTCTGCTCGCCGTCACTCTGCCCACCACGGCTCTGCGTGTCGCCAGTCTGCTCGGCGCCACCCTGCTCGGCTGCCCGGCGCTGTCGTGCAGCGGCGGTGCCGTGCAGCGGCGGTGCCGTGCTCGTCGGGCCTCTCGTGAGGCCGCGGTGCGCATCACCGCGAGGTGCGCACGCAGACGCCAGAGCGCCCGGCACCAGAAGGGTACCGGGCGCTCCGTCGACAGATCAGGCCGGAGCCTGAAGGGTCAGGTCGTTCACTCGCTCTCGGCGGCCGATGCCGACGCGGCGGCCTGCTGTGCGGAGACCTCAGCAGCGGCCTCGTCGTCAGCGGAGTTGTCCTGCGGGACCGAGATGAGCACGACGTCGGCGTCAGCCTCGGTGATGAGGGCCGAGCCCTCGGGGAGGACGAGGTCGCCCGCGGTGATGACCGTGCCGGCCTCGCGGCCGGTGACGTCAGCCTCGATCCACTCGGGGAGGTTCGTGGCGAGGGCCTCGAGGACGACCGTCTGCGACTGCACGATGTGGATGGTTCCGGGGACGGGCTCGCCGGTGACGTGCACGTTGACCTCGACCTCGACCTTCTCGCCCTTCTTGACGATGAGGAGGTCGACGTGCTCGATGACGTTCTTGACCGGGTCGCGCTGGACGTCCTTCGCGAGGGCGAACTGCGTGGTGCCGTCGAGCTCGATCTCGAAGAGAGCGTTCGACTGCTTCAGCGCGAGCATCGTCTGGTGGCCGGGGAGGGCGACGTGGACGGGGGCCGTGCCGTGGCCGTAGAGGACGGCGGGGATCTGGTTGTTGCGGCGGGTGCGGCGTGCGGCGCCCTTGCCGAACTCGGTGCGGGCCTCGGCGACGAGCTTGTTGTTGTCAGACACGTGGAACTCCTGGGACAGATGATGGGCCGACGGCCAGTGGGATACCTTCGGCTGTGACCTGGAGCGGCACGTGGTGCGAGAGAAGCTGCCTCACCAGGAAACGGGCGGTGCTCTACGGCGCAGACGACAGACGGACGCGCGGGAGCGGACCGCCCAGTCGATCACGGAGTCTCGACGTTCCGGAGCATTCCGGCCCGTCAGACGTCCCTCGCCGAGGCAACCTGGTCACTGTACAGGCTGGGAGGCACCAGAGTCGAACTCCCAGCGGACCGTGACGCTCGCCGAGACCTCCTGGGTCCCCGGGTCGACCCCGATCTTCGCGGCCATCGCGTCCGCACGCATCGCCATCGGCCGTGGACCGCCGCCCGCGGGAGCACCGTCGAGGACCTCGACCACCCGGCCCAGTCTCCGCCCGGCGAGGGTCGCCAGCTGCTCGGCGACGGCGTGGGCGTCGCGGAAGGCCGCCTCGCGGGCGGCGCGGACGAGCACCTCGGTGTCACCGACGGCGACGTGCATCGACTCGAGCCTCGCGACGGGCCCGGCTGCTGCCAGGGCTGCGCGCACGCACTCCCCCGCCGCGTCGACGTCACGCACCCGGGCACGCAGCGTGAGCCGGGCCGTGGTGACCTGCTCGCCGCCCTCACGGTTCTCGGTCCAGGTGGAGGTCTGCGCCGTCTGCAGGTCCGCCGCGGCGACACCGTGATCGGCGAGCGCTGACCGCGCGGCGTCGAGCCCTGCAGCGGCAGCGTCGAGCGCCTCCTGCACGTCGCGAGCCGTGGCCTCCGCCCCGAGCTCGACGTCGACCACGTCAGGCACCGCCGCAGCGGCACCCGTCCCGGTCACGGTGATGCCCTCGGACTGTCGCTTCTTCGCCATCACCCCATCATCGCTCCGGCACCCCGCGACCGCGAGGCCACCCGACGCCCGGTCCGCGGGACGACCGAAGTCGTCCCGATCCCGAGAGAACCGAGGTCGTCCGGACCGACCCGAGGTCGCCCGAGCCTCCGCGAGGTCGCACAGACACGCCAGCTTCGTCGCCCTCACCCGCGCGGACGGCGTGTCCGTACGACCTCGGCGCAGGGGGTGCGACCTCGGCGCCGGGCGTGCGACCTCGTGGCAGGGCATGCGACCTCGGCGTGCGGGTGTGCCGTCGGCGGCAGCCGACTGGGGCCCAGCGTCCGTACGCACGACGCGCGACGCCCGGCGCCCCTCGGGGAGGGAGGTCGGGCGTCGGTCGTGCAGCGAGGGGCGAGGCTCAGGCGTTGCCCTCGAAGAGGGACGTGACCGATCCGTCGTCGAAGACCTCGCGGATGGCGCGGGCCAGCAGCGGGGCGATCGACAGGACGGTGAGCTTGTCGAAGGTGCGGTCCGCGCTGATCGGCAGGGTGTCGGTGATGACGACCTCGCGGGCGCCGCACTCGCTCAGACGCTGCGCCGCAGGGTCGGAGAGCACGCCGTGGGTGGCCGCGATGATGACGTCCTTCGCACCGGCGGCGAGGATCACCTTGACCGCCGAGGCGATCGTGCCACCGGTGTCGATGAGGTCGTCGACGAGGACGCAGGTGCGACCCTCGACGTCGCCGACCACGCGGTTGGCGACCGACTGGTTCGGCTTGGTGATATCACGCGTCTTGTGCACGAAGGCCAGCGGGGCGTCGCCCAGCTTGGCGGCCCACTGCTCGGCCACGCGGATGCGCCCGGCGTCGGGCGAGACGACAGCGACGTTCGCGAGGTCGACGCGGGTGCGCACGTAGTCGGTCAGGAGCGGCATCGCCCAGAGATGGTCGACGGGTCCGTTGAAGAAGCCCTGCAGCTGGGAGCTGTGGAGGTCGACGCTCATGATGCGGTCCGCACCGGCCGTCTTGAACAGGTCCGCCATGAGGCGGGCCGAGATCGGCTCGCGCCCACGGTGCTTCTTGTCCTGGCGGGCGTAGCCGTAGAAGGGCTGCACCACGGTGATCGTCTTGGCGGACGCCCGCTTGAGGGCGTCGACCATGATGAGCTGCTCCATGATCCACTGGTTGATCGGGGCCGTGTGCGACTGCAGGACGAAGACGTCCGCACCGCGCACGCTCTCGCCGAAGCGGACGTAGATCTCACCGTTCGCGAAGTCGTAGGCCGTGGTCGGGACCAGACCGGTCCCGAGCTCACGGGCGACGTCCTTGGCGAGCTCGGGGTGAGCGCGACCAGAGACGAAGACGAGTCGCTTCTCGCCGTCGGGGGAGACGATGCCAGTCATCAGTTGCTGTGTCCTTCAGTGGAGACGTCGGCTCCAGGCTGCGGCGCGGCCTGGTTCGTGGAGGCTGTCGGAGGGCTCGGGAAGGGCAGCGTCGCCTGGTGGTCGGCGAGCTCGGCGCGCGCCTGCGCGCCGAGGCCCTCCGGGGCGTCGTCACCGGCGCGGCGCACGCGCTCGGCAGCGCGGGCGGCGTCGGTGCCCGGGCGGCGGCGCTCGACCCAGCCCTCGATGTTGCGCTGCGGGCCTGCGGACACGGCGAGCGCACCCGAGGGGACGTCGCTGCGGACGACGGATCCGGCGGCGGTGTACGTGCCGTCGCCGATGTGCACGGGGGCCACGAGGAGGTTGTCTGCACCGACCCTCGAGAAGGACCCGACGGTCGAGCGGTGCTTGGTGACCCCGTCGTAGTTGACGAAGATCGTCGCCGCACCGATGTTCGTGTGCTCACCGATGGTCGCGTCACCCACGTAGGACAGGTGCGGGACCTTGGAGCCGTCGCCGATCGTCGCGTTCTTCGTCTCGACGAAGCCGCCGATCTTGCCGCCGGAGCCCAGGACGGTCCCCGGACGCAGATAGCTGAAGGGGCCGACGCTCGCGTTGTCGCCGATGACGGCGAGCTCTGCCTGCGTGCGGGACACCGTCGCGTGCTGGCCGACCTCGGTGCTCGTGAGCGTGGTGTCGGGGCCGACCGTCGCGCCCTCGCGGACCACAGTCGCCCCGTAGAGCTGGGTGCCGGGGAGGATCGTCACGTCGCGCTCGAGCTCGACGTCGACGTCGACCCAGGTGGTCGCCGGGTCGACGACCGTGACGCCAGAGGCCATCCAGTCGGCGAGGATCCGACGGTTCATCTCGGCACCCAGGACCGCGAGCTGGACGCGGTCGTTGACACCCTCGACGAGGAAGGGGTCGTCGGTGCGCAGGGCCCGGACCGAGCCACCCTGCGAACGGGCGATCGCGAGCACGTCGGTGAGGTAGACCTCGCCCTGCGAGTTGTCGCGGTCGAGGTTGCCGAGACCGTGGCGGAGCACCGCGGCGTCGAAGACGTAGATCGAGGAGTTGATCTCGCGGATCTCGCGCTGCTCGGGTGTGGCGTCGCGGTGCTCGACGATCGAGAGGACCTCGCCCGTCGACGCGTCGCGGACGATACGGCCGTAGCCTGTCGCATCCTCGACCTCGGTCGTCAGGACGGTGACGGCGTTGCCGTCGGCGTGGTGCGCGGCGAGCAGCTCGCCGAGAGTCCCGGCGTCGAGCATCGGGACGTCGCCCGCGATGACCACGACGGCCCCGGTGACGCCGTCGCCGACGCCCCGGCCCTCGCTGCCCTCGGGGACACCGTCGTGCGCTGCGGCGGCGTGCGCGGCGGCGTCGAGGACGCCCATCGCGCACTGGACGGCCCGGCCGGTGCCGGGGACGTCGTCCTGGTCGACGACGAGGACGGAGGGGTCGATCTCGAGGGCGTGGCCTGCGACGGCCTCGCGCTCGTGCCTGACGACGACGGCGACCCGCCGGGGGTCGAGGCCGCGGGCGGCTGCGAGCGCGTGCCCGAGCATGCTGCGGCCGGCGAGGGTGTGCAGGACCTTGGGGGTGGCAGATCTCATGCGCGTCCCCTCGCCTGCTGCGAGGACGACGACGGCCGCGGGTTGAGCGGTGGTCACGAAGGGACTCCCAGGTGCTCGGGTGGGTCTGCAGACGACGCCACCGATCGTGACGTCCGCTCCGCCCCCAGGACTCGAACCTGGACTAAAGGCACCAAAAACCCTTGTGCTGCCGATTACACCAAGGCGGAAGGAGCTCAGGCCACCCGGGACGCACGTGCACGCAGGCGCTGCCCGGGCGCTCGGACCTCATTCTGCCAGGATTTTCGTGCGCACCAAACGCCGGCCGCAGGGGCAGGTCCGGCATGATGGTGACGTGGCCTCCGACAACAAACGTGCTCCCCGCCCGCGCATGACGGCGAAGGAACGCCGAGAACAGCTCATCGACGTCAGCCGAGCCCTGTTCGCGCAGAAGGGCTTCGAGGGGACGAGCGTCGAGGAGATCGCCGCGAGGGCGCAGGTGTCCAAGCCCGTGGTCTACGAGCACTTCGGGGGCAAGGAGGGCATCTACGCCGTCGTCGTCGACCGGGAGATCCAGGGGCTCACGGGTGCGCTGACCGGCGCCCTGACGGCCGGCGGCCACCCCAAGGTGGTCCTCGAGCGCACGGCGCTCGCCCTGCTCACCTACATCGAGTCCTCCGAGGACGGGTTCCGCGTGCTTGTCCGGGACTCCCCCGTCGCACAGGCGACGGGGACCTTCTCGAGTCTCATCGGTGACGTCGCGACCCAGGTGGAGCACCTGCTCGCCGAGCAGTTCCGGCGGCGCGACCTCGACCCCGCCGTCGCGCCGATCTACGCCCAGATGCTCGTGGGCATGGTCGCCCTGACGGGCCAGCACTGGCTCGACGCCCGGAACCCGAGCAAGCACGAGGTCGCCGCGCACCTGGTGAACCTCGCCTGGAACGGGCTCAGCGGGCTGGAGCGCCGCCCGTCGATGACCGACACGTCGAGCATCGCGCAGACCCCGGGGATCGGGGGCGCGCCGCACACCTCGTCGACCGTGAGCCTGCCGGGGGCCGTGCGCCCAGCCGCAGCCCAGACCACCCCGGGCCCCACGAGCGCCTGAGCCGAGGCGCTCATCGCTCCCACGCTGCCGGCTCCCGACTCCCAACTCCCAACTCCCAACTCCCAACTCCCAACTCCCAAGCTGCAGGCTGCAGGCTGCGCAGGGCGCAGACACCAGGGCTACGGGGCGCAGGTGCCGGATCCCGGGGCTCGGGCCCCGAGCCGGGAGCCCGGAGCCCGAGGGCGCACGCCCCTCGTCCCTTCGGACGACAGACGTCCAGCCCTCGGTCAGCCGATCGGCTATTTCTGCGCTCGACATCCGGGCAAAACGCGCGAAGCGCCCTACTAGGCAGAATTGCAGTGGTGCCGGGCACCCTCCGCTCCCCTAACCTGGGAGACGTCTGTGCCACCCGACACACCTGCGAGGGAACGACCATGCCCATGCTGGAGATCGACAACCTCTCCAAGTCCTACGGCCCGCTGCGTGCGCTCGACTCCATGTCCTTCTCGGTCGCCTCCGGCGAGATCTTCGGCTTCGTCGGCTCGAACGGCGCCGGGAAGTCGACGACCATGCGGATCGCCCTCGGGGTGCTCGCCGCCGACTCCGGCGAGGTGCGCTGGGACGGCGCTCCGCTCGACGTGGCCGCGCGCCGGACCGTGGGCTACATGCCCGAGGAGCGTGGCCTCTACCCCAAGATGAAGGTCGCCGACCAGCTCGTCTACCTGGCGCGCCTGCACGGCATGAGCGCCTCGGACGCTCGCGCGGCGATGGAGCACTGGACCGAGAAGCTCGGTGTCGCCGCACGGCGCGACTCTGACGTCCAGACCCTCTCCCTCGGCAACCAGCAGCGCGTCCAGCTGGCCGCCGCCCTCGTCCACGACCCCGAGATCCTCGTCCTCGACGAGCCGTTCTCCGGTCTGGACCCCGTCGCTGTCGACGTGATGAGCGGTGTCCTGCGCGAGAAGGCCGACCAGGGCGCGCCCGTCGTCTTCTCCTCCCACCAGCTCGAGCTGGTCGAGCACCTCTGCGACAGGGTCGGCATCATCCGGGCAGGGCGCATGGTCGCGTGCGGGACCGTCGACGAGCTCCGCTCGCACGCCGCACCCCGCTGGCTTGTCGACGCACCCGGTGCGGCACCAGGCTGGGCTGACGCCCTGCCGGGCGCACGTGTGGTCAGCACGACAGGCTCCCGGACCGTCGTCGAGGTGGGCCGCGAGCCCGACGCCGAGCAGGCGGTCCTGCAGGCGGCTCTCGCGACGGGCACGGTCCGCGAGTTCGCGCCGCAGCGCGCGAGCCTCACCGACCTCTTCCGTGACGTCGTGAGCGCCGAGGCACCCTCGGACGACACCCCCAGCACCGATGCCCCCACGAAGACCAAGCGGTCCTTCCTGAGCAAGGGACGAGCAGCATGAGCACCACGACCGCACCCCTGAGCCCCTGGTCGGCCGTCAGGCTCGTCGCGAGCCGTGAGATCAAGCAGCGCGCCGGCTCGAAGGCCTTCCTGTGGACCACCGTCGTCCTCGTCGTGCTGATCGTCGGCGGGGCCTTCCTCGCCCAGACGCTGCGCGGCGGCGAGAGCACTCTCGCCGTGGGCGTCACGCAGGAGACCGCCGCGCTGGCGGAGTCCGTCACCGAGACGGCCTCGGGATTCGGCACCACGGCCGAGGTCACCACCGTGACCGAGGAGGAGGGCCGCACCCAGGTGCTCGACGGCGACCTCGACGCCGTCGTGCTCTCCGCCGAGGGCGGCACCGTGAAGGTCATCACGAAGTCGACCCTCGACACCGACCTCAGCTCGGTCCTCACGGTGATCGCCCAGCAGACCGTGCTGGCCGAGCAGGTGACCTCCCTCGGGGGCGACCCCTCCGACGTGAGCCGCGCGGTCGCGCAGGCGAGCGTCGACGTCGAGGCGATCGAGCCCCCGCGCGAGATCGACCCGTCCCAGATCATCTCGGCCTACCTCGTGGGCATCCTTATGTTCATCAGCCTCCAGCTCTGCGGGGCGATGATCGCGCAGGGTGTCGTCGAGGAGAAGTCCAGCCGCGTCGTCGAGCTGCTGCTCGCCACGGTCCGCCCCTGGCAGCTCATGGCCGGCAAGGTCCTCGGCATCGGCGTCATCGGACTGGGTCAGGTGGTCGTGCTGGTCGCGGCGGCCGCCGGGAGCGCTGCGGGCTTCGGCCTGCTCGACGGCATGGACCTGAACCTCGGCGCCACGGTCCTGTGGACGATCGCGTGGTTCCTCATCGGCTTCACCATGTACGCGCTGCTCTTCGCGGCGGCCGCAGCGCTGGTCTCGCGCCAGGAGGACGTCGGCACGGTCACCACGCCGATCCTCATGCTCATGATGATCCCGTACATCGTCAGCGTCTCCGTCGCGCCCTTCGCCCCCGACAGCCCGGTCGTCGTGTGGCTCTCGTACCTGCCGTTCACGTCGCCGCTCATCATGCCCACCCGGGTCGCCGTCGGCGGTGTCGAGATGTGGCAGGTCGCCGTGGTCATGGCGGTCAACATCGCCCTGGTCCCGCTGCTCGTCTGGCTCGCCGGTCGCATCTACTCCAACGCCGTGCTGCGCTCCGGCGCACGCATCAAGCTCAAGGACGCGCTGCGTGCAGCGTGACGCACGAGACAGCCGTCAAGACTCTTGACGTCAAGTAATGTCAGAGGATGAGCTCAGACGAGGTCCGCGAGGACGAGGTGGACCGCATCATCGCGGCCTGGGGCCGCGTGCGACCCGACCTCGACGTGTCCCCGCTCGCGGTCCTGTCGCGCGTCTCGCGGCTCGACAGGCACCTCGACCTGGCTCGCCGCGGGGCCTTCGCCCGCAACGAGCTCGAGCCGTGGGAGTTCGACGTGCTGGCCGCCCTGCGCCGGACCGGTGAGCCGCACGTCCTCTCCCCCGGAGCCCTGGTCACGCAGACGATGGTCACCAGCGGCACCATGACCAACCGCATCGACAGGCTCGCCTCGCGCGGGCTGGTCGAGCGGCAGCCCTCACCCGACGACAGGCGCGGGGTGCTCGTCCGCCTCACGGCGGACGGGCTCGCCCGGGTCGACGCGGCGTTCAGCGACCTGCTGGCCGTCGAGCACGAGGTCCTCACGGTCCTCGATCCGGCGGACGAACCCGCCATCACCGATCTGCTGCGACGGCTCGTCGCCCAGTTCGACACCCTCGGCTGAACCACCGCGAGAGACCAGGACCACCATGCACGCCGCCCTCATCCCCTGGCTCGACCCCGCCACGATCATCCCGAGCATGGGGCCCTGGGCCCTCGTCGGGGTCTGCCTCATCATCTTCGCCGAGACCGGCCTGCTCGTCGGGTTCCTGCTCCCCGGGGACACCCTGCTGTTCTTCGCAGGGCTGCTGACGCACACCGGGGTCATCCCCGTGAACATCTGGTGGGTGTGCCTGGCCATCGGCTTCGCGGCCTTCCTCGGCGGGGAGGTGGGGTACCTCATCGGCCACAGGCTCGGCCCGCGGGTGTTCGAGCGCAAGGACTCCGGGCTGTTCAGCACCGAGAACGTCGCCCGGACCAACGCGTTCTTCGAACGCTTCGGCGCCCTCGCCGTGATCCTCGCACGCTTCATCCCCGTGGTGCGGACCTTCGCCCCTGTCGCCGCGGGCGTCGCGCACATGAGCTACCGCCGCTACTCGCTGTACAACCTGGTCGGGGCCGTCGTCTGGGGTATCGGGCTGACCATGCTCGGCTTCCTGCTCGGAGGCATCCCGTGGGTCGCCGAGTTCGCCGAGAAGTACATCGACCTGGTGATCCTCGGGGCCGTCGCGCTCACCCTGGTCCCGACGGTCATCCACTACGTGCGGTCGACCCGCAAGGCCCGTCGGGCACCCGTGGAGCCTGCCCCGCAGGACCCCGAGGTCACCGCCGTCTGAGTCCGACGGGCTGCGCCCGCCCGCGTACCCTTGCCGGGTGGCTCATCTACTCGGGGGCGAATCCCTCCACCTCTCCTTCCCCACCAAGACCGTCTTCGGCTCCGTGACAGTCGGCGTGAACGAGGGCGACCGCGTCGGGATCGTCGGACGCAACGGTGACGGCAAGTCGTCCCTGCTCGCGATGCTCTCCGGGCGCCTCGAGCCCTCCGGTGGACGTGTCACCGTGCGGAACGGCACCCGCGTCGGGGTCCTCGACCAGGGCGACACCCTCGACCCCACCAAGACCGTCGCCGACTCGATCGTCGGCTCGACGCCCGAGCACGAGTGGGCCGGGGACCCGAAGGTCCGCGACGTCATCGCCGGGCTGGTCACCGACCTGCCCTGGGACGGCCTCGTGGGCGAGCTCAGCGGAGGCCAGCGCCGCCGTGTCGCCCTCGCCGCGCTGCTCGTCGGTGACGACGACCTGCTGTTCCTCGACGAGCCCACCAACCACCTCGACGTCGAGGCGATCACCTGGCTCGCCGGGCACCTGCGCACCCGCTGGTCAGCCTCCGCGGGCGGTCTGCTGGTCGTGACCCACGACCGCTGGTTCCTCGACGAGGTCTGCACGGCCACCTGGGAGGTGCACGACGGGATCGTCGAGCCCTTCGAGGGTGGCTACGCGGCGTACATCCTGCAGCGCGTCGAGCGCGACAGGATGTCGGCCGCGACCGAGGCCAAGCGCCAGAACCTCATGCGCAAAGAGCTCGCGTGGCTGCGCCGCGGCGCCCCGGCCCGCACCTCGAAGCCGAAGTTCCGCATCGAGGCCGCCAACGAGCTCATCGCGAACGAGCCGCCCGTGCGCAACTCGGTCGAGCTCGCGCAGATGGCCACGTCCCGCCTCGGCAAGGACGTCGTCGACCTCATCGACGTCTCGGTGAGCTACGGCGACAAGCAGGTGCTCAAGGACATCACCTGGCTCATCGGGCCCGGCGAGCGCACCGGGATCCTCGGCATGAACGGCGCGGGCAAGTCGACGCTGCTCTCCCTGGTCACCGGGGACCTCCAGCCGTCCTCAGGTCGCGTCAAGCGTGGCAAGACCGTCAAGGTCGCCACCCTGACACAGCAGCTCGCCGAGCTCGAGGACATCGCGAACAACAGGGTGAGCGACGTGATCGCCCGGTACCGCACCTCCTACGTCGCGGGCGGCAAGGAGATGACCCCGGGCCAGCTGCTCGAGCGGCTCGGCTTCACGGCCGTGCAGCTCGCCACCCCTGTCAAGGACCTCTCGGGTGGTCA
>Ga0308156_1003598_pt1 | contig 11705 bp, 9 predicted proteins | sample PhyAR2_FD_201041 | JGI IMG/M metagenome (GOLD analysis project Ga0308156, IMG submission 201041) | Phyllosphere microbial communities from UC Gill Tract Community Farm, Albany, California, United States - DLSL A.R2 | ecosystem: Host-associated > Plants > Phyllosphere > Unclassified | place: USA... | reverse complement strand
TGGAACTGGCCGGCGGCGAAATCCCCCGCCAGGCGGTGCTCAGCGCTGAACAGGCCGGTGAACTGGCCGAACGCGTCGGCCGCGACCTGTCCAAGCTGGTGCCACAGGTGGCCGAGCTGGACCTGGTGTTCGCCGCCGCCCATTTCGATCCGGCCGAAGTCCTTCGCCCGGGCTGGCCGATCCATCGCCGCCTGGAAGAACTGCAGATGCGCGCGCCCGGTAGCAACCAGGGCCCGCGCGTGCTGGCCTTCGGCGCCGATGCCAGCGGTGATGTGCCGCTGCCGTTCCAGGCCGACGCTACCCTGGTAGGCGGTGGCCTGCGGGTGGTGCCGTTCCTGCTGACCGGTACCGACGTGGCCACCACGACAGCCGTGGCCGATGCCCTGGAAGAGGTGCTGCTGGCCAATGGCATGGCCCATGCCGATACCGCGCTGATGGCACAGAACACGTTCGGTGCGCGCGTCGAGCACGCACGCTATTTCACCGTGAACGACCTGGCCGCGATGATGTCGATGCAGTACGACAACCAGGGACTGGCCGCGCTGTGGCCGCTGATTGAAACCGCGATCATGGCCCCGGGCCAGGACGAGTGGCTGAGTGACGCGCCCGAGCCGTTGCTGCGCTATACGCAGGGCGAAGCGCGCATGGCGCTGTTCGACCCGGCCGGCTGGTGCGCGCATTACAACCACGGCAAGGGCGACTGCGAGCGCCTGCAGGGCATCTACGAGCAGTTCCTGATGCGCCAGCGGCAGATGGCCGCGGTGCTGGAAGCGCACGGTGTGCCGGTGCTGTTCGTGCATTGCGAAGCCGGCCAGGACGCGCGCGAACTGCTGGCGCGCTGACGTCCAGGTAATGCCGCCGGGCATGGCCCGGCGCTACCCACGGAATACGGTAGCGCCGGGCCATGCCCGGCGGATCAACTGAAAAACGCCGGCTTGCGCCGGCGTTTTCGTTTTCTTACGGTGCCTTGTTGATTACCGCGCACGCCAGTCGCGCACCGGCGTTGCCGGTCGGCTGGGTCTTGTAGTCGTCCGCGTCGGCGTGGACGATCAGGCCGCGGCCGATGATGTCGAAATCATCACCCTTGCCGATGTTGACGTTGCTCGACACCGGACCATCAATGGTGGCTACGCCCTTGTCGTCGGCCTTGATGTTGGGCATGTCGCCACCGTGGTGCGGATCAGTGGCCACGTTGCCGTGGTCCTGCTTGCCCGGATTGAAGTGGCCACCGGCGCTCATGCCGTCCGGCGCGCTGCAGTCACCCTTCTCGTGGATGTGGAAGCCGTGCTCGCTGCCCGGCTTCAGGCCACTGATCTGGCCGGATGCGTGCACCTTGCCGTCGACCAGCTTGAAGGTGATCGAGCCCTTGGTTTCATTGCCCTGGGTCGGTGCCAGTTCGGCAGTGGCCGAGGCATCGGCTGCCGGGGCCGCTGCGGTAGCCGGTGCAGTGGCCGGATCGGCCGGCGCTGCCGAACCTTCGGCCGGGGTGGTGGCCGGGGCTTCGGCTGCCGGCTGCTGGTTGCAGGCGGCAAGGCCCAGTGCAGCGATGGCCGCGAACAGCGAAGTGTGGATCAGACGCATGGAAACTCTCCTTGGGAAATGCCGGTGGTGTGATCAGCGGGTTACCCGGATCACGCCGCAGGCGATGCGGACGCCGGCATTGCCGGCGGGCTGGCTGCGATAGTCGTCGGCCCTGGCATGCACGACCAGTGCACGCCCGGCGATATCCGTGGCGGCGCCTCCGCCCAGGGTAACGCCCTTCAGATGCACATCGATGTTGGCGCGGCCCTGCGCGTCTGCCTGCAGGTTGTCGATGTCACCGAGGTGGTGCTTGCCGCTGCCTGCACGACCGTGCGCGACGCCGGCGGGATTGAAGTGGTTGCCGGCGCTGCTGGCGTCCACCGCGCTGCAGTCACCGCGCTCGTGGATGTGGAAGCCGGCCTGCTGCATCGGCTGCAGGCCGCCGACCAGGCCGGTCAAGTGCACGCCACCGCTTTCGGTCTTCAGCACCAGACGGCCGCTGACGATGCTGGCCGAGGCTGGCGCCAGGTTGGCTTCGGCCAGCTGGGCCACGGGCGTGGTGACCACCGGCGGCGGTGTGGGCTGCGGCTTCTTCGGTGCGCTGCCACAGGCAGACAGGAGCACGGCAGCGGACAGCGGCAGAAGGGCGAAGGACAAACGCATCGAGGACTCCTTGCAGGTAACACTACGGACGGCATCGTCCATGGAGGATCAACAGTTCGGCAAGCGGGTGCGAGGATCGCGTGCAGGCACCGTTCAATGGCCGCCGCGGCGGCGACCGGCGCCCAGCTTGCGGGTAAGCGTATTGCGGCCGAGGCCCAGGCGCGCGGCGGCTTCGGCGCGACGACCGTGGGTGATCTGCAGGGCGGCCTCCAACAGGGCGTGGTCGACCCGTTCGCGCACCTGCGCGTGCAGGCCCTCGGTGCCCTCGGCCAGCTGCCGGCGTGCCCATTCGGACAGCAGCGCTTCCCATTGGCCCGGGTCACCGGCGGCCGCGCTGCTGCGCCGGCTGCGGGTGCGGTTGAGCGCGGTATCAACATCAGCCACACCGATGGTGTCGGCGGCGGCCAGTGCGGCCATGCGCCAGCACACGTTTTCCAGTTCGCGGACGTTGCCCGGCCAGTCGTGCTCGCGCAGCGCCTGCAGGGCGGCGGCGGTCAGCCGCTTGGGCGGCGTATCGAGCCTGCGCGCGGCAGCCGCCAGGAACGTGGTGGCCAGTTGCGCGATGTCCTCGCGGCGCTCGCGCAGCGGCGGCAGCTGCAGGCGCACCACATCCAGGCGGTGCAGCAGATCGGCTCGGAATTTTCCCTGCGCGACCAGCCCTTCCAGATCCTGGTGGGTGGCGGCGACCACGCGCACATCGACACGGATCAGTTCGCGTCCGCCCACGCGGAAGAATTCGCCCTGGGCGAGCACGCGCAGCAGGCGCGTCTGCAACGGCAACGGCATGTCACCGATTTCATCGAGGAACAGGGTGCCGCCGTTGGCCTGCTCGAAGCGGCCGATGTGGCGCCGCTGCGCGCCGGTGAACGCACCCGCTTCATGACCAAACAGCTCGCTTTCCAGCAGCTCGGCGGGAATGGCGGCGGTGTTCAGCGCGACGAACGGATGCTGCGCACGCGGTGATTCGCGGTGCAGCGCGTTGGCCACCAGCTCCTTGCCGGTACCGGTTTCGCCGATGATCAACACCGCCAATGGCGCCTGCGCGAGGCGGCCGATGGCGCGGAACAGCGCGCGCATCGGTGGCGTATCGCCCACCAGTTGCGGCGGCTGGTCGCTGGCGGCTTCTGCGGCGGGCGTCGGCGCGGCCATGGCCGGCGCCACCGCAGGCAGTACGCGCTGGGCCAGTGCCACCGCGTCGTCCAGATCGAACGGCTTGGACAGGAACTCGTGCGCACCGCCGCGGAACGCACCGGCGGTACTGGCGACGTCGGTGTAGGCCGACATCACCACCACCGGCAGCTGCGGCAGCGCGGCCTTCAGCTTGTCCAGCAGCACCAGGCCATCGTCGCCGGGCATGCGCACGTCGGTGAACAGCAGCGCAGGCGGCGGGCTATCGGCCAGCGCCTGCAGTGCGGGAGCGGCGCTGTCGAAGTCGACCACCTGGTAGCCGGCCTCGCGCAGCGCGGTGCACAGCACGAAGCGCACGGCGCGGTCATCGTCGACCACCCAGATGCACGGCGGGGACGCGGAAGAATCAGACATCGCGCAGGGCCTCCTCGGCGGCGGCGGTGCCGTTGCCGATCGGCAGCAGCAGGGTGAATACGGTATGGCCCGGGCGCGACCGGTAGGTCAGCGTGCCGCGATGCTCGCGCGCGACCTGCTGGGCCAGCGCCAGGCCCAGGCCGGTGCCTTCGGCGCGACCGCTGACCAGGGGCAGGAACAGGTGTTCGGCCAGTTCTTCGGGTACGCCACGGCCGTCGTCGGCGATTTCCAGCCGCAACGCCAGGGTGTGCAGCTGCTCGGCGATGCGCACACCGTGTTCAACGCGGGTGCGCAGGGTGATGTTGCCGGCACCGGCCTGGATGGCATTGCGCACCAGGTTCCATACCGCCTGGGTGAGGCGGTCGGCGTCGCCATCGAATTCGGGGATGCTGGGGTCGTAGTCGCGCTGCAGGCGCACCGCCCAGCCGGCCTCGTTCTCGGCCAGGCGCAGCACCCGCTCCAACGCGGCGTGGATGTTCAGCGCCGCATGTGGCGCGGCGGGTGCTGGTGACAGCAGCTGCTCGAGCAGGCCATTGAGGCGCTCGATCTCCGAGCCGATCAGGTCGATCAGCTCGCGTTCGCTGGCATCGCGCTGCGCCGCGCGGCGGGCCAGCAGCTGTGCGGCGCCCTTCAGCCCGGCCAGCGGATTGCGCAGTTCGTGCGCCAGGCCCTTCAGCGCTGCGCTGAGCGCGCTGGGCAGGGCCTGGGTCGGGTCGAGCCCGGGGAACTCATCGACCGGATGCGCCTCCAGCAGCCAGCCGCCATCGTCACGGCGGCTCATCCAGCCTTCGGCAAAACGCGCGGCTTCGCCCGGCAGCGCCAACGCCAGCCGGTTCAGGCGCAGGCTGTCGCGCTCATCGCGTGCCAGGAAATGGGCCAGCGCCTCACCCTGCACTTCCAGCGCGGCCAACGGCTGGCCGAGCAGGCGCCGGCCGCTGACGCCCAGCCAGCGCGCGAAGGCCGGGTTGCAGCCGGCGATGCGGCCATCGGGCCCGGCCCAGGCCAGCGGCGTGCCGAGGGCATCGAGGGACGGCGGGGGCGCGGGGTCGGACATTGCACCAATGTAGTGCAAAACGTGGGTGTGGGGTCAGAGCCCTTTCCTCGCGGAAAGGGATCTGACCCCTTGCGCTGCAGGGTCCGGGGTCGGATCCCTTTCCGTCAGGAAAGGGCGCTGACCCCTGCAGGTCGAGCAAGCTCGACCACTACCGGCTTTGCGGTTACAGCTTCATGTTGAGGCCGACGAAGACCGCGCGGCCCGGGGCGGGCGAGAACATCGGCCGGGCGCTGTCCCAGAAGAAGCTGTCGTACCACGCGTAGGCATACTCGCGGCCGGTCACGTTCTTCAGCTGCAGGTCCACGCTCCAGGCCGGGGTGATCTGATACTTCGCGCTGAGGTCGAGCACGGCGAAGCCGCCGAACTTGCCAGTGGCGTTGCGCTCTTCCAGGTAGTAATCGCCCTGCGCGCGCGCCTGCAGGCCCAGCTGCAGGGCATCGCTGGCCTGGTAGTCCAGGCCGAGGTTGCTGATGTGGCGCGGGGTGGCGGCCACTTCGCGTCCCTGCAGGGTCACGCCAGCGGCGCGGTCGTCGCGGGTGATCTTCGCCTCCTGGTAGGCATGCGAGGCCCACAGCGTCCACGCGTCACCCAGCTGCACGCTGATCTGCGCATCCACGCCTCGGCGGCGGGTCTTGCCCAGCGTGACCGTGGTGCCGGTGGCCGGCATGTTGGACACTTCGTTTTCCGCGTCCTGCTGCCATACCGCCAGCCGGGCCTGGCTGCCGGCGAAGGGCTGGAATTTCAGGCCCAGCCCCATGCCGGTGTTGGTGGAGGGCTGCATCGGTGCCTGCCCCGGGGTGAGGTAGGCCGGCGCGGTGGAACCGGTCAGCACCTGGAAGGTACGGCCCCAGTTGGCGTAGACATGGGTGTGCTCACCCAGGCTGTGGATGACACTCAGCTTGGGCTGGCCGATGCTGCCGTAGTCCTGCAGGCGGCCGTTGGCGCCGTTCATCAGCCGGGTGTGGCCGCTGAAACGGTCCACGCGGTAGGCCGGCACGATCTTCCACGCTTCGACCGGCTGGTAGATGGCCTGCACGTAGGCGCCCCAGTTGTCGAAGCTGTGGCGGTCGTTGTTCTGCACGCGTGCCGGTGCCTGGCTGAAATCGGTGGGCTCGGCGTAGGCGTAGCGCTCGCGACGGTAGCCGTTGTCCTGCTGCTCGTAGTTCAGCCCGCCTTCCACGGTAAGCGTGGGGCTGGCCTGCCAGGTGAGCGTGCCGAGCAGGCCTGCCTGGCGCTCGTCCCACACACGACGCTGGCGCGGCAGGTTGCCGCTGGGCAGGTCACTGAAGGTCACACGACGGTCGTCTTCATAGCGGTTGTAGTACAGCCGCGTGCCGAAGGTCACCGCGTCGGACAGCTTCATGTCCAGGTGCGCGGCGAACTGACGCATGTCGCGGTCATCGCCGTCATTGGCGTTGCGCAGGTCGCTGCCGCGGCGGCCCGCATGCAGCTCTTCCGCGGTCATGAAACCGGGTTCGTCGGCCTCGTGATGGTAGGCGCGCGCGGTCAGGCCGATGCGCAGCCCCTCCTCCAGCGAGCCGAAGAACCACTTGCCGCCCAGCGCGTATTTCTTCGAGCTGTCGTGGTCGCGATAACCGTCACTGGCCTGGGTGCCGACGAAGTAGTTCTGCGCGAAGCCGTCGGCTTCGCGGCCCACCGCCAGCTGCACATCGCGGGTGTTGTAGCTGCCATAGGCCAGCCGCGCGTCGGTGTAGGTGCCGCCCTGGCGCGTGCCGAAGTTCACGTTGCCGCCGATGTTGTGCAGGCCGTAGCGCGGATCGTTGGTACCGCGCACCACTTCGATGTAGCTGATTTCCAGCGGGAACAGCATGTCGATGAAGCGCTGGTTGCCGCTGTTGACGTTGCTGGGGATGCCGTCGATCAGCGTCTTGATGGCATTGAGGTAGCCCTCGCCGTTGAAGGCGCGGAAGCTGACCTTGCCCGACTCGGCGCCCTGCCGGGTTTCGGTCAGCTGGATGCCGGGCATCTGCCCGAGCAGTTCCCAGCTGTGCGACACATTGCGGTTTTCGATCTGGTCCGCGCCCAGCACGTCCACCGAGGTCAGCACCTGGTGTGCGCTCAGCTGCCCCTCGCTGTGCTGGTGCACATCGACCTTGCCCAGGGTGAGCGCGGCGTCGGCGGACTGGGCGAATGCTTCAGGGGCGAACGGGGCGGCCGCGAGCGCGGCCACCAGCGTGGGAGTCTTCATCAGGGGGCGGACGGGAGGCTGGAAATGAAACTTTATAACATTTCGATTCCGCCAGCCATCCGATGACTGCAGCTCCCTCGACGTTAGACGGGGTAGCCGGTGGCTTCCCGGGCCTTCTTCCAGGCAATTTCAAACTCGCGCGCGCTGATCTCGTCGTCTTCGTCGAAGTCCATGAACGACACCGGCTGGTCGGCCAGCACGAAGCGGTCATCGCTCTGGCCGGTTTCATCGGCCCACACGACCTTGGCCCCGTAGATTTCCACCTGGCGCACGATCTTCTCGCCACGGGCTTCCATCAGCACGTTGCCCTTGCCCAGGCCCGATTCGGCCCAGTGCTTGTAGTACTTCTTCGTGTTGGATTTTGCGTTGTTCTTTGCGTATTTCATTGCATGGGTCCTGGCCGCATGCGCGACCGGAAAGTTCGGAATGGCGCCATTATCAGGCATATGGGGGGCAGATCCCTTTCCTGCGGAGGGGGATCTGACCCCTGCTGACCTACTGCGGCAACGCCACACCCTTCGGCCACAGCAGCCACAGGTTGCCCTGCTGCTTCATGTCGCCGGCCAGCTTGCCGGCGGCATCGCCGCTGCCCCAGTACAGATCGGCGCGTACCTCACCGGCAATGGCGCCACCGGTGTCCTGCGCGGCCACCGGGCGCACCACCGGCGTGCCGTCCGGGCGCGTGGTGGAAAGCCACAGCAGGCTGCCCAGCGGCACCACGGTGCGATCCACCGCCACGCTGTAGCCGGCGGTCAGCGGCACGTTCAACGAACCACGCGGACCTTCCGGGCTGTCCGCGCTGCGCACGAAGAACACGTAGCTGGGATTGCTGCGCAGCAGTTCCGGTACGCGCGTCGGATGTGCCTTCGCCCACGCGCGGATCGCGTCCATGGTGACGTCTTCCTTCTTCAGCTCGCCCTGCTCCACCAGCCAGCGGCCGATCGCGCGATAGGGATGGCCGTTCTGTTCGGCATAGGCCAGCCGCACCTGCTTGCCATCGGCCAGGCGCACCCGCCCCGAACCCTGGATCTGCAGCAGCTGCAGGTCCATCGGATCGGTCAGCCAGGCCAGCACCGGCGCCTTGGCCCCCTTGCTGGCGATGCTGCCGGCATCGTCGTAGGGCTTGAGCACCTTGCCCTCCACGCGACCGCGCAGGCGCTTGCCCTTCAGTTCGGGATAGACGCTGTCCAACTGCACCACCACCAGATCATCGGGTGTGCCGTACACCGGCACGGTGGCGGTGTCGGTACGGGTGAGGCTGCCCGGATAGATGGGCTCGTAATAGCCGGTGATCAGGCCGTCGGCGCGATGGCCGCCGGCGCGCAGGGAATAGACATCGAGATCGCGCTGCAGGAATGCGCGGATCGCGCTGGCGTCCTTGTCGGACACGGTGCTGGCGGTCGCGCAGGGCTTGGCCCAGGTCGCATCGTTCTTCAGGCGGGTGCAGCTGCTGCGCCAAGCGGCGAAGCCGGCCTGCAGGTCGGTATCGGATACGGCCGGCAACGTGTTCCAGTCGACCTTGGCGTAGGTGGCGGCAGCGGGCTTGGCAGCGGCCGGCGCTTCAGGCCGGGTGCCCGTGGTGGCGCAGCCGGCAAGCAGGGCAACGGCCAAGAAAGTGAGGAGCGCGCGCGGCGACGTAACAGTGATCATCGTCGCAATGTAGTGGGGCCGATGGTGGCGCGGCAACCTTGGGTAGCGCCGGGCCATGCCCGGCGAGAAGCGGATCCCGCGCGGTGCGCTCGCCGGGCATGGCCCGGCGCTACCGGCTACGGGGTCTGCAGCAACAGCGAATGCAGGATGCGCGCGTCTTCGGCGTCGAGGGCTTTCGGCAGGGTGTCGCTGCCACGGAAACGGCGGTGGAACGCCCGTACCGCTGCTTCGCGGTTGTCGAGCGGATAACCGAAGCGCGCCAGCGCGGCCCATGCATCGAATCCTTCCGGCGCAGCACCATCGGCAGCGCGCGGCCACACGCCGAAACCGGCTTCGGCCAACTGTTGCCACGGGAAGAAGCGGCTGGGATCTTCCTTGCGCGTCGGTGCCAGGTCGGCGTGACCGATCACCTGCCGCGGCGGGATGTTCAGCCGGTCAGTGAGGTCGCGCAGCAGCACGATCAGCGATTCGATCTGCGCGGGGCTGAAGGGCGTACGACCGTCATTGTCCAGCTCGATGCCGATGGACGCGGAGTTCAGATCGGTGATGGTGCCCCAGCGCCCGGAGCCGGCATGCCAAGCGCGGCGCTCATCGGCCACCAGCTGGTAGCGATGGCCATCGGCGCCGATCAGGTAATGCGCACTGACCCGCCCGCCGCTGTTGGCGGTACGCAGCGTGTGCAGGCTCTGCTGCACCGATTTCTGCTCGGTGTGGTGGATGACGATGATGACCGGCGTGCGCGCGTTCTGGTTCGGCGACGGCACCCAGGTGGCAAGCGGGTTGCGGGTTTCCTGCGGCGTGGAGGCACAGGCGGCCAGCAGCAGGCAGGCCGAGAGCATCAGGGAAGTGCGGATCGGGTGCATGCCCCGATTGTGCGCGATAAGCCCGGACGATGCAGTAGAGCCACGCCATGCGTGGCTGGGCCACCGACCGTGCCGACCAACGGTCGGCACCCACCAGAGCAGGAGTAGTCCAGCGCAGGAGCAGTGCCAAGCAAGCTTGGCAACTACCAGAGCAGATGCAGTGCCGATCAACGGTCGGCACCCACCACAGCAGGAGTAGTCCAGCGCAGGAGCAGTGCCAAGCAAGCTTGGCAACTACCAGAGCAGATGCAGTGCCGATCAACGGTCGGCACCCACCACAGCAGGAGTAGTCCAGCGCAGGAGCAGTGCCAAGCAAGCTTGGCACCTACCAGAGCAGGTGCAGTGCCAAGCAAGCTTGGCACCTACCAGAGCCAGTGCAGTGCCGACCAACGGTCGGCACCCACCATGTAGATGCATCAGGCCTCGTAGGCCGATTCACCATGCGAGGTCACATCCAGGCCGGTACGCTCGGCCTCCTCGGTGACCCGCAGGCCGACCACCACCTTGACCAGCAGCAGGATGGCTGCGGTCACCACGGCCGACCACAGCACGGTGAGGCCGACGCTGACCACCTGCACCCACACCTGGTGGCCGATATCCAGATCGGCCTTGGTGCCGCCCAGCGACTGCGCGCTGAACACACCGGTGAGGATCGCACCGACGATGCCGCCCACGCCATGCACACCGAACACGTCGGCGGTGTCGTCCACCTTCAGCAGGCGCTTGAGGCCGGTCACGCCCCACACGCAGACCACGCCGGCAACCAGGCCGATGACGATCGCGCCGAGCGGGCCGACGGTACCGCACGCCGGGGTGATGCCAACCAGGCCTGCCACCGCACCCGAGGCCGCGCCCAGTGCCGACGGCTTGCCCTTGCTGATCGCTTCAACCAGCGTCCAGCCCAGCACCGCTGCAGCAGTCGCCAGCACAGTGTTGAGGAAGGCCAGCGAGGCGACGGTGTCGGCGGCGGCGGCAGAACCGGCATTGAAGCCGAACCAGCCGACCCACAGCAGCATCGCGCCGATATAGGTGAACGGCACGTTGTGCGGCTTCAACGCGGTCTGCCCGTAGCCCAGCCGCTTGCCGACGAACCATGCAGCCACCAGACCGGCCACGCCGGCGTTGATGTGCACCACGGTGCCACCGGCGAAATCGATCGCGCCCAGTTCGCCCAGGTAGCCGCCGCCCCAAACGATGTGCGCCATCGGGATGTAGCTGAGGGTGAACCACAGCGCCGAGAACAGCAGCACCGCGCGGAACTTGATGCGCTCGGCGAAGGCACCGACGATCAGCGCGGTGGTGATGCCGGCGAAGGTCGACTGGAAGGCGACGAACAGGTAGTCCGGCAGTCCCTTGATCGGCGTGTTGCCCACCGACTCCGGGGTGAAGCCCTTGAGGAAGGCGAATTCGGTGAACGAGCCGAAGAACGGATTGCCGGCGCTGAACACTGCGCTGTAGCCATAGGCCACCCACAACAGCAGCACCAGCGAGAACACCACCAGGATCTGGCTGAGCACCGACAGCACGTTTTTCGAACGCACCAGGCCGCCGTAGAACAGGGCCAGGCCCGGTACCACCATCAACAGCACCAGCAGGGTGGAGGTGAGCATCCAGGCGACGTCGCCGTGGTCATAGGCGGGCGCGGCCACCGCTTCGGCAGCCGCAGGCGCAGCGGCGGTCGGGTCCTGCAAGGGCTCGACGGCCACGGCTTCGCTCTGCAGCGGCGTGACCTGGGCCTGGGCATGTGCACTGCCTGGCCAGACACCGGCGGCCAGCGCACTGAACAGCATCAGCAGGCACACCAGATGGAACCGGGCTTGCCACCCGGTGAGAAGGCGCATCTTCATGGGGGAGTCTCCGGAAGGGGGCTTACAGCGCGTCGGCGCCGATTTCGCCGGTGCGGATGCGGATGACCTGCTCGACAGCGGTCACGAAGATCTTGCCGTCGCCGATCTTGCCGGTGCCTGCAGACGACTGGATCGCTTCGATCACTGCGTCGGCACGTTCGTCGGTGACCACGGTTTCGATCTTGATCTTGGGCAGGAAGTCGACAACGTACTCGGCACCGCGATACAGCTCGGTGTGGCCCTTCTGGCGGCCGAAGCCTTTCACTTCGGTGACCGTCATGCCGGTGATGCCCACTTCGGCCAGCGCTTCGCGGACGTCATCCAGTTTGAACGGCTTGATAATCGCGTCGATCTTT
>Ga0308156_1003593_pt1 | contig 11717 bp, 12 predicted proteins | sample PhyAR2_FD_201041 | JGI IMG/M metagenome (GOLD analysis project Ga0308156, IMG submission 201041) | Phyllosphere microbial communities from UC Gill Tract Community Farm, Albany, California, United States - DLSL A.R2 | ecosystem: Host-associated > Plants > Phyllosphere > Unclassified | place: USA... | reverse complement strand
TACAGACTATACCCGCCCAGCAACAGACAGAATGCAAACAGCATCACCCGCCACCGCTGAACCGAAAAGCCAGCGGTACGTGCATTCAGCTGATCGGCCACGCGCCGCTGTAAACGGATAATTTTGGTCGCTACCCGCTGCGCAAAGCGCTCCTGCCCTTCTGCAAGCTTCCGCTCTCCTTTTCCAAATAACCTCATGGCACGGCGGTTTTAACCTGTTCATCCTGGTTCAATAGCGTTTCCCAGCGCTGGATTAAAAACCCGTGCGGGTTATTATCCGTCTGGGATTCCAATACCCTGATCTCACCCCGCGTCACCAGCCTGCGGTACATGGTACTACTCGAACGGATCAGCTTCTGACGGGCATAACAGATAAATCCATAAGGCTGCCGGTTTATGTCCAGCGAAATGCTATCCACCTCGATTTCTTGCGAAATATTGGCCGCAATCAGGTTATTGAAATAACCTGACTCACGCAGGTTATCATAAGCCTGCTTTGCTGAATTGTCCGCCAGATATAAAGCTTTTCCCACGCTCGCTGCTATCGCCTTTTCATCAGGGTCAAGGGTAAAAAAATACCGGTGAAAAGTTTTGATGTGGTCTTTAAGTTCCACATTCAGGTTTTGCTTTCGCTCGGAGGCAAAAGCCTCCAGTACCTTGCCGTTATAGAGGATCAACACCCTGTCCGAGGATTTATTCATCTGATCAAAGCACAGATAAACGATACCGCCCGATAGCAGTACGCAAGCCAGGAGAAAAGCAATACTGAACTTTTTAATGTGCTGAAAAGCACGGTCTATATTTTTAAGTTGTGCAAACATGCATTCGTTTTTATAGGGTTAAATAATATCCGGTGTTTCTTGCGCATAATAAATTAACTTATTATGCCTGGGTGACACCAAAGCCCGGCAACCGCTAACCTTTACCACCAGCCACCTTGTCTTTGAAATAGTCATTGCCCTCAGAGCCTGCAAAAGAGCCTGACATCCTGCGGTTAGTATCCCCAAAGGCATCCTGCACCATCTTACCGCCCGCGCTAATCGCACTTCCGGCAGTCTGGCTACCGCTAACCACCAGCGTATTCACCTTTTGCATGATCGCATTACCACCTCCGGCATTTATGATATAGCCAGCAACACTCGGCACAGTGAAATAACCCACGATTCCAATGCATAAAAACACAAGGTAACTTGCATCAGTTGCACTAAAAAAGGTATCTCCTTGTTGACCGATTTGGGAAATATCAAGCTTTAACATATTTTCCTGAATCTTACCCAGAATACTGCCGAAGATATTGGCCACAGGAAGCCACATAAAAACGTTAATATACCTGGCCAGCCATACCGTCAAAGTATGCTGAAAACCATCAAAGACCGCAAACCCAAATACCAGTGGTCCCAGGATTGCCATCACAATCAGATAAAACGTTCTAATGGTATTGATACAAAGTGCAGCAGCAGCAAATAAGACCTGCAAAACTTCACTCATCCATTGCTTGATGTTGTTGCGAAAATTGTAAGACATGCGGTCCATTTGAAATTTGATATCATTTCCAAGGCCTTCAAAGACTCCTTCGTCTTCTCTGTCCGGATCTTTAGGATGGGTATACTTATACCACTTATCTTCCGATCCTGCCCCCGTTTCGCCGACATACATTTGCCAATGCTTACTCTGGCGCACAGCTGCTTCCTTTTGTTTCAAAAGCACCTCGATAGCCCTATTGGAATTCTTTACCATTCCCTCCGTTGCAGACACCACCGGCTGCAAAATCCCGTTCAATACCCCAATCACCAAGGGAAAAAGTACAATAGCCAATCCCAAAGAAAAAGGCCTAAGCAAAGGATAAAAATCAACAGGCTCACCACTGGCAAGGCTGCGCCATACACGTGAAGCGATATACCACAAAGCCCCAAACCCAGCCAAGCCTCGCGCCACACCGATCAGCTGCGCGCAAAGCGGCATCATATCCCGGTACACATTATCCAGCACTGGTTGCAAACCCGTGATCGATCCCGCAAGGCCCCCGCCACTCTGAGCGAAACAAACGCCCGGCAGCACCAAACACACGCCAAACAAAACAAAAACCGACTTCAAATAATTAACCGATCTCATAAGTCCTCCTTATTAAAGTAATCGCCCAAACCCTTGATCTCTGATTTTTCCCGCTGGCGCTGCACATTCAGAATGCTTGTCTTGCGGTTAAAAGAGCGCAGGAAAACCAGCTTATCTTCCACATCAGCGAAAATCTGATCAATCGCAGCCAACCGCTCCTGATCACTCATGCGCATCTTATCGGCCGTAATCACCATCGCGAGCCGATCCAGATTATCCAGGCTTTCTTCCATCAGCTTGCTGTAAACTTTAGACACGTAGTCCAGTTCTGAGACAGAAAAATTCTCACCCGAAGAAAACCGCTTAAAAGCCGCCTTATATTCCGATACCATATCCTTCTGATAGGAAATGATCTCGGCTATCTTATAATACTTGCGCACCTCGGGACTCACCAGCCAAAGCCCGTCTAAAAACACCTCATGTAAAGAAAAATTACCTTCAGCAATATCCTTCACCGCCTTATAGCCTTTAGCAATCACCTCGTATCCACGCTTCATATCCGCTAAAATGTTTTTCAGCTGCGAGAGCTTTTCGACATTCAGGATCAGTTGCTGCGCTTCCTGGGTTTGAGCAGAAGCACTGATTACCTGACCAAACACCAAACAAAAAAACAAAGCAACCCCAATAACAGGCCTTGAAAACATCCTACTCAATCTCATAATACCTCCGTAATCTTTCCAGGGTCAGTCCTTCCATCCGCTTCTGCCTGATCAACAGACGCGCCTCTGAACAAAAGCTTCGAGTAAAGCCGCTCTTATCCAGCATCCGCTCATATATCCCATTCAGCCGAACAAGCCGTTCATCATCGCTGATTTCCAGCTTACCGGAAGTAATGACCAGTAGCAGCTCCTCCATATCTCCCAGGCAATCCGAAATCACCCCCTCAGCCACGTCGGCCACATAGATCGCCTGATCCGCACCTAATAGCGAATCCCCTTTAATCCCACTAAAGGATTTCAGGATCGCTGCTTGCAGCGCTACTATTTCCGCCACTCTCGCGTCTCCCCGTACCGCTGGACTCACCTGCTTTAGTCCCGAAATAAAAGCATGGTGCAGATTGAACTCTCCCGAGGTAATGTCTCTTACCACCTCGAGACCCGATCCAACCAGCTGATAACCTTTTCTGGCATAGCCCAGGTAAACCTGTAATGCTGCAATCTGCTCCCCCAGATACTTAATCTGCGTTTTTTTCTGCCTAAAAATCTCATTCCAGGTCTGCGCCTGACAGCGCGGAAGCGCAGCAGTAATCAACAAAATCACCCCGATGGCAATTACCGGGATCCTTGTCCCGTATCGCCTTTTTTCCAGTTCCAGAGCTCTAATTGACCTCATACAGCTCCTTTAAAGTTTTAGTTTCCAGAACCGATTTGCTCCGCTGAATGGAAAGGGTAATGTTCTGATCATTGAAAGCCCGCAGGTCCGAAAAATTCCCCTCCATTTTTTCCGCCGCCTGATCAATCAGCTCCATCCGCTTGCTATCCGACATCTGGGTTTTAAAGGAATTAATTACCACAAACACCTGATCCAGGTTCTTTACTGATTCTTTTAGAATCCCCTCATACACTTCTTCGATATGCAGCAGTTCATCAGCAGAGAAATGTTTGTCCTTTTTAAATAGCCCAATCGCCCAGCGGTATTCCTGCACAATAGCCTCTTGAGTGGTAGCGATATCCTTAATCCGCTTATAGGCAGAGATCACCGACTTCACCTTCACCAGACTTTCATAATACTCCGAGTACAAAGCCCGCTGCCGCTCGGTCCATTCAGAAATCTCCCCAAGCTTTAATTTATTCAGGGTGTTTTCAATCACCTTTTGCGCATTTTGCAGCCAGATCGTCTCATTCTGCAGCCGCTGCACTTTCAGATCAACCGCTTTGATCACTTTTTTTACGCCTGCCTTGATCACTTCCGCTATGGCCAGCTGCGCGCTTGCCCCCGTGGGCAAGGCCGTCAGCAGCACAGTAGCACTTAAGGGCAGCACAACCATATAGGTCTTTAAAACCTTTGTCATTATCTTTAATAAATTCATCATTGTTAGTTAATCCGTTTGTATTTGCGCATACCTACCGTCATGGTTTGCCCGTCCCCGCTGAAACAAATCTGCTTACCCTTGCGGCTCTCGGTCAGCATACCACTTTCAGCGTCCAAAACCGCAGTCCATTCTTCTTTTTCGTACTGCATTTTACCGGGCTTACCGGCATTATCCAATAACCTGAATCCCGTACTGCGGTGCAATAAATACCGCTGGCCTTGGCTATGCTCCACGATAAGTGTATCATGAGCAATACTAAATTCACTGCCAGCACTATTCACGTAGGTGCCTTCAAATGAGCCCGCACGATTGCAAGCCTGAATGGTCAGTACCAGTAGTGCTAAAAAAACGCCTACAACCAGCAGCCTGGAGGCCAATGACAGCATTTTCGCATTCATTTCTTTGTTGTTGTTTTCAATACATTTTTTCATAACAGTAAATTTTAAATGGTTAATAAATCGTTAAAAAATCTTCTTCCCGCTAAGGAGCTCCGCCGCAAGTACGGCGATGCCATGGGCAACCGAGCCGTACTTAGCGGCATATTCCTGCACCTTTTGCTTCTCCAGTTCTTCTGTGGTATAGGCCAAATACTCCGCCGCGGACACCTCAGTGCGGTACACTTTGGAATGCCCACCGAGCGAGATAAAAACCTCCTTGTACTTCAGCTTAGGATCATTGGCCTTGTTCATCGATAGGATCAAAGACTTATCGTGATCAGTCAGTCCCAAAAGTTCCTGCACCGTATCAAACTTGTTCTGGTATTTACTCTGGTCCAGCAGGATCTTACAGTCCGAGTTATTGATGATTGCCTGCTTGACGATGGGTGAGGAAATAATGTCCTCGATTTCCTGGGTCACTACAATCGGCTCGCCAAAAAACTTGCGAAAAGTCTTGTAGGCGTATTGGATGTATTCAGCCATACCACCCTTAGAAATGCTTTTCCAGACTTCCTCCAGCAGCAGAACCTTACGCACCCCTTTCAGCTTACGGAGCTTGGCAATAAACATCTCCATAATGATCAGCGTCACCACCGGAAATAAAATCGGGTGCGATTTAATGGTATCGATCTCAAAAACAATAAACCGTTCACTGAGTAAATCCAGATTCTCGGTTGCGTTCAACAGGAAATCAAACTCTCCACCTTTATAGTAAGGATTCAAGACATACAGGAAATTATCGACATTAAAATCTTTGGGATTGACTTTGCCATTCTTCAAAACCACTAAATACTCCTGCATCAGGAAATCATAAAAGGAATTAAAGCATGGAAACACCAAAGGATTAGCAGAAAGATATTCGTAATATAAAGTCAGCGCATTGCTGACCGCCACATATTCCGCGCGGGTGTAACCCTCGCTTTCATTCTTCCAAAGCGCCAGCAGCAAAGTTTTAATGCTCTCCTTTTTTTCCGTATCCAGCACATCTCCCTCACCGATGTAAAACGGGTTAAAACAGATCGGGCTTTCCTCAGAATAAGTAAAGTAATAACCGCCAACCAGATCACACAGCCCTTTATAACTGTGTCCGATATCTACGATCACCACATGCGCCCCCTGCTCATAATAAGAGCGAACCAAATGATTGGTAAAAAAGCTTTTGCCAGAACCCGACGGGCCGATAATAAACTTATTGCGATTAGTCGTCCAGCCCAGCCGCCTCGGTTCGTCAGAAATATCCACATGCAGCGGAACGCCTGAAAGCCTGTCACCGAGCCGAATGCCAAATGGAGACAAAGAACTCCTATAAGCCGTTTCCATATTTAAAAAACAGCAAGCCTGCTCAGCGAAGGTATCAAAGGTATCATTCATCGGAAAATCACCCTCATTCCCTGGCATACAGCCAAACCAGACCTGCGGCGCCCCATCTGTTTCCTGCCTGCATACCGCATCCATTTTCGCCATCGCTGAACCCACCTTGTTTTTCAATTCCGCCACCCCACTAGCCTCATCCGTCCAGCATAGCACATTAAAATGCGCCTTTACGGGAAGCTTCTGGCTCACTACCGCCTCATTCAAAAAATCATTACAAAATCCCTTGAAACCGCATTCTCTCTGGAATAAGCCGAAAGTGACTGCAAACGCAGCTTCTTTGCTTCCAGTTCCTTGATCGTCCGCTGCGGATCACCCGTAAAAATCAGCTGGTTATAAATGTGGTTACAATCTAAAAACAGTCCCAGTGGCGAGCTAAAGCCAATACTGTACTTGGTCCTATCCGTAGAATACGCATCAAAATCAATCCGGCTCCCGCAGATCCCCGGCAGATCCTGCGCATCAGCCAAGCTAAATAGCTGTACCTTTTTATCACCTACCCTGATCTCATCCCGCAAATGCACATCCCGCAACACCGAAGACTCACCCTTACCCAGCAAAAACAGATACCTTTCAATAATCCCCGGATGATTCGCCGTCCCAGCCAGATCTTCATCCAGCAGTCTCACCAAAGAAAACAACCCACTATCTGATAAAATCCGCTCAAAAGAACCCACAGCCGAAAAGAAATTCTTCAGCAGCACCTCATCCCTGCGCTCCACTGGCGCGATGGATTTGCGTAAGATATTGCAGTAAGCAGAGGACGAAAGCTTCCGTCCACGAGGCAACAGCGTTAAAAACAAAAAGCATTCATGATCCAAATAAGGCCTCTCGTTAAAATGCCCGTCTGAAGCAAAAGCCAGAACAGACGAAGAAGAACTTTCAAAATCAACTTTAACCTTACTTTTAAAAAACCAGTCCGCCTTATGAAATACCACACCCGAAGGCAATATCCTGATCGCCTTCACAAAAGCCTGCTGCGCCGCATCAAAAGCAGACGAAGAAAGCGTCCCAGTTTCCGGAAGCATCACCTTAAAAGCAATCGTCACATCGCCTGACATCGAGACCATGCAATCCTCCTCCACCTTCCAGACCGGCAAAATCTTTTCAATCTCCATCATCGCCGCACCTGCCTTTCCTGATTAGATTCCCGAACCCGCAAACCGGTAAACACATGCCTTGAAGAAAACCGCAGATATACCGGCAGCCCCCGCTTAGCCAAAAACTTGCCCAAGCCATGCTGACCAAAGCGCTTAGATAAATGGCTCACCCCAATAAACAGCCCGCCACCCAAAACAAACACCAATGGCAACAATACAAAAAGCGATACACCGGCCACATACAGCATCGTAAAGCTGAGCAGCACCAGCACCAGCCCACCCGCCAGCCAGGCAATGTACTGCCCCTGAAAGCCCCTAAAAATAATCGGCTTATTTATACCTTTATTAATACTATACACTAAACTCATAAAACTCAGTTTAAAATAAAACCCGGTCATTAGGGCAGGCGCGGCAAAGCGCCATTCTTATCCAGGCCATACACCACGCCCGCCTCAGACCAATAAATACTAGATTCCAAAAAAGGACTTCAACACCGAAGTCACTACCACCAAAAAAACGCAGGAGCCAAACCATGCCGCCGCCACCTTACCCGTATCCGGCTCCCCCGCATTCCACTTCTGATACACTTTCACCGCTCCAATGATGCCAATTACTGCTCCAATCGCATACATCAGATTAGCCCCCGCATCAAAATAACTCCGCACCTTGTTTGAAGCCTCATTGATACCCTGAATCCCGTCCTGGGCCATTCCTGCAGCAGAAAACAGCAGACAGAAAAGGCATACCACCACCCCAGCAAGCAAAAACTTACCAGACGCATTCTTCCAGATCCCCCTAACAGGATCATTTATATTTTTTTTACGCATTTCAAAAATTAAAAGGATTTAAAAATCAGTTGATTCAAAAAAGACGACACCTTAGCCCCAGAGATTATCCAGTTCCTCGTCAGAGAGATGAAAAGGCACCCGCTCTCGGATAAACGGACGAAGTTCTAAAGCGGCCTCACGCCCAGACGTCTTAGGGTACTTCTGGCGAATCAGCTCAAACATCGTGAAGAAATCCTCCTTATTGCCATCTTTTTGAGCAAGCAGCGCGCAGACCGCTTTGATCTCCTGCTGCACGTCCGCCACCATTCCCAGTTGATCGCCCTTGCGTAAAGTCTCCAAAGAATTTCCAGAAGATGCCACAAATCCAAAATCTCCAGCCGCCAGCACTTTCACGCCTACATCAGGCACCGCTTCCCCCATCAACGATCCAGCGGAATCATCACCACTATCGACATCATCACCCAGCACATCCACCCCTTTCTGCCAGCGGTGCGCCAAAGGCGGTGAGGTCCCACCAGCTTTCCGGGCTAAGCGGAAGGCCCAAGCCAGCAGCGCCGCAAGCCCCAACACCAGTACAATCACCGGCAAACACTCCATTAAAAATGATTTTATCATCATAACATTTTGCTTTTGATCCCCATGCTCCATTGCACCGGGGACAGAAACAAAAGTCCAAAAAATCAAAACGGGCAATACTCTACTAGAGATAAATAGCTCTAAACCATCCAGCTAAACCATTGAAAATCAATAAAAACTATTTTTATCCGAGCCCGCCTCTGGACGATAAGCATCATCTTCATCCGTATATTCGATTAAGCGATCCTCACAGAAATCCATATCAGGATATGATAAGTTTGATAATAATAGCGGATAACCAGGTTATGTTGCTGGGTCCATGCGCGCCGGAAATTCGATAAATCCCTTCAGAACGATCCAGCGAGGGCTACTTTAGCCCTGCAGCAGATTCAGCAACTTTATTAGATCGATCGGACCTGCAAAGAAAACCGGTACAGCCATGAGCAGATCAGGGAAATTCGTCAGCAAAAGGCATTGCCAATGCTCAATACATTCAAGGAATGGCTGATCCAAAGTTACCGTGAGTTACTCCCATAAGTGTGATCGGGAAGGCAATTGCCTATAGACTGAATCTCTGGAACAAGCTTACTGTACATCTACAGGATGGAAAACTTCATATAGATAATAATGGAGTGGAAAACGCAGTACGTCCATCCACAATCGGCAAAAAAACTATCTTCTTACAGGATTGCATGAAGGGCCAAAATAGCAGCAATGCTGTATACTTTTATGGGAAGCTGTAAGATGAACAACATCAGTCCTCAGGAATGGCTTACAGATATCCTGGAGGGAATCCCATCACAAAAAGCAAATAAGCTTCATGAACTTACGCCAAATAATTGAGCTAAACCAACCGTCAAAAGTTCTCCGCTTAAAAAAAAGATGGGTTGGTCGTATACTAACTTTAAAAAGAAGTCTTTTCTGGCTAGAATTGACTAAAACTCATGAAAGTTCGCTGCATTGTGCAACAATAAATCATTAGAAAATCTTAAATACCAAAATCAACACCATGATTAACGACATTTCATTACAACCACTCACAAACGGTTCGTTTATCCAGTCTTTCAACGATACTTTGCCTATTGTATTGAAAAACAATCCGGAAGCCTTAAATTGGTTACCATTATAACCCGTATAGCTGTTGATTCCAAAACCATCACATCTTGACCGTCGATATTTAAAGATATAAAGATGATAACTTTTTAAAAGAGTCAGGTTAAAAACAGCCAAGCCCAAAATTTTTATTGGGCTTGGCTGCGTAAGCATCGGGCTTTGCTATTATGATACTGATGTTTTTTCAAAATCCATCCCCGTCAATTTTGCTTTCTGTATCGCCTTTCTCAAAGTATCGCTAACATATAACCCTGAAGTGATTTTCCATAAATCGTACGATGATGGCTTAGAAAAAATACTGTTGCAAAGAAATAAATATTTTCCCAATATTTTGACAAACAATATAGATTGAATAATATTCTTGCGTTTTGAAGTCGTGAGCCAAAATTTTGAAGGACTTTTTTTGCTTTTTAAATGCATAATCTATACCATTTTGTGTAACGGTATAGTTGTTGGAACCAAAATTATCACAGGTTAAACTAGTAATATTACCCATTATATCGTAACTAACAGCTTCGCCTAGTTGCTGCCCACTGCTATATTGATTAAACGGTTCATCCTGTTGTAAGTGTAACTGAAGGTATTCGCCGCACTATTGATATAACTCTCCGCATAAAACTAAAAAACCTGGCACTAAGGCCAGGCTAAAATATAAAATCATTTTTAAGCACAAGTCCACATATGATGAAGAACGTTTATTAAGGTTACAAGTTTGTAGTCAAAATCTTTTGTATCACTTGAGCCAAACTTTAACAGTGGTTTGCATGAGCTTCAAACTGGACCTATTACATAAAACTCTCGCTCAGCCCTAACTATTTCATTTCAGCACCATACTCTTTCGCATTAAAGTTTTTAGGCCAAATTGTACGACTATCAAATATTGCCTTTTCAAATATTGCTTTTTCAATCCCAATACAATTTAGATTTGCACCACGAAGGTTGGCATTCTTAAAATTTGCACCTTCGATGTCTGAGCCTTCAAGATTTGTGTTGAGAAGATTCGCATTTTCAAATAATGTTGAAATAACTAAGCATTTGACAAAATTCGTATTTGATAAGTCTACCTCTCTTAAATCCGCAACAATTAGATTCGTAGATTCAAAAGTACATCCTATCATTTTTGCTTTAAATAAAAAAGCACCTCGAAGATTACAATTTTTAAAACTTGTATCTGACAAGTCAAAATTTTCTAATTGAGCACGATGTAAGTTCAAGTTTTCAAGTAAAACACCTTTTAAACTACTATACGGTACTTCAATGTGTTGATCTGTTTCGCAAAATATTTTCATATACATTAATTTAATGCTTGTCCCAATCCACAGGGTTGACTTTTGTTTGTTGAATTGGAACAACTCTGGATGCTTGACTTGGTGACATTGCTCCAGGGACTATCGCTGGTTCTACTCCAAACAGCCTGCCTGCAACATATCTGTGATTTCCTTCTACTATTACTCCACTGGCTACTTTAATAGCGGGAGAGATTGAACCAGCCTCTAACATTTTGACATATCTTTGAACCATTGGTAATGAAACTTCACCTTGTAGTGTTTTCATCGTTGAACCTTGCAAAGCCTTAGCAATACTGGCCTCTGTAACTTGTATTCCCTTCTTGACAGCCCATTTACTTGATGATGGCATTCCAGGCATACCTGATCTGGAAGATACCATGACTGTTAGCGCATAATTTAAATAGGCTAGCAACACTTCTCCTTTTGTTTTCGGTAAATTTTTAAAATCTCCCGAATCACCTCTTGTACCCAATTTAGCTGAAGCCCCCACATCTTGCCAATATCCAGAAGCAGACGAATCCCACCAGCTCTTCCCATACCCTTTTCCCTGAATTGCTGCCGTCCCCTTTTCTCTCGCTATGGTAGCATTTACGATAGCCAGTTCTTTTTTAAATCTTGCCTCACGTTCTGCTGGAGTCTCAGGTCTTGTCGTGCTCCAGCCAAATGTTAAAGACATTGCATCAAGCGTCTGTTGATGTCGTCCATTCCTATCAGCAGTACGTTGCGCCGTATTTGCATCTGACATGGCTTGCCACATGCGTTCATCGTTATAATGAACACGTGTCCAAGCGCCCCAACTGCCATACTGTTCCACACGATACCATTCTCCACCACGATAAGTATTAGGATCGAGTACAGGGTCCATCCCTGTTGGATCGGTAAAGGTCAAAGGGTTATTGA
>Ga0308156_1003585_pt1 | contig 11739 bp, 9 predicted proteins | sample PhyAR2_FD_201041 | JGI IMG/M metagenome (GOLD analysis project Ga0308156, IMG submission 201041) | Phyllosphere microbial communities from UC Gill Tract Community Farm, Albany, California, United States - DLSL A.R2 | ecosystem: Host-associated > Plants > Phyllosphere > Unclassified | place: USA... | reverse complement strand
CGACGAGTTCGTCAACAAGAAGCTCATCCGCATCGGCTGAGCGGCAGGCACGACGAGGGGGCGGATGCATCGGCATCCGCCCCCTTCGTTCGTCGGCCGTGCGCCCGCGGTGAGTCGCGGCGCCTGCGGTCAGCCCGCGGTCAGCCCGCGGTCTGGTCGAGGTAGGCGAGCACGGCGAGCACCCGGCGGTTGACGCCCGACCCCGAGGCGACGCCGAGCTTCGTGAAGATCGTGTTGATGTGCTTCTCGACGCCGCTCTGGCTCACGAAGAGACGCTCGGCGATCGCCGCGTTGCTGTGGCCCTCGGCGATCAGCTCGAGCACGGCGCCTTCGCGCTCGCTCAGTTCGGCCATGCGCGGGTCGGGTCCCGACCGGTCGGCGATGAGACGGCGGATCACCTCGGGGTCGAACGCGACCCCGCCCTCGGCCACGCGCACGATCGCGTCGAGGAAGCCGGCGATGTCCGAGATGCGGTCCTTGAGCAGGTAGCCGACACCGCCGCGCCCGTCGAGCAGCTCACTCGCGTACCGGCGCTCGACGTGCTGCGAGAGCACCAGCACCGCGACATCGGGATGCAGATGTCTGATGCGCAGCGCCGCGCGGATGCCCTCGTCGACGAAGTCGGGCGGCATCCGCACGTCGACGATCACGAGGTCGGGTTCCTCGGCGGCCAGGGCCGTCAGGAGCGCGTCCGCGTCGGACACCGAGGCGCTCACCTCGTGCCCCTCGGCGACGAGCAGCTGCACGATGCCCTCTCGCAGCAGGGTGGAGTCCTCGGCGATCGCTATCCGCACGGGATCACCGCCTCGATCACGGTCGGGCCCCCCGCAGGACTGTGCACGTGCAGTCGTCCGTCGCGCGCGGCGACGCGAGACGCGATGCCCGAGAGTCCGGTGCCCGCGGCATCCGCGCCGCCGACTCCGTCGTCTTCGACCGTCATCGTGAGGCTGTCGGGCCCGGTGCGGACGCGGATGCTGATCGCACTGGCCCGCGCGTGCTTGATCGCGTTCGTGACGGCCTCGCTCGCCACGAAGTAGGCGGCCGTCTCCGCGGCGCGATCGGCCACCACCGGGCCCTCGACCTCGAGGGTCACCGGCATCGCCACGCGGTCGCGGAGGGCTTCGAGCGCGACGGCGAGACCGTCGCGCTGCAGCATCTCGGGGTACGTCCGCCAGGCGACGTCGCGCAGGTCGTCGAGGACGTGCTGCGTCTCGTCGCGCGCACCGCTCAGCAGACGGCGCGCCTCGTCGGGGGCGGCACGCTCGACACGGGCCAGCAGGATCGACAGCGCGACCACCCGCTGCTGCACGCCGTCGTGGATGTCGCGCTCGATGCGGCGCCGCTCGGCATCCACCGCGTCGACGACCTCGTCGAGGGTGGTGTGCAGCCGCACGACCTCCTGGGAGAGCTCGCCGGCGCCCGGCCGCTGGAACGACTGCCAGACCCGCCGCTCGAGCCAGGCGATGCCGCCGATGCCGGACAGCGCGAGGAACAGGAGCACGAGACCCGGGATCACGAAGAGCCCCACGGTGGTCCACGTGACGCGGCCGGGGCGTGCGCTGAAGAGGGCGACGGGGCCGCCGGTCGCCGCCGCGACGAGCATCTGGACGCCGACCACGATGCCGGCGCCGATCAGGATGAGGATGCACAGCACGACGAGCTGCAGCAGCGCCGACAGGGCGAGCAGCCCGCGGAGCCGCGGGGCGCGAGGGGGCGTGCGGCGGGGGATGCCGTCGATCCAGGTCAGGCGCGCGGCGACGGACCGCACCACCGCCGGCGCCGGCCGCCGCGGCGCGGTGACCACGGCGATCAGCGTGGGCACGAGCATCGCGATCCCTGCGGCCGTGCCACCCAGCATCCGCACCGCATCGCGCGTGATCGAGCGCGGAGCTGCCGCGGCGTCGGTGGGGGACGTCATCTCTCCATTGTGCCGCGCGGTGCCGCGATCTCCGCGCCGTGCGCCTCGCCCGATCCGGAGTCCTGCTCCGTGGGGGCATCCGCGGCGTGGGCATCCGTCGCGGGGGCATCCGTTCCCTGCACCCGCTGCCGCACCCGCGCCACCACGAACAGCGACACGGCCACGATCACGGCGCCGATCACGAGCACCTGCAGTCCGTCGGCGTACTGCTCGATGCGGTGCCACTGCTCGCCGAGCAGGAAGCCCGCCATGACGAACACCGTGTTCCAGATCGCACTGCCCGCGGCGGTGAGCAGGGTGAACTTCGCCAGCGGCATCCGCTGGACCCCGGCGGGGATCGAGATCAGACTCCGGAAGATCGGGATCATGCGGCCGAAGAACACGGCCTTCATGCCGTGCCGCGCGAACCACTCCTCGGTGCGGTCGACGTCGCTGACCTTCATCAGCGGTATCCGGTCGACGATGCGGCGCAGGCGCAGGGGGCCGAGCCACGCGCCGAGACCGTAGAGCGCGAGGGCGCCGACGACCGAGCCGACGGTCGTCCACACGAGCACCTCCCACAGCACGATCGTGCCCTGGCTCGCCGTGAAGCCCGCGAGGGGGAGCACGACCTCGCTCGGGATCGGCGGGAACAGGTTCTCGATCGCGACGGCGACGCCCGCGCCGACGCTGCCGAGCGCCTCCATCAGGCCGATGGCCCAGTCCGCGAACACGTTCAGGTTGTCAGAGGCCGCCATGCTTCCGACGCTACGCACGACGCACGGATGTCGTCACTGCGGGTGCCCGTCGTCCCTGGTGCGGAAAACCGTAATACTGCCCTCACGGTGTCGATCCCGACCCGGGAACCCGGGCGTAGGTTGGAGGCATGGCAACCGTCGCAGCGAACATCGTCAAGACCCTCCGCGCCAACGGGATCGACCGTGTCTACGGTCTTCCGGGTGATTCCCTCAACGGGTTCACCGACGCGCTCCGCAAGGACGGGAGCATCCGCTGGGTGCATGTGCGGCATGAGGAATCCGCGGCCTTCGCGGCGGCAGCCGATGCGGCGCTGACCGGCGATCTCGCTGTCGTCGCCGGCTCCTGCGGCCCCGGCAACCTGCACCTCATCAACGGTCTGTACGACGCCAACCGCTCGCGCGTGCCCGTTCTCGCGATCGCCGCGCACATCCCGACGACCGAGATCGGCACCGGGTACTTCCAGGAGACGCATCCGCAGGAGCTGTTCCGCGAGTGCAGCGTGTACGTCGAGTACGTCGCCGATCCGAAGCAGATGCCGCGTCTGCTCGAGATCGCGATGCGTGCGGCGATCGAGCAGCGCGGCGTCGCGGTGCTCGTGATCCCGGGCGATGTGGCCCTCGCGGAGATCGCCGACGACCGTGCCGTGGTCATCGAGCGCGCCCGTCCGGTGGTGGTGCCGAGCGGCGACGAGCTCGAGCGCGCCGCGACCCTGCTGAACGCCTCGAAGAAGACCACGATCCTCGCGGGGGCGGGTGTCGAGGGATCGCACGACGAGGTCCTCGCCCTGGCCGATCGGCTCGGAGCGCCGATCGTGCATGCGCTGCGCGGCAAGGAGTTCATCGAGTACGACAACCCCTTCGACGTGGGGATGACGGGCCTCCTGGGCTTCGCCTCGGGCTACCGCGCGATGGAGGCCGCCGACACGCTGCTCGTGCTCGGCAGCGACTTCCCCTATGAGCAGTTCTATCCCGAGCACGCCACGACCATCCAGGTCGACATCCGCGGTTCGCAGCTGGGCAAGCGGCATCCGCTCGACCTCGGTCTCGTCGGCGATGTCGGCGCGACCGCCGCGGCTCTGCTGCCGCGCCTCGCCGAGAAGAGCGACCGCGACCACCTCGACGACTCGACCGCGCACTACCGCAAGACGCGCGCGAAGCTCGACGACCTCGCGACGCCGACCAAGGCGGGCCGCCCCATCCACCCGCAGTACCTCGCCCGGCTGCTGAACGAGCAGGCGGCGGATGACGCGATCTTCACCGCCGATGTCGGCTCACCCACGGTGTGGGCCGCGCGCTACCTGTCGATGACCGAGAAGCGGCGTCTGATCGGGTCGTTCACGCACGGGTCGATGGCAAACGCGCTGCTGCACGGCATCGGCGCGCAGGTCTCTCACCCCGATCGCCAGGTGGTGGCGCTCGCGGGCGACGGCGGGCTGGCGATGATGCTGGGCGAGCTGCTCACCCTCACGCAGAACAGGCTGCCCGTGAAGACGATCGTGGTGAACAACTCGTCGCTGAACTTCGTCGAGCTCGAGATGAAGGCCGCCGGCTTCGTGAACTACGGCACCGAGCTGACGAACCCGAGCTTCGCCGCGATCGCCGAGGCCATGGGCATCTTCGCGCGGCGAGTCGAGAACAGCGAGGATCTGCCGGATGCCGTGCGCGAGGTGCTCGAGCACGACGGCCCCGCGCTGCTCGACGTCGTGACCGAGCGCCAGGAGCTGTCGATGCCGCCCGCGATCGAGGCCGCGCAGGTCAAGGGGTTCGCGCTCTACGCGATCCGCACGGTCATGTCGGGCAAGGGCGATGAGCTGCTCGACCTCGCACGCGCCAACTGGCGTCAGTTCCTCTGAGGCGCTCGCCGCGGCACCCGCCCGGGAGGAGAACACCCGCTCGGGAGGAGGAATCCGTCCGATCTCTCCGCCCGACGCGGTGTTCTCCGCCCGACGCGGTGCGGCCCTTCCGATGCGGAGCGGCTGCGGCGGCGAAGCCGTCGGCCCGAGTGAGTCAGCTCTCGAGGAGCGCCCGCACCTCGGCGGCCTCGACATGGCGGCCGAGCGCCTCGAGCACGTCGCCCAGCTCGAGCGCCGACACCTGACGCAGCGGCGGGTGCGCCTCGGCGTGTTCGATCGCCGAGCGGTAGATCGGCACCGCATCGGCGCCGCGGTCACCGCCGGCGAGCAGACGTGCCGCGAAGAGCTCCGACCCGCCCGCCGAACCCGCGTCGCCGAGGGCGGCGAAGCCGTCTGCCGCCGTCAGTGCCGCGGCGACGGCCTCGTCCCTGCGCCCGAACTCCGCGAACGCTCGCGCTCGCGAGTCGGTGACGTCTGCGAGCAGCCATCCGGCCTCGTGCTCCTGCGCGAGAGCGGACACCTCGTCGAAGAGGGAGAAGGCCCGCTCGTCCTGGCGCGCGCCGTAGGCCTGACCGAGGTTGTGCAGCACGTCGACGAGCGCGCCGACGGCGTCGGGAACCTTGCGGGCGATCTCGGATGCCGCCTCGAGCGACTCGATCGCGTCGTCGTGCTCGTCGAACCGCGCGAGGATCTTGGCGCGCTCGGTCAGCGCGACCGCGTGGTCGGCGTGCTCCTCGGCCTCGCCGAACAGCTCTGCGGCGTAGCCGAACGCACCGACGGCCTGGCCGAACTCTCCGGATGAGGCGAGCGCGCGGGCCAGCAGCGAGGCGGTCATGCCGCGGGATGCGGCGGAGACCTCGGACTGCTCCTCGCGCTCGAGCACGTGACCGAACAGCTCGGCCGCCTCCTCGGCGTCGCCGGCCGCGAGCATGGCGCGCGCGAGGCGGAAGTCCGCGCCGGTCACGTCTGCGCCCTCCTGGGCGACGAGCCGAGAGGTGACGCGGTAGCGCATGACGGCCTTCTCGGGGTCTCCGGCGTCCTCCCACAGGGCTCCGGCGAGCAGGTGCGCAGAGGCGAGGGCCTTCGTCGCTCCGAGCCCGGCGAGCAGGCGGCACGCCTCGTCGGCATCCGCGGCGCCCTCGGTGAAGGCCTCGGCGCCTCCGCGCACCCGCGCGCGGGTCTGCAGCGCCTGCGCGCGGTGCCCGATGCTGAGGTCGTCCTGCGCGAGCAGGCGGTCGAGCAGGGCGGATGCCGCCTCGATGTCGCCCTTCTGCAGCACGGCCGCGATCGCGACGAGCGTCGTGGTGTTCGCCAGGCGGGAGTCCTCGGCCTCGGCGAACGCGCGCGCGGCCCGCTCGGCCAGGTCGAGGGCGGCGTCGGGTTCGTCGGCGTGCATGTGCAGCGACGCACGGCTGATCGCGAGGTCGCCCCGCGACCAGGCAGGCAGCGCGTCCGATGACTGCAGCTCGTGCTCCAGCGCGGCGGCGGCCTCGGGGGTGTTCAGCCCGAAGGTCGCGAGTCCCAGGCGCTGCTCGAGATCGGCCTGCTCGTGCTTTCCTGCGGCCCTCAGCGCGTCGATACGGGCCGGGAGCAGCTCGGCGGCCTCCTCGGCGCGGTCGAGCGCGATCAGGATGCCGAGTCGCATCGACATCAGCTGCGCGCGCTTGGCGGGGTCCTCGACGGCGAGGGCGTGGGGGAGGGCCTGCAGGGTCTCGTGCTCGGCGCCGAACTGGGCGAGGTCCATCGCGCGGTCGAACCACGCGTCGGCGTCGGCCGGGGTCGCGGAGTCGGCGGTGGCGAGGAAGGCGTCGGATCGGATCGGCACCTCGTAGTGCTCGCCCGCGAGGGCGCGGATGCGGGCCAGGCTGCGGGCGTGACCCTCTGTGCCGTCGCGGTCGTCGAAGTCGGCGCCGATGCGCTCGGCGGTCGCCCACGCCGCGGCCGCGAGATCGGATGCGGTCCACGATCCGTCGTGTTCGCCGAAGAACGGGGCGAGGGCGGGAGACTCCGCGCCGCGCACGGGAGTGTCGCCGTGACCGGCGTCCGCGACCCTGTCGAGGGCGAAGGCGAACGCGGCGAGGGCGGCGAAGTGCGCGTCGACGTTGAGCCCGTCGTGTGCGAGCCAGGCCAGGTGACGCTCGACCAGAGCGAGCGCCCTGGCCTCGTTGCCCGTGACGGCCGCGAACACGATGTTGTTCGCGACGATGCGCAGATTGTCGGGATTGTCCTTCGCCAGACGGTAGCTGCGCAGGTGAGCGCTCTTCGCCTCGTCGAAGCGGCCGGCGCGCAGGTAGGGGAGCAGCACGCGCGAGAGGGCGTGCTCGGGCTCCTCGCCGCACGAGAAGCCGCCTTCGAGCATCTCCTCGACGAGCCGGATCGCGTCGGCGTCGCGGTCGGTCTCCGCGAAGAAGCCCGCGAACTGGCTGCGTCCGCACGCATCGCAGTGGCTGTGCTCATCGCGCGGTGTGGCCTCCAGGCGCACGCGCAGCGCCTCGGCGTCCTCGAACCGACCGGCATCCCACGCGTCCTCGAACCGCGCGGTGAGCACTCCGCTGAGGCCGAGTCCCGCCGTGCGGTAGTGGGTCTCCATGTCGTCGAGCACCGCCGCGATCTGCTCGACCGAGAACGCGGGCGACGAGCGCAGGGCGGAGGCCATCCACTTGAACTGCCACATGAGGTCGGCCCCGCCGTAGTCGAGGTCGGCCGGGAACCGCTGCGGGTCGGCGTCGTGGCGAGCCAGGCACCACGCGAACGAGTTCAGCATCACATCGGTCGCGCCGTTCATGTTGGCCGACGCCGTCTGCCGCATCCGCGCCTCGTACTCGAGCTGCTCGTCGCCGATCTCGACGGCCAGGGCGACGGCCTCCGACACGAGCGCCTGCTCGGCCGGACCCCACGGGGTGCGGTCGATCTCTTCGATGAGCTGCTGGAAGCGCTTCTTCGGACGGGCCATCGTCGGTTCCCTTTCGGAGGGTCAGAGCATCAGAGGGTCAGAGCATCAGGGGGTCGGAGCGTCAGAGCACGTCGCCGAAGGGGATCGCGTCCCCTTCGATGCCGGCCGAGAGCGAGACGAGGTCGGTGAGCGCCGTGGTCATCAGCGCGCGGTCGGCGTCGGAGAGCGGGTGGTGTCCCGCGAGGAGAGCCTGGATGTAGAGCAGCTGCACCGTCCGTGCGAACACCGCGTCGTCCTGCACGCGCACCAGGGAGCGGACGACCCGGTTCGACCAGTTCAGACACAGACGCGCGGTCGGATCGTCGTCGCGCGAGGCCGAGAGGGTGCTGTCGATGCGGTCGAGCACCCCGCCCCAGAGCGATCCGGTGATCCCCTTGGTGCGCCCTCTGTCGATGCGGCGGAGCACTTCGGGGTCGGCCACGTACAGCGCGGCGAGGTCGGGCCGATCGATCGAGCGCACGGTCACCGAGCAGGCGGATGCGGTGAGCGCATCGCCCGCCCGCGTCTCGAGCGCCACCGCGAGGTCGCGGTCGTCGAGAGGGGGAGGGTCGAGACGATCGAGCTCGCCGGTCACGTCGACCGCCTCGACGGTGACCTGGGGGTACAGGTCGGGCAGCATGCGCACGAGATCGGCGTCGTAGAGGTAGCCGCCGTTCACGAGCACCTCGGAACCCGGCGAGATCCCGGCCACCTGCCGGAACTCGTCGACCGTCGCGGCGTACCTCACGTGCGGGAACCGCTCGACGAGGTCGCCGATGCGCATCGTGCCGTGCGTGGTCTCGAGGGTCAGCCACCGTGTGATGAACCGGGCGAGCTCCTCGTCGTGCCGCACGAGCGACTTGAGGCCGACCTCGTGGATCGCCACGAACTGCGCGAGGCGGTGCGGCTCGCGCAGCCCCAGCTCGAGCACCCATCGGCGGATGCCGGCGCCCAGCTGCTCGCGCACGCGCTCGAGCGCCGCGTCGTCGACGAGCGACTCCCGGCTGGCGGTCGGTGCGAGGCCGGTCGAGTCGACCACGGCCCGCACGAAGAACGCCCAGTCGGGCAGCACGTCGTCGACGCGCTCGGCGAGCAGCATCCGTCCCAGATACATGCGCGTCGCCTGCCGCGCTCCGGGCGGCGGGGCATAGGGGAGCACGTACGCGAGGCCGCGCGTGCCGGTGGCCGGCTCGCTCAGCTCGATCACATCGAGAGGAGACGCGCCGAGAAGGTCGCGGCCGTACTCCACCGCCTCGTCGGGCTGCGCGGCGGCATCGAGGAAGGGCGCGCGACGCGTGACGTCGAGCTCGCCGTTCGGAGCGTCGATCGTCACCCGCACGGGCAGGAACTCGGCGAAGCTCGTGGCGAGCTCGCGCACCGCGGCCGGCCGGAGCAGCTCGTCGGCGTCGAAGCGCGGCACGAGGTGCACGCTCGTGCCGACCGGCAGGTCGTCGTCGATCTCGACCACACGGAACGTGCCGTCGGCGCTGCCCGTCCATTCGACGGCGGAGCCGCCTCGGGCACTGCGGGAGCGGATCACGATCGTGTCGGCGACCATGAAGCAGCTGAGCAGCCCGATGCCGAACTGGCCGAGGTAGTCGCTGCGGGGGAGGTCGAAGATGTCGCGCTTCGAGCTGCGCCCCACGGTGGCGAGCAGATCCGCCACCTCGCCGGCGGTGAGGCCCACGCCGTCGTCGCGCAGCACGAACTCGGGGGAGGAGTCGCTGAGGGGCGTGATCCGGATGCGTCCGCCCTCGCCGTCGACCTCGCGGCGTGCCGTGACCGCGTCGCGGGCGTTCTGCAGCAGCTCTCGCAGGTACACCCGGGGACTCGAATAGATGTGGCGACTCAGCAGGTCGACGACCCCGCGCAGATCCACCTGGAACTGCTGCACGTCAGCACTCACCCGCATCCCCTCCCGTCGGACCCGCTCGAGCCTAACAACAACACGGATGCCGCCGCCGGTTCGGAACCGGCCGGGGGATGCCGTATGCTTGACGAGCAGTTGTTGTCTGCATTCTTTCGCCGTGCCCCGGTCCTTCCGGTCCGGTATCGGTGGCAGGATGAAGGCGACACCCCGAGACCACCGGTCTCTAGGGCGGTAGCTCAATTGGCAGAGCAGCGGTCTCCAAAACCGCAGGTTGCAGGTTCGATTCCTGTCCGCCCTGCGCGTCAGCGCACGCTGACACACGAAAGGTACATTCAGGATGGATCAGGACGAACCGCGCGGCGATGTCGTCGCGGCCGGCGCCACCCGCGAGAAGAAGCGCGGGCCCCTCGGCTTCTTCGGGAGCATCGCCCTGTTCTTCCGTCAGGTCATCGCAGAGCTTCGCAAGGTCGTCACCCCGACCCGCAAGGAGCTGGTCAAGTTCACCGCGGTCGTGCTGGTCTTCGTTCTGATCGTCATGGGCATCGTCTACGGACTGGACACCTTGTTCGCGTGGGTGACGCACATTGTTTTCGGAGTTCCCGGCGCCTGATGCCCTTGCGGCTCGTGCCGCAGTGATTGGAAAGAAACAACGTGTCTGAACGATATTCCGACGACGCCGACTGGGCGACTGCCGCTGAGCAGTCCAGCGAAGAGGACGAGGCCCAGGAGGGCAACGTCCTCGCCGCCGAAGAGCGCTCCGTCACGTCGGCCGAGCACGTCGCCCTCCACATCGAGGACGTCGACGGCGAGGAAGACGACAGCACCGACGATGACACCGACATCGAAATCGACGACCCGGAGGCGGACGCGATCGTGAACGACGCTCTCAACCTGGACGAAGCGGCTGAGTCTGAAGCTGCCGCTGAGGTCCTCAATGATTCTGTGGCGGAAGAGACCGCCGAGCTCGAGGCCGCCGAGGCCGACGAGGTCACCCCGTACGACGGCCCCGACCTCGGTGCCGATGACGAGCAGGGCGACGACTCCGAGTCCGACGACGAGGACGACGCCGAGGAAGACCCGTACGAGGCCTTCCGCCTCGACCTGCGCATGCTCCCCGGCAAGTGGTACGTCATCCACTCGTACGCCGGCTTCGAGCGCAAGGTCAAGGCGAACATCGAGCAGCGCAAGTCGACGCTCGAGGTCGAGGACGAGATCTACCAGATCGAGGTCCCGATGGAGGACGTCGTCGAGATCAAGAACGGCCAGCGCAAGATGGTCACCCGCGTGCGCATCCCGGGCTACGTGCTCGTGCGCATGGAGCTCACGGAAGACACCTGGTCGGTCGTGCGCCACACCCCGGGTGTCACCGGCTTCGTGGGCAACGCCCACAACCCGACGCCGCTGCGCTTCGAAGAGGCCTTCAACATGCTGAAGTCGCTCGTCGAGGTCAAGGACGCTCCGACCGCCAAGAACATCGCGGCCAAGGGCGGCGTCGCCGTCGCCCGTCCGCTGCCCGCCGAGGTCGACTTCGAGATCGGCGAGACGATCACCATCAAGGAGGGCTCGTTCGCGGGTCTTCCCGGTTCGATCAGCGAGATCAAGCCGGAGAGCGGCAAGCTCACCGTGCTCGTCTCCCTCTTCGAGCGCGAGACCCCGGTCGAGCTGTCATTCGACCAGGTCACCAAGATGGTCTGACACACGCCTCTCGAGAACGGCCGTCCCTTTCGGGGCGGCCGTTCTCGCGTTCCCGGCGGATCCCGTCGAGCGCTGCCGTCCGATGCGCGGTGGGCGCAGTACTCCACCACGCACCGGATCAGGTAGACTTGTGTGGTTTGCGTGCCGCTTCGGCGTGCGTGCAGACGACCGCAGCCCGGAGATGCCGGGTTCGCGGGAGAGCGGATGCAACCGGCATCCGTTCGATGAAAGGAAGAGGATATGGCACCGAAGAAGAAGGTTACCGGCCTGATCAAGCTTCAGATCAACGCCGGTGCAGCCAACCCGGCGCCGCCGATCGGCCCCGCGCTCGGTCAGCATGGCGTCAACATCATGGAGTTCTGCAAGGCGTACAACGCCGCGACCGAGTCGCAGCGCGGCAACGTCATCCCCGTCGAGATCACCGTCTACGAGGACCGCAGCTTCACCTTCGTCCTGAAGACCCCGCCTGCTGCGGAGCTCATCAAGAAGGCCGCCGGCGTGCCCAAGGGCTCGTCGACGCCTCACACGGTCAAGGTCGCGAAGATCACCAAGGACCAGGTCCGTCAGATCGCCGAGACCAAGCAGGCCGACCTGAACGCGAACGACATCGAGGCTGCCTCGAAGATCATCGCCGGAACCGCCCGTTCCATGGGCATCACGGTCGAGGGCTGAGGAGAATAATCATGGCTACGAAGTCCAAGGCTTACAAGGCTGCCGCCGAGAAGATCGAGGCA
>Ga0308156_1003578_pt1 | contig 11754 bp, 11 predicted proteins | sample PhyAR2_FD_201041 | JGI IMG/M metagenome (GOLD analysis project Ga0308156, IMG submission 201041) | Phyllosphere microbial communities from UC Gill Tract Community Farm, Albany, California, United States - DLSL A.R2 | ecosystem: Host-associated > Plants > Phyllosphere > Unclassified | place: USA... | reverse complement strand
CAATAAAAGGCAAAATATGATGTTATCTTCTAAAGCTTCACTGCGATTAACTTTGCTTGCTTCTGCTATATTTTTGGTGGCATGCCAACCTAAAGCCGATCCTAAGGATTCTCAAGAGCAACAGAAACCGGCAGTCAAAGAACAAAAGCCAGTAGAGCTGACTTTGAAGGGCGAAACAGTTCCGAGTAAGGTTGCTTTACCTGATTGTGATGGTAAAACTTGCCCAGAATTTACAGTTGAGCGTTTGCAGAGTAATTTCCCATTTATTGATAAAATTGTAGATCAGCAAATCTTAAAGACTCTAGATCAAATTTTAGAGATTGCTGAACCCGATACTAAAGTGAAGCAACCAGATCAAAAAACAGAAGCTTCAGGGGTTGCGGGAGCAGAGCAAAAAAATAGCTTTGATGCTCAGGTTCAACGTTATGCAAACTCATTTATTAGTCTGGATAATGAATTAAAAGCTTTAAGTAGTAGTCATCAAATTAATCTTTTGGTTAAGCCGAAAATTTTGCAGGCTCAAGGTAAAGTTGTAACCGTTGTACTTAATAGCAGTAGCTATTTAGGCGGCGCTCATGGTTCTGCTGCACAACATTATTATAATTTTGATTTAAAAGAACAAAAGCAGATCAAGCTTGAAGATTTATTACGTCCACAGCAAAAAGCGGCGTTAGAGAAGTTGGCGCATGAAGCCTTTAAGACTTGGGTAACAGACTCTAAACTGGCTGATAATGTTGCTGACTATGAACAAGCTTGGCCATTTAAATTATCTGATAATTTCTTATTGGGTGAGCAAGGTTTAATCCTTCAATATGGTGAATATGAAATTGGACCTTATGTGGTTGGGCTACCTCGATTAGTTATTCCATATGATCAATTACAGGAAGTCTTGAAAAAAGAATATTTGCCGCAGCCTAAAGTGCAACCTGCTTCAGCACCTGTTGCAAAAAGTGCTGTCTAATGCGTCTGTTTGATACGCATACGCATTTTGATGTTGCCGATTTTGATGAAGATCGGCAACAGTTAGCGCTTCATGCCAAAAAAGCTGGCGTCGATGCACTGGTTTTAATTGGTTTTGTGCAGTCACGTTTTGATGAATTGCTAAAAACGCATCATCAGTTAAAGAGCTGGGAAAATGTACCGACTTCATATTTAGCACCCGGCTTACACCCATTTTATATTGAGCAACATCAGCCAGACCATCTTTCTCACCTTGAACAAATTTTGCAGAAAGAAGAATGTGTGGCAGTAGGTGAAATTGGTTTAGATACTTTCTTAAAAGAGCATAAGCATCCAGATGTATATGCGAAGCAAAAAGAATATTTCGCCCAGCAGCTTGAACTGGCAACTCAATATCAGAAACCAGTATTACTTCATATTCGAAAAGCACATGGCGATGTACTCGCAATATTAAAAGCTCAAAAATTTAAACTGGGTGGAATTGCCCATGCTTTTAGTGGTGGAATAGAAGAAGCAAAGGGACTCATTAAGCTCGGATTTAAAATTGGTGTGACAGGGCAAATTACCAACCCGAATGCGAAAAAGCTTCATACAGTTGTACAAGCTATAGGTGCAGAGCACTTGGTGATTGAAACGGATTGTCCCGATATGACTCCACTTTGTTGTCAAACCTCAACAGAACAACGTACCCGTAATACTCCAGTTAATTTGCCTTATGTTTTGCAAAGTTTGGCGGAAAACTTAAACATATCAGAGCCAGATTTGGCAGAACAGCTTTGGGAAAACTCGCTCTTGGCGTTGAAATTATCGTAATAAAAATCAAAGATTAGAAATATTAACTAAAACAAAACACAGCGATTAAAAAAGAAGCTTAAAGTAAGAAAACAACATGTAAAAACGTGAAAAATAACATTGCCAGACATGGGAGGATAACCCGATGGCTAAGTATAGCAATATAAATAGTTTTAATGCTTTACAGACGCTAACAGTAGGTTCCAGCAATTATCAGATTTTTAGCTTAGCCCAAGCAGAAAAAACGCTAGGGGACATTGCCAAACTACCGAAATCTTTAAAAGTATTATTGGAAAACTTATTACGGTTTGAAGATCAACATAGTGTTAAAACAGAACACATCCATGCTTTAGCAGAATGGTTAAAAAATCGAAGCTCAGATCAGGAAATTCAATATCGGCCTGCGCGAGTTTTAATGCAAGATTTTACGGGTGTTCCTGCGGTTGTTGATTTAGCGGCAATGCGTGCGGCTATGGCTCAAGCGGGGGGCGACCCTGAAAAAATTAATCCGTTATCTCCTGTTGATTTAGTCATTGACCATTCGGTGATGGTTGACCATTTTGCCGATGACCATGCCTTTGCCGATAACGTACAGATTGAAATGCAACGAAATGGTGAGCGATATCAGTTCTTACGTTGGGGACAATCAGCATTTAATAACTTTAGTGTAGTGCCACCGGGCACAGGTATTTGCCATCAGGTCAATTTAGAGTATTTGGCTCAGGCAGTATGGTTAGGGGAAGATGACGGTAAAACCTTTGCATTTCCTGACACTTTGGTAGGGACAGATTCGCATACCACCATGATTAATGGTCTTGGGGTTTTAGGTTGGGGTGTAGGGGGGATTGAGGCCGAAGCAGCTATGTTGGGCCAACCTATCTCGATGCTTATTCCTGAAGTCATCGGTTTTAAACTTACAGGCAAATTACCAGAAGGTATTACGGCAACTGACTTGGTGCTTACCATTACTCAAATGCTTCGCCAAAAAGGTGTGGTGGGTAAATTTGTAGAGTTTTACGGGGATGGTCTGGCAGATTTGCCACTGGCTGACCGCGCAACTATTGCCAATATGGCACCGGAATATGGTGCGACTTGTGGTTTCTTCCCGATTGATGAAGTGACATTGGGTTATCTAAGACTAACTGGCCGTCAAAGTGACCGTATTGAATTGGTTGAGGCCTATAGCAAGGCACAAGGTCTATGGCGAAATGCGGGTGATGAACCTGTGTTTACAGATACTTTAAGTTTAGACATGACCACGGTGCAAGCAAGTTTGGCAGGCCCGAAACGCCCACAAGATCGGGTGCTTTTATCAGAAGTGCCTAAAACGTTTAATGCACTCATGGAGCTAACTTTAAAACCAGCAAAAGAAGCCAAAGAGCGTTTAGAAAATGAAGGCGGGGGCGGTACCGCGGTAGAAGCGAAAAAAGCAAATATTCAACATGAAAGTCCATCTTGCGTGATTGAAGGGGAAACCTATCCACTCAATCATGGGGATGTTGTTATTTCAGCAATTACCTCTTGTACTAATACCTCTAACCCTAGCGTGATGTTGGCAGCAGGTTTGCTGGCTAAAAAAGCCATTGAAAAAGGCTTACAACGAAAACCATGGGTGAAAAGCTCTCTTGCACCAGGCTCTAAGGTCGTTACCGATTATTTACTGGCTGCTGGGCTTACGCCTTATTTAGATGAGTTGGGTTATAACTTGGTGGGATATGGTTGTACCACTTGTATTGGTAACTCAGGTCCACTACCTGAACCAGTGGAAGAAGCAATTCAATGCCATGATTTGAATGTTGCATCTGTACTCTCTGGTAACCGTAACTTTGAAGGACGCGTACATCCGTTAGTTAAAACAAACTGGCTTGCTTCACCACCTCTTGTAGTGGCTTATGGCTTGGTTGGTAATATTCGTACCGATTTAACCACACAACCTATTGGGCTAGGTAAAGATGGACAACCTGTCTATTTAAAAGATATTTGGCCAAGTCAGGCAGAAATTGATGAAGCTTTGCAGAAAGTAAATACAGAGATGTTCCACAAAGAATATGCTGCTGTGTTTGATGGTGATGCAACATGGCAAGCGATTCAAATTCCACAAAGCAAAACTTATGAGTGGGCTGATGACTCAACTTATATTCGTCATCCTCCGTTCTTTGAAGGTATTGGTGAACCCCCAAAACCAATTAAAAATATTGAACAGGCAAATATTTTGGCAGTGTTGGGAGACTCAGTAACGACAGACCATATTTCTCCAGCAGGTAATATCAAAAAAGACAGCCCAGCAGGTCGATATTTACAAGAGCAGGGCGTTGAGCCAAAAGACTTTAACTCTTATGGTTCTCGACGTGGTAACCATGAAGTGATGATGCGCGGGACTTTTGCCAATATTCGTATTAAAAACGAAATGCTGGGCGGTGAAGAAGGTGGTAATACTATCTATATTCCAAGTGGTGAAAAGCTTGCCATTTATGATGCAGCGATGCGTTATCAAGAACAAAATACCCCTCTTGTGATTATTGCCGGTAAGGAATATGGAACAGGATCTTCACGAGACTGGGCTGCTAAGGGAACAAATTTATTAGGCGTGAAAGCAGTGATTGCTGAGAGCTTTGAGCGTATTCACCGTTCAAACTTGGTGGGTATGGGAGTGTTGCCCTTACAGTTTGTTGATGGTCAAACTAGACAATCTCTGAACTTGACTGGTCATGAGGTGATATCAATCCGTGGTTTATCGGATGGGATTGAACCTCATCAAATTCTTGAAGTTGATGTAAAAGGGCCGGATGGGGTCGCTAGTCATTTTAATGTGTTATGTCGAATTGATACGTTAAATGAGGTCGAGTACTTTAAGGCTGGTGGTATTTTGCATTATGTACTTCGGAATTTGATTGCGGAATAAAAACTTATCTTTCAAGAGGTACACAAAAAAGTCTCATATTTATGGGGCTTTTTTGTTGTCTTTGATTGATGGATGAGCTAAATATAAATGAAATAATTTTTGTTATAAGAAGAAGCATTCATGGATAGAGATACAGTATTTTTAAATGTGGAATCTCGATTAGGCTATGATTTTTCAGGGGATATAAAAATAGGAGGTAAATATACCTCACTCATTGAACATGCTGGACTTGTATTTATTAGTGGCCAAATTCCAAGAGTGGGAGATACGATACAGATTTGTGGAAAAGTTGGATTAGATGTTGATTTATCAGATGCACAGCTTGCTGCAAGCATTAGTACCATGAGAGCTTTAGCTATTTTAAAACAACGGTATGGGACTTTAAATGTTATAGAAAAAGTTTTACAAATGAATGTATTTGTTCATTCAACGTCAGCTTTTATACAACAAAGTGAAGTTGCTGATGGGGCATCTGAAATTCTGTATGAAATTTTGGGTTCAGATACGGGGCGGCATACACGTACTTCAGTCAGCGTGTACCAACTTCCCAAAAATGCATCAGTAGAAATTAATTTCATTTTCGCCTTGAAATAAAAGTAAGTCGGGATCATCGAATTATTTCAATTTCATTGAGTATTTTTATTTGTAAGAACGGCAAGACGCTGTAGGTAAAAATCAGTAAAATATATGGTTTGATTTTTAAGAGAAAGCCAGTTTCATGACTGATCTCCAACAAGATGAATATGAACGTCGTTTTGCAGGTGTAGCCAAAGTTTATGGTGATTCATCGTTCCAGCACTATGAAAAAAGTCATGTGATGGTGATTGGTATTGGTGGCGTCGGCAGTTGGGCGGTTGAAGCTTTAGCACGTACAGGTATTGGCGAGATCACGTTGGTAGATATGGACGTGGTAGCAGCATCAAATGTAAATCGTCAGTTACCCGCAATGACATCAACGCTGGGCTGTGAAAAAGTTGAGATTATGGCGGAGCGTTGTCGCCAGATTAACCCGCGTATTAAAGTAAATATTATTGATGACTTCTTAACGCCTGAGAATGTTGTAGAGCTTTTAAATCCTGTACCGGACATTGTTCTAGACTGTATTGATGACGTTAAAGCGAAATTGGCTTTAATGCTGCATTGCCGTTTTAACAAAATTCCTTTGATTGTGTCTGGTGGGGCGGGTGGCAAGCTTGATCCTCTTAAAATTCGCGTGGCTGATTTATCAAAAACAGAACAAGACCCAATGTTGGCAAAGTTACGTAGCCAGCTTCGCGCTCGAGGCATCTGTAAAAAGCCAAAAGAGAAATTTGGAATTACTTGTGTTTACTCAATCGACAATCCATTTTCTAATGCAGATGTTTGCCCATCGGCTGGGTTGCGCTGTGGTGGTTATGGTTCCGCAGTAGTGGTGACTTCAAGTTTTGCCATGATTGCTGTAGCTGAGGTTTTAAAGAAACTCGATTTAAAGAAAGCTTAATTTAAATATAAAAAGGGCATGCTTTTATGTTTGGGCATGTCTTTTTCTTTTTTAATCATATAACTCTATTGTGTCGTGTTTAGGCTGTGTTGGAAGCTGCTGATCATAAAATTTAAAGCACCATAAAATTAAAATAATGGCAGTGAATATGGCGAAACTTTTTAAATACTTCATGAATAATTCAACAAGTGAAGGGCTTTAATAAAAGTCTAGCGAAGCAAATCTATCTAATCTAATATAGAAAATAGACTTAATGATCTAATTTTGAGATGGAAATGCTCACTTTAAAACAATTTCAATATTTTATAAAAATTGTTGAAGAAGGCAGTTTTACGGCTGCTTCAGAAAAACTCTTTATTGCTCAGTCAGCTTTAAGTCGACAAATTAAGCTATTAGAAGAAGAGATTGAGTTTCAGTTGTTTGATCGTACTGACAAGAAAGTAAAGCTTACAGCAGCTGGTGAAGTCTTTTATAAAAAAATAAAAGATAACCTACTCTACTTAAATGAAATTATTGATCTTTCTAAAGGTATTTCGGAAGGGAGAAATCGTCAGATAAAAATCGCTCATTCGAGCAGTATTGTCATGGATCATAGAAAGGTCCAAATATTAAAAGAAATTAGCTTAACCCAAGAGATCAATTTTGAGATAAACACTTTGTCATCGGAGCAGCAAATCTTAGCTTTAATGAATGGAGAAATTGATATTGGTTTGATCAGGCCACCAGTTCGGCACACATTAGATGAGATTAATGTTCTTAAGTTATATGAAGAACCCTTAATGGTGGCTGTGCATATTGATCATGCTAAGTTTGCAAATAAACAAGAGATTCAAGTTAAAGACTTAAAAGATGAATATTTCGTTTCTACGCCCCATTCTAAAAGAGGGGGTTTAAGCTATTTTGTTTCAAATCTATGTTTAGCTGCTGGGTTTACCCCTCAGAAGGCTGCGATTCAGTCACGCAAGATTTCACAATTACAGCTTGTGGCTGCAAATTTAGGGGTAAGTATTGTTCCTAAAGAGTTTGAGCAGATTTTGCCTGCCAATGTAAAATTGTTACCGTTGGCAGATCATCTATTATTTTCAGAGGTGGTTTTAGTCTATAGAAAAGAGAACGATGAAATTATTCAGCATTGTGCCGAACTCATTCATCAAACGTTTCAATCTTGGAAAATTGATTAGGCAGCTAATCTATAATAAGTATAAGTAACGCTGTCATCTTTATAGACATCATAACTATTTTGTTTGAAATCAGAGACCCATTCACTACCTGTATATCCAGCAATATGTCCATATACGTGGTTACGAGTTCTATGGATGATATAGATGTCACCTTCTTGTGGTTCATCAAAGGCTGGATTAATTTCTTTATAGCCAATCTTTTTGAGAGTGTCTCCCCAGTCTGAAGCTGCGATTGGGTGATTTTCGACGTTGGCACCAGCAGATTCTAGAGCAAGACGGATACTACGTGCACAACGGGCTTTGCTACGTCTAGAAGTAATACTTTCTAATTTAGCTACGAATCTATCAACATCTATTGCTGGAGTATCAGAAGTTTCAGTTTGATGATTACTAGGTTTCATGGTGAAAGGATAAGGGAGGCTTGGGGTGCTGTGGGATACAACAATGGCTGCCTGATTTGAGTCCTGATACATATAATTATCAGCTACTTGTCCGTCATAAATAATCATCGTGAAATCTCTACCGTACTATCTATATCCATATTTAAAAAATCACCACCTACCTGTGGCGTTCAGAGATACTAATAGGCGTACCTTAAAAGTTTTGTTTGTGTTATGTAATAACGTATCTTTTTCCCAAATATTACGGCTTAGAGGTAAAAAGATATTCATTAAAATGAAACATAAAAACAACTCAACTTAAGTTATTGATATTATTATTTAAAAATAATTAATCAGAGCTTAAATTTGAATAATTTAATTCAGCCATTGCGAATATACTCAAAATCTAAGTCCCTGATTTAAAATGCCACATTTTCTTACAATTTAAGAAGCCATCACAAGCTTAAGCCTGATGCTCTTTCAAATATTCCTCAGTACGAATTAAAGCTGCTTGCATGTTGCGAATAGCGAGCTCTACATCGGCTAATGTTTTTGCATTTCCGCCACTTAGCGCCTGACGCCATTTACGAGCACCCGGTAAATTTTGGAATAATCCTAAAATATGGCGTGTAATGATTGAGAGTGGAGCACCTTCAGCCATACGTTGTTCAATGTAAGGTAGCATTTGTTCCATAATCTCGAATCGATCTGGAGCATCTAAATTCCAAAGCTGACCCATTTCTGCGAGTAAGTATGGGTTGTGATAGGCTTCACGGCCAATCATGACACCATCCACGTGCTGTAAATGTGTTTGAGTTTCAGCAAACGTTTTAATCCCGCCGTTAATTTCAATGGTGAGATGTGGGCGCGCTTGTTTTAAACGATAAACATCTTCATAGCGTAAAGGTGGAACTTCACGATTTTCTTTCGGCGAAAGGCCTTTCAAAATAGCGATGCGAGCATGCACTACAAAATGAGTGCAGCCAGTTGCAGCAACTGTATCTACGAAATGAAGCATCTCTTCATAAGAGTGCATGTCATCAATCCCAATACGGTGTTTTACCGTTACTGGAATGTTTACAGCTTTTTGCATAGTGTGAATGCATTCAGCAACCAAATCTGGTTCTGCCATTAAGCAAGCACCGATTTTATTGTTCTGTACACGGTCGCTAGGGCAGCCTACATTGAGGTTGACTTCATCGTAACCCCAGTCTTCAGCCATTTTTGTGCAGGTCGCAAGCTCTTGCGGGTTTGAACCACCCAACTGTAATACGATAGGGTGCTCTTGAGCGCTGTAGTCCAAATGACGTTTTGCATCCCCAAAAAGAATCGCACCTGTGGTGACCATTTCGGTGTATAGCACAACATTTGGGTTAAACAAGCGTGCAAAGAATCGATAATCCTTTGTAGTCCAGTCCATCATGGGGGCGACAGAAATACGAGGTTGTAACGATTGAAGTGATTGCATAACCAATAGACCCAAAAGTCGCTAAATTAATGAAAGGGCAGCATTATACGGGGTTTACGCTTGAATCGACAGAGGCATTTACCCGAGTAATTTATAACCGCCCTTATGTTAAATATAGAGAGATGATTTATAACGAGTTACTTACTTAAGGGGCAATTTGCTTTTTTTGTAAGAACGCATCAAACAAGCTAAATAAAATACAAAGCACAACCAACCCAATACCAGCAACGCAAGTCATGGTCCATCCACCACGGTTCCATGCAAAAATTCCTAAAGCGGAACCACCAGCACCACCAATAAAATATGTGGTCATATAGATGGCATTAATACGAGATTTAGCATCTGGCCGTAAACGGAAAATAATGCTCTGATTGCTAGTGTGTACCAAAGCTAATGCCAACTGAATTATGGCAAAACCAGCAACATAACTTACAAGCAAACTTTGTCCATAATAAAAACAGAGCCAACTTAACAGGAATAAACCACAGCCCATCCATGTGAGTAGCGTGGTACGTCCCTGATCAGCATATTTACCAATATAGCGGGTGGATAAAGCTCCAAAGATTCCGACTAAAGGTACAAGGCCAATAAATAGATCTGGTAAATGATGTGCAGAGGTCAGTAATAATGCGATGGTGGAATATAGGATACTCACAGAGGCGAAGGCGAAAGCTCCTGTAAGTGCTCTTAGTAATAGTCGTTTTTCCTGTTTTAAAAGCTGACCCATTGAGAGAAAGATTTGCCCATAATTCATTTTCATGCGCAAAACATAAGGGAGACGACTTTTGAGTGTGTAGGCCAACAGCAACATTAATATGCCGCTTACTACATAAACGACTTTCCAATGAAAGAAATTAGAAAATAAACCTGCAAGGCTGGTAGAGAGTAAAATCCCGACCAATAAGCCACTCATTAAGAAACCAATAATTTCGCCAGTTTTTTCAGGTTTTACTGTCATTGTGGCAAGTGGAATAAGCACTTGAGCTGCAACCGAAAACAAACCCGCTAAAATTGTACCGATCCATAACATGGGTAAGTTAACAGCAAAAGCAGAAGTAAATAGGCCAACTGCACAAAGCACCATTAAAAAAGGAATAGCCTTGGCTTTATTGACGATATCACCCATCGGAACAATAAAGAGTAAACCGAGGGCGTAAGATACTTGAGCAAATGTAACGGTCAATGCGGCTTGTGCTTGAGTCACGGCAAAGTCTTGTTGAATCGAGTGAATAAGGGGCTGGCAATAATAATTCACACCTGCACATAAACCACATGCTGCTGCCATCAACCAAAGCAAAGGTTTATTTTGACTGATATCTTCAGGGGTAGACATGATGTTCTCTCGATTTTATTAGGTGTATGCCGTTGCTTCGACTTCAATAAGCATGTGTTCTAGCGCAAGGCGTGGTACAGGAATGAGTGTACAGGCTGGAAAAGGATGATTTTTCCATAAATTCTGCATAATTTTAATTAAAATTTGATGTTTTTCGACCGAATGGTCCACAACTAAAACTCTTAACACCGCAATATTACTAAGCTCCGCATTGGCAGCTTTTAAAGCATGTTGAATGTTATTAATGGCTTGGATAACTTGTTCTTCAAAATTTGGGCTTAATTCACCTTTTGGGTTTTCGCCTCCTTGACCTGCAATATGAATAATCTTTTTAAAATTTTCTACCACAGCAACATGACTATAAGCATTGGGAGTAGGGTCGTATAAAGTTGATGGATTTATTATTTTAAAAGTTTCTTGATTCATGGAACTCAACCGTTCAGTAAAATTTAGATGAGTATCCAACCTCAACTTAAGTTGAGGTCAAGGGAAATTAGTATTTTAATCTTTTCTTTCTGAGGGTAATTATCATGACGCCTGCAATATTTAAAATACAGCCTACCCATTGCCACATATTTAAATGTTCATTTAAAAAAGTAACCGCGAGCAAAATAGTTAAAACCGGTCCGATTGAAGCAATCATGGCAGATTGAGAGGCGCCAAGTCGCTCAATACTTTGCATGAGCATAACGGTAGGTAAAACTGTTACCAAAAAGCCGAGTCCGACGCCGTACCAAATCACACTAGAGGGCAGTTTTAATAGAAGTTGAATGGGGTGAGGTGTGCTTAATACATAGTGCGTTAATGTACCAATACAAGCCACAGTTAATGCTAAACCTGTGAAATTCCAAGAACCAAATTTCTTAATTAATGGTGGGGTTAGTAATAAGTAGCCCGCAAAAGCGACCGCACCTGCAAATACTAAACTTGTACCTAGCCAGAAGTTGCCCTGAATTGGTGCGTTGTTGTGCTCTTGAAGCATGACCAACACAGTTCCACCATAACTAAGGAAAATGGCAAATAAACTTTTTGCATCTAATTTTTGTTTGTAGAGCAGACTTGAGACTATGACGGTAAGAGTGGGATATAAAAATAGAATAATTCGTTCTAGAGAAGCGCTAATAAACATCAGACCCATAAAATCGAGCCAGCTGGCAAAGTAGTAGCCTAATAGACCGGCAAAAATTAAAATTAGCCAATCCTTCTTTTTTATGCCCTGATTATGATGCCTGTTAAACCAACAGATTAGTAGAAAGAA
>Ga0308156_1003577_pt1 | contig 11755 bp, 6 predicted proteins | sample PhyAR2_FD_201041 | JGI IMG/M metagenome (GOLD analysis project Ga0308156, IMG submission 201041) | Phyllosphere microbial communities from UC Gill Tract Community Farm, Albany, California, United States - DLSL A.R2 | ecosystem: Host-associated > Plants > Phyllosphere > Unclassified | place: USA... | reverse complement strand
CAGCAACGCCAGCGGGCCCTCGCCGGCTTCGGTACGCAGGGTGTAATTAAGTGTGCGACCATCCTGGGCTTTCCAGCTCAGGCTGTAGCTGCTGCCCACCCCCGGGTAAGTATTAATGGCGGCTTTATCGAGCAGCCGGATCCAGCCCCATGAGCCAGGAATATCGGCGTACTGACGGGTGCCCGCCTGCGTGCTAATCCAGCTCAGGTTCACCCCTGGTGCTTCTGTATCAGCAGGCCATGTGAAGCGCTTCCACGTCGGCAGTTGATTCACATAGGTCAGCTTCTGGCTGTCGATAATCATGTCGGTCTGCATTACGCCTGCGGCTGTTCCTGGTCGCAGTTCGAAGTTCATCCCGGCATTGCCTTCGGTGAAGGCCACATCTGAGATATAACTCAGCGTGTTGATGGCGTTAAGGAACGCCGGATTAAAGGCCAGGCCCTGCGAGTTGATGCTGTCCGGTACCCAGTGGTTTCCTTCTTTATGCAGCACGCCTTTGAGGCGGGTCTGCAGGAACTGAGCGATACGCCCGGAATCGGCATTGAGGTATTTAGCCAGCAGCGGCAGGGAGACATCGCTGCTGGAGTTGTTAAACGGATAGCGCCCACCAAAGGCACTGTTCCACTCAGCCACCACCGCCTGCTGCCACTGGGCATTGAGGCTGTCGGCTGCCGGAGTCAGAACCTGTTGCCAGGCCTGCTCCATCGGGTTCACAAACAGCGTCCGGCCAAAGCCGCTCCACTCCTGCCCCAGACTGGCGGCAATAAGGCTGCCATAGTCACGGGTTTCGGTCAGGTCAACAGCTTTGCCCTGGAATACAGTCTGGGCAATGGTCTGGGTCATGGCCTGCGGGTCAGCCGCATTGGTCACCTGCTGCAGACGCAGACGAACCTGCGTCACGCGGGTCAGGAACGACTGCAGACTCTGCTCCTGTGCTCCCGTGCGGTTCTTGTCCATCAGCGCCAGCACCGGACCAAAGGTCGAATCCAGCGGACCCTGAACGCTGGCACTCTGGTCAATGGCATCCTTGTTATCACCGCCAAGCAGGTTTTTGGCCGATTTCACCAGCGAGTCAGAAATCGCCTCACCGGTCCGGCCAGTGCGCCCCTGCACATTCAGGGTGTTCATCAGCGCCACCAGAGGTGACTGACGCACGTCGGCCATCAGGGTAAGCTGGTCAATGGAATCCGACAGCGTCGTGGCCCGGTTCCAGCGCAGGCTGTTCAGAAACTCCAACCAGGCCCCGCCAAAGTCGGCAAAGTAGCGCTCCGTCAGGCGCTTTTTCAGTGCTTCCGGCGAAATCTCGTCCTGTTTATTCATCTGATGCTTGCTGTCAGTCAGTACCCAGTCGAGCTCGTCCCGGCGTGCTTTCACCATCTTTTCGATAGCGGGCTGCACGGCCTGCTCCCAGGCCTGGCGGGTAAACATGCCCGGCACAACTTCCTTGGTGCTAAACAGACGGGATGCGTCGGTATCGCCGGTCATGTCTTCCAGGCGCATATCGACGTACAGATGTGCCACCTGCGAGAGAATCTTCTGGTACAGGGTCGATTCACTGTTACGTACGCCCATCAGGCGAACCAGCAGGGAGCGCGCCTGGCTGATCATGCTTTCATCAGCACGAAGCTTCCAATCAGGATGCGCAACCAGCTGCGCGCCATAGAACGACAGCAGTGACGGCGCTATGCCCTGCCAGACACCGTCTTTCACGCCATCACGTTTTGGCCAGTAGCGCAGTAGTGCCGAGCTGAACCAGGCCGCGTCCATATGCTCAGGACGCGCCAGCATCAGGTAGATCTTGAGCTGTTCCCAGGTGGTTTTTGCCATCTGCTCACGCATCGGGCTACCCGGTGGCAGGGCATTAAAAGCATTCAACTGGATCTGCAAGTGGTCAGCGGCTGCATCCCGCAACAGCGGAAGCGCGCTGTCCTGGTAACATGGCCAGAGCGCCGCCAGCAGGGCGTCATTCTGACTCAGCCCGGCCTGTTCGTACCAGGGCACGCCATGCTCAGAACGGTACTGCAGGCGGCCCAGCGTTTTCTGGAGTTCCGACAGTGCGTGCAGGCGCTGTTCCAGCGGCTGATTCTGTCGGGCGGCAAGTGCGGCCTGGGCATTTGCAGCGTCAATCTGGTTGCGGTTGGTGACATAGGCGATGCTCATCCACACGGCCCAGCCCATCATCGTAAGCGCAGCAGCAGACGCCATCATCTTGCGCCATGGAATACCCGGCTTGCGCGGACGCAGTGCGGCAGGAAGCGTGCGGACAGACTCAGGCAGAACATCCCAGCGCTTATCCATGCTCCAGTGGTGCGTCACGGCACGTTCAGCACCGGCAGAGGGTTGACTGAACACCACACCGGCCAGCGGCAGCGGGCGGTACGGATTGAGCATCACTGACAGCGGTGCAGTCACGCTCTCCGGTTCACGAATGAGCTGGTCGGCAAGCGTCAATAAGAAGTTGTGTTTCACCTCACCGCAGGCCTGCTGAAGACCCTGAGAAGTTAAATCCGGCGTCAGGGCGGAGAGTTGTTCTGCCAGTCCTTCGGTGCGACATCCGGCAGGTAACAGGCAGCCGGTCGCCTGCGTAATGCGCCCTTCCGGCTTACCGGCGCGCGGGTGCAGGGACCAGACATACAACGGGAGTTTCCAGCCAAGCGTTTCCATACGTGCGCTGATGGCGTGAGACAGGGAATCCATGGTGCTTTCAGAGGGTACCGGCAGCGGCTGTTCAAGCCCTGGTGCTGAGAGCTGGTCAAAGGCCGAGGTGACCCACACCAGCCCATCCACCGGGCGGCGGCGCAGTTTGCGCAGTGCGGTCAGCCAGGCACTGTCTGCTGGCGTGTTGAGGTCACCGCCCCACAGCAACAGCGTACTGCGGTCTTCCTGCCAGAGCTGAGCCGTAAGGCCTGGTGTCAGTTGCTCCACTTCAGAGGCGGTGCCAGTGACCAGCAGGATGCGCGTTTTGCGGCCCCAGAGCCGACCGTAGAGGTTACGCATGCCGTCACGGATGGTGTCAACGGTAACGTTACGGGGGGCAGTCTGCTCAACGCGACCCTCATCGACGGGCAGAACATTTTTGCGTCTTGCCTGAAAGCGATGCCAGCCCTGTTTAATGGCAAGTGTGATGGTCTTGCCATGGCGCAACAGCATCAATAAAATCAGGGCACCGGCAATGACCAGCCCTTTTAGTAATGGGGTATGCAGCCCCATCTGCTCACCGAAGTGCCAGATACCCCAGGCAATTCCGCCTGCTAAAAGCGCGGAGAAGCCTGGTTTTCCCCAGCCTCCGCGCCATGCTGAATCACCCGTTGTCATCGTTTCTGTTCCCTGTTTGCACTGTATTTATAAATTTCTGCTCAGCATCTGTAGAAAGCATCAGACAGTCTGCTTTTTGTATATTCACGATATCGCTGGCTACTGCAGCCATTATCCATGGAGAAAAGGGGCCGCTGAGCCCGGCATATTTCTCCAGCCAGTGGAGCTGTTCAGGTTTCCAGTGCCCTGTGTATACGGCAGCTGCTTCAAGCAGGTCAGGAAATGCATCACCCCAGGCAGCCTGATCGCCGATGATATTTTCTGTGGCACAGGCCTGAGTCTGCGTTGAGAAAAACGTATCCAGTGATTGACCGATATCAACCATATCTAACGACATTGGCCGTAGCAGGCGGGCATCATGTGTAAGTTGATATTTTGTGGCAACATCATCTGATGTCAGCAACAAAGAGGCCAGGATGTCGCTATAACGCCCTTTCCCCTGAGTCTGATGCACCAGAATAAGATCCACATCCAGCGTTGGTAATTTGATCCGTTCTTCCAGCCAGATAAAGGTCTTTGCGGTCTGTATATTCAAAACAGGGACTGGGCGTAAAGGAACTGTGTCCTGCCAGACCTTCGCAAATTCGACTTGGAGTTTCAGAGGATCTGCCTGCGAATCCGTCAGCAAAGAGGCACTGAGGGGTAAATCTGATGGAACTCTGGCCAGGGCATCACTGGCACATCCAAGTAGTTGTGAGATGCAGTTTTCTGGAGTTGAGTGATGAAAATGCTGCGTCAAGGTTGTGTGCTGCATCTGCTCAGCTGAGGCCTGCAAAAACCGAGATGGCGTCAGAGCCTCCGGAAAAATGACACCGCTATGAAGCACTGCAATGTTTCTCCCGGCCCATTCAGTCCATTGTTGCTGGGCGTAATCAGCCTCATTAGCCTCGAACACGTGCTTATCAAATGCACTATTGAAGATCCAACCCCGCAGGCAAAGGAAAAAAAACCAGATAACTATGGGGCTTGCTGTGACGACCCAAATATTGAGTGCCTGTAAAGGTCCTGAAAGCTTGTTGGCATGCAGGACGAACAGCATCACACTCCCTACAACTGCAACAACTCCCAACATAAGCCAAAGAACGAAAGAAGGTTCTTCAGGCTTCCCGGATACCGTTGATTTCTGACGCTCCCAGCTCATTAATTATCCTATTACACAATCCGGTGCGCTGGATATCAGCTGACAACCACATTCACAGCGGCAACCATCCACAGCAATTGCTTTACCATCTGAGGACCATTCAGGCGAACCTTCAATTATGGTGTTAACACCATGCCCTTCTTTGGGACAGCTAACTTTATCTCCGATCAGAGCAACCTTTTTGCCATTAACAATCATGGTCGATGATGCTGAAAGTACCTGCCCACCATGTGTAGTTTTATCACCGAGTAAAACGAATCCTTTGGACATAACAATCTTCCTTTTGCTATAAAAATAAATAATTAATTGACCGACTGCACATTTTCAATAACCGTCCAGAAAGCCAGATTCGGATCTTTCTCTGGCGATATCTTCACAAATTGCTGAGACTCAATAGTTCTTATTTCCTGCACAACGGCTTCAACGCCACTTCTTGCCGAACCACAGTTTTTTTCGTCCGGAGAATCGTTCAAATCCATACAAATCATAAAATCACCCAACACTTTCACGGCACTACCTTTCTTTGGGCTGGCTAGTTTAGGTTTTAAAAACGGATAAGAAGCATCACCGTGCGACACAGTAACAACACGATTCATTTCGCCTTTAACATCAAAGGAGGTGACATTAAAGACACCAGAAAGATCTATCTTAATTAAATCTCCCTTATCTGTAGTCACTGAATAAAAGTAGTCATCACCAGCAGGGCACTGGACAAAGCTCAATCCCTTTTCATATTTATTAAAAAGAAGTTTATAGTTATCACTACTGCCTTCAAAATTATTTCCCGACGCAGAATTTGGTGTGTAAATATACCATGCTGGCTTTGATCCCCCCTCAAGAAGCATTGCTATTTTACGTCCACCATCAACTATATAAAATTGTTTTACTTTATATTTAACACCATCAAAGTACGGCAGCAGAACTTTATTAACAACACCGCTCCGCACATTAATAGACAATATCGAAGAGAATCCATATCCATCATTATCTTCAACAGACGCACTGGTGTATAAAGTGTCTCCATTATCAGAGAGAGAGGCAAAGTCGCCTAGTGATTTAAGTGAATAGTTTATGTTTTTTGGAAAATGGACCACTGTCAGCTTATTACTCTTCATGCTCTTTGATAAAAGAGAGAAGTGCTTATCAAAAAGAGCAATGGTTACATTATTTTTATCGTCAGAGAAAACTCGGTGAGCTTTCTCTGAGGCATTGCTTGCTTCCCCGGAAAAAATGATTCTGGATACAGGGGTGTCAATGCTGTAAGAATAAACACCATTCCCGTCGGTGAAGATGCAATGGCCATCATTTGAAGAAATAATAACATTATTCATGGGAGCAACGTTGGAGTACACATCTAGCGGTCGAAACTGTATTTTCTTAACTCCAGATTTAACGTCAGCAGCCCATAAATAATGGCTTGCACCACCTACCCCACCACAGATAACCCCGGTAGCCGCATTGAAATCCATGCCACCGGATAAATTGTATCCAATTAGCATTCGTTCTTTAACATCTGGACCATTCCATAAGTACAGATTGAGGTTCTTAATATCTCTAACAAAATAATACTGGTTACTCGCAAGGGCATTTAATGAAAACAGCAACGAACAAAAAAAGAACTTTAGGGAATGTTAATTTCATACATAAATCCATTTTATCTAGTCGTTAACCACACACCGAAAAACATAGTTAGGTGGAATTCCATTTTTATCATAATTGAAAACGGAGTTCGTTTTTAAATTAGGTCTGAGTACTGGAGGGATGATTATTTATTAATCACACAACGAAAAACACCATCGTTATAATCATGATCGTCTTCTGATTTTGGACTCGGTGGTGAAGATTGTCTAAACATCGTTAACGCGTATTGGTCATCCCCACCAACAGCTCCGCGTTGAACTTTCTTTTCCCCTTTGGCTGGTCCCTGTGGATCTTTCACTGGAGAATGCGAGTAGTAATCTGAAGCATACCAGTCATTCGTCCATTCATTTCCACTTAATCCCATATCATACAGACCCAATGGATTCGGAGGGTACTTACCAATTGGGTATATAGGAAGATATAACCCACCCGTATATTTCTGTAATTCATCGTATGTTGGATGATTCCTACCCCGTTCTATTTTTCCATTATCAGTTGCAAACGGTAAATATTTTCCTTCTGAACGTGCGGCATACTCCCATTGAGCTTCTGTCGGTAAATCTATTTTTTTCCCTGACTGCGCCCCTAGCCATATACAATAATCCTTTGCTCGCTGCCAGGTAACACTCACAGAGTAATTATCACTCTGAAGCAACGGAGAATTCTTGGCAAGGATGTCAACAGGCGGGGAGAGTGTACCTGTTACTTCCAGATATATTTTATAATCGGCATTTGTGACTTTATATTTCGAGATCATAAAGCTTCCAAGAACAACCTTATGAAGTACTTTATCGTCCTGCTGAATACTAAAAGGTAATTTATCCCCAACCAATGGTCCAAAGTCTCCCATCAGAAAATCACCACCGTTGACACTCAACATGTTTGCAATTGATTTATCAACAAGCTTATTGGCTAGTTCTGTCTTTTTTGATGAACCGTCACAAGCGACAATTGTAAAAACAAGGAGTAACAATGTTTTTTCTACATTTCTATTTTTCATTAGTACCCTGTATAAGCGGGAAGTGGAAGCCGTACTTGTCACCACCGTAAGGCTTGGCAAAGCGCACGGGCATGCTTTCCATTCCCTGCTTTTTAGATAGTTATAAGATTCTTATTCATCTCATTCCTTAATGAATTACGCAATCATTGTGTTTTTCATGATGGTTGATGAAAGTGCTACTTATTCATCACACAACGGAATACGTATAAAGGGCTCACACCAAACTTTTCATAGTTGTCGCGCCCCCCGAATTTAGGCACTGGTTGAGACGATTGCCTGAACATAGTCAGGGCATATTGGCTGTCACCACCAACATATCCGCGCAATACTTTCCGAGTGCCTTTCTCTGGACCCTGAGGGTCATTCACTTGGGAGTGAGAATAATAGTCTGATGCGTACCAGTCATTAACCCATTCAGAACCACTTAAGCCCATGTCGTAGAGCCCCAACGGGTTTGGGGGGTATTTGCCTATGGGGTAGATGGGAAATCCGTAACCATCTGTATATTCATGCAGTTGATCTTCGTTTGGGATATTCTTTCCTTCCTCAAACTTACCATTGTTGGTAGCAAAGGGGAGATATTGTCCCCTAGACCTCGCGGCATATTCCCATTGCGCCTCGGTCGGCAGGTCAATATCTTTACCCGACTCCTTACCCAACCACTGGCAGTAATCTTTAGCCTGTTGCCAGGTTACACCGACAGAGTAATCATCCTTTGTCATTGATGGATAATCTTTCAACAATATGTTGACTGGAGGAGATTTTATCCCCGTAGCCTTCAGATAAGCTTTGTAATCCGCATTCGTAACTTTGAACTTTGATATCCCAAAGTCACTCAAAACGACCTTATGCAGCTTCTTATCATCCTGCTGAATACTGAACGGCAGCTTCTCTTTTACTAAAGGACCAAAGTCCCCCATGAGAAACTCACCTCCCTGAACAGGGATCATGTTCGCAATGGACTTATCTGCAAGGATTTTCGCGGCCTGAGTATCGGCTGCTGCACTACCCTGATCGCAACCGTTCAGAAAACACACTCCCATCGCGATAGTTACAAGCTTCTTATTCATCTCATTCCTTAAGGATTACGCCATCATTGTGTTTTTCATGAGGGAGCTCGCTGGGTGTTGTTCATCCACCATCGCAAGGTATTCGTCCATTTCACGGTCCGGGATAGGGATAAAAGGATCGTCGTGGTCGGCAGTGGTACGCAGATTGCCATATAAAAGCGCCAGTTTTTCGCCGTAGTGGGTATAGAAAAACAGACTCCGTTCACCGATGCCAAGGAACTTGATAACATCCTGTTCATTAAGACCTTTATCACCGTTCCTCTCTCCAGGTGAGGTTGTCAGGTGCTGCATAACATTGTTGTAATCCGCCTGACTTTGTACCCACTTTAACGCCTTAAAAACGGCCTGTTTTCGGAGTTTCAAAGGGCCAATCTTCCAACTGTTAACCGAGAAGAAATCATTGTTCTGGTTTCTGGGATCAATCCAGTCCGCCCAGTTGTTATCTATCAGGGTAGCGATTACGGCCCCCTTTGTCTCTGGTGGGGTATATTTCAGTTGGTCAGGATTATTGAGGATGCTTTTCATTAACTTAACTCGGGAATTTTCATCCTGAAGATCTAATTTTAACCCATCAATTATGTTAGAAGATTCTTCATACATTGCGTCAATAGCTTGAATTCCCTGAGCAGCCATGACCAACGGAATAGCGCACAAAGCTCGGAAGGCATCTCCCTTCATCATCTGTTCCAGCTTCTGATAGTCCACATTGCGAAGCATATAAAGAAAACTCTTCATAAATGCCGCAAATGAATTACCGTCAACTTCAAAGCCCAAAGAACCTTTGGCTCCAACACCCCAGCAAAGTGCTGCCTTACAATAAATTCTGAAGCGACTATTAATATATGTCACATAAAAAACTGCAGATCCCCCAGCCCCGGCCTGAGCAGTTACGCCAAGAGACAGTTTGGCAATCGCTGTGAATTTTTTCTCTTTGGCAACAATTTTCTTGTTACTATCGTGAGCAATTTGCTTGTCGTCATCAGGATGCGGATCAAGCCACTCAATAGCACCGCTGACATTGCCACCTGCCTGTACGCCAGCAAAAGCGCCAATTTCTCCGCCTGCCTGAACATCTGGCTGGGGAAGGGTCAAATTAATCTTCCTCTGACCAGGAGGGGGCGGAGGTGTAAGCTTCGCAGGGCTTCCCTTAATCCCATAGCCCTTTGCCATTTCACCACTAAAATCAGCTTCCACACCCAACTCAATCCCCAGGCTTGCCCCGGCATTACCGGATAACACTGCATTAATAGTGTAGCGGATAGCTCCCATGTTACAGATATCACCCGCTAAATCCGCAGATGCTTTTGCAGGAAACAACAATGCAATACCAAGACGATCAGGAATAAAAAGTTCAGTGGACGCCTTTGCCTCTCCAAGAGCAAAACTTGAATGGCCTTCCATCTTTGGGGAGGCTTTCTTTTCTAATGGGTTAAACTCAGCAGACAACCCGGCCCCCTGGCTGTAGCGCATAAGTTGAGCCTGTGCGCTGATGTCGACGTACTGATGATAAGTTGACTCATCATCCGGCTTGTCATTTTCTATGGGCCAGGTAAGACCTTTATTCATTTTTTTCGCCCAGCCAGTAAGAACAACATTACTGTCTTCTAACAGTTCATCTTCAAACTCAAGGTTGAGCGATGCTTCTTTTAATTGTTTTTTCAACTCTTCAGTATCAATCTTCCCCGTTCGGACTGTTTTTTTCGTTTCATTCCCATTAGCATCGACGCCAACAACTTCTTTATCTTCATATTTAATGAAGCTGGCCTCACCGCTTTCCTTATCTACCTCGCTGAGCTTGTACTTCCGCCAGTGACTGCGAATTTTATCGGAGCGGACATAAGTACTCTTAAATCCGGCAGTCTTCTGAAGAGGAATTAACTCCATGATGCCAATAGCTGAGCCCCTGGAGTTCTCATCAAGCAGTTCCCCCTCGGGAACATTTGCAGTTAGCGTTTTAAGTTCTGCCTTTAATTTTTCGTTAGCGTCATTGAGTTGTTGATAGGTACTCTGAAGTTTGCTGTCATAAGCACGTTGTGGTTTTTTGCCTGCCTGAGTCAACATTTCGAAATTGAGTTCATCCAGAGCAATCTGCGCTTTCTTCTGATTTTCCAGCAACGCTGTCATTTTCAGCTGTTCCTGTATGAGTAAGCGGTTATCTTTTGCATCAACGCAAAGCAACGTTGCACTGCCAGGGTGAAAATAAACCTGAGGGCCATGCTCTCCGTTGACGATAGTATTTTTACTCACGTTACCCAGACTACTTTGCTGTGTGCCTTTAGTCATTTTCTAACTCCCTGAATTAGCCACCGAGCAGTTCAATATTGATTTTGCTTTTTGCCGCACCGAATATTTCAGCCGTCTTACCTTCACTGTCAGTGCGTCCTTCATAAACAGAACCATCAGCAGTGGTTATCCGATATCGCGTGTTAGCCAGGATATCGCCAGATTCCTTATCTTGTGCAATAAAGTTCTCACTATACCCTTGCGGTAGTTCCGGTTTAGGTGCGTCATAATCCGCACTTCCCATTTTCTGAACGTTGGCACACTTCAGTAGAATATTTCCCGGAGCACCGAGCTCCATATTTCCACCTGCCAGCTTCATAAATGCACCGTCACAGTTAACAACCAGTTCTGTTGCACCCGTGATGACTACTTTGCCTTCCACACTGGTCACCGTGACATCTTTTTTCGCAATAGCCTCAAGCGCATCATCCTGTGCCTGAATTTCAACTTTTCCCTTAGTGGCAAAAAGTTTCATTCCGGCCTTTCGGGCCAGCATACTCACAGCTTCGCCCGCAGCCACAGTGAAACGCTTAAGCGCGCTGATATCAGTATTTTGCTGAGACATGATCCCTACACTGGCTGCACCAGAAGCTACACGTACAGCCTGAGGACTAGTGATACTCACCCCTTCAGGCGCATTTAATATGATCCCCGGTTTAGCGAGCTCTTTGAGAGCTGCGTTAAGCGTCTGCTGACTTGCAGTATCTGCTGGTAGGGCATCAGCCCCTTCTGCCGCAGATGACAAACTTTTTGCAATCGTCAGAGCGTTTTCCAGCTGGGAAATGGCCTCTTGCATGGAAAGCATCTTGTCCCCGGCAAACGGCTGTTTATCTGCAGTGATAAATACCCCTGCACCACCTCGAATGGAAACATATCGATCGGTACGTAACTCAGCACCTTCACCACGAAGAGAACGAGAAGCGTCTACATTGTGTCCTAAATTAAGTTGGGTCTTACCACCATACTCAGTACTGAGCTTAATGTGTTCTTCGCCGCGCTTATCCTCCATCCGCAGCTTGTTCAGGCCAGCTGTGCGGATAACGTTACGCGTGCTGTTGGCCTCAGTGACGTGGTCGACGTGGCGGGAGTCGTGAAGAGCATGGGCTATATACGGGCGATCCGGATCGCCTTCATGGAAGGCAATGGCGACTTCAGTACCCTGTATCAGCGGGAAGTGGAAGCCGTATTTGTCACCGCCGTAAGGCCTGGCAAAACGCACGGGCATACTTTCCATGCCCTGCCTTTTGTCATCACGATCTGCATCAAACTTCACCCGGTACATGCCGGATGCATCCTGCCAGGCGT
>Ga0308156_1003573_pt1 | contig 11759 bp, 10 predicted proteins | sample PhyAR2_FD_201041 | JGI IMG/M metagenome (GOLD analysis project Ga0308156, IMG submission 201041) | Phyllosphere microbial communities from UC Gill Tract Community Farm, Albany, California, United States - DLSL A.R2 | ecosystem: Host-associated > Plants > Phyllosphere > Unclassified | place: USA... | reverse complement strand
CGGCGCCGGCCGCACGAATGGCGCCGCCGGCCAACAAAATGTGCTCGGTCAGGGTCGTCTTGCCCGCATCCGGGTGGGCGATGATGGCGAAGGTCCGGCGGCGCGCCGCTTCTTCAGGCAGGGTCAAAGAGGACATGGCGCGCGACTAACCCGCCGCGCGCCGAAAGTCACTCACTGGCGGGAGATGGGGCGGATTCAGGCGGTGTTTGCGGAGGGGTTTCCGGCTCCGGCTCGCTGATCTGAGGCGCTTCGGCGTCTTGCGTGATTTCCGGCAAGGCCTGGCCCTTTTCGATGGCGGCGATCATGCCGCTTGCGAAGATGGAAGCGGCGCCGCCGTGGGGATTGTTCGCCACCGGTTTCAGCACCGCGATCGCCTCTTCCGGCTTGCCGGTTTTCACCAGGGCGTCCGCATAGGGGAAACGCACCGCCGCCAGTTGAGGGGCGCGATCCAGCGCCAAGCCTAGGGTCAGCAGATCGTTTTCGTTGGGATAGCCGGGCTGGGTCCGGCGAAGTTCGGACAGCAGCATCAGGGTGCGATAGTCGTTCTGACCGGCTGCATAGGCGCGAGAGAGATAGCCGCGCGCCTGGACTCGCAACGCCTGAGCCTGGTCGTCGTCTTCGGCCTCGCGCGCCTGTTTGAGCCGCTCCTGCGCCAGGAACTGCAAGGCTTCGACATGGTCCGGATTGATTTCCAGCAGGCGTTGAAGTGCACGTTCGCCGGCAGGGCGATCGCCGAAATGGAGACCGGCATGGCCGGCGGCGAGCAAGGCCAAAGGATCGTCGCCATGCCTGGCCGCCAGCCTGGCGACCTCTTGGCCCGAGGCCTGGCGATCTTCGTCGGGGACGCCGATCTTGAGCCGTTGATTGATGAGCAGAAGATCGTCGGCGGCGGGCGACAGTCGCGTGACGACGATGTCGGCCGTTGGAAACTGGCCGCTGAGCGTCCTGCCCATCAGGCGACCACGGGTGTAGCGTCGAAGCGCGACCTGAAGGTCACGCAACGACATTCCGGTTGCGGCCTCCATTGCAGGCACAGAATCCTCGCCGCCCGAAACGCGCTTCAGATAGTCTTCCAACTGCTCCAGGCGCGCAGGATCGCTGATAAACCAGTGGGTCAGCAGCCAGGCGATCGGATAGTAGGTCGCTTTTTGACTCTCGGATCGAACTTCACCCGGACGCTTGGTCAGCAGGGCATCAAGCGGGATCCAGGTTTCCGCCATGATCCAGTAGGCGCGGTTCTGGTTGAACTGGCCGAGTTGAACTTTCCGATCTCGGACGTCGATGTCCGCGGTCATATAGTATTCGGCAAAGCCTTCGACGAACCACGCCGGGTAGGACCCAGGGAAGTTTCCCAGCATGAAATGGTGGGCGTATTCGTGCATCAGGATGTCGTCGCCTGACATCCCGCCGTCGCCGTCGCCCCTGATGGCGACCGCAAAGATATCCTCTTCTGACGGGAAGTAGGTGCCCATCGTGTTTTCACCGCTCTGCGGGTGCACACGCGTCAGGCCTCGGCGGCCGCCGACGAGATAGATCGGCATCTTACGCTGCGGCTCATCCGACATCGAGCCGCCGTGTCGGACCTGCATGACACGATCGAAAATCTCGAGTTTCTGAACGTAATCGCGCAGGGCGCGCTCACCGCCGTCGCTATAGACGATGAAGCGTTCGCTTTCAGCCCGCAGCCAGTCCGCCCGCGCCGGCTGGGCCGTTGCGGCCAAAACGAAAGACCCCACAGCCGCAATGGCGCTGGCTACAACACTCGAACGCATACAATCAGTCCCGAACATCTCTTGGGCGCAAGGGTGCAACTTCCACGCGCCGCCGTCCAGCGGATAGGTCTTAAGCAAATAACCCCTCGCCATGAAGGGCTATCGGAGTCATGCTCGGTTCTGGAGGAGACGATCAGGCCGTCAGAGTCCGACGCTCCCCTCCCGGATCGATCCGGGATCATAGGGAAAGGACAAGGACGATGGCTGTCATCCATCCTCAAGACCGTATCGCCCATGCGCCGCGTGAGCGAGCGCCGCTGCATCCGGCGGTGGGGCTGGTCGTCGGCTTCGGCTTTATCGTAGCCGTGGCGACGCTGGTCCATGTGGTGTTCAACGCCGTCCTATGACGGCGTCTTCAGGCCGCGATCAGGCGGCCAGGCGGTTCCAGACGGCGCGGTCCGCAGAGACGGCGTCGAGGCGACGGCCCTTGGCCTGAAGCTGGCGCATCACCTGTTCGGGCAGGGTGCAGAAGCGCGGCTCGACCAGGTCCGGATTGCAGGCGGCGGCGGGCGCCGCGAACAGGGCGGCGTTCACGTCCGGGCTGCGCTCGGCGATCAGCCAGGCCAGGCGACGGGCGCGCTCGGGATCGTTGCGGTGAAGCAGCGGGTCCTCGGCGAACAGTTCGCAGCCCAGTTCCAGCAGATAGTCCAGGCCCAGCTTCTCGAACCGGCGCGCGTCGGCGGGCGTGACCGGGCAGGCCTCGGCCAGGTCAAACACGACGTCGTTCAGAAGAAACAGCATGGGCGAGACGCTCGACTGACCGGACGCGAGTTCGTCCGTAAGCTCACAATAGGCGCCGTCGCTTGCGGTCCCGTTCATGGACGCGGTTAAGCGTTTGTGACCAGCCGGCTGTCGCCCTGGACGAAAAGCGACGGCGATGACGCGACGTGACCCTTGCGCCGGTGTCCGGCCTCGGCTTACCTGATCACGCATTGTTACAGGCCGGCGTCGCGCCGGAGAGAGGCCGTCATGACGACCCATGAAGATCGCGCCGGGCTGAAGGTGGCGGGCGAACTGATCGCCCTGATCGAGCAGGACGTGCTGCCGGGGCTGGGGCTTGATGCGACGGCCTTCTGGAGCGGGGTGGCGGCGATCTTCGAGCGGTTCGCGCCCGAGAACCGGGCGCTGCTGGCGCGACGCGACGCCTTGCAGACGCAGATCGACGACTGGCATCGGGCGCGGCGGGGCCAGCCCTATGACGTGGCGGCGTCGCAGGCCTTTCTGAAAGAGATCGGGTATCTGGTCGAGGAGCCGGCGCCGTTCACGATCGGGACTGAAGGCGTGGACGCCGAGATCGCGCGCATGGCCGGGCCGCAGCTGGTCGTGCCGGTGCTGAACGCCCGCTTTCTGCTGAACGCCGCCAATGCGCGGTGGGGCAGCCTTTATGACGCGCTTTACGGCACGGATGCTTTGGGCGACCTGCCGGCCGGCGGCGGCTATGACGCGGCGCGCGGCGCGCGGGTTGTGGCGCGGGCCAAGGCCTTTTTGGACGAGGCGGCGCCGCTGGCGGAGGGATCGCATACGGATGTCGCCGGCTGGTCGGTGATCGACGGCGCGTTGTCGCCCGCGCTGAAGGATGCGGGACAGTTCGTCGGCTTTACGGGCGAGGCCAGCGCGCCCGCCTCGATCCTGCTGGTCAACAACGGTCTGCACATCGAACTGGTGATCGACCGCAGCCATCCGGTGGGGCGCAGCGATGCGGCGGGGCTGGCGGACGTGGTGCTGGAATCGGCCCTGTCGACCATCGTCGATCTGGAGGATTCCGTCGCGGCCGTCGATGCGGCGGACAAGGCCGAGGCCTATCGCAACTGGCTGGGTCTGATGCGCGGCGACCTGTCGGCGACGTTCAAGAAGGGCGGCGAGACCCTGACCCGCGCTCTGGAGCCGGATCGCCAGTGGACGGCGCCGGACGGGTCGTCGGTGATCCTGAAGGGGCGCAGCCTGCTGTTCGTGCGCAACGTCGGGCATCTGATGACGACCCCGGCCATTCGTCTGGCCGACGGGTCGGAGGCGCCGGAAGGGATCATGGATGCGATCATGACCAGCCTGATCGCGCTGTATGACATCAAGGGTCTGGGCGGGTTCGGCAACAGCGCGACGGGCTCGGTCTATATCGTCAAACCCAAGATGCACGGGCCGGAAGAGGCCGCCTTCACCGACCGGCTGTTCGATGCGGTCGAGGATCTGCTGGCTCTGCCGCGCCATGCGATCAAGGTCGGGGTGATGGACGAGGAACGGCGGACCTCAGCCAATCTGGCGGCCTGTATTCAGGCGGTGAGGGACCGGATCGTCTTCATCAACACAGGGTTCCTGGACCGCACCGGCGACGAGATTCACACGGCCATGCAGGCCGGGCCGGTGGTGCGAAAGGCCGACATCAAGTCCAGCGCCTGGATCGCGGCCTATGAGGCGAGGAACGTCGCCATCGGCCTGAAATGCGGCCTGTCGGGCAAGGCCCAGATCGGCAAGGGGATGTGGGCGGCGCCTGACCGGATGGCGGACATGCTGGAGCAGAAGATCGGCCATCCGAAGACCGGCGCGAACACCGCCTGGACCCCGTCGCCGACGGCGGCGACCCTGCACGCGCTGCACTATCATGCGGTCGATGTGTTCGCGGTTCAGAAGGAGGTGGCCGGGCGCGAGACGCCGGGGCTGGAGGCCTTGCTGACCCCGCCCTTGGCGAACGGCGTCAACTGGTCCGAGGACGAGGTGGCGGCCGAGTTGGACAACAACGCCCAGGGCATACTGGGTTATGTCGTGCGCTGGATCGATCAGGGGGTGGGGTGTTCGAAAGTGCCGGACATCCACGACATCGGCCTGATGGAGGACCGGGCGACGCTGCGGATCAGTTCGCAGCATATCGCCAACTGGCTTCTGCACGGGGTCTGTACCGCCGATCAGGTCGAGACGGCCTTCCAGCGCATGGCGGCCAAGGTCGATGATCAGAATGCGGGCGATCCGCTGTATCGGCCGATGGCGGCGGACCCGGAGAACAGTCTGGCCTATCAGGCGGCGCTGGCGCTGGTGTTCGAAGGCGTTGAGCAGCCGAACGGCTATACCGAGCCGTTGCTGCATGCCTGGCGGTTGAAGGCCAAGGCGGCTTAGTCCGTCTGACGGGCCTTGGGCGGAGCGGGCGGTTGCGGAATCTCCGCTTCATCGTCGGCCATGACGTCATCGGCGGCATCGTTGGCGGTTCGGGCAGGGCTTCGCGGGCCGGTCGGTCGCGGTGGCGAGCCGACGCCGTAGCCGAGGCGCTTCAAGGCCTCTTCGCCATCCAGGCCGAAGGCGGTGCGCAGGCGAAGATCGGTCTGGGGCACCGGCACCTCGACGCCCGCCGCATCCAGGGCGTCGGCGATCAGCCAGGTGTAGGCCGCGTGCATGGCTGCCGGGCGTTTGACGGCGTCGCGCGTCGGCCAGACCACCAGCTCGAACGACAGGCCTCGATCGCCGAAGGCGACCAGCCAGACCTGGCTCTTGCGGGCCTCCGTTTCGGGCAGAGTGAAGGGGCTGGCGCGGGCGGCGGCCAGAACCGCATCGCGCACCTGCCCCCGGTCCGAACCATAGGCGACGGTGAAGGGCACATGGATGCGGCGGGTGTCGCCCTTCATGGTCCAGTTGGTGACGGGCTGTTCGATGAAGCGCGAGTTGGGCACCAGGACATTGACGTTGTCGTTGGTGCGGACACGGGTGGCGCGCGGGCCGATCTCCATGATGGCGCCGCGAATGCCGATGTCCTCGATCTCGATGTAGTCGCCGACCGACACCATTCGGTCGAAGATCAGGAACAGGCCTGAGACGAACTCCTTGACCACCCCCTGCAGCCCCAGGCCGACACCGATGCCCAGCGCGCCGGCGAAGACGGTCAGGGACGACAGGTTCAGCCCCGCCGCCGACAAGGCTGACATGATCCCCACGACAATGATGCCGTAACCGGCCAGCCGCTCCAGCAGATAGATCGCCTGACGGCTGCGGTCCGAGCGCTCGCGCACGCGGCGCAGCGACCGCGTCACCAGCCAATGGGCCGCGAAGGCGATCAGCAGGATCACGCCCGCGCTGACCAGACCGCCCAGCGTCAGATTGATCCCGGCGATGCGGGCGATCTGCGACTGCTCGATGGTGTCGAGGCCCAGCTTCTGGATCGGATTGGTCATTAGTTCCTAGAGCGTCCGACGAACGGTCAAGGTTCCGAACCTAGATGGCGAAGTCCTCGGTCGAGAAGCGGCCATCCAGCCAGGCGACGATACGCTCGGCGGCGTCCTCGGGCGACATGGTGGTGGTGTCCACGACGATCTCGGGGCTTTCGGGGGCTTCATAGGGGCTGTCGATGCCGGTGAAGTTCTTGAGCTCTCCCGCGCGGGCCTTCTTGTACAGACCCTTGACGTCGCGAGCCTCGGCCACCGCCAGGGGCGTATCGACATGGACCTCGACAAACTCGCCTTCGCCCAGCAGGTCGCGGGCCAGACGGCGTTCGGCGCGGAAGGGCGAGATGAAGCTGACCAGGACGATCAGGCCCGCGTCCACCATCAGTTTCGACACCTCGGCGACGCGGCGGATGTTTTCGACCCGGTCTTCCTCCGTAAAGCCTAGGTCGCGGTTCAGGCCGTGGCGGACGTTGTCGCCGTCCAGCAGATAGGTGTGGCGACCGTCGGCGTGCAGCCGCTTTTCCACCAGATCGGCGATGGTCGATTTGCCGGCGCCCGAAAGGCCGGTCAGCCAGATGACGCGTCCCATCTGGTTCTTGATGGCTGCCCGAGCGTCCTTGTCGACCGACAGGGCCTGCCAATGGATGTTGTGGGCGCGACGCAGGGCGAAGTGCAGCAAACCCGCCCCGACCGTGCGGTTCGAGATCCGGTCGATCAGGATGAAGCCGCCCAAATCCTTGTTCTGGGCATAGGGAGTGAAGGCGACGGGGGCGTCCAGCGACAGGTTGCAAACGCCGATTTCGTTCAGTTCCAGGCGCTTGGCCGGTTGCTGTTCCAAGGTGTTGACGTTCACCTTGTGCTTGGGCTCGGTGATCGTGGCTCCGACCAGCTTTGCGCCGATCTTGAGCAGGTAAGGGCGGCCCGGCAGCAGGGGCTCGTCGTCCATCCAGACCACGGTGGCCTCGAACTGATCGGCGGCCTCTGGCGGCGCGTCGGCGCTGGCCAGGACGTCGCCCCGCGAGACATCGATCTCGTCGGCCAGGGTCAGGGTGATCGACTGGCCGGCGACGGCCAAGCTCAAGTCGCCGTCGGCGGTGACGATCCGCGCCACGGTCGAGGTCTTGCCGGACGGCAGCACACGCACCGGAGCGCCGGGCCGCACGGTCCCGGCGGCGATCTGGCCGGAGAAGCCGCGGAAGTCGAGGTTGGGCCGGTTGACCCACTGCACCGGCAGGCGGAACGGATCGGCCTGAAGAGCGTCGCCGACCTCCAGCGTTTCCAGCAGGCTCATCAGCGACGGACCGGCGTACCAGGGCGAATGAAGGCTGGGTTCGGTGATGTTGTCGCCGCGCAGGGCCGACATGGGGATGGCGTCGAAGGCCTGAAGCCCGATCTGGGCGGCGAAGGCGCGGAAATCGGCGACGATGGCGTCGAAGACGGACTGCGACCAGCCCATCAGGTCCATCTTGTTGACCGCCAGGATCACGTGGCGGATGCCCAGCAGGCTGACCAGATAGGCGTGACGTCGCGTCTGGGTCAGCACCCCGCGCCGCGCATCGATCAGGATGACGGCGGCGTCGGCGGTCGAGGCGCCGGTGACCATGTTGCGGGTGTACTGTTCGTGCCCCGGCGTATCGGCGACGATGAACTTCCGCTTTTCGGTCGAGAAGAATCGATAGGCGACGTCGATGGTGATGCCCTGCTCCCGCTCGGCGGCGAGACCATCGACCAGCAGGGCGAAGTCGATGTCGCCGCCCTGCGTGCCGACACGGCGGCTGTCCGCCTCCAGCGCCGCCATCTGATCCTCGAAGATCATCTTTGAATCGTAGAGCAACCGACCGATCAGGGTGGATTTGCCGTCGTCCACGCTGCCGCAGGTGATGAAGCGCAGCAGGCTCTTGTGCTTGTGGGCGTCCAGATAGGCGTCGATGTCGTGGGCGATCAGATCCGATTGGTGGGCCATCAGAAATAGCCCTCCTGCTTCTTCTTCTCCATCGAGGCGGATTGGTCGTGGTCGATCATCCGGCCCTGGCGCTCGGATGTGGTGGTCAGCAGCATTTCCTGGATGACCTCGGGCAGGGTCGCGGCCGTGCTCTCGACCGCCCCCGTCAGGGGGTAGCAGCCCAGAGTGCGGAAGCGGACGGACTTCATCTGCGGCATCTCGCCGGGGCGCAGCCGGAACCGGTCGTCATCGACCATGATCAGGGCGCCGTCGCGCTCCACCACCGGCCGTTCGGCGGCCAGATACAGCGGCACGATGGGGATCCGCTCCAGGTGGATGTATTGCCAGACGTCCAACTCGGTCCAGTTTGAGATCGGGAAGACGCGGATGCTCTCACCGGGCTTTTTGCGCGTGTTGTAGAGCCGCCAGAGTTCGGGGCGCTGGTTCTTGGGGTCCCAGCGATGTTCGGCGGTGCGGAAGGAGAAGATCCGCTCCTTGGCGCGCGACTTCTCTTCGTCGCGCCGGGCGCCGCCGAAGGCCGCGTCGAAGCCGTAATGATTCAGGGCCTGTTTCAGACCTTCGGTCTTCCAGAGGTCCGTGTGCAGGGCGGAGCCGTGATCGAACGGGTTGATGCCGCGTGCGAGGGCGTCGGGGTTCTGGTGGACCAGCAGTTCGACGCCCAGATCGGCGGCCGCCTGTTCCCGCATGGCGTACATGGCGCGGAACTTCCACGTCGTGTCGACGTGCAAAAGCGGAAAGGGCGGCCTGGACGGATAGAAGGCCTTCTTCGCCAGATGCAGCATGACGGCTGAATCCTTGCCGATCGAATAGAGCATGACCGGGCGCTCGGCCTCGGCCGCCACCTCGCGCAGGATGTGGATGCTTTCGGCCTCCAGGCGCTGAAGGTGCGTCAGGCACGGCGCGGACAGGGTTGGGTTCGCAGTCAGAATGGCAGTATCCACCGAGGGTCTCCGTCGAGCGGAGGTGACAACGCCAATGTGCGACGTAAGACAAGCGATTGATACTGCCACGTCCTGTGAGATTTCCGACTTGACGGGCAAGAGGTCCAAGAACAGCGTTGTGACGTAGAGGAACCAGGGTCGCGGAAAGCGGCTTATGGCATCAAAACGGAAACGCCCATGTCCAGCCTGAAATCCCTCGCCGCATCCGCCGCCGCCGCGATCGCGCTGGCGGGATGCGTGACCGCGCCATCTCCATCCGAATATCGCGCGCCCCAGCCGGCCAAGCCGGTGGATGTGCAGCGTCTGTGGTCCGGGCGCTGGCACGAGATTGCGCGCCTGCCGGATCGGCTGACCGACGGCTGCGTCGCCGGGGCGTCGATCTATACGCCGGTGGAGGGCACGCGCGTGGATGTGCGCGACACCTGTCAGGTCTCCACGCCGGACGGCAAGGAAAAGGCCATCGGCGGACGGGGCGAGATCCTCGATCCGGGCACGAACGCCAAGCTGAGGGTGAGGTATCTGGCCGGGTTCGTGACCTGGGACTATTGGGTGCTGGACCGGGCGGATGACTATAGCTGGTTCATCTCGGCCGATCCGACCTTCAATCGCCTGTTCATCTACACGCGCGACCTGCCCAGCGAGCAGCAGGTGCGCGCCTTGACCGAACGGGCGCGGGCCCTTGGGTATGATGTCAGTCGTCTGGAGTTCCCGGCCCAACCGGCGCGTTAAGGATCAAAGGCCATGCGCTCGACACGGACGGTCTTGTTTGCCTCGACACTGCTCGCGACGGTGATCGGTCTGGGGGCCTGCGCGGGCGGGACAGCCTTGCCCGTCGCGGCAGGGTTTGGTCCGGACCCGCAACTGCCGGCGCCGCGTCGGGGCTTGCTGCCGACCGTCAACATCGCCCCGGCGTCGAGCTGGCCCGAAGGCGCGACGCCGGTCGCGGCGGCGGGATTGCGCGTACAGGCGTTCGCGACAGGCCTGGATCACCCGCGCTGGCTCTATCGCCTGCCCAACGGCGATATTCTGGTCGCGGAGTCGAATGCACCGCCCAAGCCCGAAGACAAGAAGGGCGGTCTGCGGGGCTGGGTGATGGGCAAGGTCATGGCCAAGGCCGGGGCCGGCGTCCCGAGCCCCAACAAGATCGTACTGCTGCGGGACGCGGACGGCGACGGCGCAGCGGAGACCAAGAGCGATTTCCTGACCGGACTGAACTCGCCGTTTGGCATGGTTCTGGTCGGCGACCGCCTCTACGTCGCCAACGCCGATGCGGTGGTGGCCTTTCCGTATCAGAGCGGCCAGACGCGGATCGACGCTGTGGCGACCAAGGTCGCGGACCTGCCCGCTGGCCGCAATCACCACTGGACCAAGAGCCTGGTCGCCAGCCCGGATGGTCGCCGGCTTTATGTCGGGGTCGGCTCCAACTCCAACGTCGGCGAAAACGGCCTGGATGAGGAAGTCGACCGCGCCGCCATCCTGGAGATCGATCCCGCAACGGGCGCGCGGCAGGTCTATGCCTCGGGCCTGCGCAATCCGGTGGGCATGGACTGGAACCCGCAGACCGGCCAGCTGTGGGTGGCGGTCAACGAGCGTGATGAGATCGGCGACGATCTGGTGCCCGACTATATGACCTCGGTGACGCCGGGCGCCTTTTACGGCTGGCCGTGGAGCTATTACGGTCAGACGGTCGATACGCGCCCACCCGCCAATCCGGCGATGGTCGCGCGCGCGATCCGACCGGACTACGCTCTGGGGGCGCACACGGCGTCCCTGGGGCTGACATTCGGACAAGGCGCGAGCCTGTTGCCGCCTGCCTTGCGCTCTGGCGTTTTCGTCGGCCAGCACGGGTCGTGGAATCGCAGCGTGCGCAGCGGCTACAAGGTGATTTTCGTGCCGTTCGTCGATGGGCGTCCCGCCGGTCCGCCGCAGGATGTTCTGACGGGATTTCTGAACGCGCAGGGGCAGGCGCAGGGCCGGCCCGTCGGGGTGCAGATCGACCGACAAGGCGCGCTGCTGGTCGCCGACGACGTGGGCAATGTCATCTGGCGCGTCAGCGGCGCCTGAACCTCGATCATGAAAAAAGCCCCGGCCGAGGCCAGGGCTTTCCATTATTCTGTTGAGATCAGTTCAGCGGCTGGACCGTGATCGCCGGAGCGGCGGGCGTGGTCACCGGAGCCGGGGTCGAGGCGGCCGGCGCGGTGTTCAACTGGCTGGTGCTCGACGTGGAAGCGGCCGGCGCAGTGTAGGGTTGCGGACCAGAAGGCGTAGCGGGCGTTTCTACACGGGCGGCGGCCGGCCGTTCGACGGCGGGCGCAGCGCGACGGGCCACGGGTTCGGCGCGGCGAGCGACCGGCGCAGGCGCGGCGGCGGGCGTCGGAGCCGCAGCCGGCGTGGGCGCGACCTCGACCGGAGTGGGCGTGACCGGCGCCTGGGCGGCCGTCATCGCGGCCGGCGCGGTCTGCATGGCCGGTGCAGCGCTCTCGACAGGCTGGGCCGGGGCGGCCTGTTCGCCGCCCATCATCATGGCGACGCCGCTGCCCAGCAGCACCACCGCGCCGATCGGGGCCAGGATCATCCAGGTCTTCACCGACTTCTTGGACTTGGTCGTGCGGGCGTAGCGCGGGACGAAGGTCGTGTCCTCAGCGCGGGCTTCGGTATTGGCGTTGGCATAGGTCATAGACATTGTTTCTGTCCTCCATAACGTCGATCAACCAACCCGCCGTCCCGCAACGCCGTTCCGCGTAAAGGGCAAAAGCCCCGAAGAAACACCGTTTCCGCCCGGAATGCGGCGAAGACCGTGCGCGCGTCCGCCGCATTTGCCGTCAATGCGGCAATAAAAAGCAGGGCGGCGCTCTGGATTTCCGCCGCGTCAACCGAACAAATGGATCACGGCCGGACGGCAATTCGTCAGGTTCGCGAAGGATTGCGGACCCTACGGTTG
>Ga0308156_1003572_pt1 | contig 11761 bp, 14 predicted proteins | sample PhyAR2_FD_201041 | JGI IMG/M metagenome (GOLD analysis project Ga0308156, IMG submission 201041) | Phyllosphere microbial communities from UC Gill Tract Community Farm, Albany, California, United States - DLSL A.R2 | ecosystem: Host-associated > Plants > Phyllosphere > Unclassified | place: USA... | reverse complement strand
CGCGCGCGCTGGGCGCGCAGCTGCGCGTGTTCCGCAGCCGGGTCTGGTTCTACCTGGGCGGCATCGGCCTGATCCTGCTGCTGCTGCAGACGGTCATCCTGCAGTGGAGCCTGCGCCCGTTGCGGCGGGTGATCACCGAACTGACCAAGGTCCAGCGCGGCGAGACCGAGCGCATGAGCGAACGCCACCCGCGCGAGCTGGAGCCGTTGACCGACAGCATCAATGCCTTCATCGAGGGCGAGCGTGAGAACCTGGAACGCCAGCGCAATACCCTGGCCGACCTGGCGCACAGCCTGAAGACGCCGATTGCGGTGCTGCGTACGCAGATGGACAGCGGCGCCGGCGATGGCGCCCTGCGCGAAGAGCTGGACGTGCAGCTGCAGCGCATGAACAACCTGGTGTCCTACCAGCTGGCACGCGCGGCCTCGTCGGGCCACAAGCTGTTCTCGGCACCGCTGCCGATCGAATCCAACGCCGAGGAGATCGTGCGCGGCCTGGAGAAGGTCTATGCGTCCAAGGGCGTGCTGTGCGAATTCGATATCGACCCGGCCGCGCGCTTCCACGGCGAACCGGGTGACCTGCAGGAGCTGCTGGGCAACCTGCTGGAGAACGCGTTCAAGTGGGCCAAGCGCCGCGTGCTGCTGACCGCGCAGCCGTTGCCGGCGCCGAATGCGCGTCGCGCCGGCCTGCTGCTGGCAGTGGATGACGATGGCCCGGGTATTGCTCCGGAGGACATCGGCAAGGTGCTGCAGCGTGGCGTGCGCGGCGATGAGCGCGTACAGGGCCACGGCATCGGCCTGTCGATCGTGCAGGACCTGATCAAGGACTACCGCGGCGAGCTGCAGGTGTCCCGTTCCAGCGAACTGGGCGGCGCCCGTTTCGAAGTGCGGCTGCCGCCGGGGCCGTAACGATCCGTTGCAACCCGATCCGGTCGACGTAGACCCTCGGGTAGCGCCGGGCCATGCCCGGCGGACGGATGAATCACCCGACCATTGCCGGCGGCTCACCATAGAACCGCCGCAGATGCGCAGCCACCTCCGGCAACGCTTCTGCCAGCAGGTCCGGCGCAGAGAAGTGGTACTCGCTGGCCACCGCGAAGAACTCTTCCGGCGCCTCGGCCGCATACGGATCGATCCGTGTTTCCACGCCGGCATCCACCTGCGCACAGAACGCGTCGTACGATCTCTGGAAGTCAGCTGCCCACTCGCGTTGCCACGCACGCGGCAACGGCGGCGTGCCGTCCATCGCACCGTCGAGCGCATCCAGCTTGTGCACCATTTCATGCACGGCCACGCAGTAACCCTCATGCGGTGCCGCCAGATCGGCCTGCACATCGGCCCACGAAAGAATCAGCGGACCGCTGTCCCACGATTCGCCGATCAGCTCGTCATCCCACTCGTGCAGTACGCCGGCGGCGTCCATATGGCTGCGATGCACGCGGAACGCATCGGGGTAGACGATCAGCTGCGACCAGCCTTCCAGCCCCACCTCGCCGAACTCCAGCAGCGGCAGGCAGCACAGCGCGGCCAGCAGCACGCCATCGGCCGGCTGCAGCTGCAGGTCGCCGATCGGGGAGATGGTCTTCTCATGCAGGAAACGCGTGGTCAGCGCGCGCAGGCGTCTACGTCGTTCGTCGTCCAGGCCGCGCAACCACGCTGCGCGGTGGCAGGCATCGTTCCAGTGTGCGTCTTCGATCGGTCGCGGCGCCGGCCGCAACCACTGCAGCAACGACTTGATCAGCGGAACATACCCGGCAGGTAGCTGTGCCACTTCGGCGCACGGATGCGCTGCAGTACATCGTCGTCGCCGCCACCGCCGCTGCTGGTCGCGGCGGCCGGACGTACCGGTGCCGGCTTGGCGGCCGTCGCTGTCGGCGCGTTCGTCGGTGTGCGCTGCGAGGCTGCATCGCTGGCCGAGTAGACGCAGGCGCCACGGCTGTCATCAAGCGCTGCTGTGGCAGATGCCGCGAAGGGCATCGTCAGCAGGATCAGGCAATGGGCATAACGGCGCATTGACGACATCCACGTTAAGGGAAGGTGAGTTCCCGATTCTAGCCCGAACCCGGCGCCAGATTGGAAGCCCGCCGGAACGGGGGGCCGGCGGGCGTCGCTGGCGGGTTTCCCGCATAATTCCGTCCTGACCTTGTGGAAGCTGCCGTGGACGATCGCCAATTGCTGGCCAAACTCGCTGCCGGTCGCCTGTCCGGCGACGCCCTGGCCCGTGAGCTGGGCCAGACCCGGGCCGCCATTTGGAAGCGAATTCAAGGGCTTAGAGCCGCTGGCGTCGAGGTTGAAGGTCGCGCAGGCGAGGGCTATGGGCTGACCCGGCCGGTCGACCTGCTGGACGCCGGGGCCATCCGCGCCGGCCTGCCCAAGGAGGCCGCAGCACTGCTGCACGACCTGCAGGTGGCCTGGACGGTGGACTCCACCAACGCCGAATTGCTGCGCTGCAGCGCGCCCCAGCGCGGTGTCAGCGTCCTGTTGGCCGAGCGCCAGACTGGCGGCCGTGGCCGTCGCGGGCGCACCTGGGCGTCGCCGCTGGCCGCGCATGTGTATCTGTCGGTGCTGCGCCTGTTCGAGGGTGGCCTCGGCCGTTTGGCCGGGCTGAGTCTGGTCGCCGGCGTCGCCGTGGCCGAAGCCCTGCACGATCTGGGCTACACGCAGGCGCAGCTGAAGTGGCCGAACGACGTGCTGGTCGATGGCCGCAAGCTGGTGGGCCTGCTGGCCGAGGGTGGTGGCGAATACGCCGGCCCGGCGCGTGCAGTGATCGGCATCGGCATCAACGTGCACATGCCGCCGGCCTTCGCCGAACAGATCACCCAGCCGTGGGTGGACCTGGACACACTGGCCGGCGCATCGGTGGATCGCAACACGGTGGTGGCCGCGGTGCTGGCACGCCTGCTGCCGGCGCTGGAGGAATTCGACCGCGAAGGGCTGGCGCCGTTCCTGCCGCGTTACGCAGCGTTCGACATGCTGGCCGGGCGCGAAGTGCGCGTGCAGCTGGATGGCGAATGGCAGCACGGTACCGCGCTCGGCCTGGCTGACGATGGCGCGCTGCGCGTGCGCATCGATGGCCGCGAGCGCCTGCTGCATGCCGGCGAAGTCAGTGTGAGAAAAGCATGAGCGACTGGTTGTTCGATCTGGGCAATTCGCGCTTCAAGTTCGCGCCGTTGCAGGGTGACCGTGCCGGTGACGTGCAGGCCTGGGCGCATGGCGCCGAAGGCATGGCCGGGCAACCGCCGCACAGCCTGCCCAGTGGCGGCACCGCGTTTGTGGCCAGCGTCGCCGCGCCATCGCTGACCAGCGCGATGCTGGATCAGCTGCAGCGCCGCTTCGAGCACGTGCATGTGGTGCGCACCAGCGCCCAGTGTGCGGGTGTACGCATTGCCTACGCCAAGCCGGAAAAATTCGGTGTCGACCGCTTCCTGGCGCTGCTGGCTGCCGCCAAGGCACAGCGGCCGGTGCTGGTGGTCGGTGTCGGCACCGCGTTGACCATCGACCTTCTTGATGCCAACGGCCAGCACCACGGTGGACGCATTTCCGCCTCGCCGACCACCATGCGCGAGGCGCTGCACGCGCGCGCGGTGCAGCTGCCGGCCAGCGGCGGTGACTACAGCGAATTCGCCAACGACACCGCCGATGCGCTGGCCTCCGGCTGTGATGGTGCCGCCGTGGCGCTGGTTGAGCGCAGCGCCCGCCAGGCACAGGCGCTGTTGGGCGTCATGCCGTCGCTGCTGGTGCATGGCGGTGGTGCACCCGCGCTGATGCCGCTGCTGGACGGCGCCGACTATCACCCCTCGCTGGTGCTGGATGGCCTCGCCCGCTGGGCGGTGCACCAGCCCGCAGGCTAGTATCGGCGCATGCTGACCCGTGCCCTGATCGTCGTGCTGGCGATCCTCAATCTTGGTGTTGCCACCTGGTGGCTGTTGCGCGATGAACCCGCGCGCGCGCCGTTGCCACCGCCCCCGACCGGCGTGGCCGAGCTGCGCTGGTTGCCCGGTGGCACCGATGCGGCCGTGGCCGCGCAGGCCTCGGCAGCGGCACCCACTGAAGCACTGGTGGAGCGTGAGGCGGCGCCGGCTACCGCAGTGGCCGCTGCACCCGCACCGGCAGCGGCGATGCCTCCGGCATCCAGCAAGCCCGACGAACCAGTGAAGGCGCCTGAGCCGATGGCCGCCGTCGCCAAGCCAGCGCCCGAACCGGTGGCCGAGAAACCCGCAGCCCCGGCCGTACCGCCGCGCTGCCTGGCGCTGGGCCCGTTCGCCGACCGCGCCGCTGCCAGCGCTGCGCAGAGTCGTGCGGGCAACCTGTTGAGCCAGGTGCGCCTGCGCGAGCAGCCCGCCGCCAGCGGCAGTGCCCGTTACCGCGTGCTGCTGCCCGCCGCCGCCAGCCGCGATGACGCGCAGGCCACGGTCAAGCGCATCGTCGCTGCCGGGCTGAGCGACTACTACATCATCAGCCAGGGCGACGAGACCAACGCCATTGCGCTGGGCCAGTACCGCAACCGCGAGGGCGCCGAACGGCGCATGGCCGCGGTGCAGGCCGCTGGCTTCCAGCCGCGCCTGGTGGCCAGTGGCGATGCCGGCCAATGGTGGCTGGAAGGGCAGCTGGCCACCGGCAGCGAACCGGCCCAGGCGCAGCAGCGCAGCGGTGCCGCGCAGCAACGGTCGCTGGAATGCACGCGACTGCGCTAGAATTCCCAAACCACGGCGCTGCCGTCGGCGTTTCACCCCGTGCCGCTTTAGCTCAGTTGGTAGAGCAACTGTCTTGTAAACAGTAGGTCATCCGTTCGATTCGGATAAGCGGCACCATCCACTGACTGCGATCAGTGCAAGCAATCCAGTGGCGTTCCCCACTTGATTTGCCATGGCCGCATGTGTCCATTATAGTGGACATGTGGCGAGAATTCAGACAACCACTGAGTTCAACAGTTGGCTCAACGGTCTGCGTGACAAGCAGGGCCGTCAGCGCATCGCTGTACGCATCACACGGCTGGCGCTGGGTAATCCCGGCAAGCACCGGGTGCTCGCCGGCGGTATCGCCGGACTGAAAATCGACTTCGGCCCGGGATACCGCATCTATTACACGCAGCGCGCGGGGATTACCTACATCCTGTTGTGCGGCGGCGACAAAGACAGCCAGTCACGCGACATCGAGCAGGCCCGCAAGCTCGCCAGTCTGCTTTGACCACGTGGCTGCAGCGTATACGCGACAGAAGATGAGGCAGACCGTCATGAACAACAAAGTACAGCTGCACGATTGGGACGCTGCTGAACACCTGCGCGATGAAGAAGACATCGCTTTTTTCATCGAAGCCGCGCTGGAAGAGGCTCCCGATGACTCGGCCTTCATCGCATCCGTACTGGGTATCGTGGCGAGAGCACGGAACATCTCAGATCTTGCACGCTCTACGGGAATCGCCCGCGAAACGCTCTACAAGATGCTGCGTGGAGAAGGAAACCCAACCATGGGCAACCTCAGCAAGCTGGCCAGATCGCTCGGGTTCCGTCTCAGCCTGGTACCGGTCGACAGCAACGGCAAGCCGATCAAGGCGAAGTCCAAAACCAAGCCAGGCAAGACCACTTCGAAGAAGGTGAAGAAGTTGGCGTGAGTTGGCAATGTTCGTGTGCGATCAACGCGTTCCCGGATCACCCGTCACCAGGTGTCGCCACGGAAACACATCCTTGGCGAAATGGCTGACATAGCCTCCCGTCGCGGCCTGGATGACCATGAACGACAACCGTGGGCGCATGGCCTGCAGCGTCTGCAGCTGCGCCACATCCAACGCGCTGTTGCGCAACCGGAAGGTATGCAGCGCATCGAAGGCATCGCTGGCGAACAAGCGCTCATAGGCCTCGAAAGGCGTGACCGCTTCAGCCACGCGCGCATCAGCCCAGACGAATTGCAGCTCCGTCGATTCGCAAAAATCCAGCAGGCCCAAGGCAGGCAGGTTGCGTGATCCGGCAAGGTTGTCGATGAAGCGCTGCGTATCTGAGCCACCGCCGATGCGCAGGCTGTGCAGGTGCGGCAGCGGCACCTCGAAGAACGCGGCGTCCGGTGCATTTGGCACCACCAGTTCGCTCAGATACGGTGCCTTGGAAACGAAGCGGGCGATCTCGCCGTCTTCTTCCATGATGGTGCCCGCGCGCTGCACCAGCGACATGTTGTGGTCGGCCGGCTCTGTGGGGGAGATCGACAACGCGCGCAGGCGCGGGAAACGCACATCGCTGTCCAGCAGCGCGGTGAACTCCCACTCACGCGTGCCATTGGCCCCCTCGTCCGGGCCGGTGAACGACAGCGACATGACTGCATCGCCCACGCGCTGGTCGGACAGGCAGGCCAACGTCCACGCGAATGGCTCTTCCCATGGGTTGCCGAAGAACTCCACGTGCAGGCCGCCGTACAACGGCGCCACGGTCACCCGTTCCTGCAGCGCTGCCCACAGCGGGCCGGCCGGGTCCTGGATATCCAGTTCATGCTCGGCGGCACTGTCCAGATTGAAGGCATGGATGCGTTGCTGCAGCGCCAGCAGCTGCTGCTGTGCGTGGCTGAAGGGTGGCGCTGTCATGTGTGCATACCGGACGTCCGTGTGATGCGCCCGATGATAGCGCTGGCCCGATGGCGGTGGTCTGCGGCCCGTGATCGGTTGCTTGATATTCCTCACGGTCGAGCAACTCCGGCAGCCCCCATACTGGTGCCCTCCGCTCACTCCTCACAAGGAAGCCGACCATGCGCCGCCACCGCTTGCCGTTGACCGTCGCGCTGCTCGCCAGCGCCTTCACAGCACCGGCGATGGCCGCCGTGCCGTTCTTCAATGCCAGCTGCCCCGGTGGGCTGGATGTCCATGCAGACGAGGGCGGGCCGGTCTACGTGCAGGGCCGCGAGACCACCCTCAAGCGCTTCAACGATCGCTATTTCGAAGCGCGCGATGCCAGCAGCGGCACCACGCTTTCAATCAGCACCGGTGACGACGGTACGCCGCAGGTCAGCTACACCGGACGCGGCGGTGCCAACGGCATCTGCCAGGTCAGCAACAACGGCACGCCGGCGGCTGCCGTGGAAGGTGGCAGGCACCACCGTGATCAGGATCGCGATGACGATGCAGCACTGCCACGCGAGGTGACCTGCGAATCCACCGACCAGCGCCAGGTGTCCTGTGACATGGACACGCGTGGCAATGTGGAGATCGTGCGCCAGCTCAGCCGTACCCGTTGCGAGCAGGGCAGCAACTGGGGCCTGTCGCGGCATTCGGTCTGGGTCAACGGCGGCTGCCGCGCGACGTTCCGCAATACTTCGCGGGTGTCGTATACGGCTCCCAGCGGTGACGATGCGCTGGAGGCCTGCAACGTGCGCAAGGGTGCGCAGGGCAGGGTAGTGACCCAAGTGCCGGTGGGCAGCGATTACAAAGAACTCATCATCGACTACCCCGAGGGCCGCTTCCTGTGCATGATGCGCAACGACGGCCGGGTGCAGAGCGTGACGCCGATTCGCCGCCGCGGGGGTTGAGCTCATCGTGCCTGCAGCCCTAAGGTGACTACCCTTACACCCGTCTGGCGGCACCACCATGTCCCATCTTCTGGCCAAGGCAGCCGAGAAACAGGATCTTGACCGAATCGACGCATTGCTGGATGCGGGTGCCGATATCGAGTGGCAGCATAAGGGCACCGGACGTACTCCGCTGCTTTCGGCTGTGATCGCCGGAAAGGCTGACTCGGTGTTGCGGCTTTTGGACCGTGGCGCCAACATCCAGCACGCCTGCGCTGCACTGGGTTACACCGCGTTGGGTTGGGCTGCCGATGCGGGCGACACCAAAATCGGATGCATGCTGATTGCACGTGGCGCATTGCTGGATGTCGCTTCGCCGCAATCGAGGTACACGCCGCTTATGTTGGCGTCTTCGGGCGGGCATCTGGCGATGGTCGAGCTATTGCTGGACAGTGGAGCTGCCATCGCACCATTGAATTTCGAGGGGCGAAACGCACTCGCCATTGCCGATACCCGCAAGCACGAGGACGTGGTAGCGCGTTTGAAGGTGGCGGGGGCGCGGTTGCCGCCGGTGTTGGTAGAGGCGCCGGCGCTTGAGTGGCCCGAGCCAGATGCGGGAGGTGAACCCGCGTCAGTAGTGCGCGGCTACCTGTTGGCTTATCACGAGTGGGAAACGCGTGGCTACAAGGATTCCCGCTCCGGCGGCAACCTTCTGTGCAGCTCAGGCTTCCGACAGGACAAAGCGGACATCCTGGCGGCGTGGTGTACCGACCGCAAACGGGTCTACTCAACTGGTGTTTCGGTCGGGAGCCCCCGACGGTACATGCCGGAGGACCTACTGGTGGCAATTGCGAAGCCCGGGGCCTCGAAGGCGGAAGTGCTGGTACGCGACAACCCTCAGAAGTCGCGTTCCCTGCGTTACGAGCACTTGTTCGTACTCAAGCGGGTGGGAGGAAAGTGGCGTATCGACGTGTTGAAGAAGCGCCCGTTCCGAATTGAAAAGTGGTCGTCGGCTATTCTTTGACGGTGACTTTCAATGTCAGCCGCCGATCTTCAGCAGCACTACCCACGCCAGCATCAGGGCGAACATGCCGGCGAACGTCAGGCCAAACCACAGCGCCGCCACCTTCACGTTGCCGATCAACGCTGCCAGCATCCGCTGCGGCTCGCTCTTCAGGATCGGATATTCGGCGTGTGCCTTGCGCAGACGCTGCCAACCCAACCCGAGGAATACCAGGGTCGAGAACGGCACCAGCAGGAGCGTCGCCTGCATCAGCCAGCCATTCGGCGACGCATCCATCGAGCTGCTCAACAGAATCGCAAAAGCGGCGATGGGCAGCGCCCCGATGAAAAAGCGCGGCCAAGCGGTGTTGATGAAGGGCGACATCGCAATCTTCCATGAAGGGCGGTCGGGTCCGCGCGGCATCATGCCATGCGATGGCCCTGCTGCACCGCCGCGAGTGGTGTCACATGCGTCTGGCTAGACTGTGCTTCTTTTTCGTTCGCAGGAGGCACCCATGGCCCATCATCCCGCCGTTACCCTGATCGGCGTCCCCACCGACATCGGGGCGGGCCATCGCGGCGCCCGGCTGGGGCCGGAAGCCCTGCGCGTGGCCGGCCTGCCTGAAGCACTGGAAGCGCGCGGCGTGGACGTGCGCGACCTCGGCAACCTGGACGGCCCGCGCAACCCGTGGACCGCGCCGGTGCAGGGCTACCGTCACCTGGACGAGGTAGTGGCGTGGAACCATGCGCTGATGGAGGCCAGCTATGCCGAACTGCAGGCCGGCCGCATGCCGATCATGCTGGGCGGCGACCACTGCCTGGGCATCGGTTCGATCACTGCCGTCGCGCGCTGGTGCCGCGAGCAGGGCAAGGACCTGCGCGTGCTGTGGCTGGATGCGCATTCGGATTTCAACACCAGTGAGGTGACCCCGTCGGGCAACATCCACGGTATGCCGGTGGCCTGCCTGTGCGGCCTCGGCCCGGATGCGCTGACCAGGCTGGGCGGCACTTCGCCGGCGATCAAGCCTTCACAGGTGCACCAGATCGGCATCCGTTCGGTGGACCCGGAAGAAAAGCGCCTGATCAAGACCCACAAGGTCGATGTCTACGACATGCGTTACATCGACGAGAACGGCATGAAGCGCACCGTGGAAGCGGCGCTGGCCGGCATCGACGAGAACACCCACCTGCACGTCAGCTTCGACGTCGATTTCCTCGACCCGAGCATTGCCCCGGGCGTGGGAACCACCGTACCGGGCGGGGTGAACTACCGCGAAGCGCAGCTGGTGATGGAGATGATCGCCGACAGTGGCCGCATGGGCTCGCTGGATATCGTCGAACTCAATCCGCTGCTGGACAACCACAACAGCACCGCCGAACTGGCCGTGGACCTGGTGGAAAGCCTGTTCGGGAAATCGACCCTGATGCGCGACTGAGAGGATCCAGCCTGAACGGTTGGACGAACCGTTCACACGCGCTCCACGCCCCTGCCGCCAGATTGCACCTCACGCGGCAGTGTTGGCTTCGAGCCAGCCTGCCGCCCCGATCAATACAACCGAACCCCGTGATTGAGCGGTGTAGCGGCAAACCCAAGGAGAAGCCCATGAAGCGCGTAGTTGCCCTGATGCTGTTGTCGATGTTCTCGGTGGCCCTGCTGGCCGGTTGCAACACCGTTGCCGGTGCCGGCAAGGACGTGCAGAAGGCTGGTGAGAAGGTTGAGGATGCCGCCAAGGGCAACTGAGCCTGAGGTGGTGCGCACTACGGAAAAGGCCGGGATCTTCCCGGCCTTTTTCATGCGCGCTTGCCGCGTGTCGACCGGTAGTGAACCATTCAAGCAGGTGAGCAGCGCTTTCATGGCCGGTTGACCGTGCTTCAACGTGCACTGCGCGATGCTGCAGCCACGGTAACAACGCCGTTGCATTCCAAGGAAGCCTCAGCAATGAACAAAGACATCATTTCCGGCAAGTGGTCCCAGCTCAAGGGCAAGGCCCAGGCGAAGTGGGGCGATCTGACCAATGACGATTTCGATGTGGCCGAGGGCAACGCCGAATATCTGGCGGGCCGCCTGCAGGAGCGTTATGGCTGGGCCAAGGACCGCGCAGAAACCGAAGTGCGCGATTTCGAGAAAGCGATGCACAAGGATTACCCGGACTACAAGTAACCGGGCGTCGAACGCTCGCGTTATGCCCCCACCGACAACGCCCGCGCCGGAAGGTGCGGGCGTTGTGCTGTGTGCAGATCAACGCGCCGGCGGGTCGGGCACGTAACGGTTGGGGAAGGCCTGTGGCTGGCGGTCCAGGCGCGAGGGCGAATCGAGCAGGATGCCGCGTGCACGCAGGTTGCGGGCGCTGTCGTAGCGCAGCTGCAGCACCTGTGCCGGGCTGCGGGTGGCGCGTTCGAAATCGGTATCGCGCACCGAAGAACTTTCGCGCGCACCATGCCCGGTGCCCAGCGCGGGTGCCTGCGACTTGGCCGAATAGCCTTCAATGCGGCTGGCGCTGGCGTCGGCCGCCGCCGAGGCTTCGGCCGACGCCGGTGCCGGCCCGGCGCGACCGCGCAGGATCGGCTGCGGACGCGGGTACCAGCGACGCGCTTCCTCGAACACCGCCACGCCGACCACGCCGACGTTGTCCGGGCGGCCGGTGCGGCTGGCATAGCTGCCGCTGGGGCTGCTGAAGACGAACTGGGCCACTTCGTCCTGGGTCTTGCGCCAACCGGTGATGTCGGCGCGCTGGCCAGGGTTGAGCACGTAACCGGTCTGCGAGGGATCGGCGTCTTCACCGGAGATGGCGTTGACCCCGTCCACCGACAGCACCACCAGCACCCGTCGCGGGCTGTCGTTGTACAGGCGCACGGCATAGCGGTGGCCGCGCTCACCGGCCACCCAGCGCTGGCCGTCGGCCGGGTAGCTGCGCAGCTCGGTACCGCGGTCGCGGTCGACCAGGGCCACGCGCACCGGGCCGTCCTGCGGCATCGGCGGGGGCAGCGGGGCCGGGCGGAAGCCGGCCAGGGGCAGGATCAGCAGCAGGGGCAGCAGGCGTTTCATCGGGCGTCTCCAGCGGGGTTGGGTGAATGAACGCGCCGGAGGCCCTGACGGGGTTGACCGTGTGCACGGTAAACTGGCCGCGTTCATAGAAGGTTTCCGCACGCAGTCATGACGACCCGAGTCCTTACCGGCATCACCCCCTCCGGCACGCCCCACCTGGGCAACTACGTTGGCGCCATCCGCCCGGCCATTGCGGCCAGCCGCGCGCCGGACATCGAGAGCTTCTTCT
>Ga0308156_1003561_pt1 | contig 11799 bp, 9 predicted proteins | sample PhyAR2_FD_201041 | JGI IMG/M metagenome (GOLD analysis project Ga0308156, IMG submission 201041) | Phyllosphere microbial communities from UC Gill Tract Community Farm, Albany, California, United States - DLSL A.R2 | ecosystem: Host-associated > Plants > Phyllosphere > Unclassified | place: USA... | reverse complement strand
GGAGAATCTCGACGCCGCCCTTGATCGCGATCGCCGCGACGAGAACGCCGACGACGAGGTCGGGCCAGGCCTGGTCGAGCCAGAGGACCAGACCGCCGGCGACGAGGATGCCGCCGTTGGACGCGAAATCGTTGAAGCTGAAGGTCTCGGCCGCCTTCATGTTGGCGTCGCCGCTGTGCTGGCGGCGGATGAGCTGCAGGCAGATCAGATTGACCACGGCGGCGACCAGGGCGAGCGCCATCATGGTCGGACCGATCGGCTCGGTCCCGGTGATCACGCGGCGCACGGCATCGACGAGGACGCCGGCGGCGAAGACCAGCAGCATGACCCCCGACACCCTCGCGGCGCCCCGCTTCCAGCCTCCTGTCCGCCCGATGGCCAGAAAGCTGATCAGATAGACCGCCGCGTCCGAGGCGTTATCCAGCGCATTGGCCAGCAAGGCGCTGGATTCGGCCGACACGCCGCCGATTCCGAGCGCCGCCGCCAGGCCGGCGTTGAGGCCGAGAACCGTCAGCAGCGTCCGGCGCTGCCGACGGTCATCCTGGGTCCGGGCCATCAGTCCTCGATCCCTTCGTCCTTGCGGTGACGCACCGCCCTCGCCGCGAAGGTCGGCAGGACCAGCAGGGTCAGGGCGGTGGCGGTGATCAGGCCGCCGATGACCACGGTCGCCAGCGGCTTCTGGACCTCGGCCCCGGCGCCGTGGGCGATGGCCATCGGAATGAATCCGACGATCGCCACCATCGCGGTGGTGAGCACCGCGCGCAGGCGGCTGGACGCGCCCTCGATGGCGGCGTCTCGGGGGGGCAGGCCCGCCTGGAGCCGCTCGCGGATAGCCTGCATCAGAACCAGGCCGTTGAGCGTCGCCACGCCGGAGACGGCGATGAAGCCGACCGCCGCCGAGACGGAGAACGGCATGCCGCGCAGGAGCAGCGCCAGCGCCCCGCCCACCAGGGCGAGCGGCACGCAGGCGAACACCAGACCGGCCTCGGCGAAGGAGCCCAGCGCCATGAACAGCAACACGCCGATCAGGACGAAGACGATCGGGATGACCAGGCCCAGCCGCTGTTCGGCGCGCTTGAGGTTTTCGAACTGGCCGCCCCAGTCCAGGCGGACGCCCGGGGGGAGCTGAACCTGATCGACCGACCTCTGGGCGTCGGTGACGAAGCCGCCCAGATCACGACCTCGCACATTGGCCTGGACCACCATGCGTCGGCTGCCGTCGTTGCGGCTGATCTGGTTCGGTCCCTCGGCGCTCTGGATGCGCGCGACCGAGGACAGGGGCACGGTCACGCCGGTCGAGGACACGATCGGCAAGGCCGTGAGCGCCGCCGGATCATTGCGCGCGGCGTCCGGCAGACGGACCACGACGTCGAAGCGCCGGTCGCCCTCGAAGATGCGGCCCGCCTCGGCGCCGCCGATGGCGGCGGACACGGCTTCGGAGACGTCGGCCGCCGACAGGCCGTAACTGGCCGCGGCGAAGCGATCCACGCTGATCGTCAGGGTCGGCAGGCCGGACGCCTGTTCCACCCGCACGTCGGCCGCCCCGTTCGTCTGGCGCAGGGCGTTGGCCACCTGGTCGGCGACCCGCTGCATGGTGGCGAAGTCGTCGCCATATACCATGACCGCCAGATCGGTCCGCACCCCGGAGATCAGCTCGTTGAACCGCAATTCGATCGGCTGGCTGAATTCGAAGTTGTTGCCGATCTGCCGCGACGCGACGTCCTCGAAGCGAGCGATCAGCTCTTCCTTCTCCAGACCCGGGTTGGGCCAGTCCTTGCGGTCCTTCAGGACGATGACGCTGTCGGAGATGTTGGGCGGCATGGGATCCACCGCCGCTTCGGCGGTGCCGGTCCGCGAGAACATGGTCTCCACTTCCGGCTGGGCCTTGATCGCCCGCTCGATCGCCATCTGCATGGCGAGCGACTGCTCGAGCGACGCCGACGGAACCCGCAGCGCCTGCATGGCGATGTCGCCCTCGTCCAGGGTCGGGATGAACTCCCGGCCGAGGGTGGTGAAGGTGACGCCGCCGACGACGAGGGCGCCGAGCGCGGAGAGCAGGACGATCTTCGGACGATCGACGGCCGTGCGGATGGCCGGAGCGATCCAGCGGCGCGCGTGGCGCAGCAGGAAGGTCTCGTGCTCGTGGGCGCGGCCGTGGTCGTCGACCTCGACCGTCTTGGGATCCCGCACCAGGAGCGCCGTCATCGCCGGCACGAAGGTGAAGGAGAAGATGAAGGCGCCGACCAGGGCGAGCATGACCGTCGCGCCCATCGGGATGAAGGTCTTGCCCTCGACGCCTTCCAGCATCAGCAGGGGGGTGAAGACCAGCAGGATGATCAGCTGACCGAAGGCGGCCGGCTTGACCATCTGGCGCGCCGCCGCTGCGGCGACGCCCAGACGCTCGTGCCGGGTCAGCATGCGCCCGGCCTCCGCCCGCTTCTGGCTGAGCATCAGCAGGGTGTTCTCGACCACAACCACGGCGCCGTCGACGAGCAGACCGAAGTCCAGCGCGCCGAGGCTCATCAGATTGCCGCTGATGCCGAACCGGTTCATCCCGATGACGGCGAACAGGAAGCTGATCGGGATCATCAACGCCGTGATGCTCGCCGCCCGGATGTTGCCGAGCAGCAGGAAGAGCACGACGATGACCAGCAGCGCGCCTTCGGTCAGATTGCGCGCCACCGTGGCGATGGTGGAGTTCACCAGGGCGCTCCGGTCCAGCACCGTCACCGCCTCGATGCCGGGGGGCAGGGTCTTCTGCACCTCCTCGAGCCGGTCTCCGGCGGCCTGGGCCACGGTGCGGCTGTTGCCGCCCGCGATCATCAGGGCGGTCCCCAAGACCGCTTCGTGTCCGTCGCGGCTGGCGCCGCCCAGACGCGGCGCCTGGCCGACCTCGACGGTGGCGACGTCGGCGACGCGGACCACGAGGCCGTTTCGATTGACAACAGGCGCCTGGGCGAGGTCCTCGACGGTTGACGCCAGGGCGTCCGTGCGAACGGTCAGGGCCTCGCCCGCACGCTGCACATAGCCGGCCCCGGCCTGGGTGTTGGCCCGGTCGAGCGCCTGGATGAGGTCGCCCATCCCGAGACCGTAGGCCGACAGACGCGCCGTGTCCGGACGAACCGCGTATTCCTTCACATAGCCGCCGACGGTGTCGACGCCGGCCAGGCCGGGCGCCGTCCGCATCTGCGGAGCGATGATCCAGTCCTGTATGGTGCGCAGATAGGTGGCGCGCTGTTGCGGGGTGGCGAGGAGATCGCCTTCCGGCGTCAGATAGACGCCACCGGCCTGCCAGCCGGTCTGACCCGGCTTGGCCAGATTGGCGCTGTTGAACGGCTTGTAATCGACCGTCCACATCAGCACCTCGCCAAGGCCGGTGGTGATGGGCGCCAGCGCCGGTTCGACGCCTTCGGGCATCGTCTCGCGCGCCTGCGCCAGTCGCTCGGCCACCTGCTGACGGGCGAAGTAGATGTCCGTCTGGTCGGTGAAGATGACGGTCACCTGGCTGAAGCCGTTGCGGCTCAGCGATCGTGTGGAGGTCAGACCCGGAATGCCGGCCATGGCGGTCTCGATCGGATAGGTGACCTGCCGTTCGATCTGCTCGGGGGCCAGGGCCGGGGCGACGGTGGTCACCTGAACCTGGCGATTGGTGATGTCCGGCACGGCGTCGATCGGCAGCCGTGTCAGTTCGAGAAGCCCGTACGCCGCGACGAGCGCCGTGGCCAGGACGATGAACCATCGGAATTTGACCGACAGCTCGATGATGAATTTGAACATGCGCGCGTCCCCTTAGTGGCCGTGCTCGGCCTCGCCCTTGGCGAGTTCGGCTTTAAGGAGGAAGGCGTTGGCGCCGGCGACCCGTTCGGACCCGTCCAAGCCGCGCAGGATTTCCGTGCGTCCCCCGGCCTGACGGCCGACGAGCACGGGGCGCGCCTGGAAGCCGTTCGGGACCTGAACGAAGACGACGCTGGCGCCGTCCACGGTCTGGATCGCCTCCGTCGGGACAGTCAGCCCGCCGGCGGCCTCGCCGGTCACGATCGCGCCGGTGACCGCGGAACCGGCGGGCGGCAGGCTCGCCCCCATCGGTCGGGCTCGGATCACGGTGGCGCCGCTTTCGGCGCCGGCCCCGGCCGCGACGCCGGTGACGACCGCATCGAAGTCGCCAGCGGGGCTGCTGACGCGCAAGGTGGAGCCGGCCCGGACAAGGGCGGCCAGGTGCGGCGGCGCGTTGAACACGAGTTCGACGCGGCCTGGGTTTGTCACCTCGGCGATCACGCCGCCCTGCGGGACGAAGCCGCCTGGGCCAACCTGGACGCTGGTGACCACGCCGGCGATCGGACTGTTCACGCTCAGCCGTCCGGCGGCGTTGGGCGACCCGGCCGCGCTCGACCGCGCGCGCGCCGCGCGGGCCGCCGCCTCGGCGCTCAGCAGTTGCGCCCGGGACGCCTCGACCTCTTGCCGGGCGACGACGCCTTGGTCGGCGAGATTGCTGTTGCGCTGATAGGCCTGGCGCGCGGCCTCGGACTGAGCAGCGGCCGCGTCCGCGTCGGCGCGGAAGGTGGCCGCGTCGCCGCTCACGAGGCTGGCCAGGGGCTGGCCGATCCGAACGGACTGGCCGGGCGCCACCAGCACCCGTTCCACCCGTCCGCCGACGGAAGCGGCGACAGCGGCGCGGGCATCGGTCATGGGTTCGACGCGACCGGAGAGCCGGGTCTCGGCGCCCCCGCCCCGACCGACGCCGACAACGACCAGACTGGCGGCCTGGGCCTGGGCCGCGCTGAGAGCGACGAAACCCTCCGGAGCTTCGGCCTCGCCTTCGGCGTGACCACCCTCCTCTTCGGCGTGACCGGCTTCGCCTTCAGCCGCCGCGCCTTCGGCGGCGGGCGGATCCGACCGTCCCACGGCGAGGTAAAGACCCCCGGCCCCGAGGATGACGAGGGCGGCGACCCCGCCGATCAGCAAGGTCTTGTTGGAAGTGGGCTTGCGCATCATTGGGCTCCTAGGAAGGGGGCGCGGCCGTCCTGGCGCGCGAGATCGATTTCCGCGCGGACCCGGGCGAGGCGGGCGTCCACGGCGGCGGTTCTGGCGTTGACTAGGGCGGTGCGGGTTGCGCGAAGCTCGAGTTGCGAGATCCGGCCCGCCTCAAAGCCGATCCGCGAGAGGCGGTAGGCTTCTTCGGCGGAGGTCACCCCGGCGTCGGCGGCGTTGACGCGGCTGACTGAGGCGCGGAGGCGGGCTTGTGCTGCGGCCCGGTCCGCCTGGGCTTCCTGGCGGGCGGTCATCAGCCGGGCGTCGGCCGCCCTGAAGTCCGCCTGGGCGGCTTCGATGTTGCCGCGGTTCCGATCGAACAACGGCAGGGGCAGGCTGAGGCCGAACGTCAGCGCCGTCGCGTCTTCTGCCTCGTAGCGGCGAAGGCCGACGCTGGCGCTGACGTCCGGTCGCGACCTGGTGCGTTCGACCGCGATGCGGCTTTCGGCGGCCGAGCGCTCAGCCTCGGCAACGCGCACCGTCGGCGTCTGGTCCGTCGGCGCAAGCGCGGCCGCCGGTGCCAGGTCCAACAGGCTGGCCTCGATGGTCGTCACCGGCTCGATGAGCATGGCCACGGCCGTTAGTCGCGCGAAGGCGGCGTCCCGTTCGGCGATGGCTTCATCGAGACCAGCGCGCGCGGCGGCCGCTTCGCTCTCGCCCTGGATGCCGCGCAGAAGCGGCTCGCGCCCCTCCTCCACCAGCACGAGGGCGGCGCGGGCGTCGGCCAAGGTAAGGCTCAGAGTCTCTTCCGCCAGCATCGCGCGACGTTCGGCCGCTTCGGCGTCGGCGTAGACCAGCGCCAACCGTCCGGCGGCGTCGACTACGGCGAGGTCCCGCCGCAGCGACGCGGTTCCCGCATCCGCGCGAGCTGCATTGATCCGAGCCGTACGCCGGCCCCAGAGCTCAAGATCCTGGGTGATGGAAAGCGTGGTCTCGGCGTTGTCATAACCCGAGAAGGGACCGCTTCCGAACGCATTCTCGGCGTCCAGGGCGAGGGTCGGGTTGGGGCGGACACGCGCCTGCCGAGCCCGCGCTTCCGCGGCGTCCACGAGCGCCCCGGCTTCCAGTGTCGCAGGGGTCTGATCCAGTCGGGCGAGGAGCTCGGCGAACGAAGGGGCGGGGTCAGCCCAGGCGGGGCTGGCCAGCACAGCCGCGAAGGCGGCGAGCGCGCAGCCGAGCGCAAAGCGCGGCGGCCGGCGATATGAGGGAGGCATGATTCATCTTCCAGAGGGAGTGACACGAGAGAGCCCGCGCGGACGCGCGGTCGCCGTGTCAGGCTCTGGGCGGTCGGATCAGGCCATCGGGGGCGATGGAGGCCCGCACCTCGCTGACGGGGAAGGCATGCACGGGTCGCGAATAGACCTGCAGGGGAAGATCGTCCCCCGCCTCGGCCCGCGCGGAGGCGGTGTGATGGCAATGGCCGTGCGCGCAGATGCCGTGTTCGGCGGAGCCGGTATGATCGCCCTGACTTGGATCATGATCCACGGAAGCGTGCGCCGCCGGGAGTTCCGGTATGCAGGTCGCGGCGTCGGCGACCGGCACGACGAAGAAGGCTGCGACCACCAAGGTCGCCGCCAACACCAGTCTCGCCCATGTCGTCATCGACCAGGTCATCGCCAGCTGCATACTTTTGTTCGTTTCGGGGAGCAATGCGTTACACAGTACAGGGAACCATCTGGTCCGGCCCTGTTCACCTGACCGGGCCGGGCCAAGTCTGTCTGCGACGACCGGTCAGGGCCGCACCGCCCGGTAGAGGGAGATGGATCCGGTCGGGGTTGGAAAAACTGTCGTCTCCTCGATTTCTGTGAACCCGACCTCGGCGAGCAGGACAGGGATCACGCCGTCGGCGTTGGGCTGGGTGTCCGCGTGGCCGTCCAGCGCCTGGATGATGCGGAACGCCGTGCGCATCGCGGCTGTCCGTTGCAGGCCGTAGTCGGCGATGTGCAGACGACCGCCCGGCTTGAGCGCGCGCAGACAGGCGGCCAGGCCGGCGCGTTTTTCCGGCAGCGGCAGTTGGTGGAACACGAGGCTCGAGACGATCTTGTCGGCGCCGGCGTCGCCCACGATCCGGCCCACGTCCCGGGCGTAGCCCTGAGCGAAGTCGACGTCGACGCCGCGCGACCGGGTCTTGGCGCGCGCCCGGTCGAGGATGTCTTCGTCGGGATCGATCCCGAGCACCTGGCTCGCCGGCGCTCGCTCCTTGATCAGGGCGGCCAGGGTGCCGGTGCCGCAGCCGACGTCGACGATGCGTTCGCCGGCGCGCGGATCCAGCGCCTCGACCAGGGCGCAACGCCAGACCCGCTCCCGCGTCAGCAGGGCGATCGCGGGGTCGTAGACGTCGCTCAACCAGCTGTGACCGAGCGCCGGGGTGAAGGTCGCCGTCATCCCGCCGCCCTCAGCTCGGCCTGCGACTGGCGGATGATTGACCAGGCCGACTGCAGGAAGACGAGCGCCAGGACGACGCCGGCGATCAGGTCGGGCCAGCGCGAGGCCGTGAGCCAGACCAATCCGCCCGCCGCAGCGACCACCAGGCTCTCGATCAGGTCGTTGCGGGTGCAGAGCCAGACGGAGCGGACATTGGCGTCGCCGTCGCGATGGCGCACCAGCAGCAGGGCCGCCACCGCATTGGCGACGAAGCCGAACAGGCCGAGCCCGGTGATGACCGTCCCCTCGGGCGGCGCGCCGGACACCGCGCGCCAGACGGCGAAGCCGAGGATGAACACCGCCAGCAGCGCCAGACTGGCGCCCTTCACGAGCGCCGCGCCCGAGCGCACCCGCACCGACTTGCCGATGGCCCACAGGCTGATGGCATATGTCGCGCTGTCGGCGAGGAAGTCCAGCGCATTGGCCCCGAGGGAGGCCGAGCCCTGCACCAGCGCTCCGCCGGCGACGGCGACGAAGGCGACGGCGTTGATGGCGATCACAGCCAGCAGGATGCGGCGATAGGCCGGCGAGGCGCCGTCGAACTTCACGGGCGCGCCGCAGCCGCAGCCCGAGGCGGCGGGGACATCCTGGGTCAGGGGTTCGGTCATGAGGGCTCCGTGGTCTCGTACACCCTTGTGCATCCTCTAGCCGCTAGAGGATCAAGCGTCTATTTCCAGCCCATGTCCTCGTTCCCCGCCGCCCCTTCCCTTCGCCCCATCGGCAAGCTGGCCGCCGCCACCGGCGTGAAGGTCCCGACCATCCGCTTCTATGAGCAGATCGGTCTCTTGCCGGCGCCGCCGCGCACCGCCAGCGATCGCCGCCTATACGACGACGCCGCCGTGCGCCGGCTCTCCTTCATCCGTCATGCGCGCCAGCTCGGGTTCGACATCGACTCGATCCGGTCCCTGCTCGACCTGTCGGATCATCCCGACCGGGCTTGCGGCGAGGCCAATGCGATCGCCGAACGCCATCTGAGCGACGTCACAGAGAAGATCGCTCAACTTGAGGCGCTCAAGACGGAGCTGTCGCGCATGACGGCCGAATGCGCCGGCGGCCGGGTTTCCGCCTGCAAGGTCATCGAGGTGCTGCATGACCACGCGTTCTGCGGTGACGGGCATGACGCGGGCCGGCGCGCTTCACTTTCGAGCGCGACACCCTGACGCACCAGTGATAATGCGAGCCGTTCACAGTTAGGCTCGTCATGCGTCGTCTTCTTCAGTTGCTGTTCTTGACCCTGGTCCTTGGGGCTCCGGCTCCCGTCCAGGCCCAGGCGCCCGCCGCCTCGGAGGCCCAGGTCGCTTGGCGGTTGCTGGACTATGTGTCGGTCGACTACGCCGGCGCGGTGGCCAATGGCCAGATCGTCAACCCGGCCGAATACGGCGAGATGACCGAGTTCGCGGGCCAGATCCGCACCCGCATCGACGCCCTGCCCGCGACCGCCGGCAAGGCTGCGCTCGTGCGCGACGCCGCCGCCCTGGAGGCCCGCATCCGCGACAAGGCCGCGCCAAAGGCGGTCGCCGCCCAGGCCAAGACCCTGGCCGCGGCCTTGCTCGCCGCCTATCCGAGCCCGCTGGCGCCGTCCTTCCCGCCCGATCTCGCCCGGGGGCAGGCCCTCTATCAGGAGCAGTGCGCCGTCTGCCACGGCGTCACGGGCCGCGCCGACGGCGAAGGCGCTCAGGGGCTGGACCCCGCGCCCATCGCCTTCGCCGGCGTCGAGCGGGCCCGCCAGCGCAGCGTCTTCGGCCTCTATCAGGTGATCGACCAGGGCCTGGACGGCACGGCGATGGCCAGTTTCGCGCATCTGCCGGCCGAGGATCGCTGGGCCCTGGCCTTTTATGTCGGACGCTTCGCCTTCACCGAGGCCGAAGCCGCCGAAGGCCAGCGCCTGTGGGAGAGCGATCCGGCGATCCGGGCCGCCTTCCCCACCCTGGCGGCGGTCACCCAGACCACGCCCGCCGACCTGGCGTCGCGCATCGGCGAGACCAAGGCCCGCGCCGTCACCGCCTATCTGCGCCGGCATCCGGAGGCGGCGTCGCCGGCCTCGGGCGGCGCGCTCACGCTCGCCCGCACACGCCTGACCGAGAGCCTGACGGCCTATCGCGCGGGCGACCGCAAACAGGCCGCCGACCTGGCGCTATCGGCCTATCTCGACGGCTTCGAGCCCGTGGAGCCGGCGCTCGGCGCCCGCGACGGCGCCCTGCTGCGCCGGGTCGAAACCGCCATGACCGGGTTGCGGGCCGCCATTGGACGGGGCGCCCCGACCAGCGAGGTCGAGGCCCAGGTCGAACGCCTCAACGCCTTGCTCGACACCGCCGAACGGGCCCTCGCCCCCCAGAAGGCGGACAATGTCGCCATCTTCGCCGGCGCCTTCACCATCCTCCTGCGCGAAGGGCTGGAGGCCCTGCTGATCGTGGTCGCCATGATCGCCTTCCTGCGCAAGGCGGAGCGCCCCGAGGCGCTGCGCTACGTGCATGGCGGCTGGATCGCAGCCCTGGCGGCGGGCGGCGCGACCTGGGCGGCGGCCACCTTCCTGATCGCGATCAGCGGCGCGAGCCGCGAGCTGACCGAGGGCTTCGGCTCGCTGCTGGCCGGCGCGGTGCTCGTCTCCGTCGGCATCTGGATGCACGGCAAATCGCACGCCGACGCCTGGCAGACCTATATCCGCGACAAGCTCTCCAGGGCCCTGTCGGGCCGATCCGCCTGGCTGCTGTTCCTGCTCGCCTTCGTGGTGGTCTACCGCGAGGTGTTCGAGACCATCCTGTTCTACGCCGCCATCTGGAGCCAGGGCGGTCACCTCGGCATGCTGGCCGGCGCCCTGTCGGCCGTCGCCGTGCTCGCGGTCGTGGCCTGGGCCCTGCTGACCTACAGCAAGCGCCTGCCGATCGGTCGGTTCTTCTCTCTCAGCTCGATCCTGATGGCGGTCCTGTCGGTCGTCCTGGTCGGCAAGGGCGTCGCCGCCCTGCAGGAAGCAGGCTGGATCGACGTCCATCCGGTCGCCTGGAGTCCCCGCATCGAAATCCTCGGCCTGTATCCGACCCTGGAGGGCGTCCTCGTTCAGCTGCTCACCGTGCTCGTTCTCGTGGTCGGGTTCCTCCGGGCGTCCAGGTCGGGCGCGAAGGCGGCGGCCGCCGGCTGACGCCGGCCTACGGTCGTAGGCTTGGGGGTCGCGAGAGCGGGCGCTTAATTGTAGCCTGCCGCAAGTCGCCACTTGTGACGACTTATGAGGGCTATTGCTGGATAATTCGCCACAAATGACGAGTTACACGCCGTAATCACAAGTCGCCATTATTGACGACTTAACCCTTTAAAGCCTATATAAGTCGCCGAAAGTGGCGAATTATGAAGATCACCAATCTCACGACCGATGACGTAGCCCTGGCCGAGTTCGGCCGTCGCATGGCCGATGCGCGCCTGACGCGCGGGATGACCCAGGCGCAATTCGCCCAGGCCGCCGGCGTCTCCAAGCGGACCATCGAACGGCTCGAGGACGGCGGCTCTGTCCAGGTGGCCAATCTGGTCCGCTGCCTGCGCGCCCTGGACAGGCTGGAGGGGCTCGAACGCCTTCTGCCCGAGACGCCGCCCAATCCGATCGACCTGCTGGAGCGCCACGGCAAGACCCGGCAGCGCGCCCGGCCGGACGCCGACGAGGGCCGCGACGCCGGCGCCGCCGCGCCCTGGACCTGGGGCGACGAACAATGACCACCGTCGCCGAAGTCCGCCTGTGGGGCCGCCGGATCGGAGCCGTCTCGCTGGAGGACGGCGCCGAGGTCGCCGCCTTCGCCTATGACCCGGCCTTCGCGGGCAGCGGCATCCAGGTAGCGCCGCTGACCATGCCCCTGGGGGCGCAGGTGTTCAGTTTTCCCGGGCTCAACCGGGAGAGTTTCCACGGCCTGCCCGGCCTGTTGGCGGACGCCCTCCCCGACAAATACGGCAACACCCTGATCGACGCCTGGCTGGCGACCCAGGGACGGACGCCGGAGAGTTTCAACGCCGTGGAGCGCCTCTGCTACACGGGCGCGCGCGGTATGGGCGCGCTGGAGTTCGCGCCCGCGGTCGGGCCCCGCCCCCGCAAGGCCGCCAGGATCCAGATCGACGCCCTCGTCGAACTGGCGTCCGAGGTCCTCAGCCACCGCAACGATCTGCAGGCGTCATTCGCCGACAGCAAGAAGGCCGACGCCCTGCGGGAGATCCTGCGCGTCGGCACCTCGGCCGGCGGCGCACGGGCCAAGGCGGTGATCGCCTGGAACGCGGCCACCAACGAAGTCCGCTCGGGTCAGGTCGAGGCCGGCGACGGCTTCGACTACTGGCTGCTGAAGTTCGACGGGGTGAAGAACAACAAGGACCGGG